>ENA-UOOK01000168-UOOK01000168.1-fermentation-metagenome-genome-assembly--contig:-NODE-168-length-80625-cov-17.451669_pt1 | contig 80625 bp, 78 predicted proteins | sample MGYA00245777_ERZ724023 | MGnify/ENA primary metagenome ERZ724023 (study PRJEB28704, sample SAMN03018312) | fermentation metagenome | biome: anthropogenic terrestrial biome; feature: soil; material...
TTAAAGCGGTACGCGAGCTGGGTTCAGAACGTCGTGAGACAGTTCGGTCCCTATCCTCTGTGGGCGTAGGAAAATTGAGGGAGGCTGCCCCTAGTACGAGAGGACCAGGGTGGACGGACCTCCGGTGAACGGGTTGTTAACCTAATAGCACTGCCCGGTAGCTGAGTCCGGTTTGGATAACCGCTGAAGGCATCTAAGCGGGAAGCCAATCCCAAGATGAGTTTTCCTTTCGGTAAGACCCCTCGTAGACTACGAGGTGATAGGCAGCAGATGTAAGGCGTGTGAGCGCTTCAGTCGAGCTGTACTAATCGGTCGAGCTCTTCTTATTTTGATTAGTTTGATTTTGTGGGAGATATATTTATTACGCTGTGCGGCCCTGAGGGTACGGTTGAGCGTTCCCTTGAGTTGAATGTCCCTGATTGGTCAGCGACCATGGCGGGGGAGGTACACCCGGTCCCATTCCGAACCCGGAAGTTAAGTCCCCTAGCGCCGATGGTACTGCGGTGTAGTCCGTGGAAGAGTAGGACGTCGCTGACCAATCAGGGGCATTTTTTGTCTAGAAAGACCCAGGCATTCTAGATGCCTGGGTCTTTCTATAATCTTTTTAATAGGCTATTAAAGCACTACCACTTACCGAACTGTTTTTTTAGCTTAACTAATTATAAAATTGATTATAACTTGTCTTAATTTTGCATATAACTGCGTTCTTTTTTGGAAAACCCTTGTTATTAAAATTTCAGGAAACTTATAGTTTTGCGACTTACACTCATCCGTTTTATAAGAGAGTTTTTTCTCCATTTGGTGCATCTTGGAAATCGTATTGTTCCCGCCGCAATACCAAACAACCATTTGCGGGGACTTGAAGGGGGGAAGGAAAGAATGTCAGCTGTAAGAGATTCATTCGATAACTGGGGTCCCGAGGCGCACAATAGTGGCAGTACTACGGGAGCAGGAGAAGAGTGTAAGGACATAGGTACTGCGCTACTTCCTCCTTGTAAATTTGAACCCGTACAAGATGCTGAAATTGTTTTGGTTATTGGTGAACCAGGTATGAATAAAACTGCAGTTGGACGAGAGATTGCTGCAGGCAATCAAAAGAAAGCGGCCAAGCAAGTTCGTTGCTACTGTAATGGGAGCATCGACGAGTTTTCAAAAGAGCTCAAAGCTATCTCCGAGGAAGCAGTTGATTGTCTACATACGTTGAAGAGCAAACATGTGTCTGTCTTTGTTGATGACTTTCCTTCTGTAGATGAAAGTACGCTAAGTGAGCTTGGCACTACCTTGCGGTTTATGTCTCAGGCTGGTTGTGGCGTGGTGGTAACGTTAAGGCCCGAGGCTGAGCAGTTGATGGACGTTCTTCCAGAAGCTGTCTGTCTTGGAGCTCCTGAACTACTCTATCGTGATCCTTTGGTAAAAGATGACTTGGTACATGAAGCTATGCGGCTTACCCGTGGCATTCCCTTGTTAGTAAGTGCTCTTTCAGATGCCCAAGATCCTGCGCGTAGTCGCTACGCAGAATCTTTACGCCGTTTGGTCGGCCTTTCTTTGCGTCTCGGCATTCCTTTCCGCGAGCGTAAAATAAGGCTTGCCATGATGCTCCTAGGCAGTGGGAGCTTTGAAAACCTGTCGTGTGTAGTTGGAAAACTGGATGAAGAGTCCCTGTTATGGCTAGCCCGTGAAGCTCCTTTTTTTGGGATCGATCTTCTTGCCTCAACGTTTGCCTGTGCGGGTATCATCGATGACCATTGGTTTAGCAGCTCTTATATGTCCCTTAGGGGCTTGGGGTCTAACTTCGATGAGATATGCATAGGAGCGAGTGAGGTGCTTGCGTCTCAAGGTAAGTATAGGCGCGCTGGTATTTGCTGCACCTTATGTACCTATCCTGAGCTTAGGTGTCGCGAAGTCTTGCGATGGGGAGTTGAGCTCTGTGCATCAGGGACCGTCGGAGTTGTGCGTGACGTCTTAGCGCTTGCGCGTAAGTCGTGCATGGAAGAAGAAGATGGCTTCGAGGAATCTGCCACTGCTATGACTTTTGTTGAAGAAAACACAAACCGCGTCATGCAACGCTTCAACACGCCTTTTGGAAATGCATCTTGCGATTCTTTCAAACGGATGCGACTAAACCACCTGAGACTCCTTGGAGCTTCTAGGGGGATAACCAGAGGGGTAGCGCCTGAGGATCTTCCAATGGCAGCCAGGGATTCACTTTCAGAAGCGATTCTTGACCATATTGAAGTTAGGACCTTATTGCTATCAGGGCATTTTAGCCAAGCAGTTTCTCGCCTATCAGATGGGAGGCTCAAAGAGAGTCCATCCTCTCTTTTTGATGTGATGCTTATCAATGACGCAGTCATTGCGTCCGCCTTTCTCGAGGAAACTTCCTCGAACAATGTGCGCCATATGTTTGAGCAGGCACGGCAACTGATTGAAAGCTCGCATTCCCGTCGTCTTACCTGTTATGAGCGAGCTTTTGTCGAGATTATTAAAATTCTGTCCGGAGAAAGTGCAAATGGACGTCTTGAGCAGGCGATCGCTTGTGCAGAAAGAGAAGGAGATGCTGCCTACCAAGCTGTTTTTCTATTAGGAGCTGCGGTTAGCGCTTTGCGTGGCGGCAGTTTGACTGGGGCCCATGTAAGAGTGAGTAAGGCAGCTGAAATTGCTAGAAAGATCTCGCTGAAGCACGCAGCTGATTGTGCGTGTTTTTTAGATGCGGTTATTCAGACACTACTTGGTGAACGTGGTTGCCTTCGGCGATTGGCAAAGAGCCAAGAGCTGCAAGGAATAGCCAAAGACCTGGCAAATATGCTGGTGGCTATTGGATGTGATGCTCCAGAGGTATCTTCCACTGAGATCTCAGAGAAGGGAAGAGGAGCTTATGCCAGCAAATTCAAAGTGCTCTCAACATCTTTTCTCGTACGCGACGCCTATTGGCTAATAGATGTCTTAAGAAATGACTGTGGGCGCATATCGACAATTTTTGCTCTTCATATGCCCAGATCATGGAGAGTTGCTATGGAAGATGTATGTACACGGCAACACCTCCATGAACAGTCTGCTGTAGAGGAGTCGCCTACAGTGACCTTGCCTGATACATCGATAGGTGATCCTATAGCACATAGGAAAGGCCAAAGCCGGCGAAGAGAAGTCCATTCCAAGCATATCTACTTTTCAATGTTGGGAAGGTTTTCCGCTTCGATAGACGGTCGTCTTGTTTCTGCGGAACGGCTTAACAAGCGAAGAGCGCGGCTGCTCTTGGGTTTGCTTGTTGCAAAAGAAGGTCACCTGATGCGGCGTTATGACATCATAAATACTATTTGGCCTGATACCGATACTATAACTGGCATGCAGCGTCTCTATGAAGCGACAAGCGGGGCAAGACAGGTGCTCGCTGCGAAAGAGCTTGGGATAGATCCGTTTATTAGCAATAAGGCGGATGGGACAATTGGACTAAATCCTGAAACGGTGATTTGTGACATTGACCTTTTTGTGAAAGCTGCAAAAAAGGCAAATAAAGAAGAAGGTTCAAACAGTGCGGTCATAAAAGCGGTTTGTGAGGCGCATGATCTTTATAACGGCGATCTTGACTGTAAGGCTGTGGGCGGAATTCCTATACTAAATGATCGCCGTGAGCTATTGCGCATGATGTTCGCAGATGCCATGGTTGTGGGTGCGCGTGCGGCTCTTTCAAGTGATAAGTGCCAACTTGCTATCCAGCTTGCGCATGATGCCTATGCCAGCTACCGCCATCGTGAAGATATTATTGAAATTTATATTGAGTCTCTTTGCGCGGCAGGAAGACGGGCGGAAGCGCACGACGTTTTTGTTAGATTTTATGCAGAAGCAGTAAGTGCAACAGGCATGCCGCCCTCAAAGAGCCTGAGGCGCTTCGTAGAAGATCTAATCGATGGTGACGAAAAGACAAGTGAAGCAGAAGGCGAAGAAACAGATAAGACTTTCAATTAGTGAACACCCCATGGATTTGAGCTGCGCTTATTTAGTGGTTGTGTGTGGCGACGGGTATCATAGAGCCTGTAATGCAATACCGTATCAAGAAAGTGGTATAGCGGGGTGAGTTTATGCTCACCCCACTCGTGTGAAGGGCAAGCATGGCAAACCTCTTTTCAAAACTCATGTCTCGTGGGTCAGATAAGCAGCTCAAGGAATTTATGGCTATTACTGACAAGGTTAATGATCTTGAAAAGACCTATCAGGCGATGGACGATGCCGAGCTCCAAAGGCAGACTGCACTATTTAAAGAGCGTGTTGCTGCTGGAGAGGCACTTGATGATCTTTTGCCAGAGGCCTTTGCAGTTGTAAGGGAGGCCTCACGGCGCACGCTTGGGATGCGGCATTTCGATGTGCAGATCATCGGCGGAGTCGCGTTACATCGCGGCATGATAGCCGAGATGAAAACCGGTGAAGGCAAAACGCTCGTCTCAACACTGGCTGGCTACCTCAATGCGCTTGCTGGCAAAGGCGTCCATATCGTGACAGTCAATGACTATCTTGCCAAGCGAGATAGCGAGTGGATGGGCCAAATCTACCATTTTTTGGGCATGAGTGTCGGCCTTCTGCAGAATGGCATGAAGATTTCGCTTAAAAAGCCTGCGTACGAAGCAGACGTTACCTATGGAACAAACTCTGAATTTGGTTTTGATTATCTACGTGACAATATGGTGACCCGTGCGGACATGCGCGTGCAGCGTGGCCACAGTTACGCAATCATCGATGAAGTTGACTCAATTCTTATTGATGAGGCACGTACGCCCCTTATTATTTCTGGAGCGGGCACGAAGTCAACGAGCACCTACAAGGACTTTGCCCGTGCGGTATGCGGACTTACGCGTGGAGAAGAACAACCTGTCGACCCACTAACAGGAGAAAAGCCGGATCCCACAGGGGACTTTGTGATGGACGAAGCGAAGCGCACGATCACCGTTACAGATCGCGGACTAAAAAAAGTCGAGCGAAACCTTGGCATCGATGACATTTATGCTGACATGTCTGGCCAACTTGTGAACCATCTGCAGCAGGCCCTTAAAGCCCAATACATGCTCCATCGAGACAAAGACTATGTTGTGATGGATGGCGAGGTCAAGATAGTCGATGAGTTCACCGGCCGTATTATGGAGGGAAGGCGCTGGTCAGAAGGGTTGCACCAAGCCGTTGAGGCGAAAGAGGGTGTGATGGTTCGTGAGGAAAACCAAACCCTTGCGACGATCACCCTTCAAAATTATTTTCGTCTTTATGAGAAACTTTCCGGTATGACTGGCACCGCGATGACAGAAGACGCGGAGTTTCGTGAAATTTATAATTTGCCCGTGCAAGCCATTCCTCCTAACAAACCGATCATTCGCGTTGACCACGACGACCTTGTCTATCAGACGATAGACGCCAAATTTGGTGCTGTTATCGATGATGTAGAGGCGCGCCATAAGAAGGGCCAGCCATGTTTGGTCGGGACGGTCTCAATCGAGAGCTCGGAGCATCTGTCACGTTTGCTGGATAAGCGCGGTATCCCGCATGAGGTTTTAAATGCAAAATACCATGAGCGTGAGGCGCAAATAATTGCGCAGGCTGGTCGTGAAGGGGCCGTTACGATTGCCACCAACATGGCTGGCCGCGGGACGGACATATTGTTGGGGGGTAATCCCGCCGCCATGGCCGACGGACTTTTGCGTCAAAAGGGCATTGAGCCAAGCGACGCTTCTGCGGAGCAGATAAATGCCGCAAAAAAGCAGGCAGAGAGCATCTGCTCAAAAGAGCGCCAGCATGTTTTAGATGCTGGTGGCCTTTGTGTCATTGGCACCGAGCGCCATGAGAGTAGGCGTATTGACAACCAACTGCGCGGGCGCTCCGGGCGTCAGGGAGATCCTGGTGAGACACAATTCTACCTGTCGCTTGAGGATGATCTCATGCGCTTGTTCGGCGGGGATCGCATGGACAAAATTTCCGCATGGATGAGTCGTATGGAGCTGCCTGCTGACATGCCTTTACAATCAAAGATGGTGACGAAAGCCGTCGAGAGTGCTCAGCGTAAGGTAGAAGAAATAAACTTCTCTATGCGCAAAAACGTCCTTGACTACGACGATGTCATGAACAAGCAGCGTCAAGTCATTTATGAAGAGCGCAATAAGATCCTAGACGGGAAGGATCTGACTGCGCATGTGAACGACGTTACTGCTGATACCGTTAAGCGCAAGGTTGACGAGCTTTGTCCGCAAGATGCCGATCCTGAAGACTGGGACCTGAACGGTCTGAAAAAGTGGCTGCAAGAGCTTACGGGTCGCGCTAACGTGCCTGAGCTGGATGAAGAGTTCGATAACGAGGCCCTTAAAAGCGCTGTTATTAGTTTTGTGAGCACTTGCTATGCCCAGAAGTCCGAGCAGTGGGGCAAAGACGTTATGCAGGCTCTCTCCGCCCAGGTCATGCTGCGTGTTATTGATACGCGTTGGATGAACTACTTGCAGGATATGGATTATTTGAAGACAGGCATTGGTTTGCGTGGCTTTGGGCAGCGTGACCCACTCGTTGAGTACAAGAGCGAAGCTTTTGCTGCATTTACTGAGCTGGTCAATACGATGTACGAGGACTTTCTACGGACGGTATTGCATCTGGAGTTGAGACGCGCACCAGCTCAGACAGTTCAGGAAGTCCCTGACGAGTTACGTGGGGCTCGCTTCTCCGGCCCTGCAGAAGTTGATGGGGACCATTCGGCTGCGCGTCGTGCAAGCCCCATTCGCCAAGCAGGAAGGCGGGCTGAAAGTGGGGAGGCTCCCCATGCCCCAGCCAAACCAACGACATATCGCAAGTCAGATGACCCAGATCCCTATGTAGGTGTCGGTCGCAACGACCCCTGCCCTTGTGGTAGCGGTAAGAAATTTAAGAATTGTCATGGCAGGAATCGATAAATGGCAGATTTTGGCGAAGCAAAATTGGACGCGCTGGCAAGCAGGCTAAAGAGTGTGGAGGGCTACCTGCATACCGATGAAAAGCGCGACGTCATACGGCAGCTTGAGCAAGAGAGCACATGTCCCGGTTTTTGGAAGGATGCCGATGCCGCTCGCGAGACGATGTCTCGCCTCGCTAACGCTAAGTCAGACGTCAGCGCTATTGATGAGGCATACAAGCGCCTCGATGACGTCAAGGCAGCCCTTGAGTTGGGGGAGGAGACGGGGGACGAAGAAGTGCTCAATGAAGCAGAGGGCATGTCCGAAGAGCTCTCGCATGATCTTGACGAGCTTGAGCTTGCCAGCTGGTTTACAGACGACTTCGATCATGGTGATGCGATAGTTACTATAACACCAGGTCAAGGGGGTCTCGAAGCCCAAGATTGGTGTGACATGCTGCTGCACATGTACTTGAGGTATTGCGAGCGCAGGAATTGGAAGGTTACCGTTAACGATGCGCCGGCAGCTGATGTAATCGGCATAGACCATGCGACGTTTACCGTCCACGGAAAAAATGCCTATGGCATGCTGCGCGCTGAACACGGCGTCCATCGCCTTGTGCGCATCTCCCCGACTGACGCAAAGAAACGGCGTCAAACAACATTTGCAGGCGTTGAGGTGTTGCCCGTTTTGCCTGATGACATCGAGGTGCAAATTGAGCCCTCTGACCTGCGCATCGACGTGTACCATTCCTCAGGTCCAGGTGGGCAGGGCGTAAATACTACTGATTCAGCTGTTCGGATAACTCACATTCCTACCGGCACGGTGGTGACTTGCCAAAATGAGCGTAGCCAGTTGCAAAACAAAGCTGTCGCTATGGGTATTTTGCGCAGTCGGCTCTTTGAGCTAGAACAGGCAAAGCGTGAGGCTGAGATTGATGAGCTTCGCGGTCCGAAGCATGAGATATCGTTTGGAAACCAGATAAGAAATTATATTCTTTACCCATTTCAGCTTGTCAAAGACCCGCGCACAGGAGTTGAGACAGGTAATGTTGACTCAGTTTTGCAGGATGGAGACCTCGATAAGTTCATCGTGGCATATCATCGTTGGGCGGCTGGTCTAAAGGAGTCGTCGTGAGCGAGATAGTATGGACGCACTTTTCTGTTCGGCGCACACTGCGCGATGCTGGGCTGATTGTTGTCGGATCCCTTATTTATGCTATCGGGATTGACTGCTTTGAGGTCCCCAATGGCTTAGCGGCGGGGGGATTTACCGGTATCGCCACCATTACGTATGCAATCGCTGGTAGCCAAGGCGTCTATTTACCCGTCGGCGCACAAACCATCGCGATGAATGCCCTTTTGTTGCTTGTGGTGGAGATGCGAACTCATAACAACAAATATGTCATCCGCAGCGTCGCTGGCATCCTCTTGTCGGGGATATTTACAGATTTGCTTGCCCCCCTGGCGCCAAATTTAAGCCAAGGAGACCTCTTGCTCTCTGCGCTGTGGGGTGGTGTGATGGTTGGCGTTGGCATAGGCATTGTCTTTTTGTCTGGAGGCAACACCGGAGGGACTGACATAGTTGCCCAGTTCCTTTCAAAAAGGACAGGTGCGCCAGTAGGGACAGTCTCGGTATGTGTTGATGCGGTAATCGTTGCGGCGTCCATTCCGGTTTTTTCTCTAGGCAATGCTCTCTATGCAACAGTCGCCATGTTCATTGCTGGCAAGGTTGTTGATGCGGTAGTTGATGGCCCACGCTCTGAGCGAGTTGCATATATCATTTCAGAGCACCATGAAGAGATTGCCAATGACGTTATGTACGATCTTGGACGTGGCTGTACCGAGCTGCAAGCTCGTGGCACATGGAGCGGTAATAACCGGTCATTGCTTTTTTGCGTGCTTGACCGTTCAGAAACTACACATCTGAAAGATATAGTTGCGCATAGGGATCCTGATGCTATTGTCATTATTTCAGAGGTGCACGAGGCCTTTGGCGAGGGCTTCAGGAGGCTTAGTCCATAAAGAGAATGCATATGACAGTTTATTGGAAGATAATGCGTATAGATAAGTTGTTATAGAAAGGAAGGTACTATGAAATTCTTCATTGACACTGCTGACTTAGATGAAATTCGTGAGGCTGAGAGCTGGGGCGTGCTTTCAGGCGTCACCACCAACCCAAGCCTATATGCTCGCACAGGAGGCAAGCTGGCAGATTTTGAAGATCATATGGTAAAGATCTGCCATATCTGTGAAGGCCTGCCAGTTTCTGCAGAGTCCCAAGCCAAAACGACGGAAGACATGATTGCTGATGCACGGCGTCTCTCCAAGCTTGCTCCCAACATCGTTGTCAAGCTCCCCATTTGTGAAGAAGCGCTAACGGCCTGCCATACGGTCGCCGCCGAAGGCATACGCGTCAATATGACACTTGTCTTTTCTCCTACGCAGGCGCTGCTTGCTGCCAACGCCGGAGCTCGTTACATCTCTCCATTCGTTGGTCGCTTCGATGACATAGCCGAGGATGGCATCGAGCAGCTCGCCAATGTCGTAGAGGTCATCAAGAACTACACATGGGATAAAAACGTTGACCACAAAGTCGAGATCATAACAGCATCGATTCGTACCCCCAACCACATAACGCAAGCTGCTCTTCTCGGCGCTGACATCGCTACGGTTCCATTTGCGGCGTTGAAGAAGGCTGTGAAGCATCCCCTGACCGATCAAGGCCGCGCGAACTTTGATAAGGACTGGCAGAAAGTCCTCGATGCCCAATAGATTTTTTGCTGTGCTTCTCCACCGGAGCGACGTCAATCTCTCCGGTGCCATTATGAAGGGAGATCTATGGATGCATCAATTGACGTGACCAAAGGGCCGCTCAAAAGTCCACAGGTTAGGCTTGTTGCAAACTCCATGCGTCATGACATTATACGAATGCTTGAAGCATCAGGATCAGGGCACCCCGGTGGCTCCCTTTCTGCAGCGGACATGATGGCAACGCTTTTTTTCGGAGGAGTTCTCAACTACGATCGCAAAAACCCTGACGATCACACTTACGACCGTTTCTTCCTCTCAAAAGGTCATGCCGCGCCTGTGCTGTACGCAACCTTTCATCAACTTGGCTGGCTTGATGATGAAGATATGGGGACATTGCGTCAGCTTGGCAGCAAGCTCCAAGGCCATCCGGACAACCACGCATGCCCTGGGTTAGAGATCTGCTCTGGATCGCTTGGCCAAGGGCTTTCCGTAAGTTGCGGCGCCGCCTTGGGGATGCGCATGGATGCAGCAAGGCAAGGCAAGCAGCCGTATCGTGTTTATGTCCTTTGTGGTGACGGCGAGATGCAGGAAGGGTCTAATTGGGAGGCCTTGATGTTCGCCGCTCATCATGGGCTTGATAACCTCACCATGCTGCTTGATCTCAATAATCTGCAGATAGATGGGCATGTGACTGATATCTGTTCATTGGGAGACGTCCCTGGCAAGCTAGGAGCTTTTGGCTGGAACGTTCAAGTTGTAGATGGCCATGATGTAGCTGCGGTTAAGGATGCGCTCGTGAAAGCCGGCGATATCAAGGGATGCCCCCAAGCAGTCGTCTGTTGCACCGTTAAGGGCAAGGGCGTGTCATTTATGGAAGACCGACAAGAGTGGCATGGCAAGGCACCAAATCATGAGCAAGCAGCCATAGCTATTGCCGAGCTTGACGCTGAGCGTGCGCGTCTTAAAGAGGAGGTCGAAAATGGCTAAAAGGGCAACGCGTGAGGCATATGGAGAAACTCTTGTCGAGCTTGTAAACGAGGGCCTCGACATTGTTGCAGTTGACGCCGATCTTGCCGGTTCGACGAAACTTGCGGAGTTTGGGAAAGTCTTCCCTGAGCGTTTGGTGGATGTCGGTATTGCGGAACAAGATATGATTGACGTTGCCGCAGGGCTTTCCCTTACGGGGCGTGTGGCTTTTACCGGGTCTTTCGCCGTCTTTGCGACAGGCCGAGCCTATGACCAGATTCGCAATACTGTTTGCGATGCGCAGCTCAATGTCAAGGTGTGCCCGACGCATGCCGGTATAACAGTGGGAGAAGATGGCGCTACGCACCAGTCTCTTGAGGACATTGGTCTTATGCGTGGCCTTCCCCAGATGAGGGTGCTCGTGCCCGCGGATTATTGGGCGGCCAAAGCCGCACTGAGGCTCGCTGCGACCAATGACGGACCCTTTTACGTGCGTCTCGGACGTCATAAGGTCCCAGAAGTATATGATGAGAGCTTCAAGGGCGGCCTGCCATATGCTGGCGTTGTGCGCCAAGGGAGCGATGTTACGCTAGCGGCTTGTGGCGTCGAGGTCGCACAATGCCTAGCTGCTGCTAAGACTCTTGAAAAGGAAGGGATATCTGCCGAAGTCATAGATGTCTTCTCGGTCAAGCCGCTTGATGAGGAAGTGCTCCTTACCTCTGCCGCCAAGACGGGCAAAGTTGTCACCGTTGAAGAGCATAACGTGGCCACAGGGCTAGGCGCTGCAATCGCCGAGCTGCTTGCGCAGGAGCAGCCCTCTCCAATGAAATTCATTGGCATGCGGACCTTTGGCACCTCCGCGCCAGGAGATGTGTTGCTTACGCATTTTGGTCTTGACGGAGACGGCATTGCTAAGCAAGTTGAAGATTTCTTAGGCTAGGCTTCTCCACAGAATATGCGGCGATCGCCCTGCCTTTGCGACAGGGCGTTTCTTCCATAAGGAGAAGAAATATGTTAGAAAGCTTAAAAGACCAGGTTTTGGCTATTGCGCGGCAGGCCCAGCGTGATGGAATGTGTAAGCACAAATCCGGGAACTTTTCGATGCGTGAGAGGGATAGCAGCCTTATTGTGGTCACACCTTCTGGGGTTGATCGTGAGAATCTGAAGTCTGCTGATATGATCGTCATGGACATGGACGCACATGTCATAGAGCGTAGCGGTCAGCTTAGGCCTTCCTCTGAGGTGCTGATGCACCTTGCGATATATAAAAGTCGCCCTGACGTTGCGGCAATTGTTCATACGCACTCAATGTATGCGACCGTGTGCGCAGTACTCAATAGGCCCATTCCGGCCGTCGTCTATGAAATGCAGTATCTGCGAAGCTCAAGCGGTAAAATTCCAGTTGCGCCCTATGCTCGCCCGGGATCCTCAGAGCTTGCCGCCAATGTGGCGGCATCGCTTTCACACTCTGATGCCTGCCTTCTGCAAGCCCATGGCGCAGTGGCCGTCGATGAGACGAACATAGAGAACGCGTATCTTAAATCTTGCTATATTGAGGAAATCGCAGAGCTCTATTGCCATGCGCTTTCTATAGGCAAAACAGAGCCTGCTGCACTTCCGCCTGAAGAATTGCGTAGTTGGTCGTATCCTTCAGAAATATGCTTTTGACCACGGATAGCTTGCTACACCCACAGGTGAGGCTACCATAGAAAGTCGCTCTACATACATCTATTCTAAAGCGTGTTTCGTGAGGGTTTTCTAATGGAGGTGATCTACAAAGGGTATACTACAGCGCTTGCTACCATAACAATATCTGTCTATGTCGCGAATCGAACAAAGGAGAACTTGTGGCCAACCACTTTCGCAGCCAAAAGCGACAGGGGATAGCGGATAAGGACACTAAACGGGATCAGGAGAAACTTGAGCACTTGGCGCGTCCATCGGCTACCTCTCATCCTGTTGCAGGCGAGAAACCAGCCCGAAAGATGACGTCGGCAAAAACCACGGAAGCAGATGCGCCTAAAGAGGATATATCTGTGGCAAAGCCCGAAAGTATCTCAAAGACCTCAGTTGACATTGATCGGCAGCCAGGGTTTACAAGTGTCTTTTCCCCAATTCCAAAGAATCAAGATCATGCGGTTCCTAAAAACGGAACCCCTACGATCTCGATGCGAGATGTTACGCTGATCTACCCAGCTCAGCCCAATAAGCCTGCATTAGAAAATGTCAGCTTGGATATCTATCCAGGAGAATTCGTCTTTATTGTCGGCCATTCTGGATCGGGCAAATCTACCTTCATTCGTTTGCTGACCCGTGAGCTGAAGGCGACGCATGGTACCGTCCTCGTCGCAGGTCAAGATTTGACCAAGATGAAAAATCGCAAAGTTCCATATCTGCGTCGGCAACTTGGATGCGTCTTTCAAGATTTCAAACTCTTACCAGACAAAACAACGTACGAAAATGTCGCCTTTGCTCTTGAATGTATCGGCAAACCACGCTCAGTCATAAAAGCCCAGGTTCCTGAAGTGCTACGTCTTGTTGGCCTTGGGGGGAAGATGAGTAACTATCCCGATCAGCTTTCCGGTGGAGAGCAGCAACGAGTGGCTGTTGCTCGTGCGATGGTCAATCGTCCTCCCCTGCTTGTATGCGATGAGCCTACAGGCAACTTGGATCCAGCCATCTCTTTGGGAATAATGAAGCTGCTTGACCGCATCAATCGCACCGGTACGACCGTTGTGATGGCAACTCATGATCGAGAAATGGTCGACTCTATGAGAAAGCGTGTGATTGCGCTGGAAACTGGTCATGTTGTCCGAGACCAGGAGAGGGGAGGCTACGGATACTATGGGGCTCTCTAATTTGAGATACTCTCTCCGCGAGGCTTTTCGACACTTCCATCGCAACTTTGGTACTTGCTTGGGTGCCATCATCACAATCTTCCTGTCCTTGTTCATGATTGGCATGTTTGTACTAGGCAGCGCTTTGATTTCAGGACTTGTCGGCAATGTTGAAGATCGAGTCACAATACAAGCATTCCTTTCGGATGACGCAAACCAAGACGACGTTAATGCTTTGCAAAGTAAAATAGAAAGCTGGGACAACGTCGAATCCGTAACTTACAAAAGCAAGGATGAAGCCCTCGAAGAGTATCGGGAAACCATGAGCAACCGTGATGCAGATGATGCGGTGGCTGCCCTTGATGGGGAGAATCCGGTGCCCGCTTCTTTGGTGATTAAGCTGGATGACCCTGAGCAGGTTGAGTCTGTGGCAAGCAAACTAACGCAGGATTCCGACTTCCAAAGCGTATGCGACGACCCTGACAACGTTTCCTCTTCAGTACTGTATGGGCGGGAGACGGTCGAGAGGCTTTTTAGTGTCACATATTATGTGAGGATAGCGACGATTGCTCTTGTTGTTCTTCTCACGTTCGTATCGTTTGTTTTCATCAACAACACAATACGGCTCGCCATTTCTGCCCGTAGGCGCGAGATTGCTATTGAGCGGCTGGTCGGCGCCAGCAACAGCTTCATCAGGGGACCTTTTGTGGCTGAGGCGGCTTTGGAAGCCCTCTTTGGTGCAGTTCTAGCCATTGTGACACTCAATGCCGCAACAAATGCAGTCCTGCCGCGGATTTCAAACGCCCTTTCGTTTTTGTCGTTTGAGATACCGCATAACGTTGTCGTGAGCACCTATGTGATCTTGATCGTAGTGGGCGTGCTGTTGGGCCTTCTGGGATCAGCTATTGCAATGAGACGCTACTTGAGGGTCTAGGAGGTAAAAAGGCGCTTGACTATAGAGCGCAGCTACCATTGTGAGGTGTATTTTCAAGGAAAGATCTGCTTTGCTCCCTTGTTTGTAAGAGTCTATAATTTTATCCTCAGAAGGCTTGCTATGTTTGATGGTTGCGCCCATGCGCCCACACTACAGGAAGGACTGCTCCATGAATCTTGGACCTATGGAAATCATCGTCATCCTTGTTGTCGTTCTTCTCATTTTTGGCCCAAAGAATCTTCCCAAGCTTGGTAGCGCTTTAGGGAAGACCGTTAAGAATGTTCGTGAGGGCATGGAAGGCGATGACGAGGAGAAGAAAAGCGACAATGTAGAAGATGTCGTTGCTGAGGAGGAGAGCACCTCAGCTTCAGCTGACGAAGATGAGGGCAAGTTTTGTCCGAAGTGTGGCGCAAAGAACGCATCGGATGCGACCTTCTGCTCTAAATGCGGTGCTAAGCTCAATTAGCTTTATTAACTCATCGAACCGCAGCTGTCTGTACGATACGTTTTCCATAGAAGGAAGAGCATGGCAAAAAAGGAAATGACGCTCACCCCTGAAGGTCGTCAAAAGCTCGTGGATGAGCTGCAGTATCTCGAGGGGGAGAAAAGCACCGAGATCATCGAAGCAATCAAAGAGGCGCGTGCCCAGGGCGACCTCTCGGAGAATGCTGAGTATGATGCTGCCAAGGAAGAGCAAGCTAAGAACGCTGCTCGCATAAACGAAATTCGGCAAATCCTTTCGACGGCTCGTGTCGTCGAAGCAGGCTCCGGGGAACTTTCTGTCTCCTTGGGCTGCACCGTGCAATTTGCTGATGATAGGGGCAGGAAGACTGCCTACACCATAGTTGGCACTACCGAGACCAACTCGCTTGAGAACCGAATTTCTAATGAGTCCCCCGTTGGGTCGGCAGCGATTGGCCATATCGTCGGGGACAAAATATCTTATGCGACCCCCTCTGGCAAGATGCGCAGTCTCACGATAACGCACATCACACGATAAGCAGCCTGTGTCAGTAAAAGCGTTTTTTATGGCATGTGCCTCGCAACCGCATCGTTTGGCGGTGCGGGGCTGTTTTGAAAGGAGAGCTTTGTGGCCCAAACTGAACATGGCGAGAAGAGTCTTTGCGCGAACGACGAGAGAGCTTGCCGCCGCGCCCGTCGGAAGGCGCTCATAGACGCAGGCATAAATCCCTATCCTATTCACTCGCATGTTTCTACTTATGCCGCAGAGCTGGAAGAGCGTTATGCGAATTTAGCAAACGACACGGACACGGATGATGTCGCTACAGTTGCGGGTCGGATTCGTGCCAAGCGCGGTCAAGGCAAGATTTGTTTTCTCGTACTTGAGGATAAAACCGGAACCATTCAGCTTTTCTGTCGCATCAATGTGCTCGGTGACGAAAACTGGAAACTTTTACCCTTGCTTGATCTTGGTGACATCGTTGAAGCGACGGGTGCCGTCGTGCGTTCCCGTCGAGGTCAGCTCTCCATAGCGCCAACATCGTTGACAATGCTTTCCAAAGCCTGCCGCCCTCTGCCCGAAAAGTTCCATGGGCTTACAGACAAGGAGAAGCGCTACCGTCAGCGTTACGTTGACCTAATAATGAACCCTGAAGTCAAGCAAGTCTTCGTTGAGCGCTCCCATATTATCTCTGCAATACGTAATTACATGGAATCCCAGGGATATCTTGAGGTTGAGACTCCCATTCTCCAAGAGACACTTGGAGGTGCCAATGCTAAGCCTTTCATCACTCATTTCAATGCGCTTGACCAGCAATGCTATTTGCGCATAGCCACAGAGCTCCATTTGAAGCGCTGCATAGTAGGAGGTATGGACCGCGTTTTTGAAATTGGTCGGCAGTTTCGTAACGAAGGCATGGATCTGACGCACAATCCTGAATTTACCTCCATGGAAGCTTACTGCGCCTTTAGTGATCTCGAAGGAATGAAGCGCCTTTCAGAGGGCCTTTTCAAGGAGGCTAACAAAGTCGTTAACGATTCTGAGCAGATAGAGTTTCAGGGCAAGTCCGTTGACTTGTCAGGGACATGGCGCTCAGCACCCCTATCTGAGCTCGTAAGCGAGTTTGTCGGTGAGCCTGTTTCAATGGATACGCCAGTTGAGCATCTGCGCTCGTTACTTGAGGCGAATGGGCTTGAATATAAAGAGGGCTGGGGTGCCGGAAAGCTTCTGTTTACTCTTTATGACGAACTGTGTGAATCGGAGATCGTCGATCCGACCTTCGTATGTGATTACCCGGTTGAGGTTTCCCCTCTTACAAAGCGTAAAGAGGACGACCCGCGTCTAACTGATCGCTTTGAGCTCGTTATTGCGGGCAACGAATATGCCAATGCTTTTTCTGAGCTCAACGATCCAGTTGACCAAGAAGAAAGGTTCAAAGCGCAGGTCGAAGCCAAAAAACAGGGTGACGAGGAAGCCATGGACTACGATGCAGACTATATTCGCGCTCTTGAATATGGGATGCCTCCCGCCGGTGGCATCGGTTATGGGATAGACCGGATGATCATGCTTTTCACAAATCAGGCTTCCATTCGTGACGTGCTTCTCTTTCCGCATATGCGTCCTGAGGGTGTGGCGGAGTAGAGAAGGGCGTCGCGGGTGTTTGCATAGTGGCCAGCTGGGGTAAAGTACGGGGAGCACACACCAGTTTTCAAGGGGGCAACCCGCATGTTTGAAAAGTTTACGGACCGCGCGCGGAAAGTGATGAGCCTAGCCCAAAGCGAAGCGCAAAGCCTTGGGAAGATGTACGTAGGAACCGAGCATCTCCTTCTTGCCTTGATCAAGGAAGGCGACGGCATTGCCGCGCAGGCGCTCGCCTCGTTGGATGTCACTTACGATGAGACGCTGGCCACCATCAAGCAAATATCATCGGAGGACTTTCAATCTACCAGCGGAGGACACATACCCTTCACGCCGCGAGCGAAACGCGTCCTCGAGGACGCATATCGGGAAACCATGGCTCGTGGCCAGACCTATATTGCCACTGAGCACCTTCTGCTGGGCATAGTCTCTGAGGGCGATGGCATCGCAATGACGGCGCTTGGCCGCATGGGTATTTCGGCAGACGCAATTCGCAATGCGGTCTCCGAGCTCATTCAAAAGGATAAGCCAGGCGAGGCTCATGGTCAGCAAGCTGCACCAGTGAGCTTTGGCCAGCTGTTTGGGGGCGCTACGCCCACCGAAGACGAGGGCGGAGATTCGATGCTTGAAAAGTACGGCCGCAACCTCACGAAGCTTGCCTCGGAGGGCAAGCTTGATCCTGTGATCGGCCGTGACCGCGAGACAGAGCGGGTGATGCAGGTGTTGGCGCGTCGCCAGAAAAATAACCCACTCGTTCTAGGTGACCCAGGCGTTGGCAAGACAGCTGTAGTGGAGGGCTTGGCGCAACTTATTGCGTCTGGGAACGTAGCTGATATCCTACGTGGCAAGCAAATATGGACTCTTGACATGGCAGCTATGGTCGCAGGTTCGAAGTACCGGGGCGAGTTCGAAGAGCGCTTGAAAAAAGTCATCGGAGAGGTCGAGTCGCGCAAAGACGTGATTTTGTTCATTGACGAGATACACACAGTGCTTGGCGCTGGATCCGCTGAGGGCTCAATGGATGCCGCCTCTATTTTGAAGCCTCCTCTTTCGCGAGGGGAAATTCAGGTCATAGGCGCGACGACAGTTGAGGAGTATCGTAAGCATATAGAAAAGGACTCTGCTTTCGAGCGACGCTTCCAGCCGATAATTATTGGAGAGCCGAGCGTAGAGGATACCCTTAAGATCCTCCATGGCCTGAAATCTCGCTATGAGAAGCATCACCACGTGCACTATACCGAAGGTGCGCTCAAAGCGGCCGTTTCATTGGCGGATCGCTACGTCCAAGATCGTTTCTTGCCAGACAAGGCTATCGATGTTATTGACGAGGCGGGAGCCCGAACCCGTATTCATAAGATGACATTGCCTCCTGAGCTAGCTCAAGTTGACAAGGAGCTTGCAGATGTCTCGGCAAAGAAGGATGAGGCGGCATCTGCCCAAGCATTTGAAGAGGCGGCGCGCCTGAGAGACCAAGAGAAGGCTCTTACAACCAAGCGCAAAGAGCTCGAGCAGACTTGGCATGACAAGCAGGCCTTGAATGTCGTAACAGTTGACGAGGATGCCATCGCTGACGTGGTTTCTGACATGACAGGCGTTCCCGTCACAAACCTCACGGAGGCCGAGGCATCTAAACTCCTCCGCTGTGAAGAGGCGCTTCATCAGCGCGTCATTGGGCAAGATGAGGCTGTTTCTGCCGTTGCACGTGCAATTCGCCGTAGCCGAAGCCCTCTGAAAGACCCCCACCGCCCGGGAGGATCATTCATTTTCCTTGGCCCATCCGGCGTCGGCAAAACCGAACTCGCGAAGTCACTGGCGGAGTTTCTTTTCGGCAGCGAAGATGCGCTTATAACATTCGACATGAGCGAGTTCATGGAGCGCCATACAGTATCCAAGCTTGTGGGCGCCCCCCCAGGATACGTTGGCTATGACGAAGGCGGTGAGCTGACCAAAGCCGTTCGTCGTCGCCCATACTCTGTTGTGCTTTTTGATGAGATTGAAAAGGCTCATCCGGATGTTTTCAATGTGCTTCTGCAAATTCTTGATGAGGGCCGCTTGACTGATGGACAAGGACGCCATGTAGATTTTTCTAACACCGTTGTGATTATGACATCTAATATTGGCGCTCGAGAGATCGCGCAGACCTCTCCAATGGGCTTTACCAGCCAGGGTGACGAGGGCTTGTCTGACAAAGAGATCCGCAGCCGGGTTGAAAGCGAGCTCAAGAAGCTCTTTCGCCCAGAGTTTCTGAACCGTGTAGACGAGATTGTAGTTTTCAAGTCGCTGACGTCGGAGCAGCTGCGTAAGATCGTTGAGTTGATGGTAGGCGATCTCAGGCGTCGCCTTGTCGCCCAAGGCATGTCAATCGAGCTCACAGATGCGGCACGTGATCTTGTTGCTAAAAAGGGCACCGACAAAATCTACGGGGCCCGTCCTTTGCGCCGTGCGATCCAGACGTTGATAGAAGATCCTCTTGCTGAGGAGATGCTACAGGGCAAATGGAAAGAGGGGGACATCATCTGCGTTGATGCCGAGGGCGATACCCTAAGCTTTACTAAACGGCATGGAGAGATTCCGAAACTTGAGGAACGTACGCACATGGCTGTCCTGCAAGCTCATCAGCGTTGGATGCCAGACTCTCCAGCTCCAGCCACAGGTGGCCTTGCGGGTGTCGCCGATTGATATGCTCGGGAACTTGGTAGTATGAGGTGACCCGCGGTCCCCAGGTCCTAGCGTTGGTATACTGGCAGTGGTAAACACTGTGCAGTTATGGAGGTGGCAGATGGACAAGGAGCTGGCGGATGGGCAAGCTCGAGATGGCACACAAGAGCGTCTTGACGCTGCAGTGAGGCTTTGTGCGCCGGGTACGGCTCTGCGCCATGCTCTTGACATGATCATCGCTGGTCACCTCGGCGCGCTCATCTGCATTGGTGATACAGAAAATGTGCTTGCCGCTGGTGACGATGGTTTTAAACTTGACATCTCATTTACGGCCAATAGGCTTTTCGAGTTGTCAAAGATGGACGGGGCGATTGTCGTGGACAAAGACCTCACGCGTATCTTGCGGGCCAACTTCCACCTCAATCCAGACCCGTCTCTGCCTACAACAGAGACGGGCATGCGCCATCGTACGGCAGCGCGCATGAGCCTGTTGACAAAAGCAGTGGTCATCTCTGTCTCCCAGCGTCGGCAAGTAGTAAACGTCTTCGTAGGTGGCCGCAGCTACCAGCTGCGCACAGTCGCGGGGCTAATGGTCTCAGTCAACCAACTGCTTGTCTCCTTACAAAATACGCGGACACAGCTCGATCGGAACTTGCTACGCTTAACTTCACTTGAGCTTGACGACTGTGTCACAATGCGCGATGTGGCTGATGCCTTCTATCTGTTTGAGCTGCTTACCACGGAGGCCTCTGAGCTAGATGTCTTGATTGCCCAGCTCGGCTCTGAGGCGACCACAATCAAGATGCAACGAGATGAGTTTATTGGCGACATGGACGAAGAATACACGCTCATGATTCGCGACTATGCGCGCGATTCCTCGAAAGAAAACGTTGGTTTGATTCGCAAGAAATTTCATGAGATGCGCAACGGCGAGCTACGCTCCGCAAAAAATGTTGCTAAAGTCTTGGGATATGATGATCGCGCCGAAGACTCCGTGATGACGCCCCTTGGTCTGCGGACGCTCAATAACATTTCAGTAGTGCGCAAAGGAATGGCAGACAAGATCGTTGATGAGTATGGATCACTGAGAGATCTTCTCAATGATATTGAGAACAACCCTGAGCGTCTTGACGACCTTGGAGTGAAGAACCCTGGCATCCTTGCGGACAGCCTCTATCGTATGGGTGGCAAGCGCTCATGAACTCCAGCGTTGACTGCAGGCTTTGTGCACAAGAGCTGCCGTCGGCCTTAGAGCGCAAGCAGCCGAGCAACCATGTGTGTGCTGTTATTGTGGCAGGAGGAAATGGCGTACGCTTTGGCAATCCGCGGGGCAAGCAGCTTGTAAGCCTATGCGGGATGCCAATGGTTTGTTGGTCGGTGCTTGCTTGTGACCGTGCGCCTTCCATTGACGCCATTGTGCTTGTTGCGCCGCCTGCGCGCAAGCAGCAGATGCTGGATGCCATAGCGCACAACCTACGGCTGCGCTGCCCAATATCTTTTGCACAAGCTGGCAGGACTAGGCAAGAATCAGTTGCAAGTGGGCTTGAGTCCGTGCCTAAAGGTTACGATATTGTCGCCATCCATGATGGCGCACGACCTGCTGTGCTTCCTCAGACCATCGAACAGGTTATTGCACGCCTGTTGAAAGACAGTACCCTTGAGGGCGCGATAGCCGCATGTCCCTCAGTTGACACCCTTAAGATCGTTGAGAACTCTCTTATAGTCTCTACCCCAGATCGTAGCCTTTATTGGTGTGCCCAGACGCCCCAGGTGTTTCACCTCAGAGCACTTTACAATGCTTTATCTGCGGCGCAGCGCGAAGGCTATGTGGGCACAGATGACGCCTCCCTTGTTGAGCGCTATGGCAGCCAAGTCGCTTGCGTGCAGTCGCCTCGCAGCAACATCAAAGTAACGCTCCCAGAGGACTTAGTCATTGCTGAGGCGCTGCTTGAGCGGCGTTTTTCCGAGGAAAGTCGCTTGGGGGAAGGAATCAGACCATCATGATGCACATTGGTCATGGCTATGACGTTCACGCGCTTGTCGAGGGAAGGCCGCTTGTTCTCGGCGGCGTGCATATTGACTACAAGCTTGGCCTCGAAGGGCACTCTGACGCTGACGTTCTGACGCATGCGCTTATGGATGCCATTTTGGGCTCTTTACGCGAAGGAGATATCGGGTGCCTTTTCCCTGACGATGATCCCGCCTATCTTGGGGCTGACTCCCTTGTGCTCCTTCACCATGTGGCTTCGCTCGCGAAAGACCGTGGAGCTCGAATTGTGGACTGCGATTGTACGGTGGTAGCACAAGCCCCGCGGCTTTCTTCGTACCGTGACCAGATGAGAGCCAATCTTGCCCGCGCAATGGGAATCTCCGCAGACAATGTTGGCGTGAAGGCGACGACCACTGAACATTTGGGCTTTGTCGGTCGTGGAGAAGGCATCGCCGCATGGTCGGTGGTGCTTCTTGACAGGCCCGAAAGAACTGTGGGACTCTCTACCGTGGCAGGCGCAGTAGAATCGATTCATCCGGAACTGAGCTAGGAGACGCATATGCTCGTCTATAACAGCCAAACACATCATAAAGAAGAGTTCAAGCCTATCGAGGCAGGGAAAGTTCGCATGTATGTGTGCGGGCCGACGGTATACGATCAGATTCATATTGGCAATGGACGCACATTCATGTCTTTCGATGTGATTCGTCGTTATCTGACGTACAAAGGGTACCAAGTGACATTCGCCCAAAACCTTACGGATGTAGACGACAAGATCATCAACCGGGCAAACGAGCAGGGGCGTGCAGCGTCTGACGTTGCTGAGGAGTATTCAAAAGCCTTTATCGAGCAGATGCACCGCCTTGGGGTGCTTGACCCGGATATCCGTCCGCGGGCAACGCGGGAGATCGCTGCGATGCAGGAGATGATCGAGTCTCTCATTGGGCAGGGCAATGCATATGTAGTTGATTCGGGGGATGTATATTTCTCCGTTCGCAGCGACCCTCGCTACGGAACGCTATCAGGAAGGAATGTCGATCAGCTTCGTGTGGGTGCTCGTGTAGAGGAAAATGTTGACAAACGGGACCCCCTTGACTTCGCCCTTTGGAAGGCAGCCAAACCCGGAGAGCCACAGTGGAGCTCTCCATGGGGGCCAGGTCGCCCTGGATGGCATACCGAATGTTGCGCCATGATTCATCGATATCTTGGAACGCCTATTGATATTCATGGGGGCGGGGCCGACCTGATCTTCCCCCATCATGAAAATGAAACCGCCCAGGCATGGTGTGCTTGGCATGCCCCTCTCGCCAATTATTGGATGCATGCTGGCATGCTGCGTGTTGAAGGCGAGAAGATGTCGAAGAGCCTGGGGAATTTCTACACCCTCAAAGAGGTCCTTGACCGCTACCCTGCAGGGGCCGTGCGCTTACTCATGCTCCAGACACACTATCGATCTCCGCTGGACTTCTCCTTTGAGCGCCTCGATGGAGCTGTCGGTACGCTTGAGCGACTGCAGACCTGCGTTAAAAATCTACGCTGGGCTGCTCACAATGCCTTCCAAGAAGGTGATCTCAATGAGGACGACCGCAAGTTTGGAAATGCCATAGATGTCGCCCAAAAAGAATTTACCGCCCAGATGGATGACGATTTCAATACAGCTGGGGGGCTTGCTGCCATCTTTGCGCTTGTTACAGCGGCAAACAGCTATCTTTCTGCATCAGGCAGTAATGCGGCTGTCGCCGTCGTTTTGCGCTCCTCAGACATGCTTGTAGAGCTTTGTGATGTACTAGGCATTGACGTTTCACACGAGGATGCGGGTGAAGAGCTGCCGGAAGAGCTTATTGATCTTGCTCGTGCGCAAGCTTCGTTCGAGGGGGACTCGGCTAATGAGGCTGCTGCAGCGCTATTAAGGGCTCGTGAGGAAGCTCGTGCACAAAAGGATTGGAAGCGAGCGGATGCCATTCGCGACGGCATCAGCTCTCTCGGCCTTATCGTTGAAGATACGGCCGCAGGCGCGCGCCTCCGTGCCAAGAAGAGCCAATAGCATGGCAAACCACCACCGGAGTCCATCCTCTTGGGATCGGAACGCTCTCATCGAGGGGCGCCATGCTTGTATGGAGGCGCTGGAAGAGGGTGTTCCGCTAAGCCGGGCGTTGGTGTCGGAAGGCGACGCTGCTCTTACGAAGATCGTCCGTAAGCTGGGGGCGGCAGGCGTTCTGATAGAGCATGTACCGCGCTCTAAACTTGACCAGCTCTCTTCCCATGGTGCCCATCAGGGCATCATATGCGAGACTGCGCCATACAGCTACGCTGCACTTGCTGATATTGTCACCCGCTCAGGATCAGGCGATGCCCTTGTCGTTGTTCTCGACCACATAACCGATGAGGGGAATTTTGGAGCCATAGTCCGCTCTGCTGAGGTCGTTGGCGCTGCGGGTGTCGTTATTGCCAAAGCGCGCTCAGCTAGCGTCGGCTCGGGCGCTTACAAAACATCTGCGGGCGCAGTGTCGCACATCCCCATTGCGCGGGTGGCCAACATAGCTTCAACTCTTCAAGTGCTTAAAGAGGCGCATTTTTGGACAGTGGCAGCGAGCGAGCATGCGGACCGGGATGTTTGGCACACGCCTTTCGGGGGGCGCATTGCCGTTGTGATGGGATCTGAGGATGCTGGCATCTCTCGCATAGTGCTTGAGAACTGCGACTTCGTCTGCTCTCTTCCCCAACGAGGCAAGGTGGAGTCCCTCAATGTAGCCCAAGCAGCTACAGTTATGTGCTATGAATGGCTGCGCCGCATCTCTGTTGCAGGTGACGATTAAAAGTGGCACCGTCCAAACAAATTAGGCCTCTGCTTCTTGTCGATGGCTACAACGTTTTGCGAGCGACACCGCGCTACAGAGCATTGATAGATGACAGCCTTATACCCTCTTCGACTACGAGCAAGGGACGTCGCATAAAAGACGAAAGGGATATGCCAGACGATCCATTCGAGCGCGCACGGCAGGCCTTAGTAGCCGATGTGGCGGCATTTGCGCAACATAAGTACGAAGCAGTTATTGTCTACGATGGTGCGGGCAATCTATCGCCGGAGCGACCCAATCTTTTTGAGGCGGGCGTCCGCGTAGTCTTTTCTCAGACGGGAGAAAGCGCTGATTCGGTGGTGGAGCGGCTGTGCGTTCAGGCGCGGCGATCGAATCGCAAGGTTACCCTGGTCACGTCGGATAACGACATACGCTCTACTGTTGGCATCGGCCCGCATGCAGATTCTGTCGTGAAGATATCCAGTCAGCTGCTTGTGCAGGAAGTGGAGCATATCGACCGTGATACAAGAGGCGCTCTTGAAAGCCGTACGTATGCCAGGATGACCGTGGAAGATCGACTTTCCCCAAAATCTCGTGCAAAGCTCAATAAGTTTCTCAGGCGCTCTTAATATCTCTGCGGGCTTAAGTTGGGCGATTTGCCATCGATGCTCTGATAACCAGGAACTTTTTAGCAACCTATTCTTCCATGGCCCAAACAAATGCAGGCAATGGTGAAGTTGAGGGTACACCTAGCTTGCGATGCATGGCATAATAAGGGCGCGCCGGCATGGCTCAATGGCAGAGCAACGGTTTTGTAAACCGTGGGTTGAGGGTTCGACTCCCCCTGCCGGCTCCAGAAAGTCTCCGGCCAAGCCAGTGTCTGTCTTGGCCTTTTTCATTCTTAAGCGCTCATTGAAGACGCACGATCATATGATGAAAATGTGCTGCTCAGGGACTATACACGCCCGGATACGTGGAATAGATGAGTTTTCCGTTGACAAGGGCGCTTCTGAACCGTAACATTCCTTCTGCTAACGTGCCGAAAGGTGCGCAGGTTGCTTGATAACGGCATGGGGATGTGGCACAGCGGCAACTGCGGCGGACTGTAAATCCGCTCTCTCTGAGTTCCCTGGTTCGAGTCCAGGCATCCCCACCACGCCCGTGTAGCTCAGTCGGTAGAGCACCTCGTTGGTAACGAGGAGGTCACCGGTTCAAATCCGGTCGCGGGCTCCATTTCAGGCAGGCGTTAGACCAACGTGTTATTGTTGGTTCGGCTTATGCCGGTGTAGCTCAGCTGGTTAGAGCACGCGGCTCATACCCGCGATGCCACTGGTTCGAATCCAGTCACCGGTACCAGAGTTTCTAGCGGCTTCGGCCGTTGGACATAGCAAGGCAAGATACAGAGAGACGGCCAGCAGGTTGTTTCCCGAAGGAGGATGGCAATGGCCAAGGAGAAGTTCGATCGTAGCAAGCCTCATGTAAATATTGGTACAATCGGTCACGTCGATCATGGTAAGACGACGCTGACGGCTGCCATCACTAAGGTCCTTTCCGAGACTGATGGCTGCAAGGCTACATACGTCCCCTTCGAGGACATCGACAAGGCACCCGAAGAGCGTCAGCGTGGTATTACCATTTCTGTTGCACACGAGGAATATGAGACGTGGGAGCGTCACTATGCTCACGTCGACTGCCCGGGCCACGCGGATTACATCAAGAATATGATCTCCGGTGCCGCGCAGATGGACGGTGCGATCTTGGTCATCGCCGCCACAGACGGCCCTATGGCGCAGACCCGCGAGCATATCCTTCTTGCCCGCCAAGTGGGCGTCAAGTACATTGTTGTGTACCTGAACAAGTGCGATATGGTTGATGACGAGGAGCTTATTGACCTCGTTGAAATGGAGACCCGTGACCTTCTGAACGAGTATGGCTTCCCCGGAGATGACATACCCATTATCCGTGGGTCTGCTCTCGGTGCCCTTAACGGAGAGAAGAAGTGGGTTGACTCCGTTATAGAACTTATGCATACCGTCGATTCCTACATCCCGACACCAAAGCGTGACAACGAGAAGCCGTTCCTGATGGCAATTGAAGACGTCATGACGATTTCCGGTCGTGGCACTGTTGCGACAGGCCGTGTCGAGCGTGGCGTGCTCAAGCTCAACGATCCGGTTGAGATCATCGGCATCAAGGATACGCAGACGTCAGTTGCCACGGGCATCGAAATGTTCCGCAAGACACTTGACTTTGCTGAGGCAGGCGATAACATCGGCATTCTTCTCCGGGGCATCCGCCGTGAGGACATCGAGCGTGGCCAGGTCATCTGCAAGCCTGGCACGGTCACCCCTCACCAGGACTTCACCGGCGAGATCTATGTCCTTACCAAAGAGGAGGGCGGGCGTCATACGCCGTTCTTCACTGGCTATCGTCCTCAGTTCTATTTCCGCACGACGGACATCACCGGAGACATCCAGGAGCTTACAGACTCCAACAGCAACAAAGTTGAGATGGCTATGCCAGGAGACCATGTAACTGTTAAGGCGCATCTGATTCACCCGATTGCTATGGAGCAAGGCGACCGCTTTGCTATTCGTGAGGGCGGGCATACTGTTGGCGATGGACGTGTCGCTACGATTATCGACTAGCTTTTCCTGTATGTTTGAGAACCCGGTGCCCGCAGGACGCCGGGTTCTTTTTTGGCGTGCAGTTTTGGTTGTGTCAGTAACTTTGTGATATTTTCCTGAAATTACGTCGAGTGTTGACAGAGAGGTGTTTGGGATGCTAACGTTTCCCATCGCGCCTCTGTCGCGTCCTGCGTCGGCGGCTTTCTACAGGAGGAACGATGCGTACATTGGTCACGCTTGCCTGCACCGAGTGCAAGCGGCGCAATTATACAACGAAGAAAAACAAATCTAACAATCCCGACCGTATCGAGATGAAGAAGTATTGTCCGTGGTGCCATAAGCACACCCTACATCGGGAAACCCGTTAGAATAGGGACCATATAGGCCAGTAGCTCCAATGGTAGAGCGGCGGTCTCCAAAACCGTTTGTTGAGGGTTCGAGTCCTTCCTGGCCTGCCAGACACACCACCGGCTAACCAGCAAGGTTAGCCGGTTTGTATGATGAGGGGCAGGGTGCCCAACAAAGGGTGGCCCCGGAGGAGTCCGTGGATGTCAAACAAGGACCGGAACAAAAGGAGCGCTCGCAAGGCACGTGCCGCAGAGCGTGCTGCCCGTAAGGAGGCACAGCTTGTTGCTCAGCCTGGAGCGGCGAGCGCAAGTGATGCCGCCTCTTCCTCCAAAGCAGCAAAGAAAGTTGAGCAAGCAAAGCCAAAGCAGAGCGCGAAGAGCGCGAAGCGCAGCGAAAAAAAGCCGGGGCGTATTCGCTCTTACTTCAGAGACGTTCGCACGGAACTTCATCGCGTGACTTGGCCCTCTTCTCTTGAGCTGCGTAATTATACGTTGGCGGTTATCGTTATGTTGGTCGTCTTTGGAGTCTGCATCTGGCTTGTTGATACGGGGTTTGTTGCCTTAATCGCCGGGTTTACTGGTTTGAGAGGTTAGTTATGGCAAAGCGTTGGTACGTTATTCACACCTATTCTGGTTATGAGCAAAAGGTCAAGTCGGACCTTGAGCACCGTATCGAGAGCTATGGCTTGCAAGACCAAATCGTCAATGTGCAAATCCCCACCGAGCAAGTGACCAAACTCAAAGACGGGGGGGAGCGCGTTACCAAAGACGAAAAGGTGTTCCCCGGTTATGTGCTTGTCCGTATGGAGGTTGATGACAACTCATGGGCCGTCGTGCGCAATACGCCAGGCGTGACAGGCTTCGTCGGCATTGACGGCAAGCCGACGCCTCTGCGCCGCTCTGAGTACGACAAGATCATGCGCAGAGTCAATCCACACGCGGGCTCGACCGTCACTCCCAAAGTCACTACCACTGACTTTGAGGTGGGCCAGGTTGTTCACGTCGTCTCCGGTCCCCTAGCAGACTTTGACGGGACAGTGTCTGAGGTCATGCCAGAGGCAGGTAAGGTTAAAGTCATGCTCACCATCTTCGGCAGGGAGACGCCTGTCGAACTTACAATTGATCAGATCACTGCCATTGTTTAGGTTTTACTGCAAGCCTTGGATCGGTGAGGATTGCTTCTCGGGGTTTGCATGCATATAGCATCTCAGCAATTTGCACAGGAGGCACATTATGCCCAAAAAGAAGGTAACTCATTTCATAAAGCTTCAGATTCCGGCCGGACAAGCTAATCCAGCTCCTCCCGTCGGCCCTGCTCTTGGTGCTGCACAGGTCAACATCATGCAGTTCTGCCAAGCGTTTAATGCGCAGACCAAAGATCAGATGGGGGATATTGTCCCCGTTGAGATCACCGTTTACGAAGATCGCAGCTTTGAGTTTGTGACCAAGACACCGCCTGCGGCTTACCTCATCAAAAAGGAGCTGGGACTCAAGAGCGGCTCAGGGGTCCCTCAACGTGACAAGGTGGGGCAGCTTACCCAAGAGCAATTAGAGAAGATCGCCCAAATCAAGATGCCAGATCTTAATGCGAATGACATTGACGCTGCTAAAAAGGTCGTTGCTGGCACAGCGCGCTCCATGGGCGTCACCATTGCCGAGTAGCTGTTGGCGAGGCTATGTTCGCTAGGCGCAGGGTTTTCCCTGCGTGTCACACAATGTGGGAGGGCCACGCCGCCCGTTGACCACAGGAGGTAGAGAGTATGGCGAAGCACGGGAAGAATTACCGTAAAGCAATCTCGCAGGTAGAACAGGGGAAGCTGTATACCCCCAAGCAAGCGATGTCACTTGTAAAACAGACGGCAGCAGCCAAGTTCGACGAAACAGTCGAGGTCGCAGTCCGCTTGGGGATCGATACACGCAAGGCTGATCAGAATGTTCGCGGTTCTATAAGCTTACCGAACGGTACGGGCAAAAGCGTCCGTGTCGCTGTCTTTGCAGAAGGAGACAAGGCCCGTGAGGCCGAGGCCGCAGGTGCCGATGTAGTGGGCTCGGACGACCTTGTGGCTGCGGTCCAGAAGGGTGACATTGACTTTGATGCTGTCATTGCAACTCCCAACATGATGAGCAAAGTCGGCAGGCTCGGTCGTATCTTGGGACCTCGCGGACTGATGCCGAACCCTAAGCTTGGCACTGTGACGATGGACGTTGAGAAAATGACCAAAGAGCTTAAGGCAGGGCGTGTGGAGTATCGGGCTGATCGGTATGGCATCTGCCATGTACCGATGGGCAAGGCTTCCTTTGACGTTGACAAGCTCACGGAAAATTATGGGGCTCTTTACACGGAGCTGCTCCGTGTAAAGCCCTCCTCAGCAAAGGGCAAGTACGTCAAGTCAGTCGCCGTGTCCTCCACGATGGGGCCTAGCGTCAAGATCGATCCCAATGTGACACGCGATTTTCTTGCAGAGTAAGAATTGTGTTTACCGCAGCAGGTAGCACATTGCTTGACTTTGTGTGAGGGCTGATGCATAGTTGAACTGCTCTCGATTGGGAGCAGCTAATGCACGTCCGCTGCCAGAGACAGCCGGTGCCGTGAGGCTCAAAGGGGAAACCTGCCTGCCGAGGTGGTCTGAGATACGTAGTCGAAGACCCTCTTTGGTGCGCCAGAGAGGGTCTTTCTTTGTTAAAGGCGTTTATGTGTGGCGAGCGTGCCTGATTTTGTCTAGAGGAGGTGTATTACATGCCAGCGCAGTCAAAAAGGGAAATGTACGCCAAGATTGCCACTGATATTGAGTCGTCCAAGGGCGTGTTTGTGATTGACTATCGTGGTCTTACCGTAAAAGAGGCCCAAGAGCTTCGGCGCAGTCTTACCGCGGTAGGCGCGCACATGAAGGTATACAAGAACAACATTGTAAGAATTGCTCTTTCTGAGGCAGGCAGGCCAGACATTAGCAGTGCTTTGGTAGGTCCCTGTGCTTATGTCTTTTACGAAAACGATCCGGTTGATGCTGCAAAAGCCTTAAAGGCAGCTTTCGATAAATTTGGGAAGATTGAGCTCCTCGGCGCCATTGCAGACGGGAAGGCGCTTGATGCCAAGTCTGCGAAGGCTTACGCTGAGCTGCCGAGCCATGACGAGCTTATTGCTAAGTTTGTTTACGTGCTTGCCAGCCCCCTTACAGGCGTCGCCCGCGTTACCGCCGCGCCGCTTCAGGGCCTTGCAACCGCACTCGAGGCGATTGCCGATCAGAAGAACGCCGCATAGGCCAGCTTTTGTGAGCTATGCGAGCCGTGGATTGTGTTGGATGACTAAATAGGACACGTAGGTGTCCATCATAAAAGGAGAATGACATGGCTGTCACCAAAGATGAGATTGTCGAGGCTATCAAGGATATGCCTGCTCTCGAGCTTTCTGAGCTCGTCCATGAGCTTGAGGACACCTTCGGGGTTTCCGCTGCTGCGCCGGTAGCTGTTGCTGCCGCTCCGGCCGCGGGCGCTGCTGCCCCTGAAGAAGAGGAGAAGACTAATTTCGACGTTGAGCTGGCCAGCTTCGGCGACAACAAGATCGCTGTCATCAAGGTTGTGCGTAAGCTCACGGAGTTTGGTCTTAAGGAGGCCAAGGACAAGGTTGAGTCTGCTCCCGTCGTCTTGATCGAGGGCGCGAACAAAGATGATGCAGAGGCTGCGAAGAAAGCGCTTGAAGAAGCCGGTGCTACCGTTAATCTGAAGTAATTTTCAGATTACAAGCTACGCAGAGGGACCCGGGAGCTGGCTTTCGGGTCCCTCTTGCTATGGCCTCCACACAAGACCTCCATAAGCATGGCCTATTTAACTGGCCTTATGTAGAAAGATGTCGCTCCTTAGTAGATTCTTGCTATAAAGTCAAGTTTTTCTTGACGAGAGGCCGTGGGTTCGGTACCTTATTAATTTGCGACAACTGCCGCCATTACTCTCTTTAAGGAGGATACGCCTGGTGTCTACCGCAAAGTCTTCCCAGCATGTACAGCCTGAGAAACGCACTCGGATCAGCTTCAGCAAGATTCCACCTGTAATGGAGCTTCCCAACCTTATTACCGTACAAAAAGAATCCTTCAAGCACTTCATGACCGACGGGCTTGATGAGTCCCTGTCAGAGTTTTCTCCCATAGAGAACTCAGCAGGTACTATGGAGGTCGTTTTTGGCGACCACCAATTCGGAGATGCGCCGGCATCAATGGATGAGTGCCGCGCGAAAGACATCTCCTATCAGGCGCCATTGTTTGTCGATGTGCGCTTTATCAACAAGGAGAGCGGGGAAATCAAAGAGCAGCTCGTCTTTATGGGCGACTTCCCACTCATGACCGATCGCGGCACGTTTATCATTAACGGCACGGAGCGTGTCGTCGTATCGCAGCTCGTTCGATCTCCTGGCGTCTATTTCTCCCACGAGGTAGACGGAGGGGCCGACGTACACCATGTCCAGTTTATTCCCGCACGCGGGGCATGGTTGGAGTTTGAGGTCGACAAGCACGGCCATCTCGTTGTCTCCATTGATCGTAAGCGTCGCCAGTCTGCGACAGTGTTCCTGCGCGCTCTCGGCATTGCCGAATCAGACGACGAGATTCTCAACTTGCTGGGCGACTCCGATATTGTTCGCTCGACGATTGAGCGCGACGTGGCGACCACGCGCGAGGACGCATTGCTGGAGATCTATCGTCGCCAGCGCCCGGGCGAGCCCCCGACAGTCGATTCGGCGCGTTCGCTGCTCGACGGCCTCTACTTTAACAATCAGCGCTATGACCTCGCGCGCGTGGGACGCTACAAGATCAACAAAAAGCTGGGCCTTGACTCTGACTCGCGCGTGATCACCACTGAGGACATTGTCACTGCGCTTAAGTACCTCCTAGCTTTGCATGCGGGAGATCCGAGCTGCAAGCTCGATGACATTGACCATTTCGGCAACCGCCGCGTGCGTACGGTAGGCGAGCTCGTGCAGAATCAGTTCCGCATCGGCATGAGCCGGATGGAGCGTGTGGTGCGCGAGCGCATGGCCTCTCAAGATGTCGATGACATCACGCCACAGTCTCTGATCAACATTCGGCCCATAGTGGCGGCCACCAAGGAGTTCTATGGCTCCAGCCAGCTTTCTCAATTTATGGACCAGAACAACCCCTTGTCAGGTCTTACCCACAAGCGTCGCCTTTCAGCGTTGGGCCCGGGAGGACTTGCAGGGCACAAATCTGGTTCTAGTCGCCGTACCAACGTGCCTACAGCCGTCCGTGACGTCCACAACTCACATTACTCTCGCATGTGCCCAATAGAGACCCCTGAGGGTCCCAACATTGGCCTTATTGGCTCGCTTGCCCTTTATGCGCATGTTAACGAGTACGGCTTCATAGAAGCCCCTTACCGTAAGGTCGTAAATGGGTGCGCTACCAGCGATATTGACTGGATGACGGCCGATGAGGAGGAAAACCACAAGATAGCCCCAGCTAACGTACCCATCGATCCTAAAACGGGGCATTTCATTGCGACTGACTCCAAAGGCAAGATCTACTATCCAGAGACAGTCGTCGCCCGCACGCGTAACTTCGACGGAAAGTTTGGCGCACCTGAGCAAGTGAGGGTCGAAGACGTCGACTACATGGACGTCTCACCCCGCCAGCTTCTGTCGGTTGCGGCCAACCTCATTCCTTTCCTCGAGCACGATGATGCTAAGCGTACGCTGATGGGCGCGAACATGCAGCGGCAGGCAGTTCCTTTGATCAGGGCAACTGCGCCATATGTGGGCACAGGCCTTGAAGGCCGCGCCGCAATGGACTCTGGCGAGGTGGTCCGTGCGGAGCATGCTGGCACCGTGGCCGAGGTCGACGCCGCCCATGTTGTAGTGGATTCCGATGATGGCTCCGAGAGCTATGCTTTGCCGAAATATCAGCGCTCGAATCAGTCAACATGCATCAACCATCGTCCAGTGGTTCATCAAGGCGAAGCAGTAAAGGCGGGTCAGCCTCTTACCGATGGCCCTTCGATTGACCATGGCGAGCTCGCGCTTGGCACTAACCTTACTGTGGCATATATGCCGTGGGAGGGCTACAACTACGAGGATGGCATCATCATTTCGGAGCGCGTTGTCCGTGATGATCTGCTTACCTCAGTCAATATCTCTCGACATGAAATCGATGCGCGCGATACCAAGCTCGGCCCGGAGGAGATTACTCGCGAGATACCGAACCTGTCTGAGGATATGCTGGCCAATCTTGACGATGACGGCATTATCCGCATCGGTGCTGAAGTGGGGCCCGGTGACATCCTCGTCGGCAAGGTAACACCTAAGGGAGAGACAGCTCTGACAGCTGAGGAGCGTTTGCTTCGTGCAATCTTTGGCGCTAAGGCCCACGACGTGCGGGACACATCGCTTAAGATGCCTCATGGTGCGTATGGCCGCGTCGTTGATGTGGTGCGCTTCAGCCGTGAGGCGGGTGACGACCTGCCGCCTGGAGTTGATGAGCTTGTGCGTGTCTTTGTGGCGCAACGGCGCAAGATCCAGCAGGGCGACAAGATCTCTGGCCGCCACGGCAACAAGGGCGTTGTCTGCAAGATCCTGCCAATTGAAGACATGCCATACATGGCTGACGGGACCCCCATAGATGTCATGCTTGACCCATTGGGCGTCCCCTCCCGTATGAATGTGGGGCAGCTCCTCGAGTGCCACCTTGGGTGGGCAGCCGCCCATGGCTGGGATATAAACGACGCAAACTCCAAGAAGTACATCCCCGGTCCCTTGTATGTTTCCACACCGGTTTTCGATGGCGCGACCGATGATGAGGTTGCCGAGGCCCTGCACCGCACCAATATCAACATGATGAATAAAGCCGCTTTGGACTATGGCGATCATCTTGATACGGCCTTCGTCCCGCAGCTCAATCAGATGGGTAAGACGACGCTCTACGATGGTCGCACGGGCGAGGCCTTTGGGAACCCAATCACTGTCGGCACGTCGTACATCTTGAAATTGGGGCACATGGTTGACGACAAGATACACGCGCGTTCAACTGGCCCGTACTCTCTTGTGACGCAGCAGCCTCTTGGTGGCAAAGCACAATTTGGCGGGCAGCGCTTTGGTGAGATGGAAGTGTGGGCCCTGTATGCCTATGGCGCGGCCAACGTCTTGCAAGAGATACTTACTGTCAAGTCCGATGACACGAATGGCCGTGTGAAGACGTACGAAGCTATCGTCAAGGGCGAGAATGTTCCAAAAGCTGGCATTCCAGAGTCATTCAAGGTACTTGTCAAGGAAATTCGCTCGCTGGCACTCAATATCGAGCCGATATCGTATGCCAAGAAGCCCAAGGAGGCTGAAGGGACCGCTGAGCAGCACAACAAAGACGCAGTTGACGTTTTTGCCGCTGCAGATTCTGCTGACGATCTCATCGGGCAGGCATCTGGAGCTGCAGCAGCTGACAAAACCAATGTTAAGGAGTAGCGAACGTGGCTGATTTCGACACGCCAGACTTCGACGCGATCAAGATCTCTCTGGCTTCTGCGGATCAGATCCGCAGCTGGTCCCACGGTGAGGTCAAGAAGCCCGAAACGATAAACTATCGCACGCTCAAGCCAGAGAAAGATGGCTTGTTCTGCGAAAAGATATTTGGACCAGTCAAGGACTGGGAGTGCGCTTGTGGCAAGTACAAGGGCATCCGCTTTAAGGGGATCGTGTGCGAGCGCTGCGGCGTAGAGGTCACGACCTCTAAGGTCCGCCGTGAGCGCATGGGCCATATTGAGCTGGCGGCTCCTGTATCGCACATCTGGTATTTCAAGAGTCCGGCGTCTTTTCCGTTGGCTCGCTTGCTCGACATCAAGAGCAAGGATTTGGAGAACATCCTTTACTTTGCAAGTTATGTGATAACAGAGGTTGACACCGAGGCTCGCGAGGCTGATGCAGACGATCTGAAAGAAGAGCTGCAAGCAGACCTAGAGGAGCTCGATGCCGAACGCGATGACGAAATTGCGCGCCTGAAGGCGCAGGGCGAAGTCGAGCAAGGCGACGAGTTCGGTGATGTAGAGCCCTTGTCTGCTGACGAAGTTAAGGCCGGTGTGGCTGATCTCGAAGCAGAGTACGAGGAAGAAAAGCAGCTCCGCAAGGATGCCTACGACAAGTTCATGTCGCTTGAGCCACGTGAGCTGATCTCTGACGAGAGCCTTTTCTCTGAGATGAAGCAGTATTACTCTATTTATTTCAAGGGCGGCATGGGCGCTGAGGCAGTACGCGAGCTTTTGCGCCACGTCGATCTGGCGAAAGAGGCCGAGAAGCTGCGCGCGATCATCTCGTCTGATGACTCGCAAAAGCAAAAGAAGGAGCGAGCGGTCAAGCGTCTCGAGATCGTTGACGCTTTTCTCAAGGGCGGCAATGATCCTGCGAACATGATCCTTGATGTCATCCCAGTTATACCGCCTGACCTGCGTCCAATGGTTCAGCTTGACGGTGGTCGCTTTGCCGCGTCAGATCTCAATGATCTGTATCGTCGTGTAATCAATCGCAACAATCGTCTTAAGCGTCTGCTTGATCTTGATGCCCCTGCGATCATTGTCAACAACGAGAAGCGTATGCTGCAGGAATCCGTCGATGCTCTCTTTGACAACGGTCGCCGTGGTCGTCCGGTCTCTGGGCGTGGTGGCCGTCCGCTTAAGTCGCTGGCTGAGGCGCTTAAGGGCAAACAAGGGCGTTTTCGCCAGAACTTGCTTGGCAAGCGTGTTGACTATTCTGGGCGCTCGGTCATCGTTGTCGACCCGCAGCTGAAGCTTCATCAGTGCGGTCTGCCATCGGCGATGGCGCTTGAGCTTTTCAAGCCGTTTGTAATGCGTCGTCTTGTAGAGCTGGGCAAGGTTGACAACATCAAAGGCGCGAAGCGTGCGATTGATCGCTCAGCCCCTATTGTCTGGGACGTGCTGGACGAGGTTATCAAGGATCGTCTCGTGTTGCTTAACCGCGCTCCCACGCTGCACCGACTTTCCATCCAGGCCTTTGAGCCGGTGCTCGTCGAAGGCAAGGCCATACACTTGCATCCGCTTGTATGTGCGCCCTTCAACGCAGACTTTGACGGCGATCAGATGTCTGTCCACGTGCCACTCTCGACGCAAGCCCAAACTGAGGCCCGTGTTTTGATGCTCTCATCAAACAACCTGCGCTCTCCCGCCTCAGGCAAGGTGCTAACTGTTCCCTCGCAGGACATGGTGTTCGGCGTGTACTATCTCACGACCGAAAAGAAGGGGGCACGCGGCGAAGGCCACGTTTACGCCAACTTTGAGGATGTGCTGTATGCCTATGACGGCGATCCTAGCATGGATATCCAAGCTCGCATCGTCGTGCGCATCGACGCCGCCGACGCGAACATCGAACAGGGTGATCGTGAGATCTTTCGCACATATGTTGGGAAGGACAAGTCGGTAGACTACGACGTTACAGAAGGCCCCGCCCGTCTTGAGACGACAGTCGGCCGAGTCATCTTCAACCGTCAGTGCCTGCCGCCTGACTATCCCTATATGAACTATAAGATGGCTAAGGGCGATATCGCCAAACTCGTCAATGACTGCTGCGATCGCTATAGCACAGCAGAGGTAGAGCCCATTTTGGATGCCATCAAGTCAACCGGCTTTCACTATGCCACAAAGGCCGGCCTTACCATCTCGGTTTGGGATGCTGTCATTCCTGACGACAAGCAAGAAGTGCTTGATAAGGCACAGGACAAAGTTGATCAGATAAACGATCGCTATGAAGACGGCTTCCTTACTGAGGACGAGCGCCACCAAGAAGTTGTTAACGCATGGACGACCTGCACGGATGTGCTCTGCTCAGAGATGCTTGAGGGCTTCGCTGAAGACAACCCGATCTATATGATGGCTGATTCCGGCGCTCGTGGCTCAAAGACGCAGCTTCGGCAGCTTGCAGGAATGCGCGGGCTCATGGCAGACATGTCAGGAGAGACTATCGACCTCCCTATTAAGTCAAACTTCCGTGAGGGCCTGGAGCCGCTTGAATACTTTATTTCCACCTATGGCGCACGCAAGGGCTTGGTGGACACGGCTTCGCATACATCCGATTCTGGCTACCTCACGCGGCGTCTGATCGATGTTGCGCAGGACGTTATTGTGCGCGAAGAAGATTGTGGAACCGATGAAGGCGTCACCTATGACTTGAAGAAGCCAGGAGAGGCTGACCTTGACGCAGACCTTATCGGTCGTTGCGCGCTCAACGACATCTGCAATCCTAAAACCGGGGAGGTCATTGTAGCCGCTGGTGATTACGTCGAGTCGATGGACGAGCTTCAGCAAATGTGGGATGCCGGCTTGCGCAAAGTTGAGCTGCGCGCGCTTCTTACGTGCAAATCTAAATACGGCGTTTGCCAGAAGTGCTATGGGTGGGATCTTTCCACACGTCGTCCTGTTAACATTGGCACTGCAGTCGGCATTATTGCGGCTCAGTCCATTGGCGAACCTGGCACTCAGCTTACGATGAGAACAATCCACTCCGGTGGTGTTGCTGGCGCTGATGACATTACTCAGGGCCTGCCCACAGTCGCTCGCATGTTTGATGTCGTGGGCAATGTCAATGAGAAGATCCTCGGCCGCGAAGCCGATCTTGCTCCCTATTCCGGCAAGCTTCGCATTATGCCCGAGCAAACTGAGTATCTGCTTCAGATTCTTGATCCGGATGACCAATCCCGCGTTCTTCAAGAGTGGCGCGTACCTGCATCAGTGCGTTTCATGCCAAATATCGAAGATGGCGTAGACGTCCGCGCAGGAGATCAGATCACACATGGCTTCGTCAACTTCCGCAAGCTCCGCAAGCTGACGGACATCGAGTCGACAATGCATACCTTTGTGAAGTCCGTTAAGGATGTCTACACCTCACAGGGCGTGGACCTCAATGACAAGCATATAGAAGTCATTGCGCGCCAGATGCTTCGCCGCGTTCAAGTTACCAACCCAGGGGATTCCACGTATTTGCTTGGCCAGTATGTCGACAGGTACGTATTCGCGGACACCGTGCGCAACATCACCCTCGCGGGGGGCACGCCGCCTGAGGCAGAGCCTGTTATCCTGGGCGCGCTCAAAGTTGCGAGCACGGTTGACTCTTGGCTTTCGGCAGCCTCGTTTAGCCGCACAGCTGGCATCCTGACTGAAGTCGCCATCGAAGGTGCGACCGATCACCTACGTGACCTCAAGTCAAATGTTATTATCGGCAAGAAGATCCCCGCTGGCACAGGGCTTGCTGCCTACAACGACGTTGAGCTCACCTACCATGGTCAAAGAATTGACGGTCCAACTTCTCCGCAAGCAAAATCCTTGCCTGAATGGGCTCCTGACGATCTCAAGAGCATTGAGGAGAAGCTTCCCAAGCAGCTTGATTGGGTAGGCGATGACTATGGCTACGGCGGCGTATATTCGAAAAACGGACGCACGCTTTCGTCTGAGGATGCCAAGTTGTATCTCTTTGACGACCTAGGCGTTTCGCAGCGTTGGACGAATAAGTTCAGCGAGGTTGGCATAGAGACGGTTGGCGATCTTATCGGTAAGACTGAGGACGACCTGCTGCGCATCGATGGAATCGGCGCGAAGGCAATTGAGGAACTGCGCGAGGGGCTTGAAGCGCGTGGCTTGCTTTACATTCTTGAGCCAGAAGAGGACGAAGCCGACAACGAAGACCTTTCCCAACTTCTTAACATGGTATTTTCACCTGACAATGATGTCATGCTGGGTTCTGCGGCACCAGCTAGCCCTGAAGCGCCAGAGGACGATGATTTGATTGGTGCTCCGGCAAAAGATGACAAGGCAAGTACAAAAAAAGACGTCATCAATGAAGACCTTGGTAGCTTGCACGATTTGCTGTCACAGGTTGAGCGTCAAGAAAACGATGACGAGTAAGAACCTGTAGCCTCATGGGAACCTCAAGCGCTAGCGCTTGAGGTTCCCTTATATGTGTCGGAAGGGTGAATTATAGATACTCCCGGTACCGTGGCTTTTTGACATCAGCGACCACCTAGCGTAAATTGGCTGCTTGCGCCTATCCAAGGCGAGGGTGCTGACTCGCCCTTGAATATTGAAGTAAAGTGTATGTTTTTGAACGATAGGTATGAAGGAGAGAGCTTTGCCTACCATAAATCAGCTTGTTCGCCAGGGCCGTGTCTCCCATGCGGCTAAGTCAAAAAATGCTGCATTGCAGCACAACCCGCAAAAGCGTGGTGTCTGCACTCGTGTCTTCACGACAACACCCAAGAAGCCGAATTCGGCCTTGCGGAAAGTCGCCCGCGTTCGCTTAGTTAACGGCATTGAAGTGACTGCATATATTCCTGGTGAGGGCCACAATCTCCAAGAGCACTCGATCGTGTTGATCCGCGGTGGCAGAGTGCGTGATTTGCCAGGTGTACGTTATAAGATCATTCGCGGCGCCTATGACTGCGCTGCCGTGCAAAACCGCATGAAGGCCCGTTCTCGCTATGGCGCGAAGCGGCCCAAGGAATAAGCTTCAGCTGATCCGTTCGAATCGAAGTTTAGGAGATTACATATGCCGCGCCGTGCAACAGCAATTCGTCGCGAGGTTCAACCAGACGCTGTTTACAACAATCGTCTTGTTACTCAGCTTATCAACAAGGTTCTTCTCGACGGTAAGAAGGCAACCGCCGAGCGCATAGTCTATGAGGCCTTCGACTTAGTTAAAGAAAAGACGGAGGATGATCCGCTGGCTGTCTTCAAAAAGGCGATGGATAACATTCGCCCAACCCTTGAGGTTAAGCCTAAACGTGTTGGTGGTGCTACCTATCAGGTCCCAATGGAAGTCAACTCCCGCCGTGCAACTACGCTTGCGATTCGCTGGATCGTCAACTTCAGCCGCGCGCGCAAGGAAAAGACCATGGCGGAGCGTCTTGCCAATGAGATCGTTGACGCCTCAAATGGCGTTGGCGCCTCAGTCAAGCGTCGCGAAGACCTCTTCAAGATGGCTGAGGCTAACCGCGCCTTCTCGCACTATCGTTTCTAGTGAGATCTGAGGAGTTATTTACATGGCAAAAGCTAAGTACAGTCTGGAGCAGTTGCGCAACATCGGCATCATGGCTCACATCGATGCAGGTAAGACAACTACGACGGAACGCATTCTTTACTACACGGGCAAGACGCACAAAATCGGCGAGGTCCACGATGGCGAGGCCGTCATGGACTGGATGGTGCAGGAGCAAGAGCGCGGCGTTACCATCACGTCCGCTGCGACCACATGCTTCTGGAAGGGCCACGTCATACAGATAATCGATACGCCTGGCCATGTCGACTTCACCGCTGAGGTCGAAAGATCGCTGCGTGTTCTTGACGGCGCAGTTGCAGTTTTCGATGCCGTAGCCGGCGTACAGCCACAGTCGGAGACGGTGTGGCGCCAAGCGCACAATTACAACGTCCCCCGCATCGCTTTCATCAACAAGTATGACCGGGTAGGTGCGGACTTCTTCCATGCAATAGACACGATGAAGGATCGCCTTGCCGCTCCTGCCGTTGCAGCGCAGATTCCGATGGGCTCAGAGTCAAATTTTTGGGGTCTTATTGACCTCGTCACGATGATCGCATGGGACTTCAAGGAAGACGAAAAAGGGATGATCTATCCTGAGCCTATGGACGCCATTCCTGACGAGTTTGCAGATTTGGCTGCTGAGAAGCGTGAAGAGTTGCTTGACGCTGCCTCTAATTTTGATGATGAGCTGATGGAAAAGGTTCTTGAAGACGAAGAAATCCCCGTTGACTTGCTCAAGGGCGCCATTCGTAAAGGTGTCATCTCAAACAAGCTCAATCCTGTGTTTGTGGGCTCTGCTTACAAAAACAAGGGAATACAAGAGCTGCTTGATGCCATTGTTGACTACCTGCCGAGCCCGCTTGACATTCCCCCGACCGAGGGAACCGATCCAAAGACAGGCGAGAAGATCACACGCAAGGCTGACTTCAAGGAGCCATTCTCAGCCTTAGCGTTCAAGATCATGACTGATCCGTATGTAGGTAAATTAACATATTTCCGCGTGTACTCTGGTCGTGTTGACGCTGGCAGCTATGTCTATAACGTTAACAAGGACACGCGTGAGCGCTTGGGTCGCATTCTCGAGATGAATGCGAATGACCGCGTTGATCGTGAGGAGTGCTCCGCTGGCGATATCGTTGCAGCAGTGGGCTTTAAGAACACGACGACAGGCGATACGCTCTCTGACGAGAAGCATCCGATCCTACTTGAGTCAATCGAATTCGCGAAGCCCGTCATCGACGTAGCTGTTGAGCCAAAGAGCAAGGCCGAGCAAGAAAAGATGGGCGTTGGCCTGCAAAAGCTCGCCGAGGAGGATCCAACTTTCCAAGTTCACACTGACCAGGAGACCGGTCAGACTATTATCGCTGGCATGGGCGAGTTGCACCTAGAGATCATCATTGACCGTCTGCGCCGTGAGTTTCATGTTGACTGCAACGTTGGCAAGCCCCAGGTTGCCTATCGTGAGACTGCCGGACATGCGGTCAAGCACGTGCAAGGCAAGTTTGTGCGCCAGTCCGGCGGGCGTGGCCAATATGGCGATGCCATTATTGATATGGAGCCCAATGAAGAGGGCAAAGGCTATGAGTTTGTCGACGCGACTGTTGGTGGTTCTATTCCCAAGGAATATATCCCCTCTGTTGACAAGGGAATTCAAGAGGCCCTCGAAAGTGGCGTTATTGCAGGCTACCCCGTGCAGGATATCAAGGTGACGCTTGTGGACGGCTCCTACCACGAAGTCGACTCATCAGAAGCTGCCTTTAAGATTGCAGGCTCTATGGCTATCAAGAAGGCCCTAAAGATGTCCGACCCGATTTTGCTTGAGCCAATTGAGAAGGTCGAAGTTGAGACACCAGAGCAGTACATGGGCGACGTGATGGGCAACCTTTCGAGCCGTCGCGGAAAGATCGAGGGCATGGAGGATCGCGCAAACACAAAGGTCATTCGTGCGCGCGTGCCGCTTGGCGAGATGTTTGGCTATGCCACTGACCTGCGTTCTGAGACTCAGGGTCGTGCAAGTTACACAATGCAGTTTGATTCATATGAGGCCGTTCCCAAAAACGTTCGCGAGGAGATCGTGGCGAAAAACGGTGGGAGCGAGACTAAGTAACGACCGAGCGCAATAGCTCATTGATGGAGGTACCAAAAGTGTCCAGCCAAAAGATCAGGATTCGCCTCAAGGGCTACGATCATGAGGTCGTTGATCAATCCGCGAAACTCATCGTTGATACTGCGCAAAATACCGGAGCGCGTGTATCTGGCCCAATTCCGCTGCCGACCGAGCGAAATCTCTATACGGTTATTCGCTCACCGCACAAGGATAAAGATAGCCGTGAGCAATTCGAGATGCTTACGCACAAGCGTTTGATTGACATCCTTGACCCAGGCGCGTCGACCGTCGATTCTCTCATGCGTCTTGATTTGCCTGCAGGTGTTGATATCGAGATAAAGCTTTAGGATGCTGTAGGCATTAAGTTTGCGTTCTGCTCAGCACATCATACGGATTTTGCTAGAGAGCGCGTAGTTCTCTGCCGGTCTATATGGTGTGCTAGTTTTATGCCTGCTGGGCATAGGCGTTGCTCCACATGCATGTTGCTTGCCTGCAGGGCAAGGGAAAACTTTTTGAGAAAAAAAGATGCACGAAAAGATTGTGGAGACGCCCGGCACAGTGTACACTAGGCAAGCTGTGCTTAAATAGCGCTTTGCGATGGCTTTCGCAAGGTTCTATAGAGGTGAGGCATATTCACAGGATGTGGTCCGCTGGGGGTAGGTTTACTAGAGCTGGGTCAGCAACACTCAGGCTCATGAGGTCCCATGACCACCGAGGGTAAGGAATGAGTATGGTCAACACGATCATTGGCCGTAAGCTCGGAATGACACAAATCTGGGATGATGATGATAATATCGTGCCGGTTACGGTCATCCAGGCGGGCCCCTGTACAGTGTCGCAGGTCAAAACAAAAGAGGCAGACGGCTATGATGCTGTGCAGATTGGTTTTGACGATATAGCCGCGAAGCACGTTAACAAGCCCATGGCAGGCCACTTTAAGGCCCATGGTGTCGAGCCCATGCGGTATTTGAGGGAAGTCCACGTTCCCGAGGGAGAAAAGCATGCATGTGGCGACAAAGTGACTGTCGCTAACTTTGCAGATGTTAAGGCGGTGGACGTAACAGGGACATCGAAGGGCAAAGGATTCCAAGGCACCATTAAGCGTTGGAATTTCTCGCGTGGTCCTATGGCGCATGGTTCGCGTAACCAACGCAAACCTGGATCGATTGGCCAATGCGCCTACCCAGCTCGTGTACGCAAGGGACTCCACATGGGCGGACACATGGGTGATGACCGCGTGACGGTTAAGAACCTCAAGCTTGTTCGTGTAGATGCCGAGCAAAATCTGATGCTTGTCAGAGGCGCTGTGCCTGGCGGCAAGAACGCTATTGTTCAAGTCCGCATGGCCTAAAGCCTGCAGTGGATATTCTTTAGGCCAATAAGGAGGACAAATGTCCAAGATACAGATGAGAAACTTAGAGGGACAAGCAGCTGGGGAGGCTGATCTTTCCTCTAATGTTTTTGGCATAGAGCCAAATGTTTCTGTGGTGCACCAAGTAATCATTGCCTATGAGGCATGCCTGTGGCAGGGGACCCATTCGACGAAGAATCGTCATGACGTGTCTGGTGGTGGTGTTAAGCCTTTCCGTCAAAAGGGAACAGGCCGTGCCCGCCAAGGCTCCATCCGCGCCGGCCAGTTCCGTCATGGCGGCATCATTTTTGGGCCGACGCCCCACAGCCATGCTCTACGCTCGAACGCGAAAGAGGTCAAGCTTGCAATGCGCTCCGTTTTGTCGGGCAAGCTTGCAGACTCTGAACTCGTTGTTCTTGACAAGCTAGACCTTGAGCCTAAGACAAAAAATGCCGTCGCGGTGCTTGATGCGCTTGGGCTAGCGGGCAAGCGTGTAACCGTTGTGGTTGCCGATAACGATGTAAATACCTACCTTGCTTTCCGCAATCTTCTTAACGTGGTGTTAGTTGGGGTTTCGGAAGCCAACGCACGCAATCTAATTGACAACGCTGCCTTGGTCATGAGCCAAGATGTCGCCAAGTACTTCGAGGAGGTGCTTGCGTAATGAAAAGCGCCCATGAGACTATTGTCCGCCCAGTGGTATCCGAGCGCTCCTTCGATATGATGGAGCAGGGGAAATATACCTTTGAGGTAGCTCGGACGGCCCCTAAGGAAGAGATCGCGACTGCTGTCGAAAGTCTTTTTAACGTACATGTAGTTAAGGTCAATACTGCCTGGGTTAAGCCAAAGACCAAACGGGTTCGCTATCAGGCCGGCAAGACGCGTACGTGGAAGAAGGCTATCGTAACCCTCGCCCCCGGCGAGCAGATCGAGATCTTCTCTAACCAGCAGAAAGACGATGCACAAGAGTAGCGATGCACCCGCAGACTCCTAGAGCCTGCGGGTTATCCTGTTGCGCGTAGTAGATACGCGCGGCACCGTGGTATTCCGGTGTCATTTTGCCGAGGCACAGAGCCTTCTCCCGAGCAAAATGGCCAGCGGAGAAGAAGGGAAACACAATGGGAGTTAAGCACCTTAAACCAACGAGCGCCGGCAGACGCTGGCAGACTATCTCGGATTTTTCCGAGATAACAACGAACAAGCCGGAGAAGTCCTTGCTTGAGCCACTACCTCATCAGGCAGGGAGGAACAACAACGGTCACATCACCACTCGTCATCAGGGCGGTGGCAACAAAACCAAATATCGTCGCGTTGATTTCAAACGCCAGAAGGATAACGTAGCAGCAAAAGTTGCCACGATTGAGTATGACCCGAACCGCTCTGCGCGTATCGCGCTGCTTCACTATGCTGACGGGGCGAAGTCGTACATCTTGGCTCCTGAGGGTCTTAAAGTGGGCGACAAGGTTGTTTCTGGCGCCAAAGACGTCGATATCAAGCCGGGCAACTGCATGCCGCTTTCAGAAATTCCTGTAGGCACCTTCGTTCATGCCGTTGAGTTTCAGCCTGGGAAGGGTGCGGCTATCGCTCGCTCTGCGGGTGCTTCTGTGCAGTTGATGGGCAAGGACAATGGCTATGCAGTTCTTCGTATGCCGTCCTCGGAGCTACGCCGTGTGCTGCTTTCTTGCCGTGCCTCTATCGGCGTGGTGGGTAACGCGGATCACTCCAATGTCGTGGTTGGCAAGGCGGGACGCACGCGTTGGTCCGGAGTACGTCCGACAGTCCGTGGTACGGTCATGAACCCAGTAGACCACCCACATGGCGGTGGTGAAGGCAAGAACCACACCTCTGGTCGTCCATCCGTGTCCCCTTGGGGCAAGCCCTCAAAGGGAGCCAAGACACGCGATCCCAAGAAGGCCAGCAACAGGCTTATCATCCGTCGTCGTCGCTCCAAGTAGCGCATTTATGAGTAGGAGAATTCAAGCATGAGCAGAAGTCTCAAGAAGGGTCCGTTCGTGGAGACACGTCTCCTTGCGCGCGTAGCCGCGATGAACGAATCTGGCAAGAAAGAGGTTATTAAGACCTGGTCGCGTGCATCTACGATTTTCCCAGAGATGGTAGGTCATACGATCGCCGTTCATGATGGGCGCAAGCATGTGCCTATCTATATCACCGAGTCCATGGTTGGCCACAAGCTTGGCGAGTTTGCGCCCACCCGTACCTTCCGTGGTCACAAAATTGCCGAGTAGGGGGTAGGGGATATACATGGCAAACACTGATACTGCGCCAGTCGAGGTTTCTGCGACCGCACGTTATGTCCGAATGGCACCACGCAAAGTACGCTTGGTCATTGACCAAATTCGCAACAAGTCGGTTGAGCGGGCTCTCGAAACGCTTCAGTTTACGCGCAGAAGCGCTGCCGAGCCTGTTGCAAAGACGCTGCGTTCTGCTGTGGCAAACGCAGAGAACAACAATGGCCTTCGCGCTCAAAATCTTTACGTAAAAGCTGCCTATGTTAATGAAGGGCCGACGCTCAAGCGTATCCGTCCGCGCGCAAAGGGCTCTGCGAGCCGTATTAATAAGCGCACGAGTCACATCACCGTCGTCGTTGCACCTCGGAAGGAGGCGTAAGGGAGCATGGGCCAGAAGGTTCAACCGACAGGTTTTCGTCTTGGCATTACTGAGACGTGGCGTTCCCGCTGGTACGCTGATAAGGATTACGCTACCAAGCTTGGTAATGACCTTGAGATCCGTAAGTTTTTGGCCAAACGCCTCGAGCGTGCAGCTCTTTCTCGCGTGGAGATCGAACGTGCCGGTGAAAAGATCAAGGTCACAATTTATACGGCGCGCCCTGGAATTGTCATCGGCAAAAAGGGCGCTGAGATTGATGTGCTGCGTGCTGATCTTGAGAAGATCGCACATGCTGACAAGGGAAACGTCAACGTTGACGTCATAGAAATCCGCCGCCCTGAGCTTGACGCCCAGCTCGTTGCTCAGTCCATTGCAGATCAGCTCGAGGGCCGCGTAGCTTTCAGGCGTGCAATGCGCAAAGCTGTTCAAAGCGCGCGTAAGTCAGGGGCTAAGGGTATTCGTATCCAATGCTCCGGCCGTCTTAACGGTGCGGAGATGGGACGTCGTGAATGGTATCGCGAGGGCCGTGTGCCTTTGCATACCCTTCGCGCAACCATTGGGTTTGGCGAAGCGACTGCCCGCACAACGATGGGCGCCTGCGGTGTCAAGGTCTGGATTTATCTCGGCGAGAAACTGCCTGGGCAGCCTGTTCCGCACCCGGAACTTGAAGGCAATTCGCGTCCGCGCCGTGGTGGCCGTAGTGAGAGGAGGAGCCGCTAATGCTCGCACCTAAGCGTGTCGCGCACCGTAAGGTTCAGCGCGGCTCTATGAAAGGGCAGGCTAAGGGCAATACAAAGCTCTACTTTGGAGACTATGGCCTGCTTGCACTTGAACGCGATTGGATTACCAACCGTCAAATTGAGGCAGCTCGTGTTGCAATTACCCGTTGCATGAAGCGCGGCGGCAAGGTTTGGATTACTATTTTTCCAGACAAGCCAATTACCAAAAAGCCAGCTGAAACCCGTATGGGCAAGGGCAAGGGCAACCCAGAGGATTGGGTTGCGGTCGTGAAGCCTGGACGCATCATGTTTGAGGTCGGAGATGTTGACGAAGCCACAGCAAGAGAGGCATTGCGCTTGGCTCAATATAAACTGCCGATCAAAACGAAGATCGTCACCCGCGCCGACTTTGGCGAGGAGGAGTAGCCACCATGAAGTACAAGGACATTCAGGCTCTCTCTGATGCTGAGCTTGCACAGAAGCTTGATGAGGGCCGAACGGAGCTGTTCAACCTCCGTTTCCAGATGGCTACAAGCCAGCTGGACAACACTGCGCGCGTGACAACGGTCAAGCGCGATATTGCTCGGGTTCAGACCGAGATGCGTGTACGTCAGATAGCGGCAGAAGCCTCTGCTGCTAAGAAGAACTAGATCGCGGGAGACAGGAAATGGCAGATACCGAAAGCAGGAGTGCGCGTAAGGTTCGCACCGGTGAGGTCATATCGCTCTCCGGCGATAAGACCATTACAGTGCAAGTAACCTATCGTAAGCACCATCCAAAGTATGGCAAGATGATGATCGTCCACAAGAAGCTTCATTGCCATGATGAGAAAAATGAGTGTGGCCTTGGCGACACTGTTCGCGTAATGGAAACCAGGCCCCTTTCCAAGACAAAGCGCTGGCGGGTAGTTGAGATCGTCGAGCGTGCAAAGTAACATTTCGCCACGCGCTATCCGCGCATGCGGAGCATATGCGAGGCTGCTGAGTACGGAGGAATGCAATGATTCAGATGGAAACCATGCTTAACGTCGCTGATAATAGCGGCGCGCGGCGTGTGAAGTGCATTAAGGTCATGGGGGGCTCAAAGCGCCACTATGCCGGTATCGGTGACGTGATCATGGGTGCAGTCCAAGAAGCAACGCCAGGCAGTGGGGTCAAGAAGGGTGACATTGTCCGTTGCGTTGTCGTGCGCACGGTCAAGGAGACTCGCCGCAAAGATGGCAGTTACATCAAATTTGACCAGAATGCCTGCGTTCTGGTCGACAAAGACGGCGAACCAAAGGGGACTCGTATCTTTGGGCCAGTGGCGCGCGAGCTTCGTGAGCGTCACTACATGAAGATCGTCTCTCTTGCACCCGAGACGCTGTAAGGAGACGTGAAAGACATGCCAAAGATGAACGTTAAGAAGGGCGATCAGGTCGAAATCTTGTCTGGAAAAGACAAGGGCGCTCGCGGGGAGGTCCTGCGTGCGATCCCTGATCGAGGAAAGGTTGTCGTTGAGGGCGTTGCAGTTGTGAAACGCTCGACCAAGCCCAACCAGACAAACCAGCAAGGCGGGATCATTGAGCACGAGGCAGCGATTGATGTTAGCAACGTTGCCCTCGTCTGCCCAAGTTGTGGCAAAGCTACCCGTGTTGGCCATGCAGAGGGCACCGATGGCAAGAAGGCCCGAGTCTGCAAGAAGTGCGGTGCGCAGTTTTAGCTACGCCAAATATTTGTTGCATGCTTCTCGCGCACCTTACAACCTGTGGTTACAAGGCGCGCGAGAAGTTTTGTATGTCGAGGCCGCTAGTTGTTTCATACTAATGGTGAAGTAAATATGGCGAAACTGTGTTGACCAATCTCATGCAGATGTGGCTAGTATTTTTTTCCTTGAACTCGTACTATTAGTCTTTGCGTCTGCCAGTGGGCGCGTACTCGCGCACAATCGCAGATACATTTATGGCTCCTGGGCTCCTGCCGAGGAGGTGCGAGGCCAACCCCGCATGTAAAACCACCATGATTTAGTGAGGAGTGCTATATGGCAGCTAAGAAAAGTAAAAAAGCCGCATATGTCGCAGTTGCAAAGGCGCCGGAGACCCCGCGTCTGAAGCAGCACTACATTGACGAAGTCCGTGATGACCTGCAGAAGCGTTTTAACTACAAAAACGTTATGCAAGTCCCTACTTTTGAGAAGATCGTCGTTAATATGGGTGTTGGCGAAGCCGCCACAGATTCCAAGGCCATCGATGGTGCTATCTCAGATTTGAGAGCGATCACAGGCCAGCAGCCCTTGGTCACACATGCCCGTAAGTCCATAGCGACGTTCCACCTACGTGAGGGTCAGGCAATTGGGGCAAAGGTGACCTTGCGCGGGGATCGCATGTGGGAGTTTCTGGATCGTTTGATTGCCATAGCCATCCCGCGTATTCGTGACTTCCGCGGGCTTTCGCCGAAGAGCTTTGACGGTCACGGCAACTATTCTTTGGGTGTCACAGAGCAGCTGATCTTTCCGGAAGTTGATTTCGATAAAATTGACCATATGCGTGGCATGGATATAACAATCGTTACCACCGCTCCTACAGATGACGAAGCGAAAGCTCTGCTCGAAGGCTTTCATTTCCCGTTTGCGGAAGCTTAGGTATAAAAAGGCATTCCGGCGAAAGCCGGCTGATAGTTTAAAGGAGGATTTGTGGCTAAAACATCGATGATCGTCAAGGCGAATCGCACGCCGAAGTACTCGACGCGTAAAGAGAACCGCTGCCAACGCTGTGGGCGTCCCCACTCCGTTTATCGCAAGTTCGGTCTGTGTCGTGAGTGCTTTCGCGAGCTAGCGCTTAAAGGCGAGCTTCCCGGCGTCCGCAAGGCAAGCTGGTAAACAGAGGCTGGGGCTCTGTCGTAGAGGCGTTTGCCCCATGGGAGCAGACGAACCGGACGAACAGATTCATCACGAATAAAGGAGAACTATTCATGAAGGTTACCGATCCCATCGCAGATATGCTAACGCGCATCCGCAATGCGAGCTTTGCCGGCAAAGAGAGCGTTTCGATGCCGTCAAGCAAACAATTGGCAGAGATTGCGCGGGTTATGTGCGAAGAGGGTTATATCGAAAGCTTTACGGTTGAGGACGTCAAGCCGCAAAAGCAGCTTCATATCGCACTCAAGTATGGTCCCAAGCGTGCTCGTACCATTCGCGGCGTTCGTCGTGTTTCCAAGCTGGGACTGCGTGTTTATAGTAAGGCTGCCGAGCTGCCGCGCGTACTGGGGGGCCTCGGTATTGCAGTTATTTCGACCTCAAAAGGCATGATGTGCGACCGTGACGCTCGCAAGCAGGGTCTCGGCGGCGAAGTCATTGCCTATGTCTGGTAAGCCGCGGAAATCTTGATAGGAGGAGACAATGTCTCGTATTGGTAAGAAGCCTGTCCAGATTCCCGCCGGAGTCACTGTGACAGTTGATGGTAGCAATGTTTTGGTCAAGGGGAAAAGAGGAGAGTTGAACCGCTCCTTTTCTGGCCTTGTGACCATCAAGCATGAAGGTGAACAGGTCATCGTTACGCGCAATGATGACACCAAGGAATCCAATGCTCAGCAGGGCCTGACACGCACACTGATCAGCAATATGGTGGCCGGCGTTTCAGAGGGCTTCGAGAAGAAGCTTGAACTCACAGGCGTTGGTTATCGTGCAGCACTCAAGGGCACGGCGCTTGACCTATCGCTTGGGTATTCTCATCAAGTGCCTTATCCTGCTCCTGAAAACATCAGCTTTGAGGTGCCTGATAACACTCATATTACCGTTAAGGGCATTTCTAAAGAGCAAGTTGGTCAAGTTGCTGCCGAGATTCGCGCCAAGCGTCCTCCTGAGCCTTATAAGGGCAAGGGCATTCACTACGAGGGAGAGCACATCCGCAGGAAGCTTGGCAAGGCTGCTAAGTAGCGTTGCCTCGTTGGAGAGAGTACAAGACCATTACCCTGTCAGGTAATGGCGCGCAAAGGAGAATCAATGAACAAGTTTCAGGCCAAAAGGGTGGCCCAAAAGAGACGAGAGCGTCGTGTGCGTTCCAAGATCTTTGGGACGGCTGATAGTCCGCGTTTATCGGTCCATCGCACAAATGCTAATATCTATGCCCAGCTCATTGACGACGTGGATGGGAAAACGATCTGTTCTGCGTCGACGCTGTCTTCGGAATTTCGTGCGACCGGCAAGGTCGGCTCTAACAAGGAAGCAGCTGAGTTTGTCGGCAAACTTATCGGTCAGCATGCCCAGGCTGCGGGTGTCAGCTCAGTTAAGTTCGATCGTGGCGGACATATTTATCATGGCCGCATCAAAGCTCTTGCAGACGGCGCCCGCGAAGCGGGCCTGAAGTTCTAGGAGGAATTTAATGCCACGTGATCGTAAGCGTCAGAATGACTCTGATCTTCAGGAGCATGTCGTCTACATACACCGCGTCTCGAAGGTCGTGAAGGGCGGTCGGCGCATGTCGCTTGTCGCTCTTGTCGTTGTTGGTGATGGTAAGGGAAATGTTGGGCTTGGCCAGGGAAAATCTACTGAGGTGCCCTTGGCTATTCAGAAGGGTGTCGAAGACGCCAAGAAGAACATGTTCTATGTGCCCGTAACGGAGGAGGGGTCTCTTCCGCATGAGGTTATAGGCCATTTCGGTGCCGGAAGCGTCTTGGTGCGTCCAGCAATTCCTGGTACTGGGGTTATTGCCGGTGGTCCTGTCCGTCCTCTGTTTGAGGCGGCTGGTATCAAAAATGTTATTGCAAAGTCTCTTGGCACGTCCAACGCTCTTAATATCATTAAGGCTGCGGCTGCAGGGCTTAAAGAGCTCTCTAGCCCGGAAGAGTCCGCAGAGCGGCGTGGCATGTCCGTCCAGGAGATGTTTGTCGGGAAGGAGGCGTAAGCGATGGCAAGTACAGAAAGGCAGCTTAAGATAAAGCTGGTGCATAGCGCCGTTGCCTCCGTCAAGGAGAACCAAACCCGCACTTGTCGTGCCCTGGGCTTGCGCAAGATAGGGGACTGTGTCGTCCAGCCTGACAATCCATCCATTCGTGGCATGATCTTCAAGGTCAAGCACCTTGTTGACGTGGAAGAGAACTAGGAGTTACTCACATGCAGCTCAAAGATCTTCGCCCGGCGGAGGGCTCGAAGAAGGCGCGTAAGCGCATAGGTCGTGGCAATTCATCTGGTCATGGCACAACAGCGGGCCGTGGCACAAAAGGGCAGCTTTCGCGTGCTGGCGGTGGAAAGGGAGCGGGCTTTGAAGGTGGGCAGCAGCCTCTTGCTATGCGCCTTCCGAAACTCCCCGGCTTCACTAACCATAGCCGCATCGCCTACGTGCCAGTTAACGTATCTCGTCTCGAGGCGCTCTATGTTGACGGCGAAGTAGTTGATACGGAAAGTCTTAAGGCCAAGGGAGCCATCAAACACGACTACATCCCAGTAAAAGTTCTCGGTGACGGTGAATTGACTAAAAAGTTAATCGTCAAGGTTGATAAAGTTTCCGTCTCTGCCAAGACTAAAATCGAGGCAGCTGGAGGAAAGGTCGAGCAGGCGTGTTAAAAGCGATCTCCAACGCGCTGCACATCCCGGAGCTCAGGAAGAAGATCCTCATCACCATAGGGATCCTTGCTCTGTATAGGTTTGGTGCCTATTTGCCTATCCCTGGTATCCCCTTTGCGGCTATGCTTGAGGCATACCAGAATGCTTCTTCAAGCAGTAGCGCGCTGGCGGTCCTCAACCTGTTCTCGGGCGGTGCCCTCTCGCGTATGTCTGTGTTCAGCCTAGGCATCATGCCTTACATCACCTCACAGATCATTCTGCAGATGTTGCAGGCGGTTATTCCCTCCCTAGGAGAGCTTGGTCGGGAAGGAGAAGCTGGTCAGCGCAAGATCACCCAATACACCCGTTATCTCACGGTTGCTTTGGCATTGATTTCCGCAATTGGCTATTTGTTTTTGTTCAAGAGCGATGCCTATGGTCTTGACTTTTCTGCGATGGGAGTCCCTGAGGCCTTGGAGAACGTCATAGTGATTAGTGTGCTGCTCACGGGCGCCCTAATCATTATGTGGCTTGGTGAGGTGATAACGCAATACGGCATTGGCAATGGAATGTCCTTGATCATCTTTGCTAACATTATGGCTGCGCTCCCGACAGCGATTATCTCGTCAGTTCTTACCTCAGGCGGCGTGTGGATGACGGTGCTTACGCTGCTTGTGATCGCAGCTGTTGTTCCTGTAATCGTCTACATTGAGCGAGGGCAGCGTCGTATTCCGGTGCAGTATGCCAAGCGAGTGGTTGGCCGGAGGATGATGGGCGGCCAATCTACCTATCTGCCCATCAAGGTCAACACGGCAGGTGTGGTTCCCATCATTTTCGCCTCTGCTCTTCTGTATCTCCCAGCACAAATAGCAGTTTTCTTTCCCAATGTTGGTTGGATGCAAGCGTTTGGCAACGCTGTTTCTTCAGGGTGGATCAATTGGCTCCTGTCTATCTTGCTGATCGTCTTCTTTGCGTATTTTTATACTTCGATGGTTATGAATCCAGAGGAGACAGCCGACCAGCTTCGGAAGTCAGGGGGCTTTATCCCGGGGGTTCGCCCAGGTAAAGCTACGGCAGCCTATATTAAAGCAACGCTTGATCATGTGACATTGCCAGGGGCAGTGTTCATGGCTGTCATTGCTGTTGTGCCTTCTATTATTTTTGTCTTCACCTCGAACTCTTTAATTGAGTCATTTGGGGGCACGTCCATTCTCATCATGGTTGACGTGGCTATGGATACGATTGCTTCGCTGGAAGGTCAGCTCAAGATGCATAACTATGAGGGGTTCTTTAAATAGCTTCTTATGTATGGCAGATTGGTAGACTTTCTTGAATGCACCCGTCTCTGTGTGAGACGGGTGCATTCGTATCATAATAAGAGAGCTGAGATGGACAGTAGGTAGCGGAAGGAGAAGAGCGTGAACATTGTTCTTTTAGGCGCGCCTGGTGCTGGTAAGGGGACACAAGCGCAGAAGCTTGTCGGAGAATTTGGTTTTGCGCATATCTCTACAGGCGATTTACTTCGAAAAGCTGTAAAAGTAGGTAGCAAGCTCGGTCGACAGGCCAAGGCATATATGGACGGGGGAAAACTTGTTCCCGATTCATTGGTTGTCGGTCTTGTGAAGGAGCGCTTAGGTGAGCCTGATGCTCAAAACGGATGGATTCTCGATGGGTTTCCACGCAATACCGCACAAGCCGTTACGCTTGACTCCGAGCTTAAGTCCCTCTATGCAACTCTTGACGCCGCGCTGCTCATTGATGTGAGGCCAGAGGTTATTATCGAGCGGCTGTCATCGCGGCGTACATGCCGTGACTGCGGATACACTGCTACTGCTGAGGTAGCTGCCTGCCCTCGATGCGGTGGAGAAATGTATCAGCGCGATGATGATAAGCCGGCCACTATACAAAAGCGCCTTGATACCTATCGCAGCCAAACGTCTCCTTTAGTCGAATATTATCGTGGCCATGGCATCTTGAAAAAAGTAGATGGTGCTCGGCCAGCAGATGAGGTATATGCCGATGTCAAGGAGCTCCTTGGACTATGATCCACATCAAAACGCCTGCTGAAATACAGCAAATGAAAGCAGCTGGGGCACTATCGAAATCTGCACTTCGTTTGGCTGGAACGCTTGCGTTGTCTGGTACATCGACGAAAGACATTGACGCAGCTGTCGAATCTTTCATTAGACAACGGGGAGGAACGCCTACATTCAAGGGCTATGGTGGATTTCCAGCGAGCATCTGCGCGTCTGTCAATGAGCAGATTGTGCACGGCATTCCCTCACCGGAGGTTAAGCTGCGCGACGGCGACATCGTCTCGGTGGATGTCGGGGCTACCTTTGGTGGTTGGGTGGGAGATAACGCTTGGACTTTTTTTGTGGGAAACGTTTCCGAGGCAGTCAAAGGCTTGTGCGAGTGTACGCGAGATTGCCTTAAGGCAGGTATTGAACAGGCAATTCCCGGCAATCGCCTAGGTGACATCGGTTTTGCCGTACAACAGCTCGCTGAGGACAACGGCTATGGCGTTGTCCGCGACTATGTGGGCCATGGTGTGGGGCATGCGATGCATGAGGACCCGAACGTGCCTAACTATGGAAAGCGTGGCCGTGGGGTCAGGCTCCAAAAAGGCATGGTCATAGCGATTGAGCCAATGATCACCCTTGGATCGTACGAGACACGCACCTGGTCTAACGGTTGGACCGTACAGACTATTGATGGTTCCTGTGCCGCTCATTTTGAGAATACCGTGGCAATTACTTCTGACGGCCCGGTGATTTTGACGGCCGATGCAGTAGGCGCGTGGTGCTCGATGAGCGGAGGTCCATCAGATACTTCTAACAACAGTGCGCAAGCTGATTGTGCGGAGTAATTGTGGAGATGGATAAAAGTAGGGGGTGCCGTTGGCCGGCATAGCTCGACTTTAACGTCATAAAACGGTACTATTTCCTACTGCTGTGTGTGATTGTGCGAGTAGAAGGTAGGTAGGGTGAGCAAGCAGAGTGCCATCGAGCTGGAGGGCAAGGTTGTCGAACCATTGCCCAATGCAATGTTTAACGTAGAGCTTGAGAACGGTAAGACCATTCTCTGCACAATCTCTGGAAAGATACGAATGAACTATATTCGTATCTTGCCGGGCGATAAGGTGGTTGTTGAGATATCGCCTTACGATCTCACAAAAGGGCGCATTACTTACCGCTACAAGTAGGGCGGCTAGCCGTCTTATCGCGCGGAGTTATGCTCTATGTGTTCTCAGCTGAGGAATTCACGCCAGCGGCTGGGCGATTATATAGTTCGTGTAGGTACTACCGGGAGGAATTCACATGAAGGTACGTCCTTCGGTTAAAAAAATGTGCGACAAATGTAAGATTGTCCGTCGCCATGGAAAAGTGTATGTCATCTGCGAAAACCCACGCCATAAGCAGCGTCAGGGTTAAGGAGGCAAGAAGTTGGCACGTATCAATGGCGTCGACCTCCCGCGCGAAAAGCGCGTTGAAGTCGGTCTTACATATCTGTATGGTATTGGCCAGACCAGCGCAAGCAGAATTTGCGCATCAACTGGAGTGAATCCTGATACTCGCGTTAAAGATCTTACCGAAGACGAAGTGACAAAGATTCGTGACTATATTGACGCAAATTTCACTACCGAAGGAGACTTGCGCCGCGAACGTCGTCAAAATGTCTCTCGTCTGATGGAGATCGGATGCTACCGTGGCCTCCGCCATCGCAAGGGTCTGCCGGTTCATGGGCAGCGTACGCACACGAACGCACGCACACGCAAAGGCCCACGTCGCCAGGTTGGCGGAAGGAAGAGGAGCTAGCAGATGCCGCAGAAGAAGACTGCACATACCACGCGGGTACGTCGCGCGGATCGTAAAAATATCGCTGTAGGACAGGTGCACATTAAGTCCACGTTCAATAACACTATCATTTCTATCTCAGATGCCCAAGGAAATGTCATTGCTTGGCAGTCCGGGGGAACCGTCGGATTCAAAGGCTCTCGCAAGTCTACGCCTTTTGCTGCTCAAGTGGCTGCTGAGGCATGTGCAAAAGCCGCAATGGAGCATGGCCTTCGCAAGGTTTCGGTGTTTGTGAAGGGTCCGGGCTCTGGTCGTGAGACCGCTATCCGTTCACTCCAAGCTGCAGGGCTTGAAGTCTCAGGCATTCAGGATAAGACCCCCATTCCGCACAACGGTTGCCGCCCGTGCAAGCGTCGTCGCGTGTAGCTAGGAAGGACAGCAAACAATGGCAGTTGACAAGACCCCTGTCCTCAAAAGGTGCAGAGCTCTAGAGATCGACCCCGCAGTCATGGGGTACAACAAGAAATCTCATCGCGAACCAAAGCAACGCCGTCGTCAGCAATCTGAATACGGTCAGCAGCTCCGTGAGAAGCAAAAGGCAAAGTTCATTTATGGTGTGCTAGAACAGCAGTTCCGTGGTTATTACGACCGTGCTTTGCGTATCGAGGGCATTACTGGTGACAACCTTATGGCTATTCTTGAGAGCCGTTTGGACAATGTCGTTTTTCGTCTTGGCTTCGCACGCACACGTCGTGAGGCGCGTCAGACAGTTCGCCATGGTCACATTATGGTAAATGGGAAACGCGTTGACATCCCGTCATATCGTGTCAAGACAGGCGATGTGGTCGCAGTGGCTCCGAAGTACAAGGATCTTCTTCCGATCAAAGAGGCAGTCATTGCCTCTGAGCACATGACCGTACCCGCTTGGTTGGAAGTTGATATCGAGAAGCTTTCAGGCACGGTCCTCCAGCTTCCAACTCGTGACCAGATTGACATCGTCACTGATGAAACGATTGACCCCCAGTTGATCGTCAACCTGTACTCCCGTTAATCTGGAAACGCCAGGAGGAACACATGTCCGAATTCATCCGACCTCAGGTGTCGGTGGAAGAAATCAGCGATTATGTCGCTCGTGTCAGTGCAGAGCCGTTGGAGCGAGGCTATGGCGATACGTTAGGGAACTCGTTGCGTCGCGTGCTGCTTTCCTCTCTTGAGGGGGCAGCAGTGGAGGCCATCAAAATTGATGGTGTTCAGCACGAGTTCACAACGGTTCCCGGCGTGTATGAAGACGTGACAGACATAGTTTTAAATGTTAAAGGTCTCGTCTTTCGCCCTGTGGGTACTGCAGACGAGGCGACCGCGTCGATCAATATCGATGGCCCCTGTACAGTTACGGGGGGGGACTTCGACGTACCGGCTGAGTTTGAGCTTGTGAATAAAAACCATACGGTATGCACATTGGAGGAGGGCGCTCACCTGACCATGCTGATGCGTGTTGCGCGTGGTCGTGGCTATGTGTCGGGTGACGACAACGAGCGTGACGATGACCCCATCGGCATTGTCCACGTTGATTCGCTCTATTCGCCTGTGCGCCGCTGCGCAAAGGTGGTCGAGCCGTGCCGTGTGGGCCAGCATACTGACTACGATCGCCTTATTCTGGAAATAGAGACCGACGGCTCCATTTCTCCACGAGACGCGGTCGTTGAGGCGGCCAACATCATTGACCAGCATATGAATGCATTCATGACGCTCGCTGATGAGAAAGAGCCTGCAGAAGACGACTCTATCTTCGCTCAAAACGTTGAAGAGGAAGATAACACAGATCTTGATAAGGCGATAGAGAGCTTGCAGCTGTCTGTGCGCTCATATAACTGCTTGAAGCGCGCCGGCATCCACACTGTCCGTCAGCTTGTGGAGTTTTCAGAAAACGATTTGCTTAACATTCGCAATTTCGGCGTCAAGTCCATCGAGGAAGTCAAAGACAAACTCGAAGACATGGGTCTTGGTCTCAAGGCCTAACGCAGCAAATTATCATAGAGGAGTAGTTAGACCATGAGGCACAATAAGAAAAGGGGCATGAAGCTCGGCACAGATGCCGCCCATACCAAGGCGATGAAGAAGAGCCTTGTCTGTGCCCTGTTTGCAAATGATCGCATCAAGACTATCGATCAACGCGCAAAGGCCATTCGTCCTGATGTTGACAAGGTTATAACATGGGCTAAAAAGGGCGACGTATATTCTCGTCGTCTGGCAATTGCCAAAGTTGGCGACAGGGATGTTGTGCGCGAGGTATTTGATCGCGCGGCTCAAGGCCAGTGGGAAGGGCGCAATGGTGGCTATACGCGAATTCTGAAGCTTGGTCCTCGTAAGGGCGACGGTGCAGAAGTCGTTATCATTGAGCTTGTTACAGAGTCTCCCAAGGCAAAGAAGGTCGCATCTAAAGTCACGAAGGTTTCTGATGCTGAGGCTTCTGACACTTCAACGCAGCAGGACAAGGCTGCTGCGCCTCAGACAACCGATAAATCAGCAGACTCTGAAGAGGCAACCGAAAAAGAGTCTCCTGCTCCCACGGCCGAGAGCGCTGATAAGGCAGAGTAGGTCTTTTCTATGCTTGCGGTGTGCGAAGCCCGGACACGTGTCCGGGCTTTTTTCGTTGCAGATCAAGGTTTTCTACTTCGTCGGATGAGACAGCCGAAGGGGAGGGAACGAGGAACATGCTATCCGTTTCTCACGTGAGCTTTGCATACGAGCAAGGTGTAAGCGTACTGACGGATGTCTGCCTCTCACTTAAGCCAGGGCAGCGCGTTGCCCTTGTGGGGAGCAATGGGTCTGGCAAATCGACCCTTGCCCGTATAGCATGCGGCGATCTGAGGCCGTGCAGCGGATCTGTCATTATAGACGGCTATGATATCGCTGAGGCCTCGCACGCTGATATCGCTTGCCTTGTGGGGTTTGTCAGCCAAGACCCCCTGTCCTTGTTCGTTTCTTCAAATGTGGCCGATGAAGTTACGTTCGGACCCCGTTGCCTCGGGCTTCCTCCAAGAGAAATCGAACGTCGTGTGAAACTTGCTCTCAAGGATTGTGGGCTCGGAGGCTTTGAAGAAAGGAATATATACGAACTTTCTGGTGGAGAGCAGCAGCGACTTGCCCTCGCAAGCGTGCTTGCCATGGATTGTCGCTATTTGGTGCTTGACGAGGTGACTTCACAGCTTGACGCTGAGTCTCGCAAGGGGCTGCGCTCAGTGATACAAACCCTGTTGGCAAGGGGCGTAGGCGTGCTTGAGATAACGCATCGTAGCTCTGATCTTGATGGTGCTGATAAGGTCGTTCGCCTCGATGCCCCTTTTGATGCGCAAGAGAACGATCCGTCCGTTGAGCCTCATGCTAGCCGCCTCGTGGCGCCAGGGCGGCAGAAAATTGGCGCAGTGAAAGCGCAAGCAAGGACACAGGGACTTCGCCTAGAGCATGTCACTGCGGGATACGCATCCTGTATCGTTTTCGACAACAGATCATTTTTCTTTCCGTTCGGTCAGTTGACGCTTGTCGTTGGGCCCTCCGGCGCCGGTAAGTCGACACTTGCTCGCATTGCGGCAGGCGTGCAAGTCGCTAGTAAGGGTGAGGTAACGCTTAATGGCAAGGCCGTGCGACCAGGGGATGTCGGATTGTCGTTCCAACGGCCAGAAGATCAGTTGTTTTGCAATACCGTAGGAGAGGAAATCGCTTTTGGTCCGCGTAATGAAGGCTTGGGTGATGAAGAAGTTTCCAGCCGCGTGCATAAGGCGCTTGAGGTCGTCGGCCTTTCTGAAGGGATGTTGGAACGCTCGCCTTTCGAGCTCTCAGGCGGGCAGAAGCGCCGCATAGCGCTTGCGAGCGTTATTTCGCTTGAGCCTTCCGCATACATCTTTGACGAGCCCACCGCAGGTTTAGACGCCACTGGTTGTGCGTTTGTAAGGCAAGTGGCATGTGAGCTCGCGACTTCAGGTGCGGCTGTCGTCGTGATTACCCATGATGTTGAAGAATGGAGCTCGGTCGCTGATGAGGTCATGGAGCTCGGCCCGGTCGGAAAAGAGACTACTGCCTGCCACTCTCCTCAAGCTCCGCTTTTTGGGAGCTACGTGTCAAGAAGTGGCTGGCTGCACCAGAGGGATCCTTTGGCAAAAATTATTTCCCTTGCCGTGTTGACGATCGCAACGTTTGTTGTACGGGATATAGGGGGCATCGCATTCCTATTATTTATTTTGATGCTTGCAAGCAAGCAAGCGCATATAGGCTGGCGCAGCATCATCTCTTTTTTGCGCCCAGCGTCAGTCATACTTATTTTCTCCCTGCTTGCGAATGCCCTTGTCGTCGATGGTAGCTATGACCTGAGATTTTTTGGGACAGTCGGGCTTACATTTGGGGGTGTTGCGCGAGGGACGTTTGCCGTAGCTCGCATCTCGCTTGTTGTCGGATACGTTGCGGTTGTCTGCGCGACTACACATCCCCCTGATCTCGCGCATGCCGCCGCGCGTGCACTGGGGCCTTTGGCGCACATTGGAGTGCCCGTTACGGACATATCAATGATGCTTTCGCTTGTCTTGCGTTTCATACCAGAAAATGTCGATGCCTTCAAGCGAATCCATGCCGCGCAGCAAGCTCGCGGCGTCTGCTTTAACGAGGGAAGCATCATGGAGCGCCTGTCGCATTGGAAGGCGGTGCTCATCCCACTTTTTGTTGAGCTCTTCTCTCGTGCTGACGACGTTGCCCATTCGATGCAGGTCCGTGGATATACCGGCACGCTTATGACTGACATGGGATTTAACTCTGGCTGGCGTGACCATTTGCTGGTTGCTGCATCAGTTGCATCTTGTATTGTATGTGCCGTGCTGTGAGGCAGGAGATAGGCAGAAAAGGAGAGGAGTGGAGGGACGGTGAGTATAGCGGGGACACTTGTGGCGCGCATCGGATACAGGGGTGCAGGCTTCTCTGGCTTTGCAGAGCAACCAGGTCAGCGTACCGTGGCCAGAGATCTGAGGATTGCGTTTGAAACCTGTTTGAGACGCTCCGTTGACATCACCTGCGCAGGTCGCACGGATGCCGGTGTTCATGCCGTTGCCCAATATGTAAGTGTGCCGGTCACTGATCCTGAGCTAGCCCTGCCAGGGCGGCGCCTTACTTCGTCGCTTGTGGCCCTTACGCCAGACGATATCTCCATCAAAGCACTTTATAAGGCCAGAGCAGGGTTTTCCGCTCGCAGTGATGCGCTGGTACGGCGCTATAGGTACCGCATCTGTTGTGGATACGAGCGCCCAATTATGGCATGGGATCATGCTTGGTGGCTTAAGACCGTTCCTGCTCTTGACATAGGCGCGATGAACGAGGCCGCCTCCTTGCTGGTCGGAGAGCATGACTTTTGCAGCTTCTGCAAAGCCGCCTCGGCCTCAATGGCCCGAGCGGAAGGCCGCTCCACTTCGCGTCTCATCGCGGGAATCAGGATTTTCCCACTTAGGGAGGCAGGAGAGGACCTTGTGGGGATTGACGTGTGCGGTAATGCCTTCTTGCACAACATGGTGCGCATAATTGTAGGCAGCTTGGTCGAGGTTGGCCGAGGCCATCGCAGTCCTGCCTGGCTTGGTGACGCTCTTGCAGCACATAACCGTACAGCGGCTGGTCCCACCGCTCCGTCTCAGGGCCTTACTTTTGATGGGGTCGACTACGCTTCAGGGACCCTATCGCCATGGGAATGAGGTGACGCTTGATTCTTAAAGAGCAAGCGGGTGGCGAAAAAAGTGTATGACCGCCTGCACGTTCGGTAGCTTTGGCCCAGAGCGCTTCTTATATGACTTCTTATATACTTGTTATCTAGAACCGTCGCGTTCGTTTGTAGGCATAAGGCGGCAATGAGGGATGGCGGATCAGAATGGCAAGAAAACGGGAACGCTTCGAGCGTAGCGATATGCCCCACGATTCTGCGCACCGTACCCGGTGGGCTATCATTGCCCTTGTCATAATTGCAATAGTGCTGGTGCTCATTGTGCGTCTTTGTTGGGCTCTTGCCATGCGCGACTCTAACCTTGGGGATTCTGACCTCTCAAGCTCCCTAGCTGCTCAATCGACGCTGAGTGCCCCCATTGAAGGCTATACCAGTTCGAGTGATGTTTTTACCAATGTGCTACTTCTGACGGTTGATGATATCTATTCCGATAGCCCTACACTGCTGTCCGCGCAGCTTTTGTCATTGGATGCTACAACGAGCAAAGGAATTCTTGTCAGCCTGCCACTCGACAGCAAAGTCTCAAATTCAGGTGGGGAAACAACGCTTTCTGCTCTTTTTGCCTCTTCGGGGGCAGCTGCTTGTGTCGCGCCTTTGGCGGCAGCAGGCAATATCACGGTGTCTCATGTGGTTGTCGCAACCAGTGATGTATGGGATGAGGTGGGGGAGCTTAAAGGGTCAGGCGTTCAATCCATCGTCAGCTCTGCGTCAGGCATTTTTAATTCGATAAAAACAGACATGGACGTCGGAACATTGATGGATCTCGCAGAGCTTGTACAGTCAATCGGGGTATCCAACTTCACAAAAGTTGACGCTCCAGTAAGTGATGGCACCCTTGGAGATGGAACGCCTGTAAAAGCGCTTGATCAAACACAGCTTGGTGTTGCCATTGGCGCCCTAATTGCGTCCTCATGATTTGGCGGCTATCCTGCTATAGCGATTTCCTAAGACGGCAGCGTGAAGTGTCATATCTGTTGAGGTCCTTTGGATTATCCGTGAGAGCTGCGATGAACCGAGTATGTTATAGACTGCTCGGACGATAATCAAGCTATGTTGCTTTGGAATGAGTCGGATGGAGCTCGGAGAGCGCATGTCCAGTATGTCCCTCGATAAACCACGGGTTTCGGTCATTATGCCCGCCTATAACGTTGATGCGTATGTTGGCCGTGCCGTTGAAAGCTTGCAGCGACAGACGCTTGAGGACTTTGAGCTGCTTGCCATTGACGACGGATCGACGGATCGAACGGGAGACATCCTTGAGCGGATGGCCTCGCGTGACATTCGTATCAACGTGATTCATCAAGATAATGCGGGTGCCCCTATTGCACGCAACCATGCGTTGGATTTGGCTTGTGGAACCTATGTCATGTTTATGGATGCTGATGACTGGATAGAGCCCCACATGCTCGCAGATCTCGTAGAGCTTTTAGAGAAGCAGCATCTAGAGCTTGCGATCTCGGGCTTTTATATTGACACGTACTACGACGGAGAGGAGCAGCATCTCTCTGAGGTCAAGAGCTGCCCAGATCAGATTTTCAACACGCAGGCTGAATTTCGCGCCGCGGCATGGAAGCTTTTTGACGCCAACCAGCTCTATCCGCCATGGAACAAGCTGTTTTTACGGCAGCGCATTGAGGATTTGGGTATTCGCTTCCGTCCTACCTTTTGGGATGATTTCCCCTTTGTTCTTGACTATATCCGTGATGTCAAGAAAGTGGGCGTGCTTTCGCATCCCTATTATCACTTCATCCGCCAAAGGAGTGAGTCCGAGACCACGCGCTGGCGGCCCGGTATGTATGAAAAGCGGGAGGAAGAGCATAGCTGGATGTTGGATCTGTATCAACATTGGGGCCTTGAAGGGGACCCGGCGAGCATGGAGATGGTGCAACGCCGCTATATTGAGCGCCTGATTGGCTGCATTGAGAATGCCTGCGACCCAGCTTGTGATCTGCCTGACGCCGAGCGTCGAGATCTTATAGAAAAAATGATCTCGAGTGATCGCGCGCAGCTTGCAGTGCAGATAGCGCGCCCTCACTCCTTCATGATGTCGATGATGCTTTTGCCGATCCGCACCAAAAATGTTGGTCTTGCGATGGCTGAAGGGGCTTTTATTGCGCATGTGATGCACCGTAATGCGAAGACGTTCGCGATGCTCAAAGCACGTCGCTAGCCTCTGATGGGGGCAGTTGCTGCGTTCAATTGGATGTATTGCATGCTGTTCATCCTTCCCGCTGACAAAACGTATGCATTATTGCCTTGGGGTTTTCGACAATATGACCACTTGAGGTGATCTGCATAAGAAACTATACTTTTTCGGCAGTACGCGAGGCTTTCACGCATTTGGTTGCAAGGGGGGAGAATGTGGGGTTTTCCCGGCTGCGCGTGCGAAAGGGGACAGGAGCCACAATTAATGGAGGTTCAGCCATGAAAGACGAGCGTCTGATCGGTAAGCAACAAATAGGCAATGAAGCCACAACAAAAGCCGTCGGCGGGCTGAAAACCTCTAGGCGTAGTTTCTTCAAGGTCTCTGGCCTTGCGGCGCTGACGCTTGGCGGCATGACGTTTTTAACTGCCTGCGGACCCGCAGCCGAGGGCACTTCTTCTGGCAGCAGCTCCACAAACACGGGGAGCTCTTCTTCTAGCTCATCAAGCTTTGCAGCCGACGGCACCATGCGTGTTGGCATGGAAGCGGCATATGCTCCGTACAATTGGCAGGTGTCTGAAGAGAGCGACTATACTATTCCCATTGAGAACGTCGATGGGGCCTATGCGGATGGCTATGACATCCAATTTGCCAAGAAGATCGGAGAGGCGCTCTCTGTGAGCCCTGTCGCAGTCAAAATGAGCTTTGACGGTCTTGTCGATGCTTGCAAAAATGGTCAGATTGACATTATCTGTGCTGGTATGACGGCAACTGATGAGCGTCGCAAATCGATCGACTTCTCAGACCCCTATATTGAGGACACAATATCCGTCGTTACAAAGTCCGACTCAAAATATGCGTCGGCAACCTCGCTCGATGATCTGGCGGGTGCGGCAGTCATGGGCCAGCAGTCGACCTTTTATGATGATGTGATTGACCAGATTCCGGATGTAAACCACTTGACGCCACGTGAATACGTGCCAGATGTCGTCTCAGCGCTTGAGAGCGGCGAGGCGGACGCTATAACCTATTCCACATACAGTGCCCCTAAGTTACTTGAGAGCTATCCTGATCTCGTGGTTTGCCCGATCACAGATGGTTTTACCGGCGATGAGGCAAAAAACGATGCAAACGTTGGCATTGCCAAGGGACAAGATGACATACTTGATGAGATTAACAAGGCCATCAACGCTGTGTCTGATGATGAACGTACAACGATATGGGATGCGTGTATGGACCGTCAGCCTCAATAAGCCTTATGTCATCTTATAAGCTTAGGTCTAGTGGGTAAGTAAAGCAAAGCGCACGTGTCGCTCTTGGCGCGTAGCGCTTTGTTTGTCTTGCAGGCAATGTAAAAGGAGACCTCGCCATAATGGATCAACAGCAGCAATCATCGTCAGACCCCCCATCCCCTGCGCTAGGCAAGCCGCGTTCGAAAAGACGATGTCAAAAACAGAGACCTGCTTTAACTCGTTTTATTTTCGCAGATCATCGCTACGTTTTTTTGGGCACAAGCGCTGTGGCCTTGGCAGGCATGTGGTTTTCTAATCGACCGCGCTCCTCTCTGAGTTTTATGGCTCCGTTTTTCTCTCTTGAGCTTGTGATGTATTACTTGTTGGTGGCCTGGCTCATTTTTTCAGGAGTAGCACTCCTCACCAAGCTAAGTCATTGGAGCACGTACTCAGAAGTCTCACCTTTCGCAAAGCCTCGACTTAAAAAGGGCGAGCGGCGTTTTTCCTATCTTGTTTGGGTGGTTACACTCATTCTCTTTGTTGATAGAGCTGTTATGGGCTTTTTCGCCGTAACCTCTCATGCCATTGCAGCCGAGTCTATGCCTGACGACTCCCTTTCCGCAGCGATCTATATGCTCTACGAAGGGAGAACTCTTTTTGCGACTGGCATAATGACAACGGTCGAGCTTGCGATCTTTGGTACGGCTATTGCCTTTGTGCTCGCCTTGCTTCTTGTCTTTTTGCGTCTTATGAAGATTGACCGCCCGGACAATGACCTTGTGCGCTTTGGCAAGGTGATAGGTTCTGGCTTCGCTCGGTTTTATTCCGCCGTCGTGCGTGGCACTCCGATGATGGTTCAGGCACTGATCATCTACAATACAGGTTTTGCCGTTTTGCGTGGCTCCGGCATGGGTGTGACTCAAATAAATGGCCTTTGGTCCACCTTCATTGCCGGCCTTGTGACAGTTTCCCTAAACTCCACCGCCTATATGATGGAAGTCTTGCGTGGAGGCATCGAATCAGTGGACATAGGTCAGACGGAAGCAGCTCGTTCCCTGGGCCTTTCTCAATGGCAGGCGATGCGGAAAGTTGTTTTCCCTCAGGGCATCAGGTACGCGATCCCAGGACTTTCAAACGAACTGGTGATCAATATCAAGGATTCCTCAGTGCTATCGGTTATCGGTGTCGTCGAGCTGATGTTTGAGTCCCGCTCGGTCGCCGGTATCTACTATCGCAATATTGAAGTTTATATGGTAGCTGCGGTCTTCTATCTGATATTGACCATGATAGCGACGTGGTTGCTCAACAAACTTTCTCGGCGCATGGATGCACGAGAGCTGTCGCAGTCCTCAGACTCAACGATGGTTGCTGCAACGGTCAAAGATGCGAAATGAGGGGGCAAAAGATGGCTGCTAAAGCCAACATCACAGAATCTTCACTGAAAGAGTCGCTCATTCGCGTTGAGGACCTGCACAAGTCGTTTGGTGACAACCTCGTGCTCAAGGGCATTGACTTTGATGTCATGCCTGGCGAGGTGGTTACCGTGATCGGCGCTTCAGGATCTGGCAAGTCGACCCTTTTGCGCTGCATTAACCTGCTTGAGACGCCTGACTCGGGGCACGTTTGGTTTCATGGGGAAGATCTTGCAGCACAGCATGTGGAGGTAAATGGCCTGCGGGAGAAAATAGGCATGGTTTTTCAGGGCTTTAATCTTTTCAATAATAAAAACGTGCTTGATAACTGTACGCTTGCCCCAATCACGCTCAAAAAGGCAACCAAAGCGCAAGCTGAGGAGATAGCGCGCAAGCATCTTGAAGAGGTAGGCCTCGCGGATTTTGTCGGCGCCGATGTCAATCGCCTTTCAGGGGGGCAAAAGCAACGTGTCGCAATTGCACGCGCGCTTTGCATGAATCCCGAGGTCATGCTGTTCGATGAGCCAACAAGTGCTCTCGACCCAGAGATCGTAGGAGAGGTCTTGGGGGTCATGCGCGACCTTGCAGCTCGCGGAATGACGATGGTCGTGGTAACGCATGAGATGGACTTTGCAAAGAATGTCTCTGATGAGGTTGTCTTCATGGATAACGGTGTTATTGCTGAGAAGGGTAGCCCAGAGCAGATCTTTACGCACCCGAAGGCAGCCCGCACACGTGAATTCCTCTCCCGCTACCTGGAAGACACCAGCGCAAAGGAAGGGCGCTGAACATGGATTTCATCAAGGAGCATTATGTCAAAGACGCGTGTCATCTGTGCTGACCATGTGTTTGTAAAAAGGGGCGTGCCAGCAGCACGCGCTGCCATTGTCATTCGTAATGGGCGCATTTTCGCTGTCTGCGCACCCGGCGAGGCCCCAACAACTGCCGACGGTGCAGAGACCTTTGACTTTGGCGACGCGTTTGTCTGCCCTGGCTTTCATGATGCCCACCAGCATGTTTTGCACGCTGCTTTGTTTCCCTCGACGTTAGCAGATGAGTATTGCGGGGCGAGTGAGAAAGATTGTGTTGCCCATCTTCTGAAGTGGCTTCCATCCCATCCTACTGCTGCACATAACAGTGGATGGATTGTCAGCCATGGTTGGCGTGATATGTTGTGGGATCCGCCTCAGCCGCCTACCAAAGCTTCTCTTGATGCTGTCTTTCCAAGGCGTCCCGTTTGCATGTATTCGGGGGATGCCCATACCGTTTGGCTGAACTCAGCGGGGCTTATGAGACTTGGTCTCAGTGATAATAGCGAGCCGCCTGCGGGAGGGGTGTTTGTCCGTGACGCGGAGGGGCATCTAACAGGAGTCTTGCGTGAGTCTGCCGGCATGGTTTATATGGCCAAGGTGCTTGCCAGCTTGCCGCACGCGTCAGTCAAACATGTCTATGAGGACTATTTTAAGGGGCTTATATCCCAAGGCGTCACCTCAGTTTGCGATATGGCGCTGTCAGCGGTGCCCGGTGCCGACTGCGTCAACGAGCGCCTCTATGAGGAGCTGTTGGCTGAGGGCCACCTGCCACTTCGCGTTCACCTGTTTCCACAGTTGGTGGGAGACTTTGATCGCATAGAGGCTTTGCAAAAGCGCCTTTGTGGGCCTTACCTGCGCGCTCCCGGCATGAAGCAGTTTTTTGACGGTGTTTCTTCCGCCCATACGGCCTGGCTTACGCAGCCCTATGCGAACCCTTACTTTCCCGGAGATTGCGGACGCCCGACCGTCTGTCCAGAACAGATGCGCTCCTTTGTGCTCTCGGCAGCACGACGTGGCATTGCCGTACGCATCCATACGATCGGCGATCGCGCAATTCATGAGGCAATTGCGATCTTTCGTGAAGCGACGCAGCGGTATGGCAGGCCAAGACAGGGAGCCAACACCCTCGAGCACCTAGAAAACTTGCTTCCTGAGGATGTTGACGCCTTGGCAAAAGCAGGCATCATCGCTTCCGTGCAGCCTCAGCACATTGTCATTGACATTACTCAGCCCGAACGGGACCTCGGTCCTGAGCGCGCTCATCTCATGTGGCCTTTTGAGAGCTTCGTGCGCAGGGGAGTAACGATGGCGTTCGGCACTGATGCTCCCTGCGTGCCCCCTCGGGCGTTAGAGGTCCTATCATGCGCCGTCTTGCGCGAGGTGCCGTCAACTGGCTTGCCCAAAGGAGGCTGGCTGCCTTCTGAGCGCATTACCATGGAAGACGCTCTTGATGCCTATACGCTTGGTTCGGCGAAGGCGGTTGGACGAGCAGACGAGCTTGGGACGCTTGAGCCGGGCAAATGGGCTGACTTCGCAGTTTTTGACCATGACCTGCTTAGCATTGCCCCTCAGAGCCTTCCTGAAGCACATTGTCTCGCCACCTATATTGCCGGCCAACCTATTTTCATAGCTGGCGTAGGATAGGGAAAACGCAAGCAGAATGAGGTGGCTTCATGCTAGACGGATTCGTTAAGGTGACGGCTCGAACGCCTAAGATACACGTGGCCGATGTCTCATACAATGCTAAGGCATGCCTTGGGGAGGCCCGCAAGGCCGTACAGATCGATGGGGCGAAAGTCGTCGTTCTCCCCGAGCTGGCATTAACAGGTTATACCTGCGAGGATCTTTTCTGGCAAGATGCTCTTCTCGATGATGCTGAGACCGCCTTGAAGGATTTAGCTGAAGCTCTAGCTCCCTTGGATGCGCTTGTCTTTGTCGGAGTACCCTTGCGTGTCGGTGCAAAGCTTTACAACTGCGCCGCCGCGCTTTCCCGCGGCTCTATCATCGGCATCGTTCCCAAGAGTAACATCCCTAACTACAACGAGTTTTATGAGGAGCGGCACTTTGTCGCGGGGCCGCTTCAGACGACAACAATAGACCTGCCCTTGGCAGGCTGCTCTGGCGTGCCTTTTGGTGTTCGCCAACTCTTTCGCTGTGCGTCTATGCCAACGCTGGTGGTTGCAGTGGAGATTTGTGAGGATCTGTGGGTGCCAAGTCCGCCTTCTGTCGGCCACGCACAGGCGGGAGCTACGCTCATCTGCAATCTCTCTGCCTCCAACGCCGTTGTCGGCAAAGCCGCTTATCGTCGCGAACTTGTTGTCAGTCAATCTGCGCGCCTTGTATGTGGGTATATGTATGCCAGCTCCGGCTGGGGAGAGTCTACACAGGACCTGGTCTTTTCTGCGCATAACCTCGTGGCAGAGAACGGGGCGCTGCTCTCTGAGGCGCTCCCCTTTGGCACAGCAAATGCGACCAGTGAGATAGATGTCAATTTAATCTGTGCTGAAAGAAGACGCCTTTCAACCTTCCATGTGGCCCCTTCTCCTGAGGAAGCAGGTTACCTTGTGAGCGATTTCGACCTCTCGATGGGGCCAACCAAGCTCACGCGACATGTCGATGCCCATCCGTTTGTGCCTTCTAACAAAAGAGACAGGAACGCTCGCTGTGAGGATGTGCTGTCAATTCAAAGCTATGGCCTTGCGAAACGCCTTGCGCACACGCACAGTTCCCACGCTGTCATTGGCATTTCAGGAGGGCTCGACTCTACGTTGGCCCTGCTTGTTGTCGCTCGCGCCTTTGACATCGTCGGCATTGGCCATAGCAATATCATTGCTGTTACCATGCCGGGCTTTGGCACCACGAGCCGCACTCATTCAAATGCGGCTGACCTTGTTGAGGCGCTGGGAGCCACCTTGCGAGAGGTACCTATTGCCACGGCGGTGCGCCAGCATTTCTTGGATATCCAACATGATGAGTCCGTGCATGACGTTACCTATGAAAACTGCCAAGCGCGTGAGCGCACGCAAATCCTGATGGACATAGCTAACCAGGAGGGTGGCCTGGTAATAGGCACAGGGGACCTTTCCGAGCTGGCCCTTGGGTGGGCAACATATAACGGGGACCATATGTCTATGTACGGTGTCAACGCGGGAGTCCCCAAAACGCTTGTGCGGCATCTCATACGCTACATTGCTAATGTATGTGATAGCGCTCAGCTTTCACGCGTGCTTGACGATGTGCTGGCGACGCCTGTGTCACCCGAGCTGCTTCCTGCAGGCGCTGACGGAACTATCTCGCAGCGTACAGAGGATCTAGTCGGGCCATATGAGCTGCATGACTTCTTCCTCTATCAAGTCGTGAGAAGGGGCTTTGCTCCAAGGAAGGTATACAGGCTGGCATGTTATTCTCTAGGCTCGCGCTATGATGAGGCAACCATTAAGAGATGGCTGAAGGTGTTTTACCAGCGCTTCTTTGCGCAGCAATTCAAGCGCAGCTGCTTGCCCGATGGGCCTAAGGTAGGTTCAGTGGCGGTTAGTCCTCGTGGTGATCTTAGAATGCCGTCAGATGCATGTGCCACCTTATGGCTCAAGCAAGTTGACGAGTTATAGTGACATTCCATTTCTGGTAGAGGGGCCTAAAGGGGATTCTGGTCATGTGTTGCGTGGCGTAGCCAGTCTCGGCCTTGTGTATTTTCAGCTCATCTTTGTCTGGCATCGTGAGCACTCATAAAACCTAAGCGTGATGAAGTCATATTTTTTCTAGTTTGGTTGTTATATCTTGCTCAGCTGGGTATCATTGCAAACGTTGGCTAAGCGGGTGGCATCTGCCGCCCCTCGTACGTGCGCCCTCGGGCGCCTTAGAAGGAGGTACTTAGGTATGACACTGAAGCCGCTGGGTGATCGCGTTCTCGTCAAGCCCGCACCCAAGGAGGAGAAGACCTCGACCGGTCTGTATATAAGCTCCGGTGCGCAGGAAAAGCCACAGCGCGGCGAAGTTATCGCCGTAGGCGAAGGCAAGCGCGATAACGATGGTAAGCGTATTCCTTTGGATGTTCAGAAGGGCGACCAAGTTTACTACGGCAAGTTCGGTGGCAACGAAGTCAAGCTTGGCGGCGAAGACTATCTGCTTCTTCGTGCCGACGACATTTACGCCATTATTTCGGAGTAGCTGATAGGCCACTTCATCTTCAGATTACGTCTTCTAGGAGGATAAGAACACTATGGCAAAAGACATTATGTTCGGCACCGATGCTCGTGCCAAGCTTGCCAAGGGCGTTAACACCCTTGCCGATGCCGTTACTACAACCCTTGGACCTAAAGGTCGCTATGTCGCTTTGCAGCGCAGCTATGGCGCTCCCACGATTACTAACGATGGTGTCTCTGTAGCAAAAGAGATTGAGCTTAAAGATCCAATTGAGAACATGGGCGCTCAGCTGGTGAAGGAAGTCGCCACCAAGACAAACGACACCGTTGGTGACGGCACGACAACTGCTACGCTGCTCGCCCAGGTTATCGTCAATGAGGGCCTTCGCAATGTCGCGGCTGGCGCCAACCCCATTGCCATTCGCCGTGGTGTTGACAAGGCCGTCGACGCTGCTGTGAATGAGATGAAGAGTCTTGCCCAGGACGTTTCCACCAAAGAGCAAATCGCAGCAGTCGGCACCATTTCTGCCGGTGATCCTAAGATAGGCCAAAAGATTGCTGACGCGATGGAAGTCGTTGGTAAAGACGGAGTCATCACGGTCGACGAGTCTCAGACGTTTGGCATTGATATCGACACAGTCGAGGGCATGCAGTTTGACAAGGGCTATATCTCCCCGTACTTTGCGACAGACAACGACACGATGACGGCTGAGCTGAAGAACCCCTACATTTTGCTCACTGACCAGAAAGTGTCCAACATCCAAGATATTCTGCCGATCCTTGAGGCCGTCCAGAAGTCTGGGAACCCGCTTCTGATCGTCGCCGAAGATGTTGACGGAGAGGCTCTGGCCACGCTCATCCTCAACAAGCTTCGTGGCGTATTGCAGGTTGCCGCAGTCAAGGCTCCTGGCTATGGGGACCGTCGCAAGCGCATGCTTGAGGACATCGCCGTGCTGACCGGCGGCCAGGTTGCGATGAAGGAGCTCGGCGTCACACTTTCTGACGTGACGGCTGAGATGCTGGGTCGTGCGAAGTCCGTCAAGCTCACCAAGGACAACACCACCATCGTCGGTGGCTCTGGCTCGAAAGACGCCATAAACGAGCGTATTTCCCAGATCAAGAACGAGATTGAGAACACTAAGTCCGACTTCGACAAAGAGAAGCTCCAAGAGCGTATGGCCAAGCTTTCCGGCGGTGTTGCTGTCATCAAGGTAGGCGCTGCAACTGAGGTGGAGCTCAAGGAGATCAAGCATCGCATCGAAGATGCCCTACAAGCCACGCGTGCAGCCGTTGAAGAAGGTATTGTTGCGGGTGGCGGCGTTGCGTTCCTGCAAGCCACCGAGGCACTCGACAAGGTTGAGGCCGCAGACGCTGATGAGCAGATCGGTGTCGACATCATCCGTAAGGCCTTGAGTGCTCCTGTCAAGACAATTGCCTCTAACGCCGGCTACGAGGGCTCCGTCGTCGTTGAGAAGATCAAGGGGCTGCCGAAGGGCCAGGGCTTGGATTCTGCGATTGGCAAGTATGGCGACATGATCGAGATGGGTGTTCTTGACCCTGTCAAAGTTACTCGCACCACGCTTCAGAATGCTGCGTCTGTCGCGTCGCTGATTCTCATCACCGAGGCGACCGTCTCTGATGAGCCCAAGAACACGACGATCGAAGAAGCCATTTCTGCAGCTGCTGCTCAAGGCGGCCAGGGTGGCGGCGGCATGTACTAAGCCGTGTCATGACACATATGTGCCTGATCATGCTAAGGAGGGACCTCGCTTTTCGAGGTCCCTTCTTTTCACATGAGATGCAGTGCCTGCCATGTCATCGACAGAAGGCCGCGCTACAATAGGCATCCGTGACGGATGCCAACAGGAGGGGCAAGTATGGCTGAAGGCAATAATCGTGATGTGCTCGATGACATCATCGACATCCAACGCGACATAGGTGCTGTGAAAAACCCTCTTAACGGAGTGGCAAATCAGCTTATAGCGGATCCTAGCAAAGTGCCTCACTACAACGCATCGGACTACAAAGATCGCCCACGCGCCAATTCCATATCCTGTTTGCGCTCAGCGGCGGGGCGCTCCGACGTTTGTGGGACCTGCCTTGATGTTTGTCCCGTCGATGCCATTTCCTTTGTGGGGTCCTCAGTGAAGATTGCTGATAATTGCAGAAAGTGTGGGTTGTGCATTGCAGCTTGCCCCACAGAGGTCTTTCTTGCGCAACGGCAAATGGCCAGGCGCCTTTATGACAATATCGTTCGGGTGGCAAACATCTATAAGGAATGCTATATAACCTGCACTCGTGCGTTGGGTCGTCTTCCCAAGGACAACGAGATATTGCTTCCCTGCATAGGGGTCATGCCGCGCGAGCTGTGGTTTGCCCTGCTGGCTGACTATAGCAACATCAGCGTCTATCTTCCTCTTGGCATTTGTGACAAGTGTAGGACTACGACAGGCGAAAAGACCTTTTCAGAGGTCATTGCAGAAGCCGAAAGCCAGTCGCCTCACAATGTTGGGCTTGAGGTGGACGAGAAAAATCTGACTCACGAGGAGAGTCGCGCCTATAAGCGTAAGCAGTTCATGAGTAGCATGGCGCAGGCTGGTACACAGATTGTCACGAGAAAAACGCCTGTCCTTGCTGGGGCGCAAGCGGTCGCCCAGCGCCTTCAAAAGCACACGAAACAAATCAACTCGCTACAGCATGCTCTTGAGCAGATGACCGGCAGCAAAAATGCCCAATCGCGTCGTCGTTTGCTCACTCAAAAGCGCAAGCTGGAGCTTACTGCCCTTCAGTCTCATCCAGACCTTGCCGCTCACATGCAGTGGCAGATTCCAGCCTGTGATATGACGAAGTGCACGATGTGCGGCGATTGCGTCAGAGCGTGTGTGCAGCATGCCTGCCAATTAGATGAAGCTGGTCACTTCTCGGTGGAAACTGCTTACTGCATCAACTGCTCGGCTTGTGTAGTTTCATGCCCAGAGGAAGCGCTTACCATGGTCGCAGCTGATCCAAAGGATATGATCGTACCCGATCCCAACGCAAAGAAGCTTGAAGAGCAAAAAGCGCAAGCCGAATTAGCAAAGAAAAAAGGTAAAAAGGCGTTTGAGAGCGGCGCAAAGGCCCTTGGAGTCTTCGCGCAGGAGCTGGGCAAAGAGTATGGCAGGAAATAGGGCTGCCTTGGGTGTCTAGGTGGTCTATCAAAGGAGATGAACGCGTGTCACTTTCTATAGGTATAGTTGGCCTTCCAAATGTTGGGAAGTCGACATTGTTTACGGCGTTGACACGCAAGGGTGGCCTTGCGGCAAATTATCCTTTTGCAACGATCGATCCCAATATCGGCATAGTGAACGTTCCTGACAAGCGGCTGCAAAAGCTTGCAGATATCGTTCATCCCGGCAGGATCGTGCCAGCGACAGTTGAGTTTGTCGACATTGCCGGATTGGTGAAGGGCGCCAGTGAAGGCGAAGGCTTGGGCAACCAGTTTCTCGCCAACATTCGCAATACCGATGCGATTTGTGAGGTCGTACGCTATTTCTCGGATCCAGATGTTGTCCATGTTGACGGTCGAGTTGATCCTGCGGCTGACGTAGAGACGATTCAAACTGAGCTTGTGCTCGCAGACCTAGGGACGCTTGAGCGTGCAATACCTAAGCTCATGAAGGAGTCGAAACGAGACAAAGAACAGGCAGGGCGCCTAGCGATTGCAGAGCGCTTGCAAAAGTGGCTTGATGAAGGACATCGTGCTGCGGATCTTGACATGAGCGACGATGAGCGAGCGGCCGCCCACGACCTTTTCCTGCTCACCATGAAACCGATACTATACGTTGCGAATGTCGACGAGGAAGCCTTGGGGCAGCAGCTTGATCCGATTGAAGGCCGCCAGCCAATTCCTATCTGCGCCCAAGTCGAAGCAGAACTTGCAGATCTCAGCCCCGATGAGGCCGCTGAGTACCTCGAGTCTCTTGGCCTCAAGAAAAGCGGATTGGAAACACTAGCTCAGGCTGCTTATAAGCTGCTCGGTCTGCAATCCTTCTTTACGGCAGGAGAGATGGAAGTCAAGGCATGGACTGTCCGCGTTGGGGCAAAGGCTCCTGAGGCGGCAGGTGTCATCCACTCTGATTTTGAAAGAGGGTTCATCAAGGCAGAAGTCGAGAGCTACGATGACTTCATAGCACTTGGCGGCGAGGCAGCTTGCAGAGAGGCAGGAAAGCTTCGTATGGAGGGCAAGGACTATGTCATGCAGGATGGCGACGTGGTCCATTTTCGGTTCAACGTATAGAAACCTCAGTTTGAGTCAGAAGATGAACTTATCGAGCCAGAAGAGTTAGAAGACGTGTCTGCATCAGAAGACGACTCATTCGATTCGCTTGATGTTGAGCCTGAGGTATCTGAGCTCGATTCGTCTCCTAACTCAGCTGCGGTATTTGACTCCATGTCGTCGTCGTTGCCGTCTTCAGTTGGCGAGAGGCCTTGGTCGACGCGTTCCATCATGATCTTCCAAGCATCAGTATCGCAAATCTCATACCAGGTGTCGTTTTTATAGGTTGACGTTGTGGGCTCCATGCCTGTCATGATATCGGTGCTTACATTGATGTCCTTCATCTCAGTTGCGAGGCTCACAATTGAGTTGACATCCATGTCAGTGTTGACCATGTTTGCAAGGTCAGAAACGGTTGTGGCTATCGTTGTAGGATCGCTTGCAAGGACTTTCTCCACAATGGCCATAATGACGATGCGCTGATTTGCCGCACGATAGCGATCCCCATCTCCGTAGTTGTCATATGCATGACGGGCGCGGCAAAGGAGCGCCGCCGTTTGGCCGTCAAGGTGTTGCTCTCCCGCCTCAAGGTTAAGACCGGTATAGTTAGGGTCTTTGACGGCGATGGGCAAATCCACGTCCACGCCACCGACGGCGTCGACAACAGACGCCATGCCATCCATGTCTATTTCAGCATAGTGGGATATATTGACGCCTGCGAACTTCTCAATAACTTGCGTCGCATAGCTTGCCCCACCGATAGAGTACGCAGCATTGATTTTTTGCTCGCCGTTTTCTCCAAGGTCTACAAGGGTGTCGCGGTGAATTGATACCAGTGTGACCTTTTTGTTGGTTGGGTCGATGCGCACAAGCATGATCGAGTCAGAACGATAAGCGCTGTCAGAAGAACCATACTCGGTACCTTCTGCCCTGTCTTCATCTTTGTCTATGCCAAGTAGCAACATGTAAAAAGGATCGCCGTTAGATGTTGCGCTTAACGTGGAACGTAGTGAACTATCGATGCCGGTGCTTAAACGTGAGTCTATGCTGCTTACATAAGCCCATGCCGCTATCGCTAAAGCAGCGACCACACAGGAAATCGTTATTAGTGTGATGCGAAGAACTTTATGGCGTCGGCGCTTTTTTCGTTTATCTGCATACCCCGTGATCGCTCTCGAACGAGAGAGATGCTGTGCATCATCACTGGAGGTCTGCTGCTTGTTCTTGCGAGACAAGTTTGCTCCTTGATATTGATGGAGCCCCCATCAGCTGCAGGGGATCGCAATGCTAATCTCTTAACCTTGCAATCATACCAAGAGATGGACTTCCACTCATGAAGTACATAATTACGATGCCTACCTGCATGTCTATTTAAGCAAGCTTTATCATGGCGTAAGTTTTTTCGAAGCTATGATAGAGACGCTTAGCTTGATCCGATTAAAACCTGGAGGTTTGCATGCAAAACGCAAGGCCTAAGCAGTTTGTTGCGGTTCTCGATTTTGGCGCGCAGTACGGTCAATTGATTGCTCGCAGAGTACGCGACATGCACGTTTACTCAGAAATTGTGCCTTGCGATATATCTGCTGCTGACCTTGCAGCCATGAGTCCTTCCGCAATTATTCTCTCGGGTGGCCCTGCCTCGGTGTATGCACAAGATGCTCCTGACATGGACGGAGCAATTTTTGACCTAGACATCCCAATTCTTGGGTTTTGTTATGGCGAGCAAATCATGGCCGTAAAGCTTGGAGGAGAGGTTGCTCATACAGACAAGGGTGAATATGGACCTTCGATGCTGACACGACTTGGATCGTCTGTACTGCTTGATGGTACGCCAAATGGCGGTCAGACTGTCTGGATGAGTCATCGTGACTCTGTCTCAAAGGCACCTGAGGGATTTATGGTGACCGCGCGGACTGAAAATTGCCCTGTTGCAGCAATGGAGTGTCCACGCAAACGTTTTTTTGCTACACAGTTTCACCCTGAGGTGCGCCATACCGAGCATGGTCACAGAATGCTCAAGAACTTCCTTTTTGATGTCTGCCACCTTGAGCCCAGCTGGACCATGGAAGGCATAATCGAAGAGAAGGTTTCGGCGATTCGCACAGAGGTTGGTGACCATAAGGTCATTTTGGCCCTTTCAGGCGGCGTTGACTCCGCCGTGACGGCAGCACTTGTCCACCGTGCGATTGGCGATCAGTTGACCTGCGTTTTTATAAACCATGGCATGTTGAGGAAGGGTGAGCCGGAGCTTGTGGAGAGCGTATTCCGCGAGCAGTTCAAGATGCCCTTGGTCCATGTGCATGCGGAGCAGCGCTATGCGAAGCTTCTTGATGGTGTGAGCGACCCGGAAAAAAAGCGTCGCATCATCGGTACTCAGTTTTGGAAAGAGTTCTTCGCTGTAGCTCAGAAGCTAGACGGAGTTAGCTATCTTGCGCAAGGCACAATTTATCCTGACATCATTGAAAGTGGGGCCAGAAAAACCGGTGGTAAGGCTGCTAAGATCAAAAGCCATCACAACCTGATTCCTTTTCCCGCAGGCGTCCACTTTGACCTTATCGAGCCACTTGACCATTTCTTTAAAGATGAGGTACGAGAGCTTGGCGTAGCGCTTGGACTGCCCGATAAGATGGTGTACAGGCAGCCCTTCCCTGGGCCAGGGCTTGCGATACGCATTATTGGTAGTGTGACGCCAGAGAAGCTGACGATCCTGAAAGATTCCGACGCTATTGTGCGTGAAGAGCTTGATGCTTACAATCAAGTTCTCTTTGAAAAAACAGGGGAACGCAACAGCGAGCATACTTGCTGGCAGTACTTCGCCGTGCTGCCTGACATTCGCTCTGTGGGCGTGATGGGCGATGAACGTACTTACCAGCGCCCGATAATTGTTCGTGCGGTGGAGTCCTCTGACGCTATGACCGCTGATTGGGCCAAACTTCCTTATGAGGTGCTTGCGCGCATCTCAGCTCGTATCGTCGATGAGGTCGAAGGGGTTAATCGAGTAGTTTATGATGTGACCTCAAAGCCACCTGCGACTATTGAGTGGGAGTAAGCCGATAGGGCTTTGACCTGCATTTTTGAGTGCCGCACTGTGCCTCTGAGTTTTGTTTCGTACGAGGGTCACGGCAAAGCCACCAGCGACATTGGTGAGTAAAACCGATTATCGAGCCTCCGTTTCCATGTTGGGACGGAGGCTTTTTCTTTACCTTTTTACTCCCTTTCACCTGCGATTTCGCTATTTACTCCCCGTATTTCAAGATGGCAAGGAACGGGGCGGCATTCGGGGGAATGGGAGTAAGGATTTATCTCAAGTGAGTAGACGCGCGGTTTTTGTCCCCGAGGGCGAAACAAGGCCGTTTCGGGGCCCGTGAAACTCAAATCGAACTCAACGGTCATTTTTGCAGTCTCCGTACGGCGTTTCCCCAGGTGGTTAATGGGGAGTAAAGAATCTCGCCCTTTCAATGTAAACGGGAGTAATCAGGAGAAATGCCGCGGTGTACTGTAGTGTGCCGCCGTGTAAACCACCGCGTCATTTACTCCCCAGGTGCGCCGAAAATGCCTTTGCATGCAATGGGGAGTAAAAACTCAGCATACGCAGGTGTGAGCGGCGCTCACAGCCTAGCTTGGCGTCCTGATTCGGTTGCGTTGATTGCAAAATGCGGGGAGCCGCTACAGCAAGGCTTTCCAGTCCTCGTATTCGTCGGCGTCGATCTCGCCGTTCTCGACCTGCGCGCGCTTCTCTGCCCACAGCTCGATCGCCATCGCCGCTTTGGGCGCGTGCGGAGCCTTGGGGTTCAGAGTGAGACCCGAACCGTCGGCTGAGGGAACGATACCGAAGGAGTCCTCGAGCCGCACGAGAAGCGACATGAGGTCGCTCGCGTTCTCGACGCCGTAATCCTTGAGGGCGTTGACGGACACGCCGAGCGTATCGGCGATGGACCCGAGCAGTTCGGGCTTCACCGCGCGGATGCCGCTCTCGTAGTGGCGCACGGCCCCCTCGGTCAGGCCGACGGCCTCGGCGAGCTGCGCCTGCGTCATGCCGCGCGACTTGCGGTACCGCCTTATGTTCTCGCCTACGGACATGCGCCCTCCTCCTGAAAATACGTACCCGCACATCTTATCAGCGTACGCAAATGTACGCAATTCTATTGACAGTACAGATATGTACGTTTACTCTAAATCTGTAAACCGTACATATCCGTACGCTAATGATTGGAGGAGTCATGGATGAGAATGTGGCGAAGACGCCGAGGCCGCACATGCTGGACGCCGACGAGGTCGCGGACCGTGTCCATAAGGTGCACGCGCACCAGCGGCGCGCGTTCGCGATCGATGGCG
>ENA-UOOK01000169-UOOK01000169.1-fermentation-metagenome-genome-assembly--contig:-NODE-169-length-80356-cov-31.064981_pt1 | contig 80356 bp, 76 predicted proteins | sample MGYA00245777_ERZ724023 | MGnify/ENA primary metagenome ERZ724023 (study PRJEB28704, sample SAMN03018312) | fermentation metagenome | biome: anthropogenic terrestrial biome; feature: soil; material...
AACAGAGGCTTATAGCCTCAGAGCAAACCACCCGTTGGACGGGTGGTGCTGATTTATGGGACACCTGAGTCAGGGGACGGCAGAGTGTGTGAAAAGCTATCAAGAGAGAAGCCTTTAAATCCTTATAGAATACATAGCGGGTAGAATTACGTATCTGTTGGATAATACGTTTTGTATCTCTGTCTTGGAAAAGGCTGCGTTTATGGCTTCTGTAAAGCCTGTAAAGCCTGTAAAGCCATCCCCCTGTGCCTTAGCAGAGCCCCTTGCTTGGTTTGAACTGTACCCAATGCTTACCGCTTGGCCTCCGCACTATCTCTTAATACTTCCCACATGCCCTCGTTTAATAACCCTAATCTCCACAAGGCTACACCATTGAGGTTGTAGCGCTTGGCCATCCCTATTTTGGTAGCGATGCTGGCGTCAGTTTCGCTGGGGGCGGAAATGCCCAATATTAATTTTTGAGCCGGGACTGAGGCGGCAGCCATTTTTACCGCTTGCTCTACCTGGTTTATGGGCTCGGGCTTAGAGCCGTAATCGTAGGCCATTATGATTATGCGGTCAGCGATCTTGCCCAGGGCCTGGTAGTCATAACCGGGATAAGCGCTGTTAGGGGCATGCAGGGTAAGAGTAAGCCTGCTGCCGTTTATCTTGAGCTCCTGGGACAGCAGATTGATAAAGCTGGTAAATCGCTGCTGCACCTGTTTCAGCTGCTCCCCGCTGTCGTTGTAGCCCAGCCCCTCGAAATCCAGATTTACTCCGCGGAACTGCCGGGCTTCATCGCTTATAGCTTTAACTGCCCGGGACATGGCGGCGGGATTGCTGAACAGATTTGAGATAGTATTGTCGGCATCAGTGACGTGAATCACCATCTCTGTTTGCAGGTTGTATTGCCGGGCCGCTTCCATTACTTTTTCCCATCCCTCCGGCTTTTGCCAGCCGGTTCTGCTTTGGGTGAGCAGATTCCCATCTTGATCCAGGCTATACCATCCCAATGCCAGTTCCGATAGGGCATCGGTATTGCCGGGAGCCGAGGCGGGATAAGATTGCTCGAAGAGATTGGTCCAACTGCTGGTTTCATTGTCGCCCAGGGCATAAAAACCTATGACCGTCATGGATTTAGAGGGCGAGATAATACTTACCTTTCTAAGCCCGGGGTTCCAATCGACCTGGCAATTGAAGGCTTCGCTGAAGAAACGCAGAGGAATAAGGGTGCGCCCGGCTGTTATTTGCGGAGCTGTATCCAAAGCGGTGGGAGTGTTGTTAAGATAGGCGGTTTGGTTGTCAATCTGCATGCGAACAGAAATTTTGCCGTCGCTGGCATTTACCGTACGGCTTTGATTATCCCATTCCACTGTTATGTTCATAGCTTCCGCTATCGCCCGGAAAGGGACCAGGGTGCGGTCGTTCTGAATTACCGGGCTGACATCAAGGTTTAAGGGCAAGCCGTCTATCAATACGGCGATGGTTTCCTGACCTTGAACCGGAGCAGTCAATGGTTGGCCGGCAATCAGGAGCAGGGCCAGGAACAGGGTCGATAAGAGTTGTTTCATTATGTAAATACCTCCTAGTAACAATTAACAATTTTACGTTTTGATTTATGTACATCTTGCAGTTGCATCTATAGTAGATAGTATAACTTCTATTCCCCATACCGGAAAGGGGGTGGCCCTTTCTTGTATTCTCCTCTTTTCTGACGTACAATAGAACCGACTTTATGATTACTGAGGAGGTTTCCATGCGGTTTTGGTTGACAATGCTTCTGGTTTTAGTGCTTGATCAATTGTCAAAACTATGGGTAGTACATAGCTTTAATCCGGGAGAGAGCAGGGCTGTGTGGGATCAGGTCTTTTACCTGACTTATGTGCAGAATCAGGGAGCGGCTTTTGGAATGTTGCCGGGAAAGTCATGGTTATTCCTGATCGGTGCTCTGGTGGTTATTGTGGTGTTAATTATTTTTAACAGCAGACGCCCTCAGCCCCATGGGATACAGGTAATTACCGGGCTTATTGTTGCCGGAGCAGCAGGCAATCTGCTGGATCGGGTGCGCCTGAATTATGTGGTGGATTTTTTTGACCTGGGATGGTGGCCGGTATTTAATGTTGCCGATATAGCTATTGTGGGCGGAGCCATATTGCTGGTTGTAATACTGTTTCGGGATGAAAAGGTGAGTTGATTGGCAGATATTGAGTTGATTATCGTAGAGGAAGAGATGGATGGGGAGCGGCTGGACGCTTTGGTAGCGGATCAGGTGGAGCAACTATCGCGTTCATTGGTTAAGAATCTCATTGGCGCAGGCAAAGTGCTGGTGAACGGGGTTTCACATAAAGCCAGCTACCGGGTGCGTGAAGGGGAGGAAATCAGTATCGAAATTCCGGAACCGCAGGTGTTGAAAATCGAACCCCGGGCTATTCCTCTGGAAATCATATATCAGGATGAGGATCTGGCCGTGATTAATAAACCTAAGGGTTTGGTAGTGCACCCCGCGCATGGTAACTGGGATTATACCCTGGTAAATGCCCTGATGTACCATATAAGGGATTTGTCCGGCATAAACGGCCAGCTCAGGCCCGGTATTGTGCATCGCCTGGACAAGGACACTTCCGGAGTGATGGTGGTGGCTAAGAATGACAGGACCCATCGCAGCCTGGCTGAACAGATTAAGGAACACAGCATTAAAAGGGAATATATCGCTTTAGTGCATGGTAAGCTGAAAGAAAACCTGGGCACTATTGACGCCCCCATTGGCAGGAGCAAGACGGATCGCAAGAAAATGGCGGTAGTGGCCGAGGGCAGACCGGCTGTAAGTAAATATCAGGTGCTGGAGCGTTTTAATGCTTACAGCCTGGTAAAGGTTGAGCTTTTGACCGGACGTACCCATCAGATCAGGGTGCATTTTGCCTATATCAAGCATCCGGTGGTGGGGGATCCCCTCTATGGTTCGGGAAAGAAACATTTCCATCTGGATTCCCAGGCGCTGCATGCCCATCTGCTGGGCTTTATTCATCCCCGCAGCGGCGAGTATATGGAGTTCAGCACGCCGCTTCCCGAGTATTACGGCGAGATATTGGCTTACCTGCGTCAGCAGGCGGGCAATTAGGGTCAAACAACTGGAACTCGACCGTAATCTGTAAAAAATCACAAAAATAACCGGCTTTTTGTATACATTGAGTCCTGATTGACATCTCCTTTGAGATTGTATAAAATCTATTGAGACCTTTAAGTTGGCCCCGAGAGGCTGGCAAGGATGAGACTTGACGTTTAGCCTGCTCCGGCTCGAAGGCCTGGGCAGGCTTTTTTGCACCTGGCGTTAGGAGGATGGCTGTGCAATTACGCGACAAGAATGTGATTATGGATGAGATGGCCATGAAGAGAGCCCTTACCCGCATAGCCCATGAGATTATTGAGAAAAACAAAGGTGTGGATAATGTTGCGGTGGTAGGCATCCGCCGGCGGGGAGGCCCTCTGGCCCAGAGACTGGCAGCTCGCATTCAGGAGATTGAAGGCGTAAATGTCCCCGTAGGCATACTTGACATCACCCTCTACCGGGACGACCTGACCACCCTTTCATCCCAACCCCAGGTTCACCGTACCGAAGTGGATTTTGCCATCAGCGGCATGAATATAGTACTGGTCGATGATGTTCTCTATACCGGCCGCACAATACGAGCGGCCCTGGATGCATTGATGGATCTGGGACGGCCGAGGGCAATTCAGCTGGCCGTACTTATAGATAGGGGGCATCGGGAGTTGCCCATCAAGGCCGATTTTATCGGCAAAAATGTACCCACCTCGCGCCAGGAAGTAATATCGGTTCTGGTCAAGGAGATTGATAGCAAAGACGAGGTGGTTATACAAGAGATAATAGATACCTGATAGCAACCCTTTAATTTGGTCCCGTGAGGCCGGCAAGGGATAAGCTACCTGAAGCAGGCACGCCTTCCTTGCCGGATGTAAGGAAGGCTTTTTTATGTTTAGCTTAAATCAGGAGGAGGCTTTATAGTGGGATTTGAACAAAATAAGGATTTGCTGGGGCTGCGGGAATTGAGCCGGAAAGATATTGAACTCATCCTGGCTACGGCAATGCCTATGAAGGACATTATCAGGCGTGATATCAAGAAGGTTCCCACTCTGCGTGGAAAGGCCATGGTTACTGTTTTCTATGAGCCCAGTACTCGAACCCGCACCTCTTTTGAGATAGCCGGGAAATACCTCAGCGCGGATACGGTTAATCTGGCGGTAACTACCAGCAGTGTGCAAAAAGGTGAAAGCTTGCGGGACACCATCAAGACCATTGAGGTCATGGGCTTTGACCTGATGGTGATACGCCACGCTATGAGCGGCACTCCTCATTATGCAGCCCGCAATACCCGTATGAAAGTGATAAATGCCGGCGATGGGGCTAATGAGCATCCTACCCAGGCGCTGTTGGACATGTTCAGTATCAAGGAGAAAAAGGGCACCCTGGATAACCTGAAGGTTGCCATAGTGGGAGATATACTGCATAGCCGGGTGGCTCGTTCCAACATATATGGCCTCAGCAAATTTGGCTGCGAGGTACGGGTAGTGGGACCGTCGACTCTGATACCGCCCGAGATAGAGAAACTGGGCGTAAAAAGCTATTACAGCCTGGATGAAGCCTTGAAAGGGGTGGATGTGATAAATGTGCTGCGCATTCAAAGAGAACGCCAGCAAGTCGGACTTTTCCCCTCTTTGGACGAATATGCCAACTTGTACATGCTGACTCCCCGGCATCTTTTACAGGCCCGGGATGATGTCCTGGTGCTGCATCCTGGTCCCATGAACCGGGGGGTGGAGATTTCCAGCGACATAGCCGACAGTAATGCGGCAGTCATAAATGAACAGGTTACCAATGGAGTGGCGGTACGCATGGCGCTGCTGTTCTTGATGATGGGAGGTTCAAAAGATGAGATTGCTGATTAAGGGGGGCAGGGTAATTGACCCGGCCAACGGCCTGAATGCAGTTATGGATGTCCTGCTGGAAGAAGGCCGGATTACAGCGGTGGAAAAGGAACTGGCGGATAATTCAGCCGAAATTATAAATGCCAAAAACAAACTGGTTTGTCCGGGCTTTATTGATATGCATGTACATTTGCGGGAACCGGGCCAGGAATATAAAGAGGATATCACCTCGGGTTCCAGAGCCGCCGCCGCCGGTGGCTTTACCACCGTCTGCTGCATGCCCAACACCGAACCTGCCATTGATAATGCGGCCGTAGCCAGTTTTGTTCGGGAAAGGGCACGAAAAACCGGTCTGGTCAACGTCTTCCCTATCGGCGCCATTACCCGGGGCCGGGAGGGCAATGAGTTAAGCGAGATGGCCGAGCTGGTTGCAGCCGGATGTGTGGCGGTTTCCGACGATGGCAGACCGGTCATGCGAGCGGATGTTATGCGTAATGCTCTGGAGTATGCCAAAATGTTCGGACTGCCGGTTCTGGCTCACAGTGAAGACCTGCATCTGTCACGGGAGGGACAGATGCATGAAGGCTATTATTCCATAATATACGGCCTTAAAGGGATACCGGCCGCAGCGGAGGAGGTCATGATCGCGCGCGATATAATGCTGGCCGACCTGACCGGCGGCAACCTGCATGTCTGCCATATATCCACCCGGGGAGCGGTGGAGTTGATTCGGGAAGCTAAGGAAAAGGGCATCAGGGTTACCTGTGAGGTTACTCCTCACCACCTGATTTTAAGTGATGAGGTGGTGGACGGTTATGATACCGATACCAAGGTGAACCCGCCCCTGCGCTCGGAAGAGCATATTGCCGCCTTAAGGGAGGCACTGCAGGAAGGGGTTATCGACTGTATCGCCACTGACCATGCTCCTCACCATAGGGAGAGCAAGGATTGTGAATATGTCCTGGCGGCTCCCGGTATATCCGGGCTGGAGACAGCGGTAGCATCAATAATGGATAAACTGGTCAGCCCGGGGATACTGAATTTAGAGCAGATGGTACGCCTGTATACCACCGGACCAGCGGAAATATTGGGGATTGACCGGGGTACTTTGAGCCCGGGCAAGGTTGCCGACCTGACCCTGCTTGACCCCAAGTTGGTTAAGACAGTGGAACCAAGTAAATTTTACAGCAAGGGCAAAAATACCCCGTTTAAAGGGATGCAGCTTAAAGGATGGCCCTGGATGACCATTCGGGAAGGAATAATTGTAGCCCGCGAAGGCGAAATTATTGGTTAATACACCTTAGGAGATGATGGCAATGAGAGGCTATTTAGTTCTTGAGAATGGCAGGGTTTTTGGCGGTAAATTGCTGAACGACTGCCGCATGGCGAGTGGTGAAGTGGTCTTCAGCACCGCTATGATAAGTTACCAGGATATTATTACTGATCCTTCATATTATGGCCAGATAGTGGTAATGACTTATCCCCTGGTGGGCAATGTGGGCTTTAATGAGAAAAGTTTTGCTTCCCAGATGGCTGCGGTCAAGGGGCTGGTACTGCGGGAAGCGACCGATTTTCCCAGCCATTATGAAATGGAATTCGACCTTATCACCTTCTTGAATAAGAGTGAGATCGCAGTGCTCACTGAAGTTGACACCCGGGCTCTGACCAAGGTTATACGCAACGAGGGAGCTATGGGGGGGATTATCACCGACTGTTTGGATAAAAAGAACTGGTTGGTAAAGAAGGCGCAAATGGCGGCAGAGGAGTTGAAAGGTGATGTAGTTCGCTATGTGACCCGCCGTAATATTATGAAATTCGGGCAGGGCGGTAAAAAAGTGGTCATGATGGATTTGGGCACCAAGAGGGGAGTAATTGACTCCCTGGTCAGAAGAGGCTGCGAAGTGCTGGCAGTACCGGCTACAACAACGGCAGAAGAGATTCTCTATCTGAAACCGGATGGAGTCCTTATCTCCGATGGGCCCGGAGATCCCCAGGCAATTCCTTATGCGGTGGAAACCTGCCGCTCGTTGCTGGCTGAGAAACCGGTTTTCGGCATCGGACTGGGGCATCAGGTAATCGCCCTGGCTCTGGGAGCCCGCATTAATCGGCTGGAATTTGGGCATCGGGGAACTAATCACCCGGTTCGTCATTTTGATAACCGCCGGGTATATATTACTACGCAGAACCACGGTTTCAGTATAGATGAAGCTTCGCTTGAAAGCTCTAAGGTCCGGATTACCATGAGAAGCCTTAATGATAATAGTATTGAAGGCATCAGGCATCGTGAACTGCCTGTGTTTTCAGTACAGTTTGACCCCGAAGGCTATCCGGGTTACAGTGAAACCGGTTTTTTCCTGGATGATTTCGTAAATATGCTGCAATAAGTACGCTTATATCAGCCGGATAAGAGCAGACCGGTTTAGAATTAAGCGGATTACGGAGGAGATATTATGCCGTTAAATACGAATTTGAAGAAAGTATTGGTTATCGGGTCGGGCCCGATTATCATCGGTCAGGCGGCTGAGTTTGATTATGCGGGTACCCAGGCCTGTCGGGCTATTAAGGAAGAAGGCATTGAAGTTGTACTGCTGAACAGCAATCCGGCCACTATTATGACTGATATCAACATAGCCAACCATGTCTATATGGAACCGATAACCGTCGATGTGGTAAGAAAGATACTGGCTAAGGAAAAACCGGATGGAATTATTGCTAACCTGGGCGGCCAGGTTGGACTTAACATGGCCCTGGCTCTAAACCGGGCAGGAGTTTTGCAAGAAACCGGGATACCGGTACTGGGCATGCCCCTGGAAGCCATTCACAAGGCTGAAGACCGGGAGGCTTTTAAAACCACCATGCAGCAATTGGGGCAGCCCATTCCGGAAAGCGATATAGTTCACTCGGTGGATGAGGCCCTGCGCTTTGCGGCTCAGGTGGGCTATCCCCTGATTGTAAGACCGGCCTATACTTTGGGCGGTACCGGCGGAGGCAATGCCGGCAGCGAAGAAGAGCTGATAAGAATTGTTACCAAGGGCTTGAAGAGCAGCCCTATAAAACAGGCCTTGATTGAGAGAAGTGTGGCGGGATACAAGGAAATTGAGTTTGAGGTTATGCGTGATGCCAGTGACAACTGCATAACCATATGCAGCATGGAGAATATCGACCCGGTCGGCATTCATACCGGAGACAGCATAGTGGTGGCCCCGGCCCAAACCTTAACCGATGAGGAATATCAGATGCTGCGTTCGGCTTCGCTCAAGATTATCAGGGCTTTAAAGATTGCCGGAGGCTGTAATATTCAGTTTGCCCTGGATCCCTTCAGCAAGAAATACTATGTAATAGAAGTAAATCCGCGGGTAAGCCGTTCCAGTGCCCTGGCCTCCAAGGCCACCGGCTATCCTATCGCCAAAGTAACCACCAAGATTGCCCTGGGCTACGATTTGGATGAAATCCCCAACGCGGTCACCGGCAAAACCACAGCCTGCTTTGAGCCGGCCATTGATTATGTGGTGCTTAAAGTTCCGCGCTGGCCTTTTGACAAATTTGTCTTTGGGGATCGCCGCCTGGGAACCCAGATGAAGGCTACCGGAGAAGTAATGGCTATTGACCGCAGTTTTGAAGCGGCGTTTTTAAAATCAATCCGTTCCTTGGAGATTGGCCTTTTAGGATTACGCCTGCCGGAATTGTTGAGCTGCAGTGACCAGTCCCTGCGAGACCGGCTTAAGGAAGCTGATGATGAGCGTATTTTCATAATGGCCGAAGCCTTCAGCCGAGGTTTCTCCATTGAAGAGATATGGGATATTACCCGTATTGACCGTTATTTCCTGAAAAAAATCAAAAACATTATCGACTTTTCTTTAAACCTTAAAAGCCGGGAATTGAATGGAGAAACATTAAAAGAAGCCAAAAAACTGGGATTTTCCGATAGCGAAATTGCTGTTATCAAGGGCTTGAAAGAGCAGGACATCCGCGAGCTCAGAAAAGACATGGGAATATTGCCGACCTACAAACTGGTCGATACTTGTGCTGCCGAATTTGATGCGGATACTCCCTATTTTTACTCCTGTTACGAGGAAGAGAATGAAGCGACCCATGACCCGCTGGCTCGCAAGATGCTGGTTATTGGGTCGGGCCCGATTCGCATCGGCCAGGGAGTGGAGTTTGATTATTGTTCGGTCCACTGCGTATGGGCTCTGCAGGAGGCAGGAGTAAAAGCTATTATCGTGAACAACAATCCGGAAACCGTCAGCACTGATTTTGATACCTCTGACCGCCTCTATTTTGAACCTCTGGTTTATGAAGATGTTATGAACATTATTGAGGAAGAAGAGCCGGAAGGGGTAATCGTCCAGTTTGGCGGGCAAACGGCTATAAATCTGGCGAATCCTTTAAATGAAGCCGAAGTAAATATTGTTGGAACTTCCAATGACAGTATAGACCAGGCCGAAGACCGGCAGCGTTTTGACTCCATGGTGGAGAAGCTGGGTATACCTCGTCCACCGGGAAAGAGTGTATTTTCGGTGGACGATGCGGTTGCTGCCGCCGCCGGTACCGGCTATCCGGTATTGGTGCGTCCTTCCTACGTGCTGGGAGGCCGGGCCATGGAGATTGTTTACAACGAGGAAGAAATCAGGCAATATATGGATATGGCAGTCAAGATCAACCGGGAGCATCCGGTACTGGTGGATAAATACCTGCTGGGCAAGGAGATAGAAGTCGATGCCGTCTGTGATGGCCACGAGGTGCTGATACCGGGCATCATGCAGCATATTGAAAGGGCGGGGGTACACTCCGGAGACAGTATGGCAGTCTTTCCCGCTTATGATTTAAGTGGGCCGATAAAAGACAAGGTTATTGACTACACCACCAGGCTGGCTCTGGAACTGAAGGTTAAGGGATTAATAAATATACAGTTTGTGGAATATCAGAATGAGCTCTATGTAATAGAAGTGAACCCCCGTTCCAGCCGTACCATACCCTTTATCAGCAAAGTCACCGGTATTCCCATGGTTAAACTGGCGACGGAAATAATTTTGGGCCACAGCCTGGCCGATCATGGCTACCACGGCGGTCTGCAGCCTCAGCCGGATTATTATGCGGTCAAGGTGCCGGTATTCTCATTTAACAAATTGGAACAAGTGGATATCACCCTGGGACCGGAGATGAAATCCACCGGGGAAGTCATGGGCATTGACCGATCTTTGAAAACCGCCCTTTATAAAGGACTTTTGGCAGCCGGAGTAGAAGTCCCGGTAAAGGGTACTATCGTGGCAACTATTGCCGATAAAGATAAAAAAGAGGCCCTACCCATTTTGAAAGCATTTGCCGGTATGGGGTTTAAGCTGCTGGCAACGGAAGGAACTGCAGCCGCTCTCAGTCAGGCCGGGGTAGAGGTAGAGCGGGTAAACAAGTTCAAGGAAGGGCACCCCAATATTGTTGATCTCATTCGCGACGGCAAGGTGGACTTGGTGGTCAACACCCTGACTCATGGCCGCAAACCTTTCAGTGATGGCTTTCATATCCGCCGGGCGGCGGTAGAGCTTAATGTACCCTGCCTGACTTCGCTGGATACCTTGAAGGTTATGCAGGAAGTGATCCAGGAAGGGGAGCATATAGCTGCTATGGAGATAAAATCTCTGCAGGACTATCTGGCAGAATTTAAGGCCGGGAGATAAAACATGAATAAATTTAAAAATTGGAGGGACTCATGCCTTTTATAGAAAACGGACTGGTTTTGAGGCATATTGAGGTAAGCCGGGATATGTACGAACTGGAATTTATCGCCCCTGCTATTGCACCGGATTGCCGGCCGGGACAATTTGTCCATATCCGCTCGGGATTGGACAACAATCCGCTTTTGCGCAGGCCCTTAAGCCTCTATGATGTGGATAAGAAGCTGGGCAGCATTACTTTACTTTATAAAGTGGTGGGCAAAGGGACCAATCTTTTGACCCGGATTCGTCCCAAGGAATATGTAGACGCTATGGGGCCTCTGGGACGCGGGTTTTCCCTGCTTCCTCCCCGCAAAATCGCTTTGCTGGTTGGGGGAGGGGTCGGTATAGCGCCCCTGGTTTATCTGGCTCGGGTTCTGCAGCAACAGGGATGCAAGGTCAAGGTTATCCATGGAGTCGAGAGCCGCAGAGAACTGGTGGCCCTGGGAAAATTGCGGGAAATCGGAGTCGAGTTTCTGCCTTCCACCATGGACGGCAGTGCCGGCTACAAGGGGCTGGTTACCGACTTGCTGCTAAAAAAGGTTAACCCGGCTGATATTGATTTTGTTTACTGCTGCGGCCCGGAAAAAATGATGGCCCGGGTGAGCGAGATTGCCAGGGAGAATGGCATCGCCGGCGAGGTATCGCTGGAAGAGTATATGGCCTGCGGGGTCGGCGCCTGCCTGGGCTGTGCCCGCAAACTGAAAAGCAGTGACGCCCAGTATAAAAAAATATGCAAAGACGGGCCGGTCTTTGGGATGGAAGAGATTGAGTTTTAAAAGAACAAAAGAATGACTGGTGAAGCCATTCTTTTGTACGGTAAATTGCCTTGAATTTTTGCCAACATATTATTAGTATAAACTATACTTTTTAACCTATGGTTATGATTGTGTAAAGTTTTAGTTAAATCTAATGGAGGGGTTCTTTTGGGTAAGGAAATATTTATGCCTGATGAGGAACTGGATTTATCGGTCAATCTGGGAGGCATTATAATGAAAAATCCGGTGGCGGTGGCTTCCGGTACTTTCGGTTATGGCGGCGAATATGAGGGATTTATTGATATAGCAGATATTGGAGCGGTTATTGTCAAAGGCACTACTTTGGAACCGCGCTGCGGTAATCTCCCGCCCCGCATATTTGAAACTCCTTCCGGAATGTTGAATGCCATCGGACTGGAGAACCCGGGAGTAGGAATTTTCCTGCAGGAATACCTGCCTCGCCTGCGGGATCAAGGGGTTACGGTTATTGCCAATATTGCCGGCAATACTATAGAAGAATACGCTCGTATGGCGGCCATGTTGGAGGGCAACCGGGGGATAGCAGGTATGGAGATGAATATTTCCTGTCCCAATGTGAAAGAGGGGGGACTGCAGTTTGGGGTAGATCCGGATATGGTTTATAAAGTGGTAAAAGCGGTCAAGGAAGAGACCTCCATTCCGGTTATGCCCAAATTGTCGCCCAATGTAAGTGATATAACGGCTATAGCCCAGGCGGCAGAAGCCGGCGGGGCCGCTGCTCTGTCCATGATCAACACCTTAATGGGGATGGCCGTGGATGTGGAACGGAGGAAACCGGTTTTGGGAAATATCTTCGGAGGCCTGTCGGGCCCGGCTATCAAACCGGTCGCCCTGCGCATGATTTACCAGGTTTATAAAGCGGTTAAGCTGCCTATTCTGGGTGGAGGCGGAATAATGAATTATATAGATGCCCTGGAGTTTATTATGGTTGGGGCTTCAGCAGTATCCGTCGGCACCGGCAATTTTGTTAACCCTTGTCTGGCCCGTGATCTGGTTTGGGATTTAAAAAAATATTGTATTGCCAATAATATAAAAAGTATTGAAGAAATCCGTGGAGCCGCGGTTCAATAATTCACGGTTGATCTTTTACCAGATTAAAGACTAATATTATTCTATGCGGCTTTTTATAATCAACGCTGAGAGGAGGACGAATAATTGCAGGCTAAAGATCGTATTATTCTGGCTCTGGACGTGGATAACGAAGCTACAGCGCTGGGGGTGGCGAGGGAGCTGGCTCCTTATGTCGGCGCCTTCAAGGTAGGGATGCAGCTTTTTAACAGCAGCGGCCCTTCTATTGTAAACAAAATAAACGACCTGGGAGGCCGGGTATTTGTTGACCTGAAGTTTCACGATATTCCCAACACGGTAGCGGCGGCCGGGCGGGTTATGGCCAGGTTGAACTGCTATATGTGCAATGTTCATGCCGCCGGAGGCAGGGCAATGCTTGAAAGTGTAGCCGCCAGTGTGCGGGATGAAGCGGAACGTCTGGGCAGTCAAGCCCCTATTTTGCTGGCGGTTACAGTACTTACCAGCATTGGCCAGCCGGAATTGGAAGAAGAAATGCTGATCTCCGGGTTGAAAATTGAAGAGGTTGTCGTAAAATGGGCACTTATGGCTAAGAATGCGGGAATTGATGGGGTGGTTTGTTCACCCCGGGAAATACTGGCCATCAGAGCTGCCTGCGGCCCTGATTTTAAGATTGTTACCCCTGGAATTCGTCCCGCCTGGTCGGAAAAGAACGATCAGGTAAGAATAACTACTCCTGCCGATGCTCTGAAAATGGGGGCGGATTATATGGTGATCGGTCGTCCCATCTTGAAGGCGGCTGATCCGATTAAGGCGGCTCAGATGATAATTGAAGAAATGGAGGCGTTATAATTTGCTTAATCATGAAGAAATAATAAAAATATTCTATGATTCAGGCGCTTTGATGGAGGGTCACTTTCTCCTGACTTCCGGCCTGCATAGCGACCAGTATATGCAGTGCGCCAAGGTGTTGCAGTATCCCTGGTATACGGAAGAACTGGCCCGGGAGATGGCGGATAAATTCCGCCATGATAATATAGAACTGGTTATCGGCCCGGCTATGGGTGGAATAATCGTGGCTTATGAAGTAGCCCGGCAGCTTAATGTACCGGCTCTGTTTACCGAAAGATTGGATGGGGAAATGGTATTGAGAAGAGGCTTCCTGATGGATGCCGGTCAGCGGGTTTTGGTGGTTGAGGATGTAGTTACCACCGGCGGTTCGGTCAGGGAAGTAATGAATGTGGTGGAGAAATTCGGCGCCCAGGTTGCCGGGGTGGGGGTACTGGTGGATAGAAGCAACGGCACGGTGGATTTTGGGGTCAAGCAGGAGGCAGTCCTGACCATGGATATACGTGCCTGGGCCGCCGATGATTGTCCCCTTTGCGCACGGGGCAAGCTTCCGGTAGTCAAGCCTGGCAGCCGCGCTTAAGGAGAGGGGTATAGCCTTTGCGGGCCTTTTTAAATGGACAGGAAATGCAATTTTCCGATAAGGGTTATGAATATGTTTTTTTAAAACCCTATACCCGTCATCAGCATGAAACTATTAAACGGGAAAACGGTGAACTGACCCTTCAAGTGTATGATAACGGGGTGCAGATCCGCACTCTGGTGACCCGGGAAGAAGCGGCCACCCTGATCAATCGGGATATTGCTATAGATACGGTAAACCACAAGGTTTACATATTGGAAAGCGACACTAAAGTCCGGAAAAACCCGGACGGTTCAGTAGAAATTCTATAGCGCCTGAGGGGTTATGGCCATGCCTTAAAAAAGCAGCCGTAATCCCTTCCTTTATTCAATTTTGGCCTCCCCCGGATGGGCTATGATAGTCCAGTAATTGTCGTAAATAACCATACCCGGCTTGGCTCCGGAAGGTTTGCGCACATGGGCCCGGAAGGTGTAGTCAACCGCTACTTTGCTTGAGTTCTGGGCCTTGCTGAAATAGGCGGCCAGATTGGCGGCTTCTCCCAGGGTGCGGTCAGGAACCTGGTTTATGGACGAACAGGCGGGAGGTAATTTAACTATGACGTGGGTTCCCGGTATATTTTGAGCATGCAGCCACAGGTCATTTCCCCGGGCCTGTTTTAAGGTCAGATTATCGTTCTGGCGGTTATTTCTCCCCACCATAATTTCCAGACCGTCGGATGACGTATAGAGACGGGGTTCGCTTCGATAGGGGCGCGCTTTGCTACGGGACGGCTGCTTGATATAATTTCCCCGGGTAAGCTCATCCAGTACTTCATCCAACTCCAGGGTACTTTCAGCCTCTCTTATTGCTACCAGAACCGATTCCAGGTAGTCGATTTCCTGCTGATTCCTGGTCATCAGCTCTTCCAGATGTTTTAGAGCGGAGCGGCTTTTGTTGTAGATTTTGAAATAGCGCTGGGCATTCTGGATAGGGGTGTAGCGTGGATCCAGATCTATAGCGACGGGTTCGCCGCTATAGAAATCTGCCAATACCGCTTTTTTATCTCCTTTTTTGAACTGGTAGGCATAAGAGGTCAGAAGTTCCCCCCAGATTTTATATTTTTCGTTGTCCTGAGCCCGGTTCAAGTCGCCTTCCTGAAACAACCTTTTACGATAAGCCCGGTCAAGATAAGATTTTATAGTGCGGTTGATATTAACCTTGCTGGATTCAAGCCGAATGGTATCCAGACGCTGCTGGTAATAGGCGTCGACTCCCTTATTGACCGACTGGTAGACTTTCGTGTCAGGTTGAGCTGGCGGCAGGGAGGGCAAGGCTATTACAAATTCCCAGGGCTGTTGCTTCTTAAAGAGTATCCCGACTCCGGCCTGGCCGCTGTCTATAGCAGCCAGTATATATCCGATCTGCTTGAAGAGACTGCTGAATTCATATTCACCGCATTCCTCCACCGGCATATCGGGGCTGATACCGCAATCCATGCATATCTCCCGGGCGGTAAATGGGCTTATACCGCTGAGAACGCTGAACAAGGCGGATGACAGGGAAGATTCATTATCCTGTTGCCACATGCGCTGGACATATTCATCATAGGAACATATAAGCGGATTGAGCTTACCCTGATCGGGGGGATTGACATAGGTTTTACCGGGTAAAACTTCGCGGTAGGAACTGAGGTCACTGCCATATTTTTTAATACCGTCCAGGATAATATTATTTTCCGGGTTAACCAGAATTATATTGGAATGACGCCCCATAAACTCGCAGATTAAAACCCGGGTCTTCCATTCCCGGAAATCATCCAGAGCTTCAATATATATATATACTATGCGCTCAAAATCAAGCTGCTTGATCGCTTTGATCTTTCCGCCCTCCAGGTATTTGCGCAACAGCATGCAAAAGGCCGGAGGGTGAGTAGGATTAGCCTTTTTCTGGTCGCAAGTATGCAGGCGAGCCCAGCGGGCATTGGCGGATACCAGCAAACGCAGGGCTTTACTGCCCGGAGCCCGTATGGCAAAAACTATCTCGTCCTTTTCCGGCTGATATACTTTATCTATACGAGCGTCATATAAATCCCGGCTCAATTCCTGGCACAGGGCCCGGATAGCAAATCCGTCAAAAGGCATAAAAGCACCTCCCTGAAAAACGGACCTAAAGGGTAACAGCAAAAGTATAGCATTAGAACTGGTACCCTGACAAACAATACCTGGCGGGGAGAAGTGTTCTCTGATCAAATTTCTATGTTTCTCACATAATTACCGTTCAGAAAGTTAAAATAGGGGTAGAAGTTTGGGGTGATTCTATAATGAAGGGGAACAGCAGGGATAACCATGACAGTATAAGCGGACTTTATAGGGGCATTATTCAGCAGGTGCTGGTTATTGAGACCTGCAAAAAGAATCTGGCATCCTCAATTTTAATAGTTCGGGATAAAAGACGCTGGCAGTTGATTCAGGAATTTCTCCAGTATGATCTGGAAAAACATCTGCTGCTGGAACAGGCGGCGGTTATTGTTATTAATAATGGAGCCGCAGAAATGATAGAAGATCTGGAGAGGTTGTATCAATTCAGCAGCGGGGAAAATCTGATCAGCAAAATAAGACAGGAAAGCTCACATATAGAGAATTTTATTAAAATAATTGAACGGGGAAGAAAACATAAAAACTGGCTGAGCTTCACCGAGCGCCGGGTAATGCAGGAAATCAATAAATATGTTCTGGAACAGGCCCGGGAATACAGCAAGCTTTAAAATATATATTTCAAAGGAAATAAGGGGAGGCAAAATTAATGACAGAAAAGATCAGAGTAATTATAACCGGAGCTTTGGGCAGGATGGGGATGGAGACGGCAAAAGCGATAGCCGGTGATGGAGATATGGAATTAGTCGGCTTGGTTGATATAAGGGCCAAGGGAGAAAAACTTTCCTCATTGAGCGAGTTAAGAGAGTTAGATATAAAGATTGAAAATGATCTGGATCGGGTAATTGCCAAAACCAAGCCCCAGGCTATGGTCGATTTTACCAATCCCCAGGCGGTTTTCAATAATGCCCGTACCGCCCTCAAAAACAAAATCACCTGCGTAGTAGGCACCACCGGGCTTAACGAAGTTGAATTGCGGCAGTTGGAAAAACTGGCCGTAGATAACCGGACCGGCCTGGCTATAATACCGAATTTTGCTATTGGCGCGGTTCTGATGATGAAATTTGCCCGGGAAGCGGCCCGCTATTTCCCGGATGTTGAGATAATTGAGCTGCACCATGACCAGAAAATGGATGCTCCTTCCGGAACAGCCATCAAGACGGCGGAGTTGATTAACGAGAGCCGAAGCAGCCGGGCGCCGCGTAATATACGGGAGTATGAAAAGATAGCCGGTTGCCGGGGCGGTAATGTTGATCAGGTAAGAATCCATAGTATCCGTCTGCCCGGTTTGATTGCCCACCAGGAAGTTATATTCGGCGGGGCCGGACAGACCCTTAAAATTCGCCATGATTCAATGGACCGGGCTGGTTTTATGCCCGGAGTGGTGATGGTGGTTAAAAAGATGATGAACCGGCCGGGGCTGGTTTATGGCATGGAAAACCTACTGTAATTATTTACCGGGGACGGGGTTGCAGAAGTACTTGATAAAAGCGGATCTGTAACCCCGTCTTGCTGATAGTAAACCGTTCAGACAAGCACCACATTAATATCAAGTACATATAATGCTATTAATTGTGGCCATAGTTTTTTTACAAGGAGGAATGAGGTTTGAGTTCTGCGCTGTCTGGAATAAAAATCGCTGTACTGGGAGGCGATGACCGGGAGCTGATTTTAACCAATGAATTGGTCAAAATGGGAGCCACAGTGGTTGTAGCAGGATTTCCAAAGGATAAGGTAGGTCCAGGCGCGTTTGTGGTTTATACCGTGGAAGAGGCCTGCAAGGATGCCGAGGTGGTAATTTTGCCTTTGCCAGGCACCAGTACTGAAGGTGTAATCAGAGCGGTGTACGCTGAGGAGAGCTTTAAACTCACTGAGAAAGCCATCAGCAGCCTGGCCGCCAATGCGCTGGTACTGATTGGCTCGGCCCGGCCATTCCTTAAGGAATGGGCTCATACCTATCGGTTTAATCTCATTGAGATCATTGACATGGATGAGATAGCCGTTTTAAACTCCATACCCACTGCTGAAGGAGCGATTCAGATAGCAATGGAAGAAACCCGCATAACCATTCATGGAAGCCGAAGCTGTGTGATTGGTTTTGGACGGGTAGCCGTTACCCTGGTCCGAATATTAAAAGCTATGGGCTCAGATGTCACGGTAGTAGCCCGTAATCAGGGACAGTTGGCCCGGGCCTATGAAATGGGCTGCAAAAAAGCGGATTTTCCCGATCTTCGTGAAATAATGAATGATGCCGATATTGTATTTAATACGGTTCCGGCCATGGTTATCGACAGGGAAACATTAAAATATGCCAATTCCAATGTTCTTATAATTGATCTGGCCAGTCAGCCCGGGGGGACTGACTTTGAGGCTGCCAATGAATACGGTCTTAAGGCCATACTTGCCCCTGGCTTGCCAGGTAAGGTGGCACCGGTATATGCCGGTAAAATTTTAGCCGATGTTATTCCGCGCCTTATTATAAGTGAATTAACCCGGCTGGATACGGGCTTACTTTTTGCATGAAGGGGGTGTATACAACTTGCAGGAAATCAAAAGCCGGTTAAGAGGTGTCAAGGTAGGAGTTGTACTTACCGGCTCCCACTGTACAGTGGATGCAGTCATTCCCCAGATAAGGGGTTTGAAAAGCGAGGGGGCGGAAATTTTACCGGTGCTATCCTTTACGGTTAATGAAACTGATAACCGTTTTTATCAGGTCAGCGACCTCAAAGACGAAATCAGCGCCATATGTGATAAGCCTATAATCAATACCATTGTTGGGGCTGAGCCCATCGGCCCGCAAAAACTTTTGGATGTGGTAGTGGTAGCTCCGGCTACAGGAAATACTATAGCCAAACTGGCTACAGGAATAGTTGATACCCCGGCCTTGATGGCGGTTAAAGCCCATTTGCGCAATCAAAGACCGGTGGTCATAGCCATCTCCACTAATGATGCTCTGGGTATTAATGCAAGAAACATCGGACTTTTAATAAATATGAAACATATATTTTTTGTTCCCTTCAGACAGGATGATCCGGTCAATAAAGGGAACTCCCTGGTAGCCTGTATGGATAAATTGCTGGATACGGTAGTTTGCGCTCTGCAGGGGAAGCAGCTGCAGCCGGTGCTTTTAGGGCCGGCCTGAAATAGTTCCGGGTCCATTAGGCCTTTATGACGGTTATATGATAAAATCCCTGGTTTCTTGAGTATTGAAAATCCTAGTGCTAAAATAAAGACCAGATATTTTTACAGGAGGTAGTAGTTGTGGCAGAGGGAGTAAAGTTAGCAATAGTTGGGGCAACCGGTGCGGTAGGCCAGGAGATGTTAAAAGTACTGGAGGAACGCCGGCTTAAAATAAAAGAATTGCTGTGTTTGGCCGATCCGCGTGAAGCCGGGACTATAGTGAAATTTGCCGGGGAGGAACTTACGGTCAGAGCTGCCGATGATAAAGCGTTTAAATGGGCTGATGTGGCGCTGTTCGCGGTTGGGACTGATGTCAGCCGACAGTTGATTCCGCAGGCGGTGGCCAGTGATTGTGTTGCTATAGACAACAGCTATGCTTTTCGTCTGGAAAAGGATGTGCCTCTGGTGGTGCCCGAGGTTAATCCGGAAGATGTAAAGTGGCATAAGGGCATCATTGCCAATCCCAATTGCTCTACCATTATCATGGTAGTGGCCATTAATCCTATTCATCAGGCGGCCGGCTTAAAACGGGTAATAGTCTCAACCTATCAGGCTGTTTCCGGAGCGGGAAAAGCAGGACTGGAGGAACTGGATCAGCACATAAATGCCCATATAAACGGCTTGGAGCCTAAAATGGAAGTATTTCAGCATCCGATAGCGTTTAACCTTATACCCCATATAGATGTATTTGTGGATGAAAACTATACTCGCGAAGAGATGAAAATGGTCTGGGAAACCCAGAAAATAATGCATGCTCCGCAACTAAGAATCGCAGCTACGGCAGTGAGAGTACCGGTATACAGAAGCCATTCCGAAGCGATAAACCTGGAAACGGAAAAACCGCTGTCAGTGGCGGAAGCCCGTGAGATTCTATCCCGTGCTCCGGGAGTTGTGATACAGGATGACCCGCAGAACAACAGCTATCCCATGCCGCTCTATTCATCCAATCGGGATGAAGTATTTGTAGGCAGAATACGCCGTGATATATCGACTGACAATGGCCTGGTCATATGGGTGGCAGCCGACCAGATCAGAAAGGGAGCGGCTACCAATGCTATTCAGATCGCCCAGCTCATTATTGATCAAAACCTTTACTAAGAAGGTGCATATATATTGAAGATAGCGGTACAAAAGTTCGGAGGAACTTCTCTTACCACCCCGGAACTAAGGTTACGGGTCTGTAATATCATTAATTCCACCATCAGTTCAGGCCAGCAGGCAGTAGTTGTAGTATCAGCTATCGGCAGGGAAAACGACCCTTATGCGACTGATACCTTTATAAACCTGGTCAAGGAAGCTAACCCGCAGCCGCTGGCTCGGGAGATGGACTTGATTATGGCCTGTGGGGAGATAATATCAGGAGTATTATTAGCCAACCAGCTGGCGGCCACGGGTACACCTTCAAGGGTTCTTACCGGTGAACAGGCGGGGGTGGTGACTGATGGAAATTTCGGCAATGCCCATGTTTTATACGTCAATTCCCGCAATATCATAGATTGCCTGGAAAAAGGCATCACCCCGGTAATAGCCGGTTTTCAGGGAGTAAGCGAAAATGGGGAACTTACTACCCTGGGGCGGGGAGGAAGCGATACTACTGCCAGTGCGCTGGGGGTAGCGCTGAATGCTGAGATCATTGATATTTTTACCGACGTGGAGGGAATTATGACCGCAGACCCCCGTATAGTTAACAATGCCCGTCTGCTTGATGCCATAAGTTATAATGAGATATGCCAGTTGGCCCGGGAAGGCGCCAAGGTGGTCCATCCCCGGGCAATAGAAATTGCCATGCAGGGAAATGTACCCCTCAGGGTGAGGTCAACCTGGCTGGATAGTCCCGGTACCCTGATCAGCAACCAGGTCTATGATAATGGCAAGGGTCTGCGCATGATAAAAGACCAGCTGATAACAGGCATAAGCTATACTTCCAACTTGACTCAGATTAGAATAGAAGGTAAGGCTAATAACGGTATTGCCCAATTGGAGCAAAAAGTTTTTGAGAGTATGGCCCATGCCGGTATAAGCGTGGATTTTATAAATGTGCAATTGGATCGTATTCTTTTTACGATTGACAGTGAGCAGGCCGATAAGGCCATGCAGGTCCTTACCGGGACCGGCATAAAACCGCAAATGGAAATGAATTGTGCCAAAGTTGCTGTGGTGGGTGCGGCTATGACTGGGATCCCGGGTGTTATGGCCAGTGTGGTGGCAGCCCTTAATGAGCAGGAGATTGTAATATTGCAATCGGGAGACTCATACACCAACATATGGTGTCTGGTCAAGCAGCAGGATTTAAATCGTGCGGTTAATGCGCTCCATGAGAAATTTGGCTTAGGTAATAGAATTTAATAAAATGAAGTGGCGGTGATTAAAATGACGGTTCCCAGGCTGTTGACGGCAATGATAACTCCCTATGATGAAGAGTTGCAGGTAAATTACGCCAAAGCGGCGGAATTGGCTGAATATTTGGCGAATAATGGCACCGAAGGTATTGTGGTCAGTGGGACTACCGGTGAGGCCCCGGCTTTATCCGATGAGGAAAAACTGCACCTTTTTGCAGCCGTAAAAGGGAAAATGCAAGAACGTATTCCGGTATGGGCCGGTACCGGCTCCAATGATACCAGGCATACCGTTGAACTGAGTCGGGAAGCTGAAAAAATAGGCGTAGACGGTATTATGCTGGTATGCCCTTATTACAACAAACCCAGCCAGGAAGGCTTATATCAGCATTTCAAGCAGGTGGCGGAAGCAGTTGCCTTACCCGTATTGCTGTATAATATTCCGGGGCGGACCGGCATAAACCTGTTGCCGGAGACAGTAGCCCGGTTGGCTGAGATAGAAAATATCGCGGCGGTTAAAGAGGCCAGCGGTAATTTGGACCAGGTATCCGCCTTGATTAATATGCTGCCGGATGATATGCTGATTTACTCTGGTGACGATTCCCTTACCTTGCCTATGATGGCTCTAGGGGCGCAGGGTATAGTGAGTATTGCTTCCCATTTGATAGGTAATCAGATGCGGGAAATGATTGCTGCTTTTTTAAACGGTGATGTCAAGCGAGCTGCCAATCTACATAAACAGCTGTTCCCGATATTTAAGGGATTATTTATCACATCCAATCCGGTACCTCTGAAAGAGGCCTTAAACCAGTTAGGGATGAACGTGGGCGGGTTGAGACTGCCGCTGGCTGAGGCCAATGCCAACGAGAAAAAGTTTATCGGGGAATTATTACTGGGGGCAAAACTGCTGCCGGAAGCATAATTATTGAAATAATATCAAGAATACAAGGATAGGCCGGCCGGCCTATCCTTCATTATTTATTGCCATAATCGGCCTGCATGCTGCCATTAGATGAAGTTGTATATAAGTCCCATATCGGCTATAATAAGCGAAGTGGTTGTGTTCGGACTTTATAAAAACTGAATAAAGGAGGTGTTAGGGTGTCGGATTCTGATTCCCGTATTCAGATTATTTCCCTGGGCGGCTTGGGGGAAATAGGAAAGAACATGACGGTTATCCGATATCAGGATTGTATTCTGGTCATTGACGCAGGCTTGATGTTTCCTGAAGATGAGCTACTGGGAATAGATGTCGTTATTCCTGATATTACCTATTTACTTGAAAACAAGGAGAAAGTTAAAGCAGTACTATTGACTCACGGGCATGAAGATCATGTCGGCGCCCTTCCCTATCTGTTGAAAGAGCTGGATGTTCCCGTATACGGGAGCAGACTGACTCTGGGTATTGTGGAAGGCAAATTAAAAGAACATGACCTGAGCGATAAAAACCTGCATGTGGTTAAACCCCGGGATATCCTGAAACTTGGTCCGTTTGAAGTGGAATTTTTAAGGGTAAGCCACAGTATTCCGGATTCTATGGGTATAGCAGTGCATAGCCCTTTGGGCATAATTCTGCATACCGGCGATATTAAGCTGGATCAGACCCCGGTGGACGGGCAGGTAGTGGATTTCAGAAAACTGGCTGAAATCGGGGAAAAAGGCGTTTTGGTAATGATGGGTGACAGCACCAATGCTGATAAACCTGGCTTTACCATGTCGGAAAGGGTGGTAGGAAATACCTTTGATGACCTTTTTGGCAAATGTGAAGGCAGAATAATTGTTACCACCTTTGCCTCCAACGTTCACCGGATTCAGCAGGTTATCGGCACGGCCCAGAAGTATGGGCGTAAAGTATCGGTAGTGGGCCGCAGCATGATAAATAATGTGAAAGTATCAAGTGAATTGGGATATATAGATATCCCCGAAGGGATACTCATTGAGATGGAGGACATCAACCATTATCCCCCGGAGCAGGTGGTTATTGTTACCACCGGTTCCCAGGGTGAACCCATGTCTGCTTTGACCCGTATGGCTACTGCCGACCATCGCTGGGTAGGGATTGAACCGGGGGACACGGTCATAATTTCTGCCACTCCTATTCCGGGCAATGAAAAACTGGTGGCCAAAACAGTCGACCTCTTGTTTCGCCAGGGGGCGGAGGTTATTTACGAAAAAACCATGGGAGTCCATGTATCAGGCCATGCTTCCCAGGAAGAGCTTAAGATACTCCTCAATCTGATCAAGCCCCGCTATTTCATTCCGGTACACGGAGAGTACCGTCATCTCATGAAACATGCCAAATTGGCTGAAAGCCTGGGAATACCGCGTTCCCGCATATTTGTAGCCGAGAATGGGCAAATAATTGAGGTGAGCAAGAAAAAGGCCAGTATATCCGGTAAAGTAACGGCCGGCAAGATCCTGGTTGATGGTCTGGGAGTTGGAGACGTAGGCAACATAGTGCTCCGTGACCGTAAGCAATTGTCTCAGGACGGCATTATGATTGTGGTGGTGACCATCAGCAAAGAAGGTGGAGACGTAGTGTCCGGGCCGGATATAGTCACCCGGGGATTCGTTTACGTAAGGGAGTCCGAGCAATTGATTGAGGATGCCAAGGATAAAGTGAAGGAAGCCCTGGATGTTTGTACTAAAAAGCATATAACCGAATGGGCGGTTATAAAAGCTCAGATAAGGGAGCGGCTGGGAAAACACCTGTTTGAAAAGACCGGCCGCAGACCGATGATATTACCGATAATTATGGAAGTCTGATCCTGGCTTGCACCACCCGGTCGAAAACCGGGTGGTTTTTTATCAGCTTGCCGTATTATTTTCCCGGCCGGGGTAATTCTAATAAAAAGAACGGAAGGGAGCGGCATTATTATGACGCAGGATAATAGTGGGGAAGCAAACCAGGAACAGAAATTAGAAAATATTAAAGAATTGGGACAGACTGAGCTGCCTTCTTTTAAAAGCGATATCCATTGTCTTGCCATAGCCGGACAAGTGGAAGGGCACATGGTCCTGCCACCGCAGAATAAAACCACCAAGTATGAGCATATTATACCGCAATTGTTGGCTGTAGAAGAGAACCCGCAGATTAAAGGGCTGCTGGTGGTGCTGAACACGATTGGGGGAGATGTGGAGGCCGGTCTGGCTCTGGCGGAGATGATTGCCAGCTTATCCAAGCCTACGGTGTCGATAGTGCTGGGCGGCGGGCATTCCATTGGCTCCAGTATAGCTGTCAGCACCGATTTCAGCTTTATTGCATCTTCAGCCACCATGACGATTCACCCCATAAGATTGACAGGTTTAGTAATCGGTGTCCCCCAGACTTATGAATATCTGGACAAAATGCAGGATCGGGTAGTTAAATTTGTGGTTGAGCATTCGCGGGTAACGGAAGAGAAATTTCGGGAATTGATGTTTAGAACCGGGGACCTGGCCCGGGATATTGGAACCGTACTGGTAGGCAGGGATGCGGTTGATTGCGGCCTGATTGATGCTGTCGGCGGGCTCAAAGATGCAGTCGACAAAATTCATGAATTACAAGACAATAAGGGGGGGCTGATGCAATGATCGTATATCTGCCTGAACCGCTGGAAGCCTTTAATCCCCAGGAAACCTTGCCCCGGATCCGGATCAGGCTGGAATCGGGCGGGCATCTGAATGTGGAATGTCTGAGAGCCGATCAGGTAAGGGTATTAAGCCTGGACAGCACCGATCCTATGGACTTCGTAAATCAGCAGTATCAGCCGGGCGCTATAATCGAACTAAAAACCGATTTACGGCCTTAGAATCAGGAAAAAACAGGAGTGATCATGATAATATGTCACAGTGAAAAGGGGGCTAACCCCCTGACCGGTACTTTCGATACCTGTCGCTGTGACATATGCGTCTGTTAATAGGTATGTTTCAGCGTTACTATGCTATAATTTAGAAAGTACTTTTGGGGGGATGAGATATTGACGTTGTTGCATGCCGTGGTGTTAGGCGTGGTTCAAGGCCTCACTGAATTCCTGCCGGTAAGCAGTTCCGGCCATCTGGTCATTTTTCAGTACATTCTGGGGGTTCAGGAATCCCCTTTAACCTTTGACGTAATGCTGCACCTGGGTACCTTGCTGGCAGTATTCGCAGCTTTCCGGGAAGATATCATAGCCATTCTGAAAAGACCTTTTACCCGTCTGACTTACTTAATCGTAGTTGGCTGTATCCCTGCCGCTATAGCCGGTTACCTGGTGGCCCCATTGATTGAGAAGGCCTTCGAGTCACTATTGGTAGTGGGATTGGGATTGATTTTTACCGGATTTGTGCTCCGCTTTTCCGAAAAATGGTCGCAGCAAAGTATCGGTTTAAAAGATATACCTAATACCAGTTACCGTGATGTTATTTTCGTAGGTTTACTACAGGCTCTGGCTATAATACCGGGTATTTCCCGTTCCGGCTCCACCATTGCGGCCGGGCTGCTTGTCGGTATGGAACGGGAATGGGCGGCACGATTTTCCTTTTTATTATCAATACCGGTTATAATAGGAGCAGGTATTTTTCAATTATCTGACGTCAGCGCCGGCAGTCTGGGGGCAAATCTGCCGCCCTATCTGGCAGGCACCCTGGTTGCTGCAGTGTTCGGTTATTGGGCTATCAAGATTGTTTTAAACCTGGTACGCCACGGCCGGTTATCCGTATTTTCCTATTATTGCTGGGCTGTAGCCCTGTTAACCCTGGGCTGCAATTTCCTTATTTGAAAATTATGAAACATTTATTTACAAACAACGATAAAGTAATAGATGGATAACGAGCGGATAATTGGTCAGGTGCAAGCAAGCTATTTTCTGGAAAATAGATAGAGAGGTAGATAGTTTGGGGAACAGAAAAAATCCGGTTGGCAAAAAAAACAACTCCAATAAGAGAGACAACCTTCACCCTCCCAGCGCCGCTAATAAAAAAGAGGCCGGGTCCTTGAAGGCACAGGATAGATTTTACGAACTTAAAGCGGAGATTATTTCCATTATTTTATTCATGTTGGCCTTATTTACATATATCTGTGTCAGTCGGGGTGCGAGCTTATCAGGGAATGAGCAATTTATAGGGCTATTGGGCGCAGGCATTATAAGGGGGCTGGATTGGTTGCTGGGAGATGCGGCTTTAATTGCTTCCCTCTTCCTCCTGCTCTGGTCTATACATATTGGAGTCTTAAAACAATACTGGTCCTCCCGCATGTGGGGAGTCAGCTTACTGGCTCTGGCATTTCTGGTGGGAATAAGCACCTATCATATACCGGAAGGGCTGAATGCCATGGAAGCGGGCCTTAAGGGCATGGGCGGAGGATATGTGGGCGGAAGCCTGGCTTATGTCTTAATCAGGCTGCTGGGAAAGGTTGGCGCTATAATATTCATGACGTTGGGGATTATAGTCGCCCTGGTCCAGATTATCAATAAACCGGTGGGAGAGATTATAAATATTACGGTAAGGGGATTAAAAAGCCTCGGAGATAAGGTATATCCTTTATTCTTTGAAGAAGAGGAGGCCGAGCCGATTAAACCTTCTCTCAAGCGTGAACCGGTAATAATAAACAGTCATGAAGAAACCCGCCTGCCTTTTGAAGAAGTATATCTGGAATCAGTTCCGGTATCAGAACCGGCGGCGGTAAAAGAAGAGGTCCAGCAGGAGGTAAAGCCGGAGGAAAAGAAGAGCAGTTTAAGATTGGTGAATACAGCGGGAAAGGAAAGTGAGCCCGAGTACCAGAAACCTCCCTTAGACTTGCTCAGCAATGTAAGCAGCGAGAGGAATATTGATAAAAAGAATATCAAAGAGAGTATATCCGTACTGGAGGAAACCTTTTCTAATTTCGGCATTGGGGTCAAGGTTAATCAAGTGAGTTGCGGACCGGCGGTGACCAGGTATGAATTGTCCCCGGCTCCCGGAGTGAAAATCAGCCGTATCATAAGCCTGACTGATGATCTGCAATTAAATCTGGCGGCTCCCGGTATCAGAATGGAAGCCCCTATACCCGGCAAGTCAGCCATCGGTATAGAGGTTCCTAATGCTAAAATCTTAAGCGTGGGGCTAAAGAACCTGATATCATCGTCTACATTTACCAGGCTTAACAGCCCTCTGGCTTTTGCGCTGGGGGAAGACATTGCCGGCAATACCGTGGTGGCCCGGTTAAATGATATGCCTCATTTATTGATTGCCGGCTCTACCGGCTCGGGCAAGAGTGTCTGCCTGAGCAGTATTATTATGAGCTTTTTATATAATACCACCCCGGAAGAGATGAAAATGGTATTTATAGATCCCAAGATGGTTGAACTCACCGTATATAACGGAATTCCCCATCTGCTTACCCCGGTAGTCACTGACCCGCGCAAAGCTTCGGTTGTCTTGCGCTGGATGGTCAGCGAAATGGAAAAACGCTACAAACTTTTCGCTGAAACCGGAGTACGGGATATACAGAGATATAATCAGTCCTCCCAGGAAAAAATGCCTTTCATTGTAATTGTTATTGACGAGTTGGCTGATCTGATGATGGTGGCGCCGGTAGAAGTGGAGGATTCCATCTGTCGTCTGGCGCAAATGGCGCGGGCTGCCGGCATGCACCTGATTGTAGCTACTCAGCGCCCATCGGTGGATGTAGTCACAGGGGTTATCAAGGCTAACATACCATCCCGGATTGCTTTTGCGGTATCGTCCCAGGCTGACTCGAGAACCATTCTGGACGGAGCCGGGGCGGAAAAACTGCTGGGAAAAGGCGACATGCTGTTTTTCCCGGTAGGGGCGGTAAAACCTTATCGTATCCAGGGGGCATTCGTATCCGATAATGATATTGAAGCCACGGTTGATTTTATCAAGCAGCAATACATTGATTGTGAACACCAGGAGCCGCCCCACGACCTGGAGCTTTCCCTGCAGGAAGCGGAGCAGGATTGTGGAGACGACCTGTTTTGGGAAGCGGTGACGGTTTTTGTAGACAGCAAAAAGGCTTCGGTTTCCTTGTTGCAGCGTAGATTGCGGATCGGTTATGCCCGGGCGGCACGTCTGGTGGACCTGATGGAGGAACGGGGCATTGTATCCGAGCTGGACAATAACAAGAGAGAAATTCTCATAAACAGTGAGCAATTGGAAAAGCTATACGCTAAAAATAAACTATGTTAGTATGACTATGAAACTGAATCTGGTGCACACCTTATTTTAATCTTATAGAATCCGGGTAAGTGCATAAATTAAGGGAGAAACCAATGAGGCTTACCTTACGGGAAAAGGAACTATATGAGATTTTAAAGCGGGAACCTCTGCTTTCTCAGGATGAACTGGCCAGGCGATTGGGGATTACCCGCTCTTCAGTTGCCGTGCATATATCCAATCTGATGAAAAAAGGCGTAATACTAGGTAAGGGTTATGTTTTTAATGAAGCGGCATCGGCGGTAGTTATTGGTGAAAGCTGTATTAATATAGATGTACAGGGGGAAAATGAGAAAACTGCTATAGATATTATTTATGGCGGTTTTGGTCTCGAATTTAGTAGGACCTTGGCTAAATTTGGCGTTAATGTTAAAGTAATAACTATAATTGGTAATGACGATATAGGCAATGAAATAATCAGCAGGCTTAGGGAAAGGGAGATAGATAGCGGCAATGTTTATCGTCCCTCCAAAGTAAGAAGCTGTCGTCGGGTTTCATTTAATCATGTTTTGGCATATGAGGAGACCTGCACCTGGAAAGAGTATGAGAAGGCTCTGGCGGTAAAGGAATGGGTGGCAGTCAATTGCGAATGGCTATGCATTGATCCTCAGTTTCAGAAAAATATTTTAAATCACCTGGCAGGCAAGGATGAGGAAAAACTTCCGTATTTATCTACATACCGGGTTATACAATATCCGGAAGAGGTACCCGAGTTCCTGCGGCATTATTCTACTCTGGTTTTGGGGGTGGGTACCGATCACCTTGATTATTATATAGGTAAAATCAGAGCCTGGGTGTCAGATCGAAACTGGGTTATAACTGATGGTATCAGCCGGGTAGTCTTTTTTCAAAATCAGAAAGCAATAGACGTATTATTGCTGCCCAACCAAAGTTTTAATATTGGAGAGCGGCTACCGTTTTTACTGGCAGGTTTAATTTATGGGCTATCCAGCAGTTATCCATTAAGACAAGCAATCAGGATAGGTATAGGCGCAGCGGCTGGTGAGTGATATTATCATGACTTGAAGGGTTGGGAAAAGAGATGAACTTCGGTCAAAAACTTAAAGAAACCCGAAATATGAAAGGCTATTCTTTAGACTATATTGAAGAAGAAACCAAAATTCGCAAGCTGTATATCAATGCTCTGGAGCAGGAGAATTTTAAGATACTTCCTCCCAAGGTATATGCTACCGGTTTTGTCCGCCGCTATTCGAAATTTCTGAATTTGGATTCCGATGCCATGGTGGAGGAATTCCAGAGATTGGCTTATGCCGACGAGCCGCTTATAGAGGAACCGGAATTAAAAAAAAGAGAAGTAAAAGTCGATTTTAATATACCTTATCGCAATATACTGGCAGGCATTGTTTTTTTAATTATTGCTATCTGGGCAGGTAAGTTCGTATTGGGTTATATAAATCAGCAAGCCAACATTCCGGAGCCCCAGGGGCCTAGTACCCCGCGGGTGGAAGAGCCGGCGCAAGGCAACCAACCGGTCAAAAAAGAACCGGAGGTAAAACCGGAAACCCAAAAAGGAGTGCTTTTAATTGAAGCCCGTCAGGATTGCTGGCTTACGGTTACCGTTGATGGGGAATCAGTGTTTACCCGGACCCTGAAAGCGGGAGAAAGCCAGGAGTTTAAAGGCCAGGAGCTGATTTATATCAAGGTCGGCAACGCCGGCGGCATAGATATCACCTATAATGGTAAAAAAATAGAACCGATAGGCGGGAACTGGGAAGTAACAGAAAAAGAGTTTAAAGTGGAGTCATAACTGGAATAGGGGTAGGACGGGTGAAGGTAGGATTCATAAGTCTGGGATGTTGTAAAAATCGGGTGGATACGGAGATAATGATGGCGCTGGTGAACAGCGCGGGTCACAAAATAGTCAATGCTTTAGAACGGGCTGACGCTGTAATTATAAATACCTGTGGCTTTATTGCAGCGGCTAAAGAGGAGAGTATCCAAACTATACTGGAGACGGCTGAATTAAAAAGCGGGGGAATGCTTAAGTACCTGGTAGCTACAGGATGCCTGGCTCAGAGGTATGGTAAGGAATTATTCGACGAGATGCCTGAACTAGATGCGGTTATAGGCATCTCCTCTTTTGCCGGCATAAATGATGTTCTGGCTGTCCTGGAAAAGGGCGAACGCTGCTTAAGCGTCAATCCTCCCCCGGAAACCTTTGTGGAAAAGGGCCGCCGGGTTATTTCCACTCCTCCCGGTTCAGCCTATTTAAAAATAGTTGAAGGCTGCAATAATCACTGCACCTACTGTGCCATACCTTCCATCCGGGGCCAGCTTCGATCCCGCCCCATCCCCGAACTGCTGGAAGAAGCGGCCCTGCTGGCAGAACAGGGTAGCAAAGAATTGGTCGTGGTAGCTCAGGATACGGCAAACTACGGTTTTGATCTGGAAGGGCATTTCCTATTGCCCCAGCTACTCAAGGAACTGAACAACATCAATAATATTGCCTGGATAAGATTATTATATCTGCACCCGGCTCATATAAATGATGCTGTCATTGATAGCGTAGCTTCCCTGGATAAGGTGATTCCTTATCTTGATATACCTGTTCAGCACGCTTCTTCGGCGGTACTGAAGAGGATGAACCGTAAGCATGACTATCAGCATCTGGAGCGGCTCACAAATAAATTAAAGCAGCGCATAGAGGGATTGGTTTTAAGGACCACAGTTATGCTGGGATTTCCCGGTGAGACGGAGGAAGAATTTGAGGAACTCTATCACTATGTAGAAAAAGGCGAGTTTGACTGGCTGGGTGCTTTCAGCTTTACCCCGGAAGAGGGAACCGTGGCTGCCAGCCTGCCGGACCAGATAGATGAAGACCTGAAAAATTACCGGCTGAATGCCATATTGGAACTGCAGAAAAAAATAACCCGCCGCAAAAATATCGCCCGTATCGGCAGTAAGGAAAAAATACTGGTATCAGGGCAGTTATCTTCCCATTTATATACGGGAAGAGGATATTTTCAAGCCCCTGAGGTGGATGGCATCACCCTTATCAAGAGCTCTAAAAAATTGCCTCGGGGTGAGTTCGTTCCGGTCAGGCTGGCCGGAGTCAGAAAATATGATATGATTGGAGAACTCATTGATGAATCTGCCCAATAAGCTTACCATTTTGAGGATAATACTGATACCCGTATTTGTGGTTTTACTTTTAATCAACCTGCCTTATGGGGATTATCTGGCTGCAGCCATATTTATTACCGCAGCTTTTACCGATAGTCTGGACGGCTATCTGGCCCGGCGCTGGCAACAGGTAACCCGGCTGGGGATAATACTTGATCCATTGGCGGATAAACTATTGATTACGGCAGCCTTGATCAGTCTGGTAGAGCTGGGAAGAATTCCGGGATGGATAGCTATTGTTATATTAGGGCGGGAATTTGCAGTTTCCGGGTTAAGAGCGGTTAAGGCTGGAGACGGCATCATTATACCGGCTAGTATATGGGGTAAACTTAAAACCTTAACCCAAATAATAGCGGTATTGCTTATAATTCTTCAAAACACTTATCATTATATAACCACCCTGCCGATTGGACGCTGGGCGATGTATATCGCAGTTCTCGTTACCATCATTTCCGGGGTGGAGTACTTCTATCGTTTCCGTCTGGAATTCGATTGAAAAAATCAGGGGCCCATAAATAGGCCCCTAAATGCTTTTAAGCTGATATCGGACATGGAGGCTTCCTGTCTGACCTTATGTTCACCACATTGATCATAAGCTTCCGCAGTTCTTCATTATATTCTTCAACCGAGAGACGGTAGTCAGTTTCGACAGTACCATGGATACTATCGAATCCTTCCAGGTAGGCCGTGATCCAATCATAACTTTCTGTTGGCAGTTGTTTCCGGGCAAAAAGATTTTGCCATTCCTCATTGATTTCCTCCAGAGACAGAGGCTCAATCACAGAATCCAATTCGAGGTAGTCCAGATAACGCTTGAACCAATCTGAATAGACATCATTCCTGCTGACGGCTCCGTTCATGTTATCACCTCTCTTCTAATTGTGAATGAAACAACAATCACATATCCTTAGTACTATTATAGCAGCGGTTACAGACAAATAAATATTAATTATGCCAAACATCGGTTTTTGATGACAAATTACCAAAATTTATTCGCAGTCTGCCATTGGGTCCTATGATATAATGACCGGAGGAGGTTGTAGAAATATGATGAAAAACAATGAAATTAAAATATTGCGCCTGATAATCACGATAATCGTGACTTTGGGTATCCTCCTGGGCGGCTACAACCTTTACCAAGAATATATGGTAAAAAAGCCATTGGCTGAGAAATTACTGCAGGTGGAAGCAGTAAACAAGGTGGATATTAAAAAAGTCAATAACATATATACTGTTCAAACCCATTTGGACCAGGTGGAAAACATTCAGAAAATTTATACTGATCTGGACGCAATAGTAAATGACGGCATCAAGGGCAATTACCTGCTGGAGATCAAAGATAAAAGAAACCGGAAACTGGATAAATTTTTTGATGATTTTCAGCCTGCGCTTCACCAGGGTCTGGCTCAAAAGGAATTTTTATGGCTGGCCCAGCAATTGGAGCAGCAGGGTCAGAGTCAGGATATAAAAGTGCGGCTGCTGGTTGATAATAAGCGGATATATTTACAACTGGAGGATGGCAATTCCTATCTTTACAGTATAATCGAACATACGGCGAGAGCGGAGCAAGAGACGGGAGGGGGCAGGGATAATTGATTGAGGTTGCTGCAGGTTTAGGCCTGGCATTATTAATATTTTTGATTATAATCGGGGTTAATGTAATACCTCTGGTGTTAATTGTCATGTTATTGGCTTTCTTTTATTTTTTTATGCAGAACCAGGGTTATATTAAATTCACGGAATTAGGCCGGGGTACTACTCAGAAATCCCGGATTGACTTTGATGATATCGGGGGGCAGGAAACGGCTGTAAACGAGCTTAAGGAAGCGTTGCAGTTTATCGTCAAGCCGGAAGATATATTCCATATGGGAATTCGGCCCCTGCGGGGAGTATTGCTGGTCGGACCTCCGGGGACGGGCAAAACCTTAATGGCTAAAGCTGCAGCCAGTTATACCGGTTCGGCTTTTATGGCTGCCTCCGGCAGCGAGTTTATTGAAGTCTATGCTGGCGTAGGTGCAAAACGGATACGAAAACTGTTTAATGACGCCAGAAAAAAGGCACAAAACGAAAAAAAACGCAGTGCTCTAATATTTATTGATGAGTTGGACATCCTGGGTGCTAAAAGGGGATCTCACAGCAGCCATATGGAATATGACCAGACTCTTAATCAATTGCTGGTGGAAATGGATGGCATAAGCGGCAACAGTGAACCTTATGTGCTGCTGGTAGGCGCCACCAACCGGGCGGACATGCTGGATCCGGCTCTGCTGCGTCCGGGCCGGTTCGACCGCCAGGTACAGGTAGGTTTGCCCGATAAGGTGGGGCGCAAAAAAATACTGGAGATCCATACCCGGAATAAACCGGTGCATGACAGGGATATACTGGATGAGATTGCCCGCGCCACCTTTGGCTTTTCCGGGGCTCATCTGGAAAGCCTGGCTAATGAAGCGGCTATACTGGCCCTGCGGGAAGAGGCTACCGCCATTGATAACCGGCATTTTAGCGAAGCCATTGATAAAGTGATTATGGGAGAGAAATTAGATCGCCGGCCGTCACCGGAGGAAATGGAGCGGGTCAGCATACATGAAAGCGGGCACGCCCTGGTCAGTGAGATGCTGGAGCCGGGTTCAGTCTCTTCCCTAACCATTATTCCCAGAGGCAAAGCGCTGGGATTTATGCGTAAATCTCCTCAGGATGACCAGTATTTATACACCCGGGAGCAGATGGAAAAACAGATAATGGTCATGCTGGCCGGGGCGGCAGCGGAGGAGATAAAGTTTGGCAATCGCAGTACCGGAGCCAGAAGTGATTTCAGCCAGGCCTGGAATTTGTCCCGGGAAATCGTGGAGGCCGGATTATCTTCACTGGGTATTATAAACGGTGATGATATCCCCGGTGAAACCCTCTACCGGGAATGCCATAAAATTATCAGCGATTTAGAGGAGACAACCCTGGAGCTGTTAAAAAAACGGGAAAGCTCCCTCCTGAATCTGGCCTGCTCCATGGTGGAGGAAGAGACCATTGACCGGGAACGTTTTTTACAGTTCGTTAATTAAGAAAATAACTACAACTTTTAATCAAAAGGTCGGGCATTGCCAAATGCCTGGCTTTTTTGCTGGTGCCGACCTGAACCTGCCGGCATTTTTATCCCCACAATCTGAATAAAAATACCATAAGTTTCGATATATAGATGAAAGAAATGCTTATACTAAAAGGGTAAGGAGATGAATAGGTGTACAAGGCATGTATAATATCAACCGGAACCGAGCTGATGCTGGGCTCGACCATAGACAGCAACTCCCTTTTTCTCTCGCAGAAGTTAAGCGCTTTAGGGCTTCGGGTTATTGCCCGCTATACGGTGGGCGATAATCGGGAACAGATCCGTAGTGCCTTTAAAAATGGACTGGAAGATGCCGACCTGGTAATTGCCAGCGGAGGCTTGGGACCGACCCGGGATGATTTGACCAAAGAGGCGGCCTGTGAGGTTGCCGGCTGCGGCATGGAACTGGTAGAGGAGGAAGTCGTGCGCTTAAAAGAATTCTTTGCCCGGCGTAAACGGGATATGCCGAAGGAGAATTTAAAGCAGGCCATGTTTCCGCCGGAGGCCATAATCCTCAGGAATTCAAGAGGAACCGCGCCGGGGATGTATCTCAAGAAAAATGCCAAAGTGCTGGTTTTGTTGCCTGGTCCGCCCCGGGAAATGGAGGCTATGTACCTGAATGAAGCAGAGCCTTTGTTTAAGCAGGACTTTGCTTTGGATGAACAGCTTACCGCCGGCAGAACCATAAAGGTTATCGGTCCGGGCGAGTCCCAGGTGGATGAGATGCTGCTGGATGTTGTAAATAATCCCCGGGGCTGCAGCCTTGCTTTATTGGCCCGGGACGGGGAGGTCCATATCAAAGTTACGGCTGAAGGTGAAAATACCCAGCATAGTCAGCAGATATTAGAAGCAATAACCCGGCGGGTTGAAGCCGTAATGGGCAAATACGTCTTTGGTTATGATGAAGATACTTTGGCCGGGGTAGTGGGGAAATTACTGTCCGGCTCGGGTAAGACTCTGGCTCTGGCCGAATCCTGTACCGGTGGGCTATTGGCCGAGATGATTACGGAAATACCGGGAAGCTCAGGCTATTTCTGGGGTTCAGTGACTTCCTACAGTAATGAATCCAAAGTAAAATTACTGGGGGTGAAACCGGAGACCCTTGACCGCTACGGAGCGGTCAGCCGGCAAACGGCTGGGGAGATGGCCCGGGGAATACTGGAACGGTCCGGGGCGGATTTCAGTCTGGCTATTACCGGCATCGCCGGGCCTGATGGCGAAACTCGGGATAAACCGGTGGGCCTGGTCTATATAGCTGAGGCTGATAAAAAAGACCGGGTTATAATTAAGGAAATGCATTTTACCGGGGCCAGGGAAGCTATTCGCAATCTGGCCGCCAGAACCGCCCTGGATTTATTGAGGAGAGAATTATAGTTTCAGTATGCGGAGGCAGGATAATAATGAGAGTTTTTATTGCTCTGAACGTACCTGAGGAGATTAAAGAACAAGCATTGCAGGTCAAGGAAGAATTGGCCCAATTTAAACCGGATATCAAGTGGGTGGAACATGAAAATTACCATATTACCCTTAAATTCCTGGGAGAGGTCAACAGTCAGCTTGATCTTATAAAGACCAAATTAGGCCAGGCAGCCCAGGCTTGTCCGACCTTTAAGCTCATCAATTCTGAGATTGGATTCTTCCCCGGCCGCAGCCGGCCCCGGATTATATGGATGGGGGTTAAGGGGGAGATGGAAAAGGCTTATTTTTTGGGGGAGCGAGTTGATACATATCTCAGTGAGCTGGGTTTTGAAACCGAAAGAAAACGCAGCTTTCACCTTACTCTGGGAAGAATACGTTCGGAAAGGGAAATAGATAAGGTCTTAGTCCAAACCGGCATCATCAACCCCCGTTTAAAAAAATACAGCTTTGCCATAAGCGAGTTCACTTTAATGGAAAGCCGCCTCTCTTCCGCTGGTCCGGAATATTCAGTCCTGGAAAAATATAAGCTGGAAGGATAATTTATATATAGATGGACTGAGCTTTTGGGCTTGCTAAATTATGGCTAGAAATGATTGACATTTATAAAGGGTGTATATTATCATAAAGGCTAAGAAGCGAACATATGTTTGAGGAGGGCGAAAATGGATAATCAGCAAAACCAGGGCAGGATAGATGCTTTAAATAATGCCATCAAGGGTATTGAAAGGCAGTTTGGCAAAGGGTCGATAATGAAATTGGGCGAAGCGGTTGCTATGAATATTGAGGTCATATCTACCGGCTGTCTTTCTCTTGATTTGGCTCTGGGAGTAGGGGGATTGCCCCGGGGCAGAGTGATAGAGATATTTGGACCGGAATCGTCAGGTAAGACTACGGTGGCTCTGCATGCCATAGCCCAGGCTCAGAGTGAAGGCGGCATGGCAGCTTTCATTGATGCGGAACATGCCCTGGACCCGCTTTATGCCCGTAAACTAGGGGTGGATATTAATAATTTGCTGGTCTCCCAGCCGGATTCCGGGGAACAGGCTCTGGAGATTGCCGAAGCCCTGGTCAGAAGCGGGGCCATAGATATTGTAGTAATCGACTCGGTGGCAGCCTTGGTCCCTCGAGCCGAGCTGGAGGGCGATATGGGCGATATCCATGTGGGACTGCAGGCGCGTTTGATGTCTCAGGCTTTACGGAAACTAACCGCCCATATCAGTAAATCCCGGGCCTGTACCGTATTCATCAACCAGATCCGGGAGAAAGTGGGCGTAGTATACGGTAATCCTGAAACTACCACCGGGGGGCGGGCCTTGAAATTTTATTCATCAGTGCGCATAGAAGTAAGAAGAGCTGATGCGATAAAACAGGGAACCGATGTTATTGGCAACCGCACCCGGGCCAAGGTGGTTAAGAATAAGGTAGCACCGCCGTTTAAAACGGCAGAGTTTGATATTATGTATGGCTTCGGTATTTCGCGGGAGGGAGATTTGCTGGATATAGCGGCTGAGAAGGAAATTATTCAGAAGAGCGGCTCGTGGTATTCCTATGAGGGAGAAAGAATGGGACAGGGCCGGGAAAATGCCAAAGAATACCTGAAAAACAACCTTGAATTCACCCGAATGCTGGAAAATAAGATCAAAGAAATGGAAAAGGCCAGGCTGCTGGCTGCCAACCCCGCGGAGGAATCTTGACACTATTAGGCAAACTAACTAAAATTGATTATATAACTCTGTTAAAGAAGTAATCCTGGTGGTTGAACCATATAGACTACTGTTAGTGTTTTTCCAGTGAATGGGATAATACAATAGTGGAGATATATGCTAAAAAGCATATACTCTTTCATTTGGAGATATACGTTGGTTGTCTGTCGGGTTAAGGTGAGGAAGTAAACTCACCGTGCGTTGCGAGTTTAATAATCCTCAAAGGGTGGCAATCAAAGTTTGCCCTGCCAAACCGCATGCTTCAATTACAGGATTCTTCTTAAAAACCGGGTTTGCACTCGGTTTTTTTATTATGGTATTCGCAATAATGAAATAATTTAATGAAAAGGGGGTGAAAACATTACACTTGGAAGTTTCATAATTATAACTCTTTCTTTGGCTGTTGGTCTGGCAGCAGGCTATTATGGCCGCAGACTCATTGCCGAAAGCAGAATCGGTGCTGCTGAAGAAGAGGCGTCACGTCTGGTCGAAGAAGCCGCCAAAGAGGCTGAAGCCCGGAAAAAGGAAATCCTTTTGGAAGGGAAGGAAGAAATTCACCGTAATCGTCAAGATGCGGAAAAGGATATCCGTGATCGCCGTCGGGAACTGGATCGTATTGAAAGACGTATAATTCAAAAAGAAGAGATGCTGGATAAGAAGTCGGAAAACATGGAGAGAAAAGAACAGGCTTTTCATGATAAAGAAAAGGATTTAGAGAAAACGCAACAGGATTTGCAGCTTATCCTCACCCAGCAACTCAAAGAATTAGAACGTTTATCCGGTTTAACTTCAGAAGAAGCCAAAGATTTGTTGTTATATAATGTTGAGCAACAAATTCGTAAAGAAACCGCGGTAATGATAAAGAGTATAGAGACGGAAGCGAAAGAAGAGGCTAACAAACGGGCGAAAAATATTGTGTCACTGGCAATTCAAAAATGCGCTGCGGATGTAGTTTCTGAAACCACAGTTTCGGTAGTGCCATTACCCAATGATGAAATGAAGGGAAGAATAATTGGCCGGGAAGGCCGCAATATTCGGACATTTGAAACCCTAACCGGTGTAGATCTGATAATTGACGACACACCCGAAGCAGTAATTCTTTCATCTTTTGACCCTATCCGCCGGGAGGTGGCCAGAGTTGCCCTGGGCAATCTGGTGTCTGACGGGCGCATTCATCCTGCTCGGATTGAGGAAATGGTTGATAAGGCTCAGAAGGAAATTGAGCAGGAGATAAGGGAAGTTGGAGAACAGGCGGCTTTTGAGGTGGGAGTACACGGGTTGCATCCGGAATTGATAAAGTTGCTGGGAAGGCTCAAATACCGTACCAGTTATGGACAAAACGTGCTCAGACATTCAGTGGAAGTAGCTCACCTGGCTGGGGTTATGGCATCAGAGCTTGATGTAGACGTAGCCTTGGCCAAAAGGGGTGGACTGCTCCATGACATAGGCAAAGCGGTTGACCACGAGGTGTCAGGTCCTCATATAGAAATTGGCGTAGACCTGGCTAAAAGATATCGTGAAAGCAAAGAAGTAATAAATGCTATAGCCGCTCATCATGGAGATATTGCACCGGAGCACATTGAGTCGGTGTTAGTGCAGGCGGCCGACGCCATTTCCGCTTCCCGTCCGGGAGCCCGGCGGGAGACTCTGGAAGCTTATATTAAGCGTCTGGAGAAACTGGAAGGGATTGCTGATTCCTTCGCGGGAGTAGAAAAGTCGTTTGCTATTCAGGCGGGCCGGGAAGTCAGAATAATTGTAAAACCTGAGGAGATTGACGACCTGCATTCAATCAATCTGGCTCGGGATATCGCCCGCAAAGTGGAAGACGACCTTGATTATCCGGGACAGATCAAAGTGGTGGTTATTCGCGAAATGCGGTCAGTGGAATTTGCTAAATAATGTAAAGGAACCTTAAAAGCAGGGCATTTGCCCTGCTTTTACTGTTAAATGTTAAATTTTGTCTATTAAAATGAGGAGGAATTTGGGCTTCATTTGAAGAAATGTTTATTATTGATTTTTTAAGGGGAAGATGCTTAATGAATGAAACCGGCTTAGAAATATTTTTGAATGTATCCGTAAACTTTCCCGAAATAAACATTGTCAAATACGAATGTAATAATGACTTACTTATTATTGAAGTAGTATTGACCCGGGAAATTGACAGTGCTCGGCGGGAAAACTTTATTAACAAGACCCGGCAGCATATTGGCCTGTTACATAACTTGAATCAAAGCCATCCCGACACTTTCAGGATCAGATTTAAAAGTGTGGGTGGACTTACTTTTGTGCGCTTTTACCGGGATGCTAAAACTCTGGGGGAGAAAGAAATTAATTTGTTTATGTCTTTATTGGGGGAAGAGTTTTATGACTGTCTGCTGGATGAAGGAACGAGTGCAGCCAGACCTTCGTTTTGCCGGCAGGTAGAAAAAGATTTGCTTAAAAAGCTAGGTACCGGTTCCCATACCGCTTATCTTTTTGCCTATCGGGAGCATGGTAAGCTATGTATGTTTAACCGGTAAATTGGAGGAATATCAGCTTTGAATATACTAATAATTGCCGATATCGTAGGCAGGCCCGGTAGAAAGGCAATAAAGACTTTGCTACCGAAATTGCAAAAGGAAAATGCCATTGATTTTGTCATTGCCAATGCCGAGAATGCTGCCGGGGGAAGAGGCTTGAACCATCAGGTAATGAACGAGCTTCTGACCAGCGGCATTGATGTATTGACTATGGGCAACCATGTTTGGGACAATAAAGAAATTTACAGCTTTATTGATGATGAATTTCGACTGATAAGGCCGCTCAACTTTCCTCCTTATTGTCCCGGGCAGGGATATCATATTTATCCCGGCGGCATCGGCAAAAAAATAGGAGTTATAAATGCAATGGGGCGGGTATTTTTGCCGGCTCTGGATTGCCCCTTTCGGACTATAGAAGAAGTACTGCAGGAAATTCAGGAAGAATGTGATATTATAATAATAGATATTCATGCTGAGGCGACTTCGGAAAAGTTGGCTCTGGCTTATTATCTTGATGGCAAAGTTACGGCCGTGGTCGGTACCCATACCCATATCCAGACTGCAGACGAGCGGATTATGCCTGGCGGTACCGCCTATATTACCGATTTAGGCATGACCGGTCCCGTAGAGTCCATTTTAGGCATGGATAAAGACATGGTGATAAAAAAGATAATCTATCAGCGGCCGGTGCGACTGGAGGTTGCCGGCGGTTCCGCCCAGCTGCAGGGGGTTATTCTGAAAATAGATGAAGCGAGCAATAAAGTTATAACAATCGACCGGGTCAGTTTGGCGACAGATGCTTAAGCGGTTCGAGCAGCCGGAAGAATTCCTCAAGATTATGAAAAATTATCCAAAAGAGTTAGACAAAAAGAAGGAATTACCATATCAACTTAGAATATACATTTAGGAGAGCAGCCGATCTAATAATAATCTAATCTTGAGGGAGGTTATTTTATGGAGGTATTAAAAGTTTCAGCCAAGTCCAGTCCAAATTCAGTTGCAGGAGCACTTGCAGGTGTTCTTAGGGAAAAAGGAGCTGCAGAAATACAAGCTATAGGTGCGGGTGCGATTAATCAGGCCATTAAAGCAATTGCTATCGCCCGAGGATTTGTTGCTCCCAGCGGGATGGATCTAATATGTATACCGGCATTTACGGATATAATTATAGATGGAGAGGAAAGGACAGCCATCAAATTAATCATTGAGCCTCGTTAAAGATTGGGTGGGCAGCAGAAAACCTTTGCTTGGAGTATAAAAACCTGCTTGGCGTAAAAGCAGGTTTTTTTATGGAGGTAGATATGAGAATAGTTGATCTTCATTGTGATACCATTTCATCCATCCAAAGAAGCGGTGAAACCTTACTGCATAATAATTGCCATTTTGATATTGCCCGGGCTCGGCAAGCAGGAGTCGGGCTGCAGTTTTTTGCCCTCTTTACCCTGCCTGCCGGCAGGAATGAAGCATTACGGCAGATACTCAAACAGGTGTATAAATTTCATAATGAAATGAGCCAATATCAGGATTTGGTCCAGCCGGTACTGCGCTATGAGGATATAAGCCGGGCTGATGCGAATAATAAAATAGGCTGTTTGATGCATCTTGAAGGTGCGGATGCCCTGGGGCCCGATGAGGAAATCCTTTACCTTTTACAGCGCTTGGGATTGCGCAGCCTGGGGCTTACCTGGAATAATCGCAATCTTCTGGCTGACGGGGTAGGGGAAGAACCCGGAGCCGGGGGAATCAGTAAAAAAGGCCGGCAGATAATCCGGCTGCTGGATCAGCTGGGAATACTTCTGGACTTATCCCATGTATCCATCCGCAGTTTTTACGACGCTCTGGATATATACCCCAAACCGGTACTGGTCAGCCATGCCAATGCCCGGGCCCTTTGCAACCATCGGAGAAATATGGATGACAGCCAGTTAAAAGCGCTGGCCGGCAACGGGGGCGTAATCGGTATCAACCAGGTGCCTGATTTTATTAAGGCAGACACCCATCCCCATATGGATGATTTGCTTGACCACCTGGTATATATAGCCGGGCTGATTGGAGTGGAACATCTGGCTCTGGGATCGGATTTCGACGGTGATGATGCCTTACTGATGCCAGGGGTGCAGGATTACAGCCGTTGGCCTGAGCTGCTGGCGTCCAGGGGCTTCAGCGCCGGCGAAATCGCCATGATTCTCCGGGAAAATGCCTTAAGGGTGATCAGAGCGGTATTGTAAAGGGGTTAATTAGAAAATAGCCACCGATTCATTAATAAAAAAGACGCGGAATCCGCGGAGCTTTTGGGAAATACGCGGAATTTATTAAAGCTTTCTTCCGCGTTCTTCCTTCTAAATTCCCTGAATTCCGCGTCAAAAAAATAGCAGAACTGTTGGAGTATTTTCATTTTTGTTTGGTTGCGGCCTGCGGCTAGGGGGGTTAATATTAAACTGAAAAGGCTTACAGCGGAAAGGCGAGACATGATTGACGGATATGATCTGCATGTTCATACTACTGCTTCGGACGGCACCTTAACCCCCGGTGAGGTGATAGACGCAGCAGGCAATATCGGACTTAAAGGTATAGCCATAACCGACCATGATACGGTAGCCGGCCTGGAGCCGGCCCGGAGGTATCTGGAACATACCCCTGATTTAATGCTGGAACTTATCCCCGGCATCGAATTGAACACTGAGGCCGGCGATGAGGAAATTCACATTCTGGGATATTTCATTGATCCCGAAAATGCGGCTTTAAACCAACATTTACAGACTATTCGAACCTCACGCTATGATCGGGTCCTGAAAATGGTGGACCGTTTACGCCAGAGCGGTTTAGCAATCAGCTTTGACCAGGTACAAAAACTGACCCGGGGAGAGTCTATGGGCAGGCCGCATATTGCCCGGGCCCTGATGGAAAACGGCTATGTCAATTCAGTTAAAGAAGCCTTTGATAAATACATCGGACGAGGGCAGCCGGGTTTTGTCCCCCGCTATAAATTCCTGCCGGCTGAAGCCATCAAACTGATAAAAGAGGCGGGAGGTATTGCTGTGCTGGCCCATCCGGGGCTGATTGCAGATTCTAACCAAATTAGGGAAGTAATAAAGCTGGGCATAGAAGGACTGGAGGTCTACTACCCCGAGCATAGCCGGGAGCAGCAGCAAAAACTGGCGGCTTGGGCCGGGCAATATAAACTTTTAATGACCGGAGGGTCTGACTACCATGGACCAGGTAGCCAAGAAAGCCGGGCCAGTTTGGGTTCAAGTACTATTTCCGGCGAATTGCTGGCCGGCATGCGTTCACGCTTAAATTCAAGATCAGAGATTTGACAGACTCCCCGAGAGTCCGATGATCGGTAGAGCGCCCCCAAGAACCGTCAGTGTTCCTCATAAAGAGTTGTTATTCCCTAGCAATCAAAAATATATTGACCATTGAGCAGGATTTCTCTCAACTTTGTAGAACTTACCTATTATTTGGTAAGTTTTGCGGAGGGTAGGGAGATAATGAAGAAAATTGTTGCGGTAATGTTTCTGACTTTTTTATTTCTACAAACCAGCAGTGATGATCTTATGGCCCAGGAGCTCCAATATCAGGTTAAAGCGGGCGATTCTCTATGGAGTATAGCTCAAACCCATGGTATCAGTGTAGACCAGCTGAGAGAAGTCAACAATCTGCCATCTGATTTTATTCAAATCGGCGACCTCCTGACTATCAGAGATAGTAATTCCGTTCCGGTGACTCCTTCCCGGGGGAATGAGACGGGTTCGGAGACGGACTATTATACGGTTAAAGCCGGGGACAGCCTGCAGCAGATCGCTTTAACCCATAGAATTCCAGTGGATATGTTAAAACAAGCCAATAATCTATCCTCCAATATGATATACCCGGGTCAGCAACTGTTAATCAATATCAGGTCAATTACGCCTTCAAGGGCGGGAATTATGGCTAGTGCCGAGCTGCTGCTGGCCAAAGCCGCCGAACACTTGGGCACGCCCTATAAATATGGCGGACAAGGGCCGGGTGGCTTCGACTGTTCCGGGTTCGTCAGTTACATATTTAACCAGTTTGGCTATAAGTTGCCTCATAACGCGGCGAGCCAAGCCAATCTGGGTATAGTAGTAGATAAGAATGAGCTTTTGCCTGGCGACCTGGTATTTTTCGGCGGCAAATCCTACATCAATCATGTCGGTATCTATTCTGGCAATGGGCAATTCATTCATTCCAGCTCCCCCCGCAGCGGGGGAGTCATATATTCATCACTCCATGAAGCATACTATGCCAATGGGTATGTAACCGCACGCAGAATCATACGCTAACTCAAAATTGGGGGGATAAAGGTGGAAGACAATTTTTTGGGCATTCCTTCTACCGTTTTTGGCAGCCAAGAGTGGATGGAATTAGAAAAAAGTGAGTTCGAGCTTGGTCCCGAACAGCTATTGCAGGAAATAACCGATAAGAAAACCTGGTCCAATCAGGAAATATTATGGGTCTTAAAACGGTTGATCTATTACTACGGGAAAAAGGACGCGCTCTTGAAAAAGGCTCCGCCCGAGCGGTTGATGCTCAATATGGTGGATGTACTGAGGGCTTTTTATGTCATTTTTGATATATCCGATCCCGAACTGGATGAAAACCTGCGCAGTTATGTTTGTACCAAACTGACTGATGCTGCTTGGGGGATCAACTCATCAACCCGGGAGTATCTGCATAAAATAAAATAGTTAACCATTATAAAAAGAAATTGCCTTAGAAGGAATTAAAAAGCAGGTGTCGAAAAATATAAGAGGGATGTATTTCCCCGAAGTGTTGGGAGGATGAGATGGTGACAACAGGCAACCGTGAACAGAATATCCGTCGCGTTATTGAGATGGAAGACAGGATATGTGAATGCCTGCGGTGCCCGTCGCTGGTAAGGTGCCTGAGGAAGCCGTCAATGGGAAAAGGTGAACTGGAACCTGAGGGAATGCTGATTTTTGAGTGCGATAATAAGTTTACCAGAGATATAAACAAGGTAATTGCCTTGCGGAATTTGATTAAAACAGAACTGAAATTGGATAAAATATATCACACCTTTATGGTCAGGTGCCAGCCTAAAGCCTGTGCCTCTCGTCAGAGCGCTAATTGCTACGGTCAGGGCAAATGGATTACCAAGGATCATGTCTGCCTGCTCAACGGAAGAAAATGTGACGGTATCCCGGTGAAACCAGGCACGGGCGAAATAATCGCCTGCTTGCCTTTCTTACTGGAGGAAATCGAAATCCTTCATCCCAAATACTTGATTTTATTCGGAGAACGGGTAGCCGAATTTGTGCTCAAAGCATACGGCATTTATAACAGCGTTGATGTAAAGCAGAGCTATAAATATGAACAGATGACATTTCTTACCACAGCCGAAGAAAGTGATTTCCGCCAGGAACACGGTAAAGACCTGGTTCGCTTTTTGAGCCGATAACCAGGCTCCCATCATAGAAAGCTCGCCGTCCCGCCGCTTCATGGCGTCCATCTCCCGCCGGGTCTCGGCGGATCTTATCAGCCAGGAACTCGTGATGGCATATATCGGCCGGATCATCCCGGAGACGCCGCCAAACCGGAGGACAGGCGAAAAAGAAACGGGCACGGTAAAGGACATCCGCAGCCGATAAAGAGGAAGGGCGGTGATTTTTTTGGAGTATTATCCTCACTTAAATGATGTTTTCATATCCCAGCGCCTGAAGCGGCGACTGAACGAAATAAACAATTATCCCCTTACCACGGTCGTCGCCCCCATGGGCTTCGGAAAAACTACCGCTGTGAACTGGTGGGCCCAACGCCAGGTGAAAAATCAAGCCGACGCCGTTATTCTACGGCAAGTGATTGTGACCGACAGTATCACGGATTTTTGGATCGGCTTTTGCCGGGCTTTCAAAGGATACCCGGTATTAACCGAACAAATGAAAGCCCTGGGGTACCCCCGGGACGCAACCGCGATATCCATGCTGGCCGAACTTTTGGATGATGCCTTGTCGCCAAGCCCCAGCCAGATTTACATGGTCATGGATGATCTTCATATACTTTCACAAAAACCGTTGATACCGTTTCTGCTTTTCCTTTCCCGCAGCCTGCCGGAATGTATTCATATTATCCTGGTATCCCGCAATCAGATTTTTAACGAGGAAGAACGGATGCGCCTGGGCCATCTGCTGGGCGAGATCACAGCGGAGGACCTGCGCCTTAGCCGGCAAGAGCTGGCCGTTTATGCCAGGCTCTGCGAGCTTGAGGTTTCCGCCCAGGAAATAGACGACTTGGCTGCCCTCAGCGAGGGCTGGATCTCCATGGTATATCTGAATTTCAAAGCCTATGCCCGGAACGGAGCCTGGCTTTCCAGTTCAGCCGACATTTTCACCCTGATTGATCAGGTATTATTAGAACCGCTGCCGGAGCGTCAACGGGAATTCCTGATTCGGATCGGCATGGCCGATGAGTTTACCTCAGAGCAAGCCGCCTGGCTGTGGCGGCACGAGGATGCGGCGGCTATCCTGGAATCTCTTTCCCAGAACAATGCCTTTATCACCCGCAATGAAAACGGGATCTATCGCTACCACCATATGCTGCGCCAGTGTACCCGGCATAAATTTGCCGAAAAGCCGGAAGCCTATCAGCAAGAAAACTATTCCCGTTTAGGGCAATGGCACCTGGGTCACGAAGAATATGTCCCGGCCTACTATGCCTTCGCCGCTGCCCGGGGCTGGAACGGCTTGCTTAAAACCCTGGAAAAAGATAAGGCCAAAAGTCTGAACACCGAACACAGTCAGGACTTTTTCCGCTGGGTCGAAAGCTGTCCCGAAGAATATCTTTTGCGCTGCCCCACCGCCATTGTGGCCTCCATGGTCAAGATGTTTTCCTTTCATAATATTCCTGAAATCAAACGTATGAAAGGATTGCTGCTGAAGTCACTGGAACAGGATACGGCTCTGACCGAACAGGAGCGCCATGATCTTTTAGGCGATGCCGAAGTGTCGGAGAGCTTTCTTTGCTACAACAACATCTCCGCCATGAGTACCCATCATCGCAGAGCCTGCGCATTACTTAGCCGCACCTCCCTCAGTGTCGACCCCAAAGGCGCCTGGACCTTTTCCGCTCCCTCCATCTTTATGATGTACCATCGCAGCGTAGGGGGCGCGGACAGCGAGAATGCCGAGATGAAAGAGTGCATGCCCTACTATTATCAAGTGTCGGACGGACACGGCAACGGTGCGGAGCATGGGTTTGCGGCCGACTTGTTCTATGAGCGCGGGCTTTTGGACGATGCCGACATCGCCAATCGCATGGCCCTGTCTGCGGCCAGGCGTAAAAACCAGTTCAGCGTTATGCTGAACTGTGATTTTCTTGCTATGCGTATGGCTCTTTTTAACGGAGATTTTGACGCTGTAAAAAAACGCGACCGGGATTGTCAGGAATGGCTGCGCCGGGAGCGGCAGTATACGCTCCTGAATACCCTGGATATGTGCCGGGGATTTCTCTATGCCTTGCTGGGCCATCCCGAGGCTGCCCCCAGGTGGCTGTTGGAGGGACGGCTGCAGGAGGCCCTGGTCTTGTTCCCCGCCACCCCCATGCTGCATACTTTCTATAACCAGTTGCTGCTGGCCAGGGGAGAATGGACGACGGTGGCGGCCAGGCGTGAGGAATGCGAAAAGCTGTATGGCGTTTATAATAATGTACTGTGCCAGACCTGGCTCCATATCCAGCTTTCCGCCGCTTTGGAGCAGATCGGCCGGCATGAGGAAGCCCTGGCCGAGCTTCACACCGCGTTGGATATGGCGCTTCCCGACGGCATTGTCATGCCCTTCGCCGAAAGCCAAGTCTACCTAACCGCTCTGCTGCAGCAGCTGCAGGAGCAGGACGTGTATCCCGGGGAGATAGCGCGCATCCTGTCTTTGTCGGCGAGCTTCCGCAGCGCCAAACAGAAAATACTTTGGGAGCACTGGAGCGAACATGAAAATTACGGGCTGTCCGAACGGGAACTGGAAATCGCCAGGCTGGCGGCCCGGCGGAAGACAAATGTGGAAATAGCCGAGGAGCTGCACCTGGCCGAAGGCACGGTGCGCAACCAGCTTTCGCGGATTTTTAACAAGCTGGGCATCTCCGGAGATGGGAAAAACAAACGCCTGCAACTGGAAACATTGCTGAAATTAAAAAAATAGTGACATTTGCTCACACTACAAATTCCCAACGCTGCGGTACGATAAATTTGTACCGTGGCGTTTTTCTATTTCTGAGGAGGTGAATAAATGAAAGGGCAGCCCATTACCCGGGTGGAACCCATGGCCAACGGCATCCTGCGGGTGACCTTTGACACCGGTAATTCGGTGATAGTGGATATGAAGCCGGTTTTCGGCGGATTCCGTTTCGGGGTTTTGCAGAATCCGGATGTCTGGCGGACGGCGGACACCGACGGCGGTTTTATTCACTGGTACAAAAACGGCCTGTCGGTGGCGGAGCTGGCCTACAACGAGCTCATGAAGATGACCCTGGGCGAGTCTTATTGAAGGGGAAACCCAAAACAATAAAGGAGGTTATTTTAAAAAATGAAACCGAGACCGAAAACAAAAATCTTAGCGCTGCTCTTGGCGCTCTGCCTGGCCTTGGGCGGGATGCCCCTGAACGCATGGGCCGGGGAGGAAACCCAAAACTCCGGCGCAGAAGGAAACATCACCGCCTTTGCGGAAGTGGCAGGGGATGTGGTGGCGAAAAACAGCGATAATACAGCCGCAGCCCCCCAGTTCAGCGATGTCGCCGGCAGCGACAGCAACCTGCTGTATATCAACTACATAAATGCCCGGGAAATAATGGCAGGTTTTCCTGACGGAAGCTTCCGGCCGGAGGAAGGGCTGACCCGGGCCCAGGCCGCAGTTATTATCAGCAAGGCCGCTCTTCTGGAAACCGACAGTCCTGATGACAGCAGCTTTAAGGATGTAAGTCCGGGGCACTGGGCAGCTGGATATATCGCTGCGGCAGTCAAGGCCGGTTATCTGCGGGGTATGGGCGAAGGCAGCTACCTTCCCGACCAGCCCTTGAGCAGGGCCCAGGCTATCAGCCTGATCATGAGACTGTCCGACCAGGAAGACAGCCAGGCAGACCTGCCGGCGTTAGAGGATATGGACGAGGAGCACTGGGCGGCCCGCTCTATGGCTATGGCCATAGACGCCGGCATGATAGTGCCCCAAAATGATAATATCCGCCCCGATCAGGATATCACCCGCGGGGATATGAGCCGGGCTCTGAGCATACTCCTGACCGCTGATCCTGAGCTTTCCAGCCTTCCGCTTTCCGGTACCCTCAAGGTTTCCCTAGGGGAAGTTGAAATAAAACAGGTCGGGCAGGAAGCGGTAACGGTAAGCGGCAGCAGGCAGGTGGGAGCGGGAGACACCATCGAAACCTTAAGCGGGACCGCCGCCGAGATCAATTATCCCGACGGCAGCAGCTTGTTGCTTGAAGCCGGCAGTGTACTGACTATCAAAGAATCGGCGGGCCGGGCTTATATTAAGCGTAACGGCCAGTCCGGAACTGCCGTAGACAGCCTGTACCTGGAGCTTCAGACTGGTACTATGTTCGGCGCCCTTTCCAGCCTGGCTATAGCTGGGGATAAAGCTATAGAAGCAGAAAAAGTGGCGGCTGCCCGGCAGCCAGTAAATGGTTTACTAGCCGCAAACACCAGCCGCTTTGACTTATGGGCTGCTCAGGAAGCTCCCTGGTATAAAAGCGCCCATCAGGAAAAGGTAAAGGTTACTGTTGACATGCCTTGGGGTGTGGCAGCCATTCGCGGCAGCTTCTGGCAGAATACCGTAAATAGTAATGGCAGCGGTTTCATGAGCCTCTTGGAGGGTAACGGCACCGTAACTTCCGGCGGCCAGACCGTAAACTTAAATCCCGGCCAGGCAGCGTCCGTAAGCACACCCGGCCAGCCTCCTTCAGCCCCGGCTCCCATGACTGCCGTCCAGCTAAACCAATGGGCACGGCAGCAAAGCTGGGTACAAAATACCTTTGACAATATGACTCAAAACCAAGGCAGTCCCGCACCAGGAACCCCGGCGGAAAGCAATACCGCTCCCGCCCCGGCTCCCAGCCTGGAAAAGGCTTTAAACCAAGCCCTGGAACAAGCTCAAAAGGCTGCTGACTCCATGCCCAGAAGCAGCGGAGGAAGCGGCAGCAGCGGTAACAACGGCGAAACTACTGAAATCACCGCCACTATCGATATACCCTGGGACATATATCTGCCCCAGCAAGTCATGAATGCGGACACCGGACTCTTAGAGGATAATACCGCCGGGCTCAGCTATACCCTGACCTGTGATGTGCCGGGGGTGGAGTTGGGAGTAACAGAGCCATATGGGGGATCAAAAGATCATTTTGAATGGCATTATGATCAAGCCAATCATAAATTAACTTTAATTCCAATATCGGAAGGATATGCCTCTATGGTTAATTTCACTTTAAGCAAAGACGGTTATACTTCCTGGACAAGTGACACTTGGTTTAACGTATATGTGCCGCCGGTAATAGAACCCCTGAACGGCTATGCGGTCGAGGGGTATGCTCCCTTCACCGTAGGAATACCAAGTAATTGGAATGGTGTTAGCGACTCACTTCTGGATTCCAACGGGAATTATGTGCATGAAGGTTATACAGAAGGAGGGATACATCGAGCCCCGGACTTCTGCAATGTCACCATTGCTTCCGGCTTGCCGGCCGGTCTTTATTATATATTGCGGGATGACTCCAGCTATAGTCCGGCTCTGGCTCCCCTGCTGATCCGCCCGGCGGCTGATGCCGGGAACTTCTTTAACCTGGAAAGCGTGGTTATGAACCGCTACAACGAGACGGTATACGAAAGTGTATATCAGGGGGATTCCCTGTCCTTCATATTTGATGAGGGACTAGACAAAGATTCACTGAGCCTGCCCCTGCAGGCTATGCTGGACGCATCCGTCAATGAGGTCTTTAATAGGGACTTTGCGGATCTGGAGCTGGGCAGCTTTGTCTTGGCAGCGCGCTATGATGGAATTTTAACGTTCAGCGATCCGTATACATTTGACCCATCCTCTCAAGTCATACGGGCCAGCCTGACAGATAACGACACGGTGCTTACCCTGGCCTTTCCCCGGGGCGCCTTTAATAGCCTTACAACAATAAACAGTCGAAGTTTCTGGGCGGCCGGCAGTATAAGGAGCACGGAGGGCAAGTGGCTGGATATGAATGACGAGCCGGTTAAACCTGTTATGGTTAAGTTCGATGAAAATATTTTTAGCATGAGTAGTAGTATTCAAATCTGGCCCAGCCAAGCTATCACTGCAATAAATGAAATGAATGTCCGCTTCTGGTACAGCCCCGGCTGGAATGACAGCGGCATACCGGGTCAGGTGTATTATTTGCAGAGTGACGGAACTTGGCAATCCGGTAATAAATACGCATTTCCAACAAATGACTCCTATGGTAGCCGGGCACTAACTCTACCATCCAACGCGGTGAATAATATACCTAATGAAATAAACTACATTTATTGCGATGTGCAAATTAACGGCGGTGAATGGTTATACAGCGCCGGTAAGCTTGAAAAACGAGAGGACTAAACCCGGCGGGGACGGTTTTCACTGGCACTTTTAGCAGCAAAGCGGGGCAGCAAGCATTGCCCCGCTTTGCTAATATATACGTGTGAAACGTAAGACACTAGACGTAAGGTGTAAGGCGTAGGGGCGGTCTTTGACCGCCTTATCTTGACACACTCTGCGAGTACTGCCAAGGTTACTGATTAACACTGATAACTACTGAATTTGACTGAACATTATTCACCCGCAAACTAGCAAAAGGTATTAGGCCAACAATAATTTTTGGGGAGTGATTTCATGGATATAAGTAAAATTCCCGACAGTAAATGGCACGAATATGCTTAACCTCTCTTCAGCAATTTGCCGAACTCCTCCGAGCTGCTTATCGGGGCTAAGCAAGCCATATTTTCGCAAATGAAAGCGGCAGCTTTATTATCCAGGGGAGCTATATCCTTGACAAAGGGGATAAGCTTTTCCAGTTCAGTATCACTTATCTCCTTGAAAACTACCTCGGTAAAAGGCATATATGCTCGATCAGCAATTTTCAGCATATTTTCAGCTTCACCTATAGTTCCGGTTATTACTATATCCCGGCCTTGGGCCCGAAGATACAGCCAGGATAACAGCATATAGGTGTGTCCCCCCGGAATCTCGGTAAGCCGGGCGGAAAACCGATTTAAAATGTCTAAAGCCTTTTCTTTTAAATCAACTCTTCCCGTCAAGCGAAACAAGCGCAGGAAATTCAGGGCGGCTATAGAATTATCAGACGGCATGGCCCCGTCATAGCTTTCCTTAGGGCGAGTCAGTAATTGCTCAGCATCCTTGCCATAGGACACAGGGGGACACAGGGGGACACAGGGGGACACAGGGGGACACAGGGGGACACAGGGGGACGGTTCTCTTGTGTCAAATGTTATGATTTCCGAACGATATGAAACGGTAAGCCTGTTACCCTGGAGAGATGCCGCAGGCTGAACCCATAATCCCTTCTGAGTCGTTCCAGTATTTTGCTTCTTTCTTCTTGTCCCATAGTTTGCAGTGACGATATCGGCTTGCCTTTCATCATTTGTTTGATGATTTCATATGTTTCCGTATCGCTGATTCGCTTGGTTTCTTGATATTCCAAGCAATGATTATCGTTTGCTGCTTCCATGAATTTGCGAAATGCTTCTATCGCTTTTTTCTTTTCTTTATGAAACATGCTTAGGATGATTTCGGTTTCCGGGTAATTCACTGTCTGCACATCAGCTTTGTAATAAGCGGCACAACTGCTCCATTTGTACTCATGTGGTTTGTTTACGAGAGAGGCCTTGACCGGATTATGATGGATGTAGTGGATAACGGTTAACAGGTAGGCATCGTTTTCTACCGGCTCGCTTTTATATCTATCTTGAAATACGTGTCCGCTTCTTTCGTATTTCCGGTTGTACCAGTATGCATAACTAACACCTATGCGTTTCATGATTGATGATATATTGGTACCGCCTTCATTTATGAGCAGATGAACATGATTGCTCATCAAGCAGTATCCGAGTATACTTACGCTGTTTTCCGATGATACCTTGATAACGGTTTCCAGGTATCTTTGCATATCTTTTTCATCATAGAATATTTCTTGCTGCCCAATTCCCCGTACAATCACATGGTAGATTCCGGTTTCGCTCTTTTGCCTCGGTTGCCTTGGCATACCTTCACGCCCTTTCTTTCTTCTCAGATTCTACCATGCTTTTTTCTTTGACACAAGAGAACCGTCCCCTTGTGTTGCTTGTGTTATGGCGTCCGTCCCCCGTAGAATGCGGGTCGGGCCGCGGCGGAGTTTTACCGGCAGGGAAACCGTGATAAAACCCCTTATGGGGAAGAAAGAACCTCCGACTTAGCCGGCGGTCATGATTTCAGATATTATTTTTCGTAGTTCCGCCTTTGGCCTGTCCCCGGTTCTTTTAATGCCCTCAATTGAATAAAAATGGTCAAAAAGGGCAAGTGGAGGCTGTAAAATGATCAATCCCCTTTGGTATCAAAAAAGCCGGGCTGAGATTATAGACCAGTTTAATACCAGTGCGGATAAGGGCCTCGACAGCAGAACCGTACGGCAAAGAAGCGGCGAACCCCCCAATCTGATTGAAGAGGGTTCCAAAACCAGTCCCTGGTCGATATTCTTCAAACAGTTTACTGATACCATGGTCATGGTCCTTTTGGGCGCCACGGTGGTTTCGGGAATAATCGGAGCGATGGCCGATGCCGTAACCATAATGGCGATTGTCATACTCAATGCGGTTCTGGGTTTCATTCAGGAATACCGGGCGGAGCGTTCCCTGGAGGAAATAAAAAAACTGGCCTCGCCTTTTGTCCGGGTGCTGAGGGATGGGAAAAAGCTCAGTGTTCCCACCCGGGAACTGCTGACCGGAGACATCGTCTTGATTGAAGCCGGGGATAAGATACCGGCAGATTTAAGGCTGCTGGAAAGCAGCAATCTGGAAATTGACGAAGCGTCTCTGACCGGTGAATCCGTCCCCATAGCCAAGGATCCGGGGGCGATGCCGGGCGGGGAGATACCTCTGGCGGAAGTTGCCAATATGGCTTTTATGGGAACCGGCGTAACCCGGGGGCGGGGCAAGGCGGTGGTGGTTGCCACCGGCATGGATACGGTCATGGGGGAAATAGCCCGCATGATGAAGAGCGAGAAAGAGGAATTGACTCCGCTGCAGGTTAAGCTGGGGCAACTGGGTAAATATCTGATCATAATCTGTCTCCTGGTCTGTACTCTGGTCACCTTTATGGGTATATACCGGGGAGAGCAGGTCTTAACTATGTTTTTAGCGGGAATAAGTCTGGCGGTGGCAGCCATACCTGAAGGCCTGCCTGCTATTGTGACTATTGTTCTGGCCCTGGGAGTGCAGCGGATGGCACGACGCAACGCTATCATCCGCAGATTGCCTGCAGTGGAGACACTGGGCTGCACTACGGTTATCTGCTCGGATAAAACCGGAACCCTGACTCAGAACAAAATGACGGTGAAAAGGATGGCCACCCTGGACCATACCATAATGGTGGAAGGGGAGGGCTATGATCCCACCGGCCGCTTTATGCTGGGCCCTAAAAGTATAAATCCGGGAGAAGACAAGGCGGGGCGTCTTCTGCTGGAAATTGCCGCCAATTGTAATAATTCCAGCCTGGAGAAGCAAAGGGGAGGGTATCAGATAAGCGGCGACCCTACCGAAGGAGCGCTGCTGGTTTTAGCGGCCAAGGCCGGATTTAACCCGGTCTATGCCCGCCGGTACGAAATACCGTTTGATTCTGAACGCAAGTTGATGAGTGTGGTGATCGACAAGCAGGGTCAGCCGGTTCTGCTGGCTAAAGGCGCCCTGGAAGAAATTATTGCCCGCTGCGGCAGTGTCATGGAGGGAGGCAAGGTGGTTGGGTTTACAACCCGGCACCGCCGTTATCTTAATCAATTGCAGGAGGAATGGGCTAATCAAGCGTTGCGGGTGCTGGCTTTTGCCTGTAAAAAAATATCCGGCCGCGAGCTGGCCGCCCCTAATGAGAAAGAGTTGGAAAAAGATCTGGTGCTGGTAGGAATTTGTGGTATGATTGATCCCCCACGGACCGGGGTTAGGGATTCGGTCCTGGTTTCCCGCCAGGCCGGCATCCTGCCTCTCATGATCACCGGGGACCATCCGGTGACCGCCCGGGCTATAGCGGCCGAGATCGGTATTGCGTCGGAAGAACAGGTGATTGCCGGTCCTGAGATTGACCGCATGAACGATGAAGAGCTCTATCGCGGAGCCATAAAAAAACGGGTATTCGCCCGGGTATCGCCTCAGCATAAGAATCGGATCGTGAAGGTGTTGAAAAAGCAGGGCCATGTTGTGGCTATGACCGGCGACGGGGTTAATGACGCCCCGGCGTTAAAAGCGGCGGACATCGGCGTGGCTATGGGGATTACCGGTACTGAAGTCAGCCGTGAGGCCTCAGCCATGATTCTGGCCGATGATAATTTCTCCACCATTGTTAATGCGGTTTATGAAGGACGGGCGATATATGATAATATAAGGAAATTTATCCGCTACCTGCTGGGATGCAACATAGGCGAAGTTCTGGTAATGTTCATGGCTTCATTGCTGGGTATGCCGCTTCCGTTATTGCCGATTCAGATTCTGTGGATAAACCTGGTCACGGACGGGTTGCCGGCTATGGCCCTGGGCCTGGAACCGCCGGAACCGGGCATAATGCAAAGGAAACCGCGGCCTCGGGATGAGGACATATTTGCCCGGGGGCTGGGGAAGATCATACTGGGGCGGGGAATATACATCGCCGTTGTCACCCTGCTGGCTTTTACCGTCGGCATGACCGTCAGCCGCATGCAGGGGGTGCAGGATCTAAGCCTGGCCCGCACCATGGCGTTAACTACCCTGGTATTGGCACAACTATTCTACGTCTTTGAGTGCCGTTCCGAAAAATTTTCACCCTTTGAGCTGGGGTTTTTTACCAACCATTTCCTGGTTGGGGCAGTACTCTGCTCAGTGGTCATGCAGCTCCTGACTGTATACTGGCCGGTTCTGCAAAATATCTTTAAGACCGTGCCCCTTGACGGCTGGCAATGGCTGCTGATTCTGCTTATAAGCGGTTTTAGGCTGCTGGGTAAATTTATTCGCTATATTGGGCAGAGACTTTTCCTTTCAGGTTTTGAATATGGTAAAATTAATCATTAGCAGGACTTTTACGGCAGCTATATATTGGAGGCAGGCCACCAGGGTAATGATTGTACCAGATATATATTAGGAAAGTATATGGGAATAGCCTTAAATTCAACGGTTAATCTATTCCCGGCAGAGGCGGCAATAAACAGGCGTTAAGAAAGGTAGATTGCAAGCATGGTAAAAAGCATGACCGGTTTTGGCCGGGGACAGGCGGATGCAATGGGCTATCAGGTCAATTGCGAAATCAAGGGGGTCAACCATCGTTATTTTGACCCCTTCATTCGCATATCCAGGCGTTACAGCTCGTTGGAGGAACGGATTAAAGAAGAACTGAGAAAATATATCAGCCGGGGCAGGTTGGAAATCAACCTTAATATCGAGAAAACCGGAGAATCGAGAAGAAATATCAAGGTTGACAAAGATTTGGCGATAGCTTATTATAAATATTTGAGAGAAATAGCGGAAAAACTGAATATTTCCCAGGAAATTCGCGTAATTGACCTTTTCCGTCTGCCTGAGGTATTTAGCCTGGAAGACGAAGAAGAAGATTTGGAAACAGTCTGGGCCGTGCTTAAGCAATCGGTGGATCAGGCGGTGGAATGCCTGGTGGATATGCGGATAAAAGAAGGGGCTAACCTGGCTGAGGATATCCGGGCCCGGAACCGGCTGATTGCAGAGATGGTGGAACGACTGGAGGCCCGGTCGCCGGAAGTCAGCCGCGAATATGGCGAGCGCCTGAAAGGCCGGATAGCTGAGTTTATGGAGCAGGATCTGCCCGATGAATCAAGGCTGCTGCAGGAGATAGCCCTTATGGCTGAAAAAGCCAATGTGACCGAGGAAATTGTAAGACTTAAGAGCCATAGCCAACATCTGGAAGAATTGATGCAGGCTCAAGATGCCGTAGGACGCAAATCTGATTTTCTGGTGCAGGAGATGTTTCGTGAAATTAATACGATAGCTTCCAAGGCCAATGATCTGGAAATGAATCGGACAGTGGTCGATGTGAAAGCCGAGCTGGAGAAAATCAGGGAGCAATTGCAAAATATTGAATAACAGGAGGTGAACCCGGTTAATCCGGTATTTTATGGATATTAAATTAGTGAATATTGGCTTTGGGAATATAGTCGCCGCCAACAGGATAGTGGCTATTGTCAGCCCCGAATCAGCGCCGATTAAAAGGATTATTCAGGAAGCCAGGGAAAAGGGAGTATTGATAGATGCTACTTATGGCCGCAGAACCAGGGCGGTTATCATATCTGACAGTGCTCATGTAATTTTGTCTGCCGTTCAGCCTGAAACCGTAGCCAATCGTTTAACTTCAAAAGACTCTGGTGATGATGTTTAATATACGAAAGCTGGTAATCCGATGACCCGCAAAGGTATCCTTTTTGTAATATCTGGTCCTTCCGGTGTGGGAAAAGGAACCATAAGAGAGGCTGCGCTCAGGAAAATAAATGGGGTGCAATTATCTATTTCGGCTACCACCCGGAAACCGCGTACAGGAGAAGTAGACGGCAGGGATTATTTTTTTTTAGATGCATCTTCCTTTAAGCAGTTAATAGACCGCGACTTATTATTGGAGTGGGCCCAGGTATATAACAATTTCTATGGTACTCCGCGTCAATTTGTAGACCAGAATATCAATCAGGGTAAAGATGTGCTGCTCGAAATTGATATTCAGGGAGCCCTTCAGGTAAAGGAGAAAATGCCGGAAGGGATATTTATATTTATAGCTCCTCCGAGCCTGGAAGAACTTGCCTGCCGCCTGATAACCCGGGGAAAAGATACGGCTGAGAGTATAGAAGTGCGTTTGGCCGCCTGCAAATGGGAGATGGAACAAATAAAGCATTATGATTACCGGGTATTGAATCAGGACTTGGACACGGCGGTGGATACGGTGAGCTCTATTATTATTGCGGAACGCTGTAAAATCAAGAATTTGAATATGGGGTGTGATATGATTGATTCCTCCTTCAACCAAGGATTTAATGGGAGTGGCGAATAGCAAATACGCGGTAGTAGTCGCAGTTGCCCGCAGGGCGCGCAAGCTTTCCGAAAACAAGAAAAATGATGAGGACTACCGCCTTTCCACGGTAGTCACTGCAGCCCTGGATGAAGTCATGAACGGCAAAATTGCCATTGTGGAGAAGCCGGAGAAATCAGAGGAGGGCTAATATGGCTAAGACGGTTGGAATAGGAATAACCGGGGGCATTGCCGCCTATAAAATGGCCGAACTGGTAAGCAGATTAAAAAAAGACGGCATTGAGGTTATAGTTTTAATGACTGCAGCCGCTACAGAATTTATTACCCCCTTAACCTTCAGGACCCTTTCCGGACGTGAAGTGCTGGTAGACCTCTGGGATAATCCCCGGGAATGGAAAGTTCAGCATGTGGGGGTTGCAGACCAGCTGGACATGCTGGTGGTCGCCCCCGCTACCGCCAATTTTATTGCCAAAGCCGCTCACGGTATTGCGGATGACCTCCTTTCTACGGTTGTCCTGGCCAATACTTCGCCTTTGCTGGTAGTCCCGGCCATGAATCATAATATGTACAAGAATCAGGCGGTTCAGGATAATATCAAAAAACTGAAACAATACGGCTATAAAGTCATGGAGCCGGACAGCGGAGTTCTGGCCTGCGGCGTAACCGGCCAGGGAAGGCTGCCGGAAATAGACAGCATATATAATGAAATCAGGAAGATGCTGTATCCCATCCAGGATTTACGCGGCAAACGGCTCCTGGTAAATGCCGGGACCACCTGTGAGGATATTGACCCGGTTCGGTTTATTGCCAACCGGGGAACGGGGAAAATGGGCCTGGCCATAGCCGAAAATGCGCTTAACCGCGGGGCCGATGTTATTCTGGTATGCGGGCATTCACCGTTGGAACCGCCGGCGGGAGTCAAGTTTGTTCCCGTCTGGGGAGCTGATGAAATGTGCAGGGCTATGCTGAAGTATCAGCCCGCTTGCGATATTATAATTGGAGCGGCGGCAGTGGGCGATTTTCGGATTAAGGATATGGCTGGGCAAAAGTTAAAAAAGGCGGATAACCAATCCGAAGAATTAACCCTTACTCTGGTGGGGACCCCGGATATTTTAAAAACCATGGGCCAGAACAAAACGGCCCGTCAAATTATGGTTGGCTTTGCCGCTGAAACTGAAAATATAATCGCCAATGCCAAAAAGAAATTAGAAAATAAAAATCTGGATTTTATTGTTGCCAATGATGTTACCATGGAAGGCGCCGGTTTCGCCAGTGACACCAATATAGTGACCTTTATCAGCCGCAGCGGCGAGATAGAATCTTTACCCAAGATGAGCAAACAGGATGTGGCCGCAGCCATATTGGACAAGGTGGCTGCACTGCTGTAAATAAAACACAAGGAGTTGAGGGCATGGCAAGAGATCTGTTTACCTCGGAGTCGGTTACTGAAGGCCATCCGGACAAGATAGCCGATCAGATTTCTGATGCGGTACTTGATGCTATTCTGGAACAAGACCCTATGGGCCGGGTAGCCTGTGAAACTATGGTGACTACTGGCTTAGTGCTGGTTTCGGGTGAAATAACTACCCATTGCTATGTGGATATACCGCGTCTGGTACGCAATACTATAAAAGAAATAGGCTACACCAGGGCCAAATACGGCTTTGACTGTGAAACCTGTGCGATTCTTACCTCGTTGGACGAACAATCCGGTGATATTGCCCTGGGAGTGGACCAGGCTTACGAAGCTAAAAAGGGAGAGATGTCAGAAACAGAATTGCAGGCTATAGGAGCCGGCGACCAGGGAATGATGTTCGGGTATGCCAGCAATGAAACCGATGCCCTGATGCCTATGCCCATATATCTGGCTCACAAAATGGCCTATCGCCTGGCTCAAGTGCGTAAAAGCGGACTTCTGGATTATCTCCGTCCTGACGGCAAGACTCAGGTTACCATAGAGTATGAGAATAACAGGCCGGTAAGAGTCGACAGCATAGTGGTCTCCACCCAGCATCATCCCGATATCGACCGGGCCACCCTGGAAGGGGGCATAATTGAGCAGGTTATCCAGACCAGTATTCCGGAGAATATGCTGGATAGCTCGACCCGTTACTTTATAAACCCCACCGGCAGGTTTGTGGTGGGCGGGCCTCAGGGGGACTGCGGCTTAACCGGCCGAAAGATTATTGTTGATACATATGGCGGCATGGCCCGGCACGGGGGGGGAGCCTTTTCCGGAAAAGACCCCACCAAAGTTGATCGTTCAGCATCATACGCTGCCCGTTATGTAGCTAAAAATCTGGTAGCCGCAGGGGTTGCCGACCGCTGTGAAATCCAGGTGGCCTATGCCATCGGGGTGGCTAAACCTCTTTCGGTCCGGGTGGATACCTTTGGCACCGGTAAACTGAGTGATGACAGGATTATTGAGTTAATTAACCATAATTTTGATCTGCGTCCGGCAGCCATTATCCGGGATCTCGACTTAAGAAGACCGATATACAGGAAAACCGCAGCTTACGGCCATTTTGGCCGTCAGGACCCTGATTTCAATTGGGAAAAGACGGATCGGGCCGAAGCCATACGGATAGAGGCGGGACTGTAAAAAAGCAGCAAGGTTTATAAATCAATAGCGAAGAAGCAATTAAAGGCGGGATATCCCGCCTTTATGTCCCGGTTGGGGAAAAATGTATGAGGGGAGAGAGAAAAGTGAGATATGCCCGGGTCCTGGTCAATTTGCCGGTAAGAACTGCGGATAATTATTTTACTTATCATGTACCCCCGAAATTAACCGATGCCATAGAGTTTGGCAAACGAGTGCTGGTGGAACTGGGAAGGAAAAAAACCGAGGGCTTTATAATTGATGCCGATGCCCCGGCGCCGGATATGGATACTAAACCGATTTTATCGCTATTGGACCGTGATGCGGTGCTTACCCAAGATCTTTACGAACTGGCCTGCTGGTTGGCCGAGACCTGCATGTGTCCGCTATCCATTGCCATCAACACTATGATTCCCCGCAAGCTCAGTAAAAAAAGCGGCCGGGTAGTGGTGGCGCAGATGGAAGGGGAAGGTTGGTCGCAATACCTGGCCGAGAACAGTGTGAATAATCAGACGGCCTGGCTGGAAACCCTGGCTGAACGTGGCTGCATGAGTTACCGGGAAGCTTTGCGATATGTTTCAGCTGACGAACTGGCCTTTCTGCAAACCCGGGGTCTGCTCTATATAAGCGGCGCTTACCTTGATTACCGGGAAAGCCGGGGTGAATATACCTATGTACCCGGTGATGCTTTCAATGAAAAGCAGCTGTCGCTTTTAGAACGCCGGGCTCCCCGTCAGGCCCAGGTAATGCAGCTGCTGCTGGAGCGGCAGTCGCTCTCCGGTAAACAGATGGCTGCAATAGCCCCCGCTTCCAGTATCAAATCGCTCTTGCGCCAGGGATACGTGCAAAGAGCCCCCCTGGGTCCGGCCTGGGAACCCCGGATACCATGTTTAAACCAGGAACAGAGGCGGGTGCTGGCCGCCATTGACCATGCCCTGGCTTTGGCCCCGGAACAGGAGCTGCTCCTTTACGGAGTTACCGGAAGCGGAAAAACCGAGGTATATATAAGAGCGGCCTTAAGCTGTATAGAGCGGGGCAGAAAAGTGATAATGCTCATACCTGAGATCGCATTGACCCGTCACCTGCTGGAGCTGTTCACCGATCGCATACCGGAAATGGCCGTTCTGCACAGTAAAATGTCACCGGGGGAAAGATATGAGGAATGGAAACGTATAAAAAATGGGCAGGTAAATCTGGTAATGGGTACCCGTTCAGCAATTTTTGCTCCCCTGCCTGACATTGGTCTGATTATTATGGATGAGGAGCAGGAATATACTTATAAGCAGGAACAACAGCCGCGCTATCATGCCCGTGACGTTGCCCGGGAGAGAGCCCGCGCAAGCAGAGCTCTTTTGCTGCTGGGAAGCGCTACCCCGGCGGTGGAGACTTATTATCGTTCTGAATGCGGTTACAGTACCAGATTGGATATGTCAAGCCGCGCCGGTGACGCGGCCTTGCCCCGGATATATATTGAAGACATGAGAAAGGCGGTCAGAAAGGCCAGGAGCCCCATCGTTTCCCCTTTACTGGAAGAAAAGATAAGAAATATCCTGGATAGGAAGGAACAATGCATACTTTTCCTTAATCGCCGCGGCTTTTCCCCTTATACCATCTGCAGAAATTGCGGCCATACTTTATCCTGTCCCAATTGCTCCGTAGGGTTGAATTATCATAAAGATCAGAATACTTATCTATGCCATTATTGCGGCCTGAATATTGCTGTGCCGGAAGTGTGCCCGGCCTGCGGCAGCAGCTACATGCAGCAAACGGGCTACGGCACCCAGAAGGTGGAAGAAGATATCCGGAGACTGTTTCCCGAGGCCGGGATTGCCCGTCTGGATATGGACAGCTCCAGCAATAAAGGGGCTCAGGAGCAAATCCTGCAGGCTATGAAAAGAAATGAGATCGACATTCTGATCGGTACCCAGATGGTAGCCAAAGGACTGGATTTTGCCGGGGTTTCCCTGGTAGGGGTGCTTGATGCCGACGGCATGCTGAATCTGCCTGATTTTCGCTCCGGGGAAAGGTGTTTCCAACTGATAGTGCAGGCCGCCGGGAGAGCCGGCCGCGGAGCCGTACCCGGGGAAGTGGTGATTCAGACTTACAATCCTGATAATCAACTGATTGCGGTGGCGGCCCGACAGGATTATCCACAGTTTTACCGCGAAGAAATCAAATGGCGGCAGCTCCTCAACTACCCGCCGTTCAGCCATATATTGCGTATAGTCAGTGTTTCCGGCCAAGAATCTCTTGCCCGCAGGCTGGCCGATATGGTAACGTTATATATTAATGAAATAACTGACGCCCAGGAAGATAATATTATAGTTTTAGGTCCGGCGCCTTGTCCTTTGTACCGTATCCGGAACCGCATACGCTATCAGCTTATAATTAAATCAGAAAATATGTTATTATTAAATAGCATTGGCACTAATATTGCTAGCAAGGAATGGCATAAACAGGTGAGACTGGAAATAGACCTTGATCCTTTAATCAGTATGTAAGGAGGACCTAAATGGCAGTATATCAGGTTTTGACCACTCCGAACGAAATACTGCGGACTAAAGCGGCGCCGGTTAAGACAATCAATGCCGGCGTAATAAGACTTTTAGATAACATGCGTGATACCCTCTACGCTTTTGATGGAGTAGGCCTGGCCGCTCCCCAGATAGGAGTATCGAAGCGGATTATAGTGGTTGATATCGGAGATAATCTTATTGAGCTCATCAACCCGGAAATAATATCCCGGGAAGGGGAGCAGACCGGTACTGAGGGTTGCCTCAGCGTTCCGGGAACCGTAGGTATAGTTAAACGTTACAACCAGGTTACGGTTAAGGGCCTGGACCGGGAAGGGAAAGAAATATTCTATGAGGGAGAAAGGCTGCTGGCTCGAGCTTTGCAGCACGAGATAGATCATCTGGAGGGGATTTTGTTTATAGACCGGGCCAGTGAAGTGAGAAAAGAAGATTCCGGTCGGAGGGATAGAGCTTGAATATAGTATTTATGGGAACGTCTGATTTTGCCGTTCCTTCTCTGGAACGTTTAATAGCATCACCTCATTCCGTTGCCGGGGTAGTAACCCAGCCTGACCGCATAAGGGGCCGGGGTAAAAAGATAGGGGTTTCACCAGTAAAGGAAGTGGCTTTAAAACACGGTATTGCCGTCAGTCAGCCGGAGAAAATAAAAGTCGGTTCCGCCGTTGAGCAGGTTAAATCCTGGCAGCCGGATATGATTGTGGTTGTATCCTATGGGCAGATAATTCCCGGCCGGCTTATTGATTATCCCCGCCATGGCTGTATTAATGTCCATGCTTCCCTGTTGCCCAGATATCGCGGGGCGGCTCCGATCCAACGGGCATTGATGAATGGGGAAAGCTTAAGCGGAGTTACTACCATGTATATGGATGAAGGCCTGGATACCGGGGATATTATTTTACAACTGCCGGTTGCTATTGAGGACAGCTATGATCATGGTCAACTGGAAGCGATACTGGCTGCTAAGGGCGCCGATCTGCTGCTGGAGACTATTGAACAAATCACCGGCGGCACTGCTCCCAGGTTGAGTCAGGATAATAATCAGGCTGACTATGCCCAACGGATCAAGGCGGAGGATGAAATAATCAACTGGTCCCATCCTGCTGTTGCTATACATAACCGGATCAGGGCTTTAAGTCCGACTCCGGGTGCCTGGTTTAGGATGGATGGATATAAAGTGAAAGTTTTTAAGAGCCGGGTAACGGATGCCATGGAAAGCGGGGTGGTTGCCCAGGTAGTGGCGGTTGACGGCGATGGTTTCAGTGTGCAATGCGGTAAGGGGATATTAGAAATAGAGGAAGTTCAGAGGGAAGGAAAAAAGCGCATAAGGGCCCGCGATTTTCTGCGGGGCTATAAACTCAAGCCCGGTACCGTGCTTGCTCATCCGGAGGAATGATATTTGAATACCAAGAAAAGAATATACATAGGCCTTCTGGCAGCCAGTCTTATGATAATACTGCTTATAGCGATTCTAGTATATTACCTGATGAGCAACAAAGATATAATCCTCAGCCAAGTATTATTGATCAGTCTTACGGTAATGGCTGCTATTTTGTTTATAATATTGCTATTCGGCATCATATCAATGGTAATAATTATAATCAGGGCGAGAACCATACCGTCCCTGGAAACTCTGGGTCAAAGGGTGAACGAACTGCTGTTTCCCCTGGCTCTGTTTACCGGGCGGCTGTTTGGTATCAGCCGGGAAAAAATACTGCAATCCTATATAGCGGTAAATAACCATCTGGTAGGATTGAAGGAACTTCGTCTCCAGGGGAATCAGATATTGATTCTTGCTCCTCATTGTCTGCAGGATGCAGAGTGCCCGCACAAGATAACCATAGATATCAATAACTGTAAAGGTTGCGGCAAATGTGATATCGTCAGTCTTAAAAAAATGGCCCAGGACCATCATGCCCTACTGAGGGTGGTAACGGGCGGAACTCTGGCCCGCAAAGTAGTAACCGACATCCGACCTCGGGGGGTGATAGCCATAGCCTGTGAAAGAGATTTATCGCTGGGGATTCATGATATGGGGAGCATACCCGTATTAGGGGTTTTGAATTGCCGCCCCCATGGGCCTTGTTTTAATACCGGGGTAAACCTGGAGGAAGTTGAAAAAGCTCTGATGAGCATTACGAAGGAGGATGGAAAAAATGCTTAGTTATTTGCTCTTTGTCTTACCGGCATTGATATTGTCAATTTATGCCCAGTTCAAGGTCAAATCCACGTTTAATCATTTTTCCCAGGTGAGGTCAGCCCGAGGTATCAGCGGCGCTGAAGTAGCCAATACTTTATTGCGCCGCAACGGAATGAGCGGCAGTGTTAATGTTGAAGCGGTGGCCGGCAGCCTTTCCGATCACTACGACCCGGCCACCCGTAAAGTAAGGTTATCAGAAACAGTTTACGGGGACAACTCCATTGCTGCCATTGGGGTAGCGGCTCATGAGGTAGGGCATGCCATTCAGCACCATCAGAGATATGGCCCTTTGGAATTAAGGCATAAAATTGTTCCTATAACCAATTTTGCCTCCAATGCTTCTTTCCCCATACTGTTGCTGGGTTTTTTCATGCAAAGTGTCGACCTGATAATGGTAGGGGTACTGCTGTTTTCGGCGGTGGTGGTTTTTCATCTGGTCACCCTGCCGGTGGAATTAAACGCTTCCCGCCGGGCTGTGGTCCAACTGAGTGAATCAGGCCTGATCAGCAGCGGGGAGGTGCCTATGGTAAAAAAAGTGCTGGGAGCGGCTGCTTTCACCTATCTGGCCGCAACCTTATCAGCTATTGCCACCCTGCTTTATTACCTGACCATTTTTGCCGGCAATGATGACTAAACCGCGGGAGGACTTACATGGGCAAGAAAGACACTGCCGGTAAGGTTAATCCGGTCAGGAATCTGGCAGTACAGCTTGTACATGAGGTAACGGAGGATAAGGCCTTTGCTAATCTGGCCTTAAACAAAGCTTTGCGTCATTCCGGCCTGTCGACTGCAGACCGGAGTCTGTTGACCGAGCTGGTTAACGGTACGGTACGTATGCTGAAACACCTGGACTGGGTATTAAATCTCTTTTTAAGGCAGGAACTGGCCCGGCAAAATCCCTGGCTGAGAGCCATATTGCGGGTTTCCGCCTACCAGATCCTGTTTATGGATCGGATACCTCATTTTGCCCTGGTCAACGATGCGGTGGAAATTACGCGCCGGCGTTGTAATGACGGTTTGGCCAAGGTGGCCAACGCCGTACTGCGCAACCTGATCAGGCAAAGGAACAGTATAAAATATCCGCCTGCAGACAGCCGGGAATACCTGGCTGTTTATTATTCCCATCCCCGGGAACTGGTAAACTATATGCTGGAGAATTTCACCCGGGAAGAAACCGTCCGGATATTGTCCTATAACAACCGGCCGGCCCGGCTGGATCTAAGGGTGAACCGGCTTAAAATCGGGCGTGATTTGCTGCTTCGGGAACTGGAAGAAGAAAACCTGGCAGGTCAGGCCAGCCCTAACCTGCCCTGGAGTATCAGAATTGAATCGCTGAAAAGACCTCTGGAGGAACTGCCGGCTTATAAAAAAGGCTATTTTTATGTCCAAAACGAAGCCGCTATGCTGGCCGCCATTATTTTGAATCCGCAACCGGGTGAAACCATTTTTGACCTCTGCTGCGGGGTAGGAGGAAAGACCACTCATCTGGGCGAGTTAATGGGGAACACCGGCCTGATCAGGGCCTATGACAGCTACCCGCGCAAGATTAATATCCTGAAAGGAAACTGTACCCGACTGGGTATTGATATTGTAGAAGCGCAAGCTGGGGATATAAATTTTATAGACCCCGGCGTCAAGGGGCAAAAGATTTTGCTGGATGCACCCTGCTCAGGAACCGGAGTTTTAAACCGGCGCGCGGATAGCAGATGGAATAAAGACCGCTGCCGGATGGAGACGCTTAACCAGATGCAATACGCATTGCTGACCAGAGCGGCTGATTGGCTGAACCCCGGAGGTCACCTGCTTTACTCAACCTGCTCTATCCGCCGGGAAGAAAATGAAGAATTGATAGGAGCGTTTTTAAAACAAAATGATAAATTTGTTTTAGAGGGATTTTCCCCCCAATTAGCATTTTTCCCGCTGGATGATCTGGATAAAAAAAAGGCAGTGCAGGGAATGTTAACCCTCTTGCCGGGTAAATACGATAATGATGGCATGTTTTATGCTCTACTGAGGAGGAAATAAGGCGCCGGTCATGAACATGAATAAAAAAACCGAACTTTTGGGTATGGAAATAAGTGAGTTGGAAAATTTCATAATTGCAATTGGTGAACCAGGATTCCGGAGCCGCCAGATATACAAATGGATTTACGCCAAGGCGGTAAGCTCTTTTTATGAAATGAGCGACTTATCTCGTGATTTGCGCAATCAATTGGATGATATAGCCCAGGTGTCGATCCCCCGGGTATTGAAACAGCGGGTAGCGACCGACGGCACCCGCAAATTTTTAATGGAGCTGGAGGATAAAAAACGTATAGAAAGTGTTATTATCCCGCATAACCAGAAAAAGGACAGTAAACATACCTTGTGTATCTCGACCCAGGTTGGCTGCCCGGTAGGCTGCGCATTTTGTGCTACTGGAAATTCAGGATTCCAGCGCAACCTGAAGGCTTACGAAATGGTGGGACAGGTTCTGGGCTCAAAGCGGGAACTGGGCAAGAGGCTCAAATCCAGGGAAAACGGTCTGATAAGCAACGTGGTTTATATGGGGATGGGTGAGCCTATGTTAAACTATGATGAAGTTATAAAATCTATCCGCATCTTAAACGACCCTAAAGGCGTCAATATCGGCCAAAGGCATATCACCATCTCCACCTCCGGGGATATAAAGGGCATCAACCGGCTGGCCCAGGAAAACTTGCAGGTTACGCTGGCGGTTTCATTACATGCCTGTAATAATGAGCTGCGTGACCAGCTTATACCTTTGAACCGCAAATATCCTCTGGAAAAGCTCCGCCGGGCTCTGGGACAGTATCAGCGGCTTACCAGCCGCAGGGTTACTTTCGAATATCTGCTGCTGCAGGGGATAAATGACAGCCTGGAAGATGCTCAAAGGTTGGTTAAATTGGTTAAACCTTTACTAGCCAATATAAATCTAATTCCCTATAATGAAGTGGAAGGTTTGCCTTTCACCCAACCTTCTTCGGAAAGGGTCAGGCAATTTTATAATTATCTTTCCGCAGCAGGAGTCAATGTAACGGTAAGGGAAGAAAAAGGTGCGGATATAGAAGCCGCCTGCGGACAGTTGCGGGCCGAATATAAGCGTTAGCGCAAATCGACATGTACGAAAGGTTAAAAGCTTACTTTGTCTAGTGTTAGAGGGGTCTATATGGAAATTGCTGTTATTTCGGATACGGGTCTATTAAGAAAACAGAACGAGGATCACTACCTGGTAATGGAGCCGTATGGCCTCTTTGTCGTTTGTGACGGCATGGGCGGACATAAAGGCGGAGAGATAGCCTCCCGTCTGGCGGTTGATTGTATAAGAGAATACATGGTAAACGACATCGGTGCTAAAGACATTGATAATCCTATAGCGGTAATAAATTCCGCCATCCGGAAAAGCAATCATTTGATATGGTCGGAAGGCCAGGGCAATCAGGAATGGCACGAAATGGGCACTACCATTACCGCCGCGCTGGTGGGGAAAGAACAACTGTCCATTGCCAATGTGGGCGACAGCAGCCTCTATATATGCCGTAAGGGGGAACTTAAAAAATTAACCCGCGACCATACTTTGGCCGAACAGATGGTCAGTGACGGACTGATCAAACCGGAGGAAAAAAAGAACAGCGCCTACAATCATATACTGACCAGAGCCCTGGGGGTACAGCCGGAAGTACAGATAGATAACTTTGAATCCGGGTTATATCCCGGTGATATGATTTTACTGTGTAGTGACGGTCTGAGCGATATGCTGGACGAGAATGAAATTGCAGCTATACTGCAGCCTGATGGCAGCGTACAGAAAGTAGCCCGCCAACTCCTGGACGCTGCTCTGGGAAAAGGCGGGTTTGACAATATTACCATCATACTTCTGCGCATTAATTAGGAGGTAAGTAATTTGGAGGCAACGGTTTTAAGTGATCGTTACGAATTACTGGAGAAGGTCGGCGAAGGTGGTATGTCTTATGTTTATAAGGCCCGCTGCCGCATATTGGATCGCATAGTTGCGGTTAAAATATTAAAAGAAGAGTTTTCCGGCGATCTTGCTTTCGTGGGTAAATTTAGGACCGAGGCAATGGCCGCCGCTAGCTTATCCCATCCCAATATAGTTAATATCTATGATGTAGGTCAGCACGATGATATATATTACATTGTCATGGAATATGTGGAAGGCAAGACCCTGAAGGAGATCATCGCCGAACAGGCTCCGCTGGCAGTTGAACGAGCTATTGATATAGCCGTAATGATCTGCGATGGCATCGGGCACGCCCATGAAAAGGGGATAATTCACCGGGATATAAAGCCTCATAATATACTCGTCACCAAAAGCGGGATGGTAAAGGTAGCCGATTTTGGCATAGCCCAGGCAATAAGCAAAAAAACCATAACCTTTGGCGGCAATATAGTAGGTTCAGTGCATTATATATCACCGGAGCAAGCCAAGGGGGAACCGATCTCTCCGGCTACAGATATATATTCCCTCGGATGTGTGCTATATGAAATGCTGACCGGTAAAATACCTTTCGATGCCGAGAGCCCGGTAACAGTTGCCCTTAAGCATATTCACGATGAAGCCGTTCCTCCCCGGCAGATTAACGACAAGATTCCAGTAGGGCTGGAGGCCATAATATGCCAGGCTATGGAAAAATTACCGGCCCGAAGATTTCAATCGGCGGAGCAATTGCGCAATTCCCTCTTAAATATGGGTACCGGGTATTCCGCTTATAAAACAGGAAGTTCCAGGAAAAACGATACCATAGTAATGCCGCCGATTTCCGGCGAAGGGACGGATGGAAAGATGAAGAAGAGAAAGATCCGGAAAACCGGCATTGTTATAATTGCCATAGCCTTATTGGGGCTGTTCTCCGGCATGGTGTTTATGTTGGGCGGGAATCTGTTCGGCAAGGAAGTGGTGGTTCCCGAGCTGGTGGGCAAGAACATAAACGAGGCCAATGCAGAGGCGCTCAAGCTGAAATTAAGCTTGAGCGTGGAAAAGAAACAGTTCAGCGATACCTATGAAAAAGACGAGATAATCCATCAGGATCCGGGCAAAGGGGAGAAAGTAAAAGAGGGCCGTAAAATATATATCATCTTGAGCAAAGGCTCGGAAAATATAGAAGTACCTAATGTGGTTAACCGGGAACTGAGTGATGCGGAAATAATCTTACGTAATGAAGGGCTTGCGACCGGGAGTATCGACCGGATTTTTGACGACAAATTCTCCGAGGGATATATTATCTCCCAAGACCCTAAAGATGGGGAAAAGGTTCCTAAAAACAGCAAAATCAATCTTATGGTGAGCAAAGGGAAAACTCCGGCCAAGGTAGCCATGCCTGATTTACGCGGCCACACTCTGGAAGAGGCGCAGAAAATACTTGAGGAGAACAAACTCGTGCTGGGAGATACCAAAAGACAGGACAGCAACGAATATTACAGCAATCAGATTATGGAGCAGGATACGGCTGGCGGGGTCATGGTCGATGAGGGAACCACGGTTAACCTGGTGGTAAGCAAGGGGCCGGGACCGGTAGCTCAGACCCGGGGGCTTGAATTTACTTTACCTCAGGAAAGCGATTACTACAAAGTGGAAGTCATATTACGGGATGCCAAAGGAGAGAGAAAGATATATAATGAACTCCATCAGGGGGGAGAAACATTGAACCTGGGGGTCAACTATTTTGGCAGCGCCAGCGTGGAGATACAGCTCAACGGCAAACCCTTTAAGGTCCAAAAACTATAAATGGCTGGAGGAAGTGAATGAAGGATGAGAAGGTAGGAGGCCTGGTTCTAAAAAACTATGGCGGCTTCTACTATGTGCAGGACAGCCGAAAAGAAATCTATGAATGCCAACTGCGCGGAAAAGTAAAAAAACAGGTATTGAGCGGAGACCGAGTGCTTATCACCTTACTTGATAACCGGCGCGGAATACTGGAAAGCATTTTACCGCGGCGGAATGAACTGGTTCGTCCGCGGGTGGCTAATGCCGATCTTCTGCTGATTGTCATGGCCCATGATAAACCTGCGCCCAGTCTGTTTCTGCTGGATAGCTTGCTGGTAAACGCCTATTTTAATGATCTCACTCCTTATATCATCATCAATAAGAAAGATCTGCCGGAAGATTCCCGGGCCGCTATGATTGGACAATACTATCCCCGCAGCGGGTTTAACCTCATTCGCACCTCGGTCCCTGCCGGGTATGGCATTGACGAACTGCGGGAAGCGATCAAGGAGCGTATTGCGGTTATGGCCGGTCCTTCAGGCAGCGGAAAATCAAGCCTGCTTAACAGCCTGGTGGCGGACGCCGGCAGCAAGACCCAGGAGGTCAGCAACAAGATCGGCAGGGGAAGGCATACCACCAGGCATGTGGAGCTGTATCCCCTGGGCAGTGGGGGATGGATTGCTGATACGCCGGGATTCAGTGTCTTAAATACACCGGCTATGGAAAGCCAGCGCCTGGCTGACTACTACCCGGATTTCCAGAACTATACCTGCGCCTGCCGATTTGGCAATTGCCTGCACTATCGGGAAACTGACTGCGGGGTAAAAGATGCGGTGGCCGATGGGCGGATAGCTCAGTTCCGCTATCAGAACTATATAACCATGCTGGAAAAGTTAATAAGAAAATAGACGCAGATCAACGCAGATTCATTATAAAAAAGACGCGGAACTCGCAGAATCTTTTAGGGAATACGCGGATTTTATTAGGGTTATCTTCCGCGTTCTTCCTTCTAAAATCCCAGAATTCCGCGTCAAAGAACATAACCGAACGCTTGAATTATTTTCATAGGTGGTTGTGGCCTGCAGCCATGGCCTGTTAATAAGAAAATAGACGCGGAACCCGCGGAATCTTTGAAAAATACGCGGAATTTATTAAAGTTATCTTCCGCGTTCTTCCTTATAAAATCCCTTGATTCCGCGTCAAAAAAACATAACCGAACGCTTGGATTATTTTCATAGATGGTTGCGGCCTCCGGCCATGGCTGTTGATTCAGAATGGGAGGTGCTTATAATTGATTTTAATTGCCCCATCAATCCTGTCGGCTAATTTTGCCCGGCTGGGGGAAGAGATCGGAATAGTCGAAAAAGCAGGCGCCGATTGGCTGCATATTGACGTAATGGATGGTCATTTTGTACCTAATATTACTATTGGCCCTCAGGTGGTGGCGGATATCCGCCCGGAAACCAATCTGCTCCTGGATGTGCATCTGATGATAGAACATCCGGAGGCCCTGATACCCGACTTCGCCAGGTCGGGTGCGGATATTATAACGGTTCACGCCGAGGCTTGTACTCATCTGCATCGGGTAGTTAATCAGATAAAAGAATTGGGGGTTAAGGCTGGAGTAGCATTAAATCCGGCTACATCATTAACCTGGGTGGAAGATATTATGAGTGAAATAGACCTTCTGCTCCTGATGACGGTTAATCCTGGCTTTGGTGGACAGAAATTCATCCCCACGGTTATAAAAAAAATTTATCGGGCCAGGCAGTTGCTGGATGAAAACAGGTCCCTGACCTACCTGCAGGTGGATGGGGGAATAAACGCAGAAAGGGCTGCAGACGTGGTAACCGCAGGGGCTCAAGTGCTTGTCGCCGGCTCCTATATATTCAAATCAGACGCTCCCGAAACTGCACTTGCAAACCTGAAGGGCATCGGCGCCGGTCTTGACCGTTAGCGCTACTAGTGCTACTATAATAAAAAATCAATAAGTTGTTAGCTTTCTTCGGGGGATGGGTGAAATTCCCTATCGGCGGTAGAGCCCGCAAGCCTTAAAAGGCATGATCCGGTGAAACTCCGGGGCCGACAGTTAAAGTCTGGATGGGAGAAGATAAGCTGTAATGTACTGTGCGATTATACAGTATATTATTGCCGTTCGCCTTAACCCGATAGTTATCGGGTTATTTTATTTTATCAGGGTAGGAATCTTATTATGAATAACGATCAAGATATAAAATACATGCAAAGAGCCCTGAACCTTGCCGTCCAGGGCCGGGGCCGGACCAGTCCCAACCCTATGGTGGGGGCTGTGGTAGTGAAAGAAAATGAGATCATAGGTGAAGGCTACCATCAAAAGGCCGGCACCGCTCATGCCGAAGTCATTGCCCTTCAAGCGGCCGGGGAAGCTGCCCGAGGTGCAACCCTATATGTCACCCTGGAGCCCTGCAGCCACTACGGGAGAACACCGCCCTGTGCCGACGCTGTTGCAGCGGCAGGAATCAAAAGAGTGGTAATGGCTTGTTTGGACCCTAATCCGCTGGTTTCCGGGAGAGGGTTAAAAATCCTGAGGGAAGCAGGTATTGCCGCCACTGTGGGAGTGCTGCAGGAACAAGCCCAGCGCTTGAATGAAGCGTTTTTAAAATATATCCGCTTCAAAACGCCTTTTATTATCCTAAAAGTGGCTATGACCCTGGATGGGAAAATTGCTACCAGCACCGGTGATTCCCGCTGGATCAGTTCAGCGGCGTCACGTCAATGCGTACATCAATTGCGCAATAGCTGTGATGCAATCATGGTGGGCATAGGTACGGTCTTAAAGGACGACCCCATGCTCAACACCCGGCTGGATGAACCTGATACCCGGGATCCTATCCGGATAATAATCGACAGCCGACTGGATTTACCCGAGCAGAGCAAAATTGTCAGGAGCGCCAAAAAGCAGCGCACTATTGTATTCTGTCACCGGCAGGCCAGGCGGGACCGGGCGGAAATGCTGGAACAAAACGGTATAGAAGTAATTCCGCTGGCCGGAAGCGGGGAAAGAATCTGCCTGGAAGAAGTCTTTAAGCTGTTAGGGGAAATGGGTATTATGAGCCTGTTGGTGGAAGGCGGAGGCGAAATTAACGGCTATCTGGTGGAAAAGGGATTAATAGATAAAATTTATTGCTTTATAGCTCCCAAGTTGGTAGGGGGCAGGGAAGCGCCCACCCCGGCAGGGGGCAAAGGTATACCGCTGCTGAAGGATGCCCTGCCGGTAAAATCAATGGAAATCAGCCGTTGGGGGGATGATATTCTGATCACCGGCTATCTTTAGATATAAAAGCAGACGCCGCTTAACGTTTATAGAACAGAAGGTGATATTATCTTTACCGGGATAATTGAGGAAATGGGAAGAGTTAGAAGTATCAAGCGCGGTGCGCAGTCTTTTCAAATTGAGGTAAACGCCCGGCAGGTTCTGGACGATGTCAAATTGGGCGACAGTATCGCGATTAACGGGGTGTGCCTGACGGTAACCGCATATGACGGGCAGCATTTCAGCGCTGATGTTATGCCCGAAACCATGGACAAAACCACTTTAAAGCATCTGCAGCCCGGCGCCTGCGTTAATCTGGAACGGGCGGTAAGATTGGGCGACCGGATGGGGGGCCACATCGTACAGGGGCACGTCGATGCCACGGGAGCGATAAAGAACAAAGAAAAAAGAGATATCGCCATAGTCTACACCATAAAGGCTCCGGCCGATGTACTACGTTATACTGTGCCTAAAGGTTCCATAACCGTTGATGGCATCAGTTTGACCGTTATAGATGTTCTGCCTGACAGCTTCACGGTTTCTTTAATCCCTCATACTGCCCGGCAGACCGTATTAGGTTTAAAAGAACCGGGTGATTATGTTAACCTGGAAAGCGATATCCTGGGGAGATATATAGAAAAGCTGTTGAAGACAGATGACAGCAGGAACCAAAGCCATCTTAACCTGGGATTTCTGGCCGAAAATGGATTCATATAGGGAGGTAGTTGCAATGTTTAACACTATTGAAGAAGCAATTAAAGACATCCAGCAAGGCAAAATGGTAATCATAGTAGATGATGAGGACCGGGAAAATGAGGGAGATGTAATAGTCGCAGCAGAAAAGGCCAGCCCTGAAATTATAAACTTTATGGCCAGCCATGCCAAAGGCCTTATATGTATGCCTATGACCGGCGAAAGACTTGACCAGCTTGAAATTCAGCCTATGGTACAGAAAAATACCGACAACCATGAAACCGCTTTTACGGTATCGGTTGACCATAAATCGACCAGTACCGGGATTTCAGCCTTTGAGCGGGCGGCTACGGTAGCTGCACTGATAGACCCGGCCAGCGAACCGGCAGATTTCAGACGGCCCGGACATATCTTCCCCCTGCGCTACAAAGAAGGGGGAGTGTTAAGGAGAACCGGCCATACCGAGGGGTCAATAGACCTGGCCAAACTGGCCGGACTGTATCCGGCGGCGGTAATCTGCGAAATCATGAATGAAGACGGAAACATGGCCCGGATTCCTCAACTGCTGAAGTTTGCCGACAAACATGGGATTAAGCTTATAACCATTGCCGACCTTATTGAGTATCGGCGCCGTACCGAAAAACTGGTGGTCAGAGTGGACGATGCCCGCCTGCCTACCATGTATGGAGATTTTACAGCAGTGGCTTATGAATCCCGGCTGGATGGCAAAGGGCATATAGCTCTGGTAAAAGGGGTATGGGAGCCGGACGAACCTATTCTGGTCCGGGTACATTCCGAATGCCTTACCGGTGATGTTTTCGGTTCCTGCCGCTGTGATTGCGGTGAACAACTGGCTACTGCCATGAGCATGATTGAGAGGGAAGGCAAGGGAATTCTCCTCTACATGCGCCAGGAAGGCAGAGGTATTGGCCTGGTCAACAAGATCAGGGCCTATAAGCTGCAGGACAATGGCCGGGATACGGTGGAAGCCAATATTGAACTGGGCTTTCCGGCTGATTTGCGGGACTACGGCATAGGAGCTCAGATCCTGGTCGATCTCGGGGTTAAAAAAATGAGGCTGATGACTAATAACCCTAAAAAGATCCGGGGCCTGGAAGGCTATGGACTGGAAGTGACGGAAAGGGTGCCCATTGAGATAGACAGCAAAGCTGAAAACTGGAAATATTTAAACACCAAAAAGGAAAAAATGGGACATTTGCTGGCCCATATATAATCAACAAGGATTGAATTACTGTTGGAGGTGCGTAATGAGTAAAGTATATGAAGGCAAGCTGTTAGGGGACAATCAGCGTTTTGCGGTAATCGTTTCCCGCTTCAACGAATTTATAACCAATAAACTGCTGTCCGGCTGTATTGATGCCCTTACCCGTCATAATGTGGATCCCGATAATATTGAAGTGGCTTGGGTGCCGGGAGCTTTTGAAATGCCGCTGGCCGCTCAGAAAATGACGGCTCGGGGTTACGATGGCGTCATCTGCCTGGGAGCGGTGATCCGCGGCGCTACTCCCCACTTTGAATATGTTGCGGCTGAGGTTACCAAGGGTATTGCCCAGGTAGGATTAAGCAGCGGGATACCTGTTGTGTACGGAGTGATAACAGCCGATACCATAGAACAGGCAATTGAAAGAGCAGGCACCAAGGCCGGCAACAAAGGAACCGATGCGGCCCTGACCGCAATTGAAATGGTAAACCTCTTAAGACAGCTGGACAACAAATAGCTGCAGAAAATAGCCGGAGAAAATTAAAAGAGCTGCCGTTTTGCCAGGCAGCTCTTTTAGTATGCCCGTTATTAGAATGCAAGTACGCAGGCAGGATAGTTGTCTTGCAGGAATTTTGCGATTTCTTCACTCTGCAGGGCTTTGCCCAGTTTCTCAATGCGGGGATCATCCTTATCTTCCGGCCTCACCACCAGGATATTGGCAAAAGGCGAATCTCCCGGTTCTACAAACAATGCCTTCATGGGGTCAAGACCGGCGTCAAGGGCATAATTGGTATTGATGCAGCAGATGTCGGCATCTTCCAGCAACCGGGGAAGAGTGGCGGCATCTGCCATACTTATCTTCAATTCTTTGGGATTTTCCAGAATGTCCTGCTGGGTAGCGGTAACACCGGCGCCTTCTTTTAATTTGATCAGGCCGGCGGACTGCAGTACCATCAGTGCCCGCCCGCTGTTACTGGGATCATTGGGAATACCTACCTGAGCTTTATCAGGAAGTTTATCCAGGTTGTCCAGCTTCTTGGAATAAATACGCATGGGTTCGGTGTGAATTTTCACCGTCCAGGTCAAATCAGAACCAGTTTCTGTATTGTAATCCTCCAGATAGGGTATATGCTGGAAAAAGTTGGCGTCAATTTGCCCGTCTTTTAAAGCCGGATTCAGCTGGGAGTATTCGGTAAACTCCTTGATAACCATATCTACTCCCTGCTCCGCCAATTTAGGCTTTACCATCTTGAGCATAGCCGTATGCGGTTCGCCGATAGCTCCCACCATCAGTTTATCGGCAGCAGCTTTATTATTATCCTTATCCGGGGCCGGACCTTGGGACTGTTCCTGACCGCAGCCTGCAGCCAGGAACAGGGTCAGAATTAAGCATGATATCAAAATCAGGGAAAAATTTTTTTTCATTCACTCTACCTCCTTTTAGCGACTACTTGATTGGATAGCCTGGTACCCAGCATCTGAATGAGCTGGACCAATATTATAAGTACGATAACGGTTATCCACATAACCCCGGTCTGGTAACGCATGAACCCATGGTAATAGGCCAGGGTTCCTAACCCACCTCCTCCCAATACTCCTGCCATGGCCGAATAACCCACCAGATTGATGGCAGTTATGGCTATCCCCAGAACAATAGACGGAATCGCCTCGGGGATAAGGACCTTACGGATAATCTGCCAGGTATTGGCTCCCATGGACAAGGCAGCTTCTATCAAACCCCAGTCAATATCTTTCAGAGAAGTTTCAACCAGTCGGGCAACGAAAGGAATAGCGGCAATTGACAGAGGTACAATGGATGCGACGGTGCCAATGGACGTTCCCACAATAATTCGGGTCAGGGGTATAACCAGGATAAGCAGGATAATAAAGGGAATAGAACGAAATATGTTTACTATAGCTCCCAATATTTCATTAACCCTCTGATTTTCCAGGATATGTCCCTTCTCCGTGGTGACCAGAATCACTGCCAGAGGCAAACCGACAATATAGCTGACGGCAGTGGAAATCAGCACCATATAGATAGTCTCCCAGGTAGCAAGCAGCAACGCCCCCGGTATCCAGGCATTGCTGCCCAGGGTTGAATCCAGCCAGGCATTTATATCAATAGCCATAATCGTTTCAATCATTTTGCAACACCTCAATTTCCAAACCATTTTGCTTTAAGAAACCCATAGCCTGGTTTACCAGTTCCGGGGCTCCGATCAATTCCAGGGTAAGGTTGCCGAAAGGGGTATCCTTTACCCGGTCGATATTGCCGTAAAGAATATTAGCTTTAATATTAAAGCTCTGCAGCATGGTGGACATTACCGGTTCACCGGCGGAAGCCCCGATAAATGAAACCCGAATCAGCCGGCTGACCGTCTGACCATTGTCAACAAAAGACCGGTGGAGAATTTCTTCCGGTATCTCTTTATTGATAATAGTATTGATAAAACTTCGTGAAGTGGGGGTGCCGGGATTGGAAAATACGCTTAAGACGTCTCCCACCTCCACGATCCTGCTGTTATCAATGACTGCTACCCGGTCACAGGCCTCTTTGATCACATTCATGTCGTGGGTTATGAGCAAGATGGTAAGCCCCAGCTGGCGATTGATATCCTTAAGCAGCTTCAATATGGAACGGGTAGTCTGGGGATCCAGTGCCGAAGTGGCTTCATCCGATAATAAAAGAATGGGGTCGTTGGCTAAGGCGCGAGCTATCCCCACCCTTTGTTTCTGCCCGCCGCTGAGCTGCTCCGGGTAAACCCGGGCCTTGTCCGTCAGTCCAACCAATTCCAGCAATTCTTCCACTTTTTTACGAGCTTCTGGCTGGGGCACCCCGGCAATTTCCAAGGGAAACATGATATTGTCGAAAACATTTCGGGAGGAAAGAAGATTAAACTGCTGAAAAATCATACCGATCTTCTGGCGCAACTGACGCAGTTCCTGCCGGTTCATGGCGGTTACGTCGCGGCCGTCAATCAGAATATGGCCGGCGGTGGGTTCCTCCAATTTGTTGATGCAGCGAATAAGGGTGCTCTTGCCGGCGCCGCTTAAGCCGATAATACCGAAAATTTCACCTTTATTAACGGACAGGGTCACATCTTTCAGGGCTAAAACTTCATTTCCGGCGCCATTATATACTTTGCTCAAGTTATTGATTTGAATCAAGATCACTGGCCTCCCCTGTACAAAATAAAAAGGGGCTGTGCCGAAACTTCAGTTTCGGGACAGGGCCCCATTTATTTTAAAGAGAA
>ENA-UOOK01000170-UOOK01000170.1-fermentation-metagenome-genome-assembly--contig:-NODE-170-length-80193-cov-8.353365_pt1 | contig 80193 bp, 66 predicted proteins | sample MGYA00245777_ERZ724023 | MGnify/ENA primary metagenome ERZ724023 (study PRJEB28704, sample SAMN03018312) | fermentation metagenome | biome: anthropogenic terrestrial biome; feature: soil; material...
TTCATATTGTCATCTTAGGTGTTTGACCTCTGCACTTCTATGATATCCCTCCAAAGCTGAGTAAGCTACAAAGGTATTAAAAATATCCATCGCGTAGATTTCAAGCGGAGAAGTGTCGAACTGGACCGTGTCCGGCAGGACCGCGCGGAAATGGGTCCCGAAAATAGACTGCTCGTCCGCCATAACCTTATCGAAGGCAATTTTGTTTTCCGCCCGGAGGAACCGGTTGATCGTTTCCACGTCCTTCAGGAAATCCATCTTGTTCTGGACAAGCTGGATCCCGTTCGGATAAGTGTAACCGACGATCTGCCGGGTAAAGGCGTTCGGATACGGAACCGAAATCATGTTGTTCACAAGCCGGTCGTCCGCAGACCGTTTAAAAATCTTCTGCCGGTTCTCGTAAATGTCAAGAAGCTGGTGCATTTCGGCCCGGTCCTTCGCATGTATCATCAGCGCGTTGTTCAGTTCGGACGGCAGCGTTCCTTTATTGAGCGTCGTACCGGCAAAGCCTTTCTGCTGCATCTGCACCGGTAGGCAGGAAGTCGTAATTTTCCGGCGCCCATGAAGTAAATTATTCATGAATTATTCCCTCCCTATCAAAACAGGGCTGAGCGCGGCAGTGTACGCAGCGCAGGGCCGTTTCCGGTTTCAAAAACATTCGTGACAAGGGAAGCCGTCGCATCGGCGGCATCGTCCTTCTGCTTTCCCTGATATTTTGCACTCTGATTGAACTTCGTAAGGTGTTCAATGTACTTGTTATACATTTTCCCTCCGTCCGGCAGATCTTTTCGGGCAGACCGTTTCAGAAAATGAAGCCGGATCCCGTAAGGCTGAAGTTCACTGTTGATTTTGCCTTTGATTTCGTCCTGGCAGGCAAGGATACGGTCAAGTTTGCTCTTTGTGTTCGGCGCCTTTTTACAGGTAATATTGCACCGGTATCCACGCTTCCGAAGGTCTTTGTCCACCTGGGCGCAATATTCGTCGCCGCCGTTGTTTGCCTCCATAAAGCCGCGCGTACAGCCATACTTCACAATCTTTTCTTCCACCAAGGGACATGTGACCTCTTTCGGCGCGTTGATGTGAACCACATCGACTGCATACCCGTCATGCCCGTAAAGCGGCCCGACCGGCATGGAAAAGAAGTCGCCGCCGCCCCACGCAATATCCGCCGCGAATCCCACAATATCCGGGTCTCCCGGCGGAAGTTCATCAAGGCCAAAGTAGAGAAGAGAGTTTTCCTCGAAAAGAAGTCCTTCCCGTTCAAGTCCATTTTGCATAATAAGGGCTTCAAAATCGTAAGGGTCCATCAGGGCCTTGTCCTGCTGGAACATTTCGTCAGTGTAGGCCAGCGAACCGTAATATCCGGAAAAATTGCTTTTCCCGGTTTCCTCGTCGCCGCCCGGGATCCGGATCTCCGTCAACCGCTCCGGGTATTTGTCCTTGAAAAAGTCGATGATCTGGCTCATGGGGTCGTTGTTTGCAAAAATTGTCCCGATGAAAAGGAAGTTGCAGCCGCCCTGCATACGTTTAAGGATATCGGCCTTCAGGCGGCTTGCCTTTTTCTCCATCCGGTCCGGGGAACTGCTTTCCTCGGTATCCTTTACCACGTCGTCGATATACAGCGTTCCCCGTGCACGGGTGCAGCCGGTAATGGAGCTGTCGAACCCGACGCAATAGAGCGTAGATTCCGAATGGAGAGACTTCTTCCCGTCGTCCCGGTAGTCAAGCGTTAAGGTATCGGCATTGGAATAGACCAGACGGAGGTTTGGGAAAATCTCCTGATACTCCGGGCTTTCGATGATTGTGTTGACGCCGGTAAAGAATTTGTCCTTTGCGATGGAAGCCGCATAGTTCACCATCATGTTCGGCAAATCTGGGTTCTTCCCGATCTGCCACGCCATATAACGCTTTCCCGTCTCGGTCTTTCCCATTCCCTGAGGTTCCGAGAATGTCAGGACGTGCCGCTTCTGCGCAGAGAACCATTGCAGCTTATCTACTACCGGGCCAAGGACAGAAATACGCGGCGTGTAGAACTTTTCTTCCAGGTTGACTTTCTGATTCCCGCTGCCGTCCACGGAAACGCCTTGGTTCCATTCAAGGCAAAGCAAAAAGTGATGGAAAGAATACGGCGCCAAAAGCACATGCGAGCGGTGGAACCAATAATTGACGCCGCTCAACCGTTTCGGGTCTATTCCCGTCAGTTCTTTTTTGCGGGATTTTATCATGTCGATCATTTCCCGGCAGGTGGCGCACATCATGTCCGTGTCTCCGAGAATTTGATAGGATTCTGAGAGCTTTCCCATAATGACAGAACGCCTGTAAACCTGCATACGCGGGTTCGTCAGCCGCCCGGAAAGCTCTTGAATATCCTTTTCAGCCTGTATCTTTTTGAGGGCGAGAGTCGTTGCCGAATCCGGCCGGATCGCCTGCCGCTTATTCATACTGTCGCTCTCCCCTGTTGTAAATAAAAATAATATTATCTGTTGCTAATGACTGATTCTATCAGCATGCGTTCACAAATCAATGATATAATAAATATTGGAGATGAATGATATGGTATCTGATAAAACGCTCGGCAAGTATTGCAACTATTTAAAACGATATGTTTCCGTAAGTGTTCGTTATCATCAGAAAAGATCAAGCAATTTGCACTATCCTGTAAAAACTTGTAATGAAACTACCTGTGACAATGCTGAATGTAACATGAATAAAAATTATATTGGAGGCAAATCGAATGGTAAAAATCCTTTATCGGATAGCCCATTCAAAAATAGATGATAAACTATGTGAATTATTCGTATCATTGCAGTGTTTTGTATTGAACATCAAGCCTTCCTGGTCTTCTTTTATATATGTGCCGCCCGTTGCAATTCGGGCGGCTTTTTATTATAGCCTGTCGGAATCGAACCGGCATACGCCTACGGCTGCATATCGGCGCCCTGCCCCCGCAAGCAGGGCGCTTATTGAAAGGAGGGGCGCTGCACGCCCTTTGACGGTGTAAACAAAAAAGCGCCGACAACCGCAAATGCGGAAGCCGGCGTCATACGCTCACAAGACTTTCTGTCTATATTATACTGTGCGTTGAAAGAAAGTCAAGACGATTTATACAGAATGGATTTTGAAGAGAATATAGAGAAAGAAATCAATCGATAAATAAATCAAAACCAGTAGAAAGGCTGGAGTCGGGCAATGGCTCTGATTCCGATCTTCTTTTCATATAATCAAAAACATATAGAAAATATGTTGAATTTTGGAAATTGTGCAACTATAAATAGTTCTAGGAATCAAAAAAACGTGTTTCGTTACATCATGACCTACTACAACCGGGAGCGGATCTATACTGCCAATCCGAGCGGTCTTGCTCCCGCTATGTACCGTCAGGCCGCCAGAGGCCTGGCCGCTTAACCAGCTGATTTTGCGTGTTCACATTCTGCATGCTTCTTGACTTCTCCATTCACATTGAGTAAAACAAAATGATATTGCAAAAGGAAAATCCTCAAAGCTGAAGTGTAATGTGCTTACAGCTTTGAGGAAACGTGAGAAAATATATCATTATTCTTTTGATCTTTTCATTTTGGAGCTTTGCTGAGTTTTGCGAACATATCCCCAAATACTCCATCGCGGTACACAAAATTGCAGATTCGCATAAGGTGCCGATTTGGATTCAGTTTCCATTTGAGGTCGTCCGTCAGAATGGGAGACGTAACAAGTGTTGAGGGGCACCAAAGGGGATTAATCATATACCCAATTGTGGAAATGTCCCAGATAATTCTGGATGGAGCCATTGCGCCAAACGGGATATTTTCTTCTGCATTCTGCTGGTAATCATCCGTACCCTTCAGATAAGTGAGCCGGAAAAGTTTCAGCATGTTATCAGCATTCTGAGGACTGAGCTGGCTAATGACAATATCGGACAAATAAGAACCTATTCTGCTTTTTCCCATTAGATTTTCTCTTAGTTCCGCCGCAGTGGTTGTAAGATTGGATGCCACTGTCATACAGGGAATAAGGACAAGCGGAACGCCGCTGTCAAAAATAATTTGGGAAGCGATCGGGTCCTGCCCAATATTAAATTCGACAGTGTGAGGCCAATAAAGAGGGTGACCGCCCAGCCAGACGATAACGATTTTCTTAGTGATTTCAGGTTCCATAAGGATTGCGGATGCAATGTTAGTAATTTCGCCAATTGCAACAACATAAAGAATATCGTCACTTGCCATAGCCCTTTGAACTAGATCGCGCGCTGCGTCGCTTTCAACAGGCTGATTTGAGTTTTCCATATATTTCGAGGAGCCGCGGAATACTTTACCCTCCGGAGATTTATCAAGCATTCCAAAAATTTTAATAATTTCTTGGTAACTTTGTTCCAAACCTTCGGCCAAATCAAGGGTCATAGGAACAGTAACATCATCTTTATTCAGAAGTTTAGCAAAGAATGTGCCGGAGAACGGCGCCGCATAAACCGCTTCCACATCAAGTTTTTCGGGTGACATTAATGCGTATGACAAAGCAAACTGGTCATCCACTTCGTTATAGGTGTCGGTGTCGAGAACCATTCGGACTTTGCCTGAGGGAGGAGCAAGGCGTGTTACCATTTCTTCTTTAGTAAGTTTGGGAAATGTCATCATTTAATCTCCTTTCGTTTGCGACCCTACGGCTGCTGTTTCTGCACGGGTTAAAAATGGAGCATGAATCTTCGTCAGTAAGGATTTCGAGCCGCCGATGTTATTGGAAATAATCATAACCACAAGCAAGAAGAAGCCGAGAGTGATATTCTGGAACGTATCTGGCAGACCGGCTGCAATCAGCCCGATGAAGATCGTGTTGAGAGTGAACTGGCTGATCAGGATTCCAAACGTCATATCACAGAGTGGCTGTAGAACAATCGCAATCATAATGCCCATAAGAGGTTTGAAAATCAGGGTTGCGCTGCCAAGACCAGTTTGAGCCCCCATGGAACCAGATTGGCTTATGGTTAGAATGGCCGCAATTGCTATGAAAATCCCGCCTATCACAAACGACATGAATTTGACGAACTGTGTTTTGATTCCCGTGTTTTTCGCAACCGCCTCATCGCTTCCCACGGCTCGCATATGGTAACTGAATTTTGTATAGCTGAACAGAAAATAAAATATAAGTGTTGCAAAAATAAGCACATAAACGATGTAGGGAGAAGCGCCCAGCACGGCATACTTATAGTCAATGCTGATAAAGCTGAACTTGCCTGCAATGTTTTTTCCGACGATTTCATAAATCATTGTAAGAGCCATCGTCAAGATAAGGGAAGGAATTCTGCAGAGCCAGTTTAAAAGACCTGTTACCGCGGAGAGAATTAAACTGGAAGCTAAGCAGCCAATAATCAGTCCCGGCAGTCCAAACCATGAGGACATGATGCCTCCAATTAAACCGCTTATGATAATACGCGAACCGATTGTAAAGTCAAAGATACCGCACATATAGCCGAAGGCAACCGCGTACGCGGTTATAGTTGGAATGATTGACTGCAGAAAAATCGTATAAATGCCATTGAGATTGCTGAATCTCTCAAAAGCGATGGCTAGGAACACGCAGTATACAATTATGGGCAGAAGTAAAGCTTTAAAAGCTTTTAACAGAGTTGTTTTCATCTCAATTCATATCCTCGTAAATATTCAATGCAAATGGACTTCCCATGCAGATAAAACAAACTAAAGCTGTTTCTCGGTTTTCAGGCAAGGCAGAGGCGCTTTTCAGCGCCCAGCCATGTGTGAAACCGTTTTATCTGTTTCGTGCAGCTTTATTTTTTCACAAGATCCTTATGCCTTGCTGCTACGTCGGCTACCGTAAAGCTGTCGACTGTTTTTTTGAAGGTATCCTCATTGATGTTTGAATTATAAAATTTGATCAGATTTTTCTTGATTTCGTCAGACGTATAAACAGGGGTGTCACCCAGGAAATAAGTGAGAAAATTATCCGCCTCCGACTTAGAGGTGAGTTCAAGGTAATTCGTTACAAGAATAAATGGTTTATCCTTAACAATCGGAGTCCCAATGACCGAGTTTACAAGAATGACGGTTGAAAGCAATGGGTCGATCTGCTGCTGGCCTCCATAAGCGACGTTAAAGGATTTATTAGCAAAATATTGGCCCATTGTAAAATCGAAATCGATTCTGCCAACTTTGATCTTACCTGCGAGATTATGATCTGACAAAGCTTTTTCTATGGTTGGCAGAGCTGCAGGGCAGTAAGTTCCCGCAATCAAGATTCCGTCCATCTCGGGGTACGCGGCGATATAGCTTTCAATGGTTTTTGTCATATCGGTCTGGACCGTGATGCCATAGGTGGTGTTAAGCAGTTTGATTCCGGTTTCCTTAACTGCCTTGGCGACACCGCTGTCACGCAGATCCGAGGAAGTGTCGCCTTTTGCAATATTGATGACACAAAGGTTCTTGACGCCTTGGCTGGACAGAGTTTTTGTGATGTTATAAGCGCATTTCTCATCATCTTCATTGCATCCGCCGGCAAAATATTTGGAGCTGTAAATCTGATTGCGAATTGTTGTATCGCTGATCGTACGGAACATAGTCGAATAATACACGCCGGCGTCGGAACACATACGATCCACCGTTGGAAGCATCGAGTCGGAAGCCGGCATGAAAATAATGCCATCGACTCCGCGGCTTATAAGGTCGGAAACGTTGTTTACAAGGGAGTCTGCGGTCAGGTCGCTTTCAACAAGGACCAGTTCACCGCCCGCCGATTCAACGGCAGCTTTGACGTTGGTTACAATGGAGACAAAGGTTGGGTCTGTTGATGAAGTTGCCCAAGGAAATCCAATTTTGAATTTTTTAGGGTTTTGTCCGGATACAGCCGAGCTTGTCGGCGCAGAGGATGTTCCACTGGCAGTCCCCGCATTGTTTGAGCAGCCAGCAAGTGTGCTGACGGCCAGGGTAATTGCCAGTATCAGTGACAGTACCTTTTTCATTTTTTACCTCCCGTTAATTATTCTAATTGAATATCTATCATCAACAAGATAATCTTGCTGATTACTTAATTACATTTGCACTCTTGCGGTCGAATGCAATAACGACGATTGCGATCAGAATCACGCCTTCAACAATCTGTTGGGTCAGTCCGTCAATGCCCATGAGGGACATTCCGTTTTTCATAACCGACATGGCAATACTGCCTAAGATTGCAGCTCTGAATTTGACAGGCCAACCGCCTGTCAGAGGCATTCCACCGAAAAGAACGGCCAGCAGTACATCAAATTCAAAGGCGTTTCCCGTTTTTGAGGAAGCCGTGCAGGTGCGGACCAGACTGAAAAAGCCGACCAAACCGCACATCAGTCCGGAGATCACAAATGCCATGGTGCGCACCTTCTCAACTTTGACACCGGACTGTCTTGCCGCATCTGCTGACGCACCCACAGATCGGCATTGTTTGCCGTAAGCAGAAAATTCAAACAGAAGGAACAGTGCAACCAAAAGCGCAACGAACACAAAAATCTTAACGGAATTCTGGTCAAATACGCGCATGGATACGGGAATACCGACCGAACCGTTCAGGAGCCAGGTTGTAATTCCCCTTACCACAAAAGACATTGCCAGTGTGCCAATGAAGGATTCGACCCGGAGCCTGGCAATCATAACACCGTTCAGCAATCCGATTGCAAGCCCTGTCAGAATGGCTACGGGAAGAATCAGCGCCAGATTAATCTGCCCCGCGTATGAGGCAAGCGCCGCGGATAAACCGGCGATTGCGCCTACCGAGAGATCCAATTCTCCAAGCGACATGAGAAAAACAACGCCCATTGCTCCAAGACCGATGCTAAAAAAGTTGTTGAAGATGTTCATCAGATTTCTTGGCTGGAGCAGGTTGCCTTCCGTGAGAAATTCAAAAACTACAGTAACAATCAAAAGCCCGATAAATGAAAAGTAATTTCGTACGGTTTCCTTCATATTCAATTTATTTTTTCCGATAAATTGAGCAACCATCTTATCCATCAGTCTTTCCTCATATCATTTTTTTAATCAGTTTTGTTTCCGACAGGCCCTCGGCTCTGTGAAACTCTCCGGATATCTTCCCGTCCTGAAGAGTCACAATGCGGTCACTCATGCCGATCAGTTCGGGGAGTTCTTCTGAAATCAGCACAATGGATTTCCCGCTTTTTTTCAGCTCTTCAATTAGATGGTAAATCGAAGCTTTGGCACCGATATCAATTCCGCGTGTCGGGCAGTCCAGTATCATAATGTCGGAACCCTTCGCGAGCCATTTCGCAAGGACAACCTTTTGTTTATTTCCACCGCTCAGCTCATTGCAGTACTCATTAATTGATCCCGCTTTGACTTCAAGATTCCCGGACCATTTTTCGGCGAGATTGTTCTCACTCTTTTTTGCTATTAAATGATGTTTAGCGATATTTTTAAGAGAAGGCAGACAGATGTTGTCTTTTATACTGCATATGGGCATCAGAGATTCCCGGTCACGGTTTTTTGACACATAGGCGATTCCTTTGTCAACTGCCCATGCCGCATTTTTCACCGTTTCTTTTCCGTCTTTAAGCACTTGCCCGGAACTCGGTTTTATCAGCCCAAAAAGTACTTTTCCCAAATCATGCATTCCACAGTCACTCAGGCCTCCGATACCTAAAATTTCTCCTTTGTGCAGGGAAAGGGATACATTTTTGAGGACTTTTGTCGAAACATTTCGAGCTTCCAGCACGGTATCTCCGCAGCATTCCTCGTCGTTGTCTTCCCGGTAATAATGTCCGGAAATATCACGGCCGATCATGAGAGTTTTGATAGTATCGGAATTAAAATCTTTTTTCTCCAGTTTTGCGGTGACAACGCCGTCTCTAAGAATGGTAAGCGAATCGCAGATCCGCATGATCTCATTGATATCGTGGGAGATGAACAGCACCGATCCACCGCTTTTCCGTTGTTTTTCCATTAGCTTATATAGAATATCTCGCCCATTGACAGTTAAGGCAGTTGAGGTTTCATCCACGATCCACAGTTTCGGCGCAGTATAAAATGCGCGGGCCAGTTCCACCAGCTTTCTGTCTTCAAAAGTCAGCTTGTCAATATTCTCCTGAGGCTTGATATGAAAAACACCGACGGATTCCAGAGCCTTTTGAGCCTCTTGGTTCATTTTTTTGACGTTGAGAAACCCCGCTCTTGTAAACAGAGCTTCTTTGCCGAAGAAAATATTAGCGGCCACGGAAATCTTTCCAATTGTGTTCTGTTCTTGAACAACCATGCTCACCCCATGATTCATCGCATCAATGGTGTCGGTCGGGCTGTATACCTTTCCTTCCAGATACATGGTTCCGCTGTCGGCCTTTTTAATACCCGCAAAAATAGAGGAAAATGTCGATTTCCCCGATCCATTTTCTCCGATCAGTCCATGAATTTCTCCTTTTTTGATCGCAATATTGACATTCGAAAGCGCTACAGTGGAATCAAATGTTTTGCAGAGATTTTCGGCTTGACATAGATAATCGTTACTCATGGGTACCTCACCTTACTCTAGAGATTCAAAAGCTCAACGGACTTTATTCATTTTAGTAAATATTTTTTTTGCCGTATGCTCGTACTTCATTCCCATAAGGGATTGAAGGGGAAGCTCCCTTTCTGGTTATGGAAATGCCGCTGGCGATTGAAGCGATTCGAAGTGCTTCTGAGGGATCGCTGCTTTTAGACATCTCATGCAGAAAATAACCGGTAAAAGTATCTCCGGCCGCAGTCGTATCAATCGCGGCAGATGGAAGCGCCGCCGAATAATACATTTCTCCGTTTGCTCCAATATACCAGGCTCCGGCTGCACCTTTAGTCAGCACAACCGATGTGCGGGGATACTTTTTTTTCACGGTGCGCTGAATGCTTTTTGCGTCGTCCGATCCAAAAAGCTCCTTGCTTTCCACCTCGTTGACAAGCAGAATGTCAACTTTTGTCATATCACATGTTTGAATCGCTTCGTTCAGAGGCGATGGGTTGAAGGCAATTTTAAGACCTTTTCGGCTTGCTTCTTCAATAGCATAATCCACACAGGAAATTTCATTCTGAAGAACGATCAAGTCGCCTTTTGAAAAATGCGAAAGGACTTCGTCGATATACACTTTTGTCACCTTATCATTTGAACCGGAAACGATAATAATACAGTTCTGACCCTCCTGATCCACTTGGATCACAGCATGTCCGTTCGGAGTATCGGATCTTCTGATAAAATCGGTTCGGATTGCATCCGAATGCAGTGCGTCTAAAAACATATCTCCGTCGTTTCCAATGATTCCGGCAAAGAAAATTTCACTGCCGGCTCGCGCTAAAGCTACTGCCTGATTGAATCCCTTTCCGCCGCAATAAGATTCATATTTCTTTGCGTCGATCGTTTCCATCGGCTTGACAAGATGTGTGACTCTGTAAGTCCTGTCAATATTGAGCGATCCCAGCACTAGTTTTTTCATTCTGCAATTCTCCCAAAGTCATTCTGGTGTTCAAAGTAATACAGCTCCAGCGTTTCCCGATTGACCAAGGCGGGCGGTACACCATGTCTGGTTGTTGACAGTCCCGCTGCGCAGGTCGCATATTGGATAGCTTCGTCTATATCTTTTCCCATTGATAGGTAGAAGGCGAGCGCCGAAATAAACGCGTCAGCTGCACCGGTTGTATCAACCGGCGTAATGCGGGCGGCCGGAAAATATTTTTCGTGCTGTTCATCCTGAAGAAAACATCCTTTTTCACCAAGAGTAATAATAACGGTTTTAGCCCCTTGCTTTCGGAATACCTTTGCCTTTTCCTCCAAAGAAATTACATTAGGAAGCAGTTCATTGGCTTCTTTTACGTTAGGGACAAGAATATCGGTGTTTTGAACCAGTTTAGGGAGCAGAGATGTCACGGCGCAGGGTTTGAGGATTACGGCAGCATGGTGCCGGTGGGCAAGCGCTGCTGCGTGAAGCACTAAATTTTGATCCAATTCGGTTTGCAGTAGGCAATAGTCGGCTTTTTCAAACAGATTTTCGTATTGATCAATATTTTTCGCGGTCAGTGCCGAGTTGGCGCCGTCAAACACCGAAATATTACTTTCCGCGTTTTTTTGAATAAACACGTAAGCATGGCCGGTAGAAATGTTATCGTGCAGTGTAACACCGTCTGTACATATGGAGTTAGACTTGAGATACTGAAACATCTGCCTGCCGTCATAATCGGTGCCCAAGGAAGAAATGAGTGCCGCCGAAGCGCCGAGTTTGGTTACGCCAAGGGACTGATTCAGTCCTTTTCCGCCGGGCATAATCACTCTCTGCCTTACATTGATTGTTTCTCCAGGTTCCGGCTGTTTATCCACAAGCATCAATGTGTCTACGTTAATTGTGCCCACAATGACAAAATGGCTGCGTTTGATCTTCTTGGGCGGAACGATACTGTCAAAACTAGAAACTTTGAAATCTTTTTGAAAGGGATAATAGGTTGTTTTGTTTGATTCGATTGCATCGATCAATTTATCTGCTGCAAAGGCCCCCAATTCTTCAAAAGGCCTTGCAATTGATGAAATCTGAGTCCCGGCGATCTTCATATTTGCAGTATCGATACCAACGACAGAAATTTCTTCAGGAACCCTTATGTGCAAATACTCTGTCAGGGTGGCTATTTTTTCTGCCGCCGCCGAATCGAAGCAAATAATGCCGGTATGAGCTTGAAGCCAGAGCGAGCCGCACGATTCTGCAAGACGCCATACTGCATCAGGACTTTCAGAAATTTGGTGGTCAAAAAGGCATCTGCGGATCCCTTCCGCAAAAATGCCAGATGCAAAGTCTTTTTTTGAAGAAAGGCAGCCAATGTGCTGATGCCCTTTGCTGACTAAACTGTTTGCAGCGGCGTAACCCATTTCTAAATATGAGAAATAAGGATTAGATGAGGAAGGCTTTTTTTCACCGTTCAGGGTGAATATTTTGGCAGCAGACGGAAGAATGCTGTTTGGAATAGCTGTGTTAGAATATTTTTCTTTGTTCCAGATGATACCGTCAACGTGATGCGCCATAAGCATTTTAAAATTCTGCATTTCTTCCTGCGCAGAAGAAGATGCACAAACAATGGTACTGTATCCCCGGGCTCTCGACTGCTTTATGATACCGGTAAGAAAATTGTAATTGGCTGTTTTTCCGATCATTACTCCTAAAATCAAAGAGGGCCTTAAATCTTCAGATGCCCTATCCATATAAGGTGAATAGTGGAATTTTTTTACAATGTTGAGCACTCGTTCTCTGGTTTCAAAACTTATGCTGTCATCCTTTTTGTTAATTACCTTCGAGACGGTTGAGACAGAAACATTCGCCAGTTCGGCAATTTCTTTTAGCGTCATACGTTTTTGTCCCCTTTCAATATTTTAATTTATTACTATTATTAATAAGAAAATTGTTTCCGAAAGTGTTTTCCTATTTAAGTTAAACATATTCTTTCCGCCTTGTCAATCATCAATTGCATAATATTTTTACAAAATATTTTGTGCACATTGCCAAATAAGCGTGCAGAGCATGTCACATTTTTACAAATAAGAAGAATATAAATTGTTTATTAAACCGAGAAAGGCTCAATTCCGGAATGTGGGCGAATTGAATTGTAAAAAGTTTCAAATGAAATTTTTTAACGGCCCCGTTTCTCGGTTCTCAAACCATAAAAAATATACCCAAATTTTATGCTAAAAAATTAGCTATAATAGTGATAGATTATTATAATATATCAGTAGTATAATAAACACGTATTAGTTATTAATTTTTATTGCTAATGACTAATATTAATTCAGAATAAATCGAAACAGAAAGGAAAGACGGGAAAGTATGAAAAGTCTGATTAAATCACGGAGGTGCAGGCATGGTTAATACAATTCTCGGGATTTTGCTAATTGTTACATTTATCGGATTGATTATCTACTGCATGAAAGGCGGGAATCTTCTAGTCGGTTTCTTGGTTACGGCTATTTTATGGTGTATTATTGCACAGGTGCCCATGCAAACCGTAGTTACAACAGTCTTTGAGAAGTCAGTTGAAGCTTACGGCAGTACAATTGCAGTGATTATTTTCGGAGCCTGGTTCGGCCGGGTCATCGTAGACACGGGTATAGCAGATTATATCATCAAAAAGGCAGTCGAACTCGGCGGAGACAAACCGCTGGTCGTCGCGCTGCTTCTCAATATTGTATGTGCTCTTATTTTTACCAGTGTGTTTGGTGTCGGTTCCGTCATGGCAATCGGCATGATTGTACTGCCGATTCTTTTTGCAATTGGAATTGATAAAAAGACGGCAGTTGGCGCCTACATGCTGTCGGTTGCTGCGGGCATGTATCTCAACATCGCCTATGTCAGCCAGTTTTTTGGCGTTTTCCAGGGAGTAACATATTCGGACAAGTACATACATTTTGCAATTTATGCCACGATTGTTCAGGTAGTCGTTATGGTGCTTTTCCTGGTTTTCCATTACCTGCGCTCTCAAAAGGGCGGCAAGGTGCGTGCATGGGCGGCACCCAATACGGATGCTGCGGCTGCGGCTCCGAAAAAGAGCCTTTCCTGGTACTGCATCCTAATTCCGTTTATTCCAATTATTTTGGTTGCATTCTTTAAATGGCAGCCGGTTCCGTCCTTCCTCGCCGGTATTATTTTAGGACTGTTACTCACCGGGAACTTGTCTTCGTACAAGGGAGCAATTGACAAACTGCAAAAAACTCTTTATAAAGGAGTTTCCGACTGCGGCCTCCTAATTGGAATGCTGTACAGCGTTGTGATTTTCCAAGCGGCGGCGAAAGAGGCTGCTCCGATTCTGAAAGAGATGCTTGGCGGCATTATCCCGAAGGATCCGTTTACGCTGGTGATTGCTTTCTGCATTCTTGCACCTCTCGCCCTCTTCCGCGGGCCGTTGATGATCTGGGGTTCCGGTATTGCCCTGCTTTCCATTCTACAGTCTATGGGAACCTTTACAACGCCATTTTTGTTTGCACTTTTTGTGGTCGCGCCTGTCGCAATTGTCGCTTCTTCGTGCCCGACCCAGTCCTGGGGCATGTGGGCTTTAAGCTATGCGAAGCTGGAACCCAAGGAATATTTAAAAACAAATTTCCCATGGGCATGGATCATTTTTGTCATTAACGAACTGCTTGCTTATTTTATGCTTGCAGTGTAAAATACAAAGAATTTCAGATGGTAGGGCATGGCGGAATTTTCTCCGCCATGCCATATTGAGGGTTTATTCAGAATCTTTTTAAATTAAACTAAAACGGATAACTTCCATAGAAACTTACAAAGGAGGTTCTGTCATGCAAAAGCGGGCAATCCGTATCGGAATCGATGTCGGCGGCACGCATACCAAAGCGGTCGCAATTGACAACAACACCAATGAAATCGTGGGCCGTGGCTCCGTTATGACCACGCATTTTGACGAGCAGGGCGTGGCAAAGGGAGTGGTGGATGCTTTCCAAAAATGTTTGTCAGAAAACGATATAAAACCGGAAGAAGTCATTTTTATCGCTCACAGCACAACCCAGGCTACTAATGCCCTTTTGGAAGGCGACGTTGCCAAGGTGGGTGTAATCGGCATTGGAAAAGGCGGTTTGGAAGGCATCCTTGCCAAAAAGCAAACCGCAATCGACAATATCGATTTAGGAACGGGGAAATTTATCGAAATTGAGCATTCTTATCTGAAGATCAAAGATATGTCGGAAGAAAATGTCCGCAATGCCGTAAAAGAACTGGTCGACAAAGGTGCCAAGGTAATTGTTGCCAGCAAGGCTTTTGGCGTTGACGATCTTACAGAAGAGCGGATTATTGCCGAAGAAGCCAAGCGGCAGGGTGTACCCTGCACCGTTGCCTCAGATATCACAAAATTGTACGGCCTGACAACCAGAACCCGCACGGCCGCTATCAACGCCAGCATCTTGCCAAAAATGCTGGACACGGCCAACAGCACTGAAACAAGTGTTCGTTCCACCGGTGTTAAAGTTCCGCTGATGATTATGCGCGGAGACGGCGGCGTGATGGAAGTCAGTGAAATGAAAAAGCGCCCGATTCTTACCATGCTGTCAGGCCCCGCAGCCAGCGTCATCGGGGCGCTGATGTATCTGCGTGCATCCAATGGCATCTATTTTGAGGTTGGCGGTACGTCCACCAATATCGGCGTCATCAAAAACGGCCGTCCGGCTGTGGATTACTCTATTATCGGGGGACACCGGACTTATGTGAATTCACTCGATGTAAGGGTTCTGGGCGTTGCCGGCGGCAGCATGGTGCGCGCGAAAAAGGGTGGAATCATCGATGTGGGACCGCGCAGCGCGCATATTGCAAATATGGAATATGCATGTTATCATGACCCGAAAGAGTTTGAAGGTGCGAAGCTCTATTATATCAGGCCGCGCGAAAACGACCCGGATGACTATATTGCAATTAAGTTGAACAATGGCGAAAGCACCACGATTACCAATACTTGTGCCGCTGTTGTCCTGAAAATCCTGAAACCCGGCGATTACGCGTTGGCGAACGCAAAATACGATGCCGCTTATGCGGGAATGAAACTGCTGGCTGAAGAAGTCGGTATGTCCGTTGAGGACACGGCCCGCACAATTCTCCAAAAATCCTGTGAGAAGATTGTTCCCGTCATAGAGAGTCTAATTGAAAAGTATAAGCTGGAAAGAGAACAGATAACGCTGGTCGGCGCAGGCGGAGGCGCGGGAACGCTTTTGACCTTTACTGCAAACATGATGCACCTGAAATACCAGATACCCAAAAATGCTGAGATTATTTCTTCCATCGGTGTTGCGCTGGCTATGGTGCGCGAAATGGTGGAGCGTACCGTCCCGAACCCGACCGCCAAGGATATCGCAGACATCAAAAAGGAAGCGCGTGAGCGTGCGATCAGCAGCGGAGCTGTTCCGGACAGCATTGAGGTCTATGTGGAAATCGACGAGCAGTCCCAGAAAGTTACCGCAATCGCAATGGGCTCAACAGAAGTCCGGACAACAGATTTAATGAAAAACTGCGATGAGCAGGAAGCCAAGAAAATTGCGGCCGAGGCGATGAACATTGACAGCAGCAATGTGGTGCTGGAAGCCACCAACGGTCAGATATTTGTGGTTACGGCCAAACTGAAATCTCAGAGATACAAACATGTATGCGTAATTGACAAAAAAGGCTTTATCAAGGTTCAGCATTCCAACGGCGTAGTTCTCAAAACCACTGTCGAAAAAGCACCGAATGACCTTAAACAGGCATGGGATGAAGCCAGCAACTTTTCAAGCGAGGTGCGGATAAACCCGGATGCGTATGTGATAGTGGGCTCGCGTCTGTTGGATTATTCCGGCATTCCGGAGCTTTCACAGGTTTCTGGCCTAATGGTGGCGGAGATTGCCGACCAAAAACCGGATCAGCCGATTATTTTAGTCATGTGCCATAATGAACTCTAAAATGGAAGATTCGGGAACTTCTTCCGTGCTCCGCAGGCAAATTTTAGAATTGACGGGAAGGAAAGATGACTGGTGGTATTCCGGGATGCTTGACCGCAGCGTTTGTGGCCATACACTTTCCGCATGGGAGCGGAAAGATGTGGAGCGCGGCTGCATGAATGCCGCTGCTGCTGCCTGCCGTGCGGTGCAGTACTGGTTTGGTGAAAAAACGCCTATGGCGGCTGCAGAAGCGTTGGGGTTGAAAATCCGCTGTGCAAAACAGGATGATTTGTTTGGCAGCAAAAATATTCTTGGGTTTTATGACCCTAAAACAACAACCGTCTGTATGTGCGAAGACACTATTACCTCCATTGAACAATTTATCAACGGGCAGGGCTTGAATGACCTGCTTGGCAGATACAGTATTTTCGAAGTGGCTCTTCTGCACGAAATTTATCATTCGCTGGAAGACCGCATCCCCGGAATTTATACCCGAAGCCGGATGCTGCACCGAAAAATCTTTTTTGTCTTCCCCGTGCGGGTGGGACTGGACGCGGCAAGCGAGATAGGAGCCATTCATTTCTCCAAACTTATGAGCCGCTTGCCGTTTTCACCCTGCGTTTACACATGGCTGTTACTGGTCCTGAACGGAAGGACATTACCGGATGCATGGCGGATCTAGCCAGTCTTTTGAATCAGCAGAAGAAAAATACTTGAATTATTGCAGCGGACGCATCATAATAGCTTACAACAGAACGTTGCAATGAAAGGAAACATTTTTATGGATATGACTTTAAGATGGTTCGGAACCGGATACGATTCGGTTACTCTTGAACAGATTCGCCAGATTCCGGGAGTTACCGGCGTGATCACAACTCTTTACGGCAAAATGCCGGGAGAAGTGTGGGAACCGGAAGAAATTGCGGCTATGAAAAAGGAAGTGGAGGACGCCGGTCTGACCGTTAAGGGCATCGAGAGCGTCAATGTTCACGATTCTATCAAAGTTGGCACCTCAGAACGCGACCGGTATATTGAAAACTATATAACCACGCTGAAGCGGCTTGCTCAGGCGGGTATTCATATGGTCTGCTACAATTTCATGCCGGTGTTCGACTGGACCCGCACTAATCTTACAAAGAAGCGGACCGACGGCTCTACCGCGATGGCATACGACGGGAAAATGGTAGAAGGCATTACCCCTGATCAGATGTTTCAGTCCATGCAGAAAAAATCAAACGGTTTTACTCTGCCTGGCTGGGAGCCAAAACGTCTGGCTCACCTAAAAGAGCTTTTTCAGATGTACCGTGATGTGGATGAAGAAAAACTCTTTCAAAACCTAAAATATTTTCTGGAAGCTATCCAGCCGGTCTGTGAAAAATACGAAATTAAAATGGCGATTCATCCCGATGATCCTGCCTGGTCGGTTTTTGGCCTTCCCCGAATTATTACCAATAAAAAAAATCTGCTGCGCCTGATTCACATGGTGGACCGGCCTTTTAATGGGATTACCCTCTGCACGGGATCTCTCGGGTCAAATCCCGAAAATGACATTCCGGACATCATCCGCGCGGCTGGCGGCCGCATTTATTTTGCCCACCTGCGCAATCTGCACTACAACGGCTATCACAACTTTGAAGAGACGGCCCATTTGTCAAGCAACGGCTCCCTTGACATGTTTGCCATTGTAAAAGCGCTTTATGAAAGCGGCTTCGATGGCCCAATCCGCCCCGACCACGGACGTGCAATCTGGGGTGAAAAGGCAATGCCGGGATACGGTTTGTACGATCGGGCATTAGGTGCGGCCTACCTGAACGGCCTTTGGGAAGCCGTCGTAAAGATGTCGGGAAACCGTAAATCGTAAAGCGCTTTTGCTTGTTCGGAAAAAATATTTTGGAAAGGAAAGAAGATGTTTCAATGGCATATCAAAATGGCCCTGCAAAGGAGGGCCCATACGGTCCGCTTCGCCGGGATATTATTGAACTGCGTCTGAAGCCCGGGATGACTATAAGCATTAAGGCACTGTACACCTACTATGACAGCAGCCGTTCTCCTATGCGTGACGCCCTCCTGCGTCTCGAGCAGGAGGGATTGGTGATGCTGCTCCCGCAGCGCGGCATCATGATTTCCAGAATCGATTTGAAGCGGGCTGAGGAAGAACGTTTCCTTCGCGTGTCTGTAGAACGGGAAGTGATGAAGATCTTCATGCGGCAGCATAACCAGGCAGACATTGATAATCTGGAAGATTCCCTTCAGGAGCAGGAAAAGTGCATTTCTACGAGGAATCTTCGGGCTTTTTTGGATGCCGACGATGATTTTCACAATAAATTCTACTGTGCGGTAAACAAATTTTGGTGTGCCAAAACGATCGACAGTGTTTCTGGACACTACCGCAGATTCCGGCTTCTTTCCATTATTAAGCAGTCGATTTGCAAAGAGATTCTGTCTCAGCATCGAGAAATGGTAGAGGCAATCAAAAAGGACGACGAGCAAAAACTGATGGCCCTTTTCAATCATCATCTGACGAAGATGGAGAAGGAAGGTCCTGAATTCCTGCATAAGTTCCCAGACCTTTTTCAAGACATGGAAGGTAAACAGTTTGATTCTCTTAACTTGGATTTTCTGGCTTCTCTTGTAACCAACTCAAAAAGCGAATAGGAGGTAATTCTATGCATTTAAATGATTTAGAACTAAAAAACCGTGCTCAGTGGCAAAAAGCTGGGATTCGTCTTCCCGCTTTCGATCGGGAACAGATGATTTCGTCCACAAAGAGAGAACCTGTATGGGTTCATTTTGGCGCGGGCAACATTTTCCGCGCATTTCCCGCTGCACTCCAGCAGGAGTTGTTGAACGGCGGATTTTCCCGTAAGGGAATCATCGTTGTGGAGGGCTACGATGAAGAAATTATTGACCGCATGTATCGGCCCCACGACAACCTTAGTTTACTGGTGACTTTAAAATCAAACGGCACCATAGACAAAACGGTGATTGGCAGCATTGCCGAATCTGTGAAGGCCGATAGCGGTCTCGAGAACGAATTTGCCAGACTGAAAGAAATTTTTCGGTGCGAAAGCCTTCAAATGGTCAGTTTCACTATTACGGAAAAAGGGTACAGGCTCACACGTGAAAATGGGGATTTTTTACCAGATGTTCAAACTGATTTTTCATCCGGCCCTTCCAAACCTAAGAGCTATATTGGTAAGCTGACGGCGCTCTGTTATGAACGGTACATTCACGGCGCCAGACCTCTCGCACTTGTAAGTATGGACAACTGCTCACACAATGGTGCTAAGCTGTATGCGGCCGTACATACATTTGCAGAAAAATGGGTGGAAAACGGCAAAACGGAAAAAGAGTTTCTAACCTATTTGGAAGACCCAAGCCGCGTTTCGTTCCCGTGGAGTATGATTGATAAAATCACACCGCGTCCGGATGACGGAGTTAAAGCAATGCTGGAAAAAGCGGGCTTTGAGGATACGAAAGGTGAAATTACGGCAAAAAACACCTATGTAGCGCCTTTTGTAAATTCGGAAGAAACACAGTATCTTGTAATTGAAGACCAGTTTCCTAATGGGCGCCCGCCGCTGGAAAAGGCCGGCGTGATTTTCACCGACCGGGCCACCGTAGAAAAAACGGAAAGGATGAAGGTTTGCACCTGCCTCAATCCGCTGCATACGGCGCTTGCCATCTTCGGCTGTCTGCTCGGTTACACCAAGATTAACGACGAAATGAAGGACAAAGACCTTGTCGGTCTGATTCGGAGAATCGGCTACCAGGAAGGGCTGCCTGTTGTGATTGATCCGGGCATTCTGTCGCCGAAAGCATTCTTGGACGAAGTGATAAACGTGCGCCTGCCGAACCCATTCTTGCCGGATACACCGCAGAGAATCGTGACCGACACGTCACTCAAAATCCCAATCCGGTATGGTGAAACCATCAAAGCCTATCTTTCCAGTGACAAACTTGAAACAGGCAACCTAAAAATGATTCTCCTAACGCTGGCTGGCTGGTGCCGGTATCTGATGGGTGTGGACGACAGCGGAAATTCGTTTGACCGCAGCCCGGATCCGATGCTGAACAAATTAACCGTCATGCTTTCCAGTGTTAAACTTGGTCAGAAAGGTCCATTCCACGAGGTGCTTCGTCCCATCCTTTCTAATAAGGAGATTTTTGGGGTGAACCTTTACGAAGCCGGGCTAGGCAATACTGTAGAAGCAGATTTTGCAGAGCTGGTCTCTTCTAGAGGCGCTGTGCGCGCGACTTTAAAAAAGCACCTGTCAAACGGATAAAATCCCGTCCCATTACTTTAAAATTACAGCGAAAAACGCCGCCTGAGCCTAAACCTCAGACGGCGCTTTTGTTTTCAGACTGCTGACAAAAACAAAGAAATGCTGATTTACTGGTTACCCTCAGAAATTCATTTAGTTAAAAATTTAATAAATTTTTTGGTGTACTGCCATTGAAACAGTCTATCACAGCAGTTGCTGTTGTGAGGCCAATGCTATGGTAGGTTTCATAAGTATCCCCGCAGGTATGGGGTGTGCAGATCAGATTATTCAGTCCCAACAGCGGATTGTCCTTTTTTACAGGTTCCTCTTCATAGACATCAATAGCGGCCATTTTCAGTTTATGTGATTGAAGTGCTTCAGTAAGAGCCCTTTCATCTACCAGAGCACCGCGCGCCGTATTTAGAAAATAGGCACCGTCTTTCATCATGGAAAATGTATGTTGGTTCATAATATGGTGGGTTTCCGGCAGGTTTGGCAAATGCAGGCTTACAATATCAGATTTCTCTAATACCTCTTCCAGACTGCATATTTCCACGTGGAGTTTCTGCGCGGCATCCATATTTGGATATTTGTCATAGGCGCGTATTTTCACATCAAAGCCGGAAAGCCTTTTTGCGACATGCCGGGCGATGTCCCCAAAGCCTAAGAGGCCGATTTCTTTTCTATCCAGATTATTTCCTACAAACCGTTCCCATGCGCCTTCCCGTACAGAGCTGTTCAGGTGGGGAATATTCCGGAGCATGGAAAGCATAAAAGCCACGGCCTGGTCTGCAACAGAAGAGGCATTTTGGCCTTTGGCATTTGTCACCAGAATGTGATGAAGTTTGGCAGCCTTAAGGTCGATGTTATCTATTCCAACACCAAATCTTGCGATAATTTTTAACTTGGGCGCAATTTGAAATACACTTTCATCCCAGGTGTCAACGCCCGCGACAACCGCATCAATGCTGGGAATGACGGCTTTCAGTTCCGCAAAGGAATAGGGCCTGCCAAATTTATTTTCGACAACTTCAAATCCGTTTTTTTCAAACAGCTTATTTGCTTCTCCACAATAAAGGGAATAATTTGTAGCAGTCACCAATACTTTTTTTGTCAATTTTCAATGTCTCCTCTGTAATTGAACTGATAAAAACAGTGCCCGCAGCTGAACCAGCGATATAAGCCATATAAAAACTTGCTTCTATCGTGATCCAGAGTGGGCTCTGTTTCTATATGTTAATATTTTTTCACAAACAAAGTTATTAAAGCTTATGCTACGTTGACCGTCAGCAAAATATTGGCAAAAGTCCTCTTTTCACCGGTCGAAATAGCAAGGCGGATATCCGGCTTGCTACATTCATCATAAAAGTCGAACCGCTTTAAACCGCTTAATTCCATTCCACTGAGAATTTGCCTGAACTCGCTGAAAATATCCGGTTCCTTGCCATCCGGAATCATGACTTCAGCTTTTTCGATATTAACTGTCTGAGAAATGACTTTTAGAACTTCGGTAACCGTTGGGACACCGCTTGTGAGGCCAAGGTAAACCTTTTCCGCATTTCCGGTCTTGGAGTTCAGCGGGTAGTTTCCATCGGAGATTAATATTTTATCACCGTGACCGCATAATGAAAGCACCCGCATAATTTCGGGATTGATACAGGCCGTTTTCAGCATGGTATTTTACCTTCTCCCTTCATTTTTCATTTTCCCTTAACTGGCCTAAAGTTCCCCCTGGATGCCATTTTACATATTCCTTAGGAGTAAGTCCTCTCGATACCTGCAGGGCAACGCTGAGCCCTTGCAGAACAAATATTTCGGCAAGGATGGAAGAGCGGGGGGCGCGGTTGAGTGGGCCGCCTTCCTGTTTTACGCCGGCAAAAAGGCAGGCATCACTGTTTTTTGCAAGCCAGGACTGCGGATTCCCTGTAACGGCAATAACATTGCATCCGTTATTCTTTACCGCGGTAACCGTAGCTTTTAGTTCGGAGGTTTCTCCGCTGTTGGAAATACAGATTACTGCGTCTCCGGGGACAAGCTGTCCACAGGAACCATGGACTGCTTCTGTCCCATGCAGATAATAGGTAGGCGTTCCGGTGGATGAGAGCAGAGAAGCAACATATTCAGCTACATGGGATGGTTTCCCGATTCCGGTAATATGTACCCGGTTGCCTTTGTCTTTTGCATTAAGAATGATGTCTGCTGCTTTTTCAAAAGTATTGTCCTGAATTGTGTTAGTAAAATCATCAAATTCTTTTCTTGAAATATCGACAAAAGTCTTTACCGCTTTTGCAGCTTCTGTTTTCATAACAATCACGGCCTTCTCATTTTAGAATATTAATGGCAGAATTATTTAGGTTGGAATAATTTTGCTGCTTCATCAGGCAAAGGACATCTTCAAGTCTGGGCAGGGACGGCTGTGCCCCTGCTTTGGAAACAGTAAGCGTGGCGGTGTAATTCGCAAAATCCAAAGCCTGTTCAGGATTCATCCCAGCGCAGATGCCCGTTGAAAAGGCTCCTACAAAAGAGTCCCCTGCGGCGGTAGGGTCTTTTACCTCAACAACGTCAATGCAAGGACGGTAAATATATTCTTTCTGGTTTGCAACGACAGCGCCAGCGTTGCCGAGGGTGATAACAACGTTTTGAATTCCCTTGTCCAGCAGAATCCTCACGGCAGCCCTTACATCATCATTGTTTGCATTTTTCCCGTTTTTGCGGATTTTCACCCCGGTAAGATCGGCAGCCTCGTGCTCATTTGGGGAAATGTATGTCAGACAGGAAAGAAAATCATCCGGCAAAGCGGCAGAAGGCGCTGGGTTCAGCATAACCGGAACCCCTTTGTTGAACGCGTATTTTGCCACTATCCTGTCAATTTTCTGGGGTATTTCCAGCTGCAGAATGACCATATCGTACTGATTGATGGTATCTTTCAGAAAAGAAACATCCTCTGGCACAATTGTCATATTTGTGCCCGGAACGACAATAATCCGATTTTTTGTGGCTTTTCTTTCCCCGACTTCCAAAAGTACGTTTCCTACGGCAGAAGAGGTATCATTGTCAACTAAAATTCTGTCGGTCTTGATGCCGGCTTCGGCGCAGGAGCGGATCAGACGCTTTCCAAAGTCGTCTTTACCGACTTTTCCAACCATTGTCACATCTGCGCCAAGCTTTGCAGCCTGAATCGCTTGATTGGCGCCTTTCCCTCCCGGGGCTGTTTGAAAGCTTTCACCAAACACGGTTTCACCTGAGTTTGGAAATTTTTGCGTGCTTACAGTCAAATCCATAACAAAACTGCCGATAACCAGGATCTTCGGTTTTTTAAACATCCTATGATTTCCCCCCCTATTTTTCAACTTGCACTTTCATAACTACTTTCTTGATCTTTTTGGGTATATCCGTGCAAATTAAAGGCATATGTGCATCCCATGGGAAGCAGATTACAAACGAATCCGGAACCAAAACAGGATAGAACCCTTTCTTATTGTCGTGATAAAATACAATGTCATTTTCGGCACTGTATGGGGTCTTTTCCGTTAGGCTGCCTGTATTCTGGCACCCAATGATTTCAGACTGCAAAAGCATATACTGGATATCAATATAATTTTTATGAGATTCCCAGCGTGTCTGTTCACGGGGGCGTGTTTCCGGCATTTGCACCAGAGCGAAAACTTTTTCACCGTCAACCGGATATTTTCCCATCCCCATCCCGGAAAAATCAGTATTTAATAAGTATTCAATAGCGCAGCCAAAATTTTTGCTGAGTCCTTTGTATTGGGAAAGATTCTTTTTTACGTCATAAATCAAAATGTTTCCTCCGATTTTATGCAAGCTCCAGTGGACAGGAAATTCTCCTGAGTCTGTTTGTCCCGGAATTGCTGAAATCGCCGAATAAAACATGAAAAGAAGTCAGATACCAAACTTCTGGTCGATTGCGTTCGTCAGGAACAGCAGCTGTTTATATTCCGCTATATTTGTAGGAGTCAGCTGTGCTGCATCGCAGGTTCGGCAGCGGTCTGTTGCCAAAATACCTTTTTCCATGAGGCAATGCTTAGCAATAGCTGGATACAGATGTGCTTCAATAAAAGAAGAAAGCGTCAGGAAAGACGAGACTTCATTTGCACTCTCTGCCTTCTCTTTATAATTTTTGTACAGCCATTTATACTCCCGTGTCTGAAAATTCGCCATTACACCGCTGTAACCTGCTGCACCATACTGCAAGGTCTGAAGCAGTGTGGCAGTGTTGGCATTAAAGATTTTCATCTTGCTGCCATTGGTAATGGAGAGGCGTTCCTTAATCATCGCTGCATCACAGCATGTATCTTTCAAAAAATAAAACCGCCCTGAATCTGCGCAGAAACGGACTGTTTTCGGTGTCATAACGCGTTTGTAGGGATATGGGCATTCATAGAAGCCAAGGCAAATGTCCTTCGGAATTTTGTCCATCAGTTTGGAAAGGTTTTCAATCCAGGCATCGTCGGATTCGCTGGCGGTGGCGAGCCGGTTGGTTACGAGAATTACAGCGTCCACTCCGGTATTCGCGATTTCCTCGATTTCTTCCGCCTGATCATCTAGGCTATAAGAGATATGACCGGAACAAACGACAGGACACTTGCTGCCGGCATGTTCTTTTACGAATTTGGCGATTTTTACACGTTCCGCCAGGGATAAGTAAAACATTTCGCTGGACTGGCATACGGCGAACAACCCATCGGAACCCTGCTCCAAATACCAGTCAATTAATTTTCCAAGTGAATTATAATCTACTTTATTATTTTCGGTAAAAGGAGTCAGCATGGTCGGATAAACTCCGCCGGGAAAAGTTATTGGCATAATAGACACTCCATTCAATAATCTGTAAAGTAATTTATAACTTCCAAAATCAGTATAGCATAGAAAAAGTAACTTTTGGAATTATATTTTAGTAAGTTTTTTATATTAGGTGCAAATGTCATATAAAAATCAAAAATATAGGCGCAATATTAAAAAAGTTACCATAAATGGCTGTGGAAAAGTTACCCTAGCCTGTGCTAGCATAAACAAATGGAGGGCCATATTGTTGAACTTCTTTATGAATATCGACAGATTCTATTTGAAAATCTGTTGAGGAGGAGGAGCATAAAGTATGACATCCTCAATTAAAACTAGGAGGTTAGTAAGTATGAAAAGACGCAAAATCCTGACTCTGCTATTAGCTGGGCTGATAACTGCAACGGCATTCACAGGTTGCAGCAGTTCCTCCGGCAGCACTAGCGGCTCCGGCACGAATTCCACTTCCGGTTCCAACGAAAAGGTTACCCTTTCTATGATGGTTACAACAAGGCCGTCAGGCAAAAAAGATTTTTACCTGGATATCCTGCCTGATCTCGTAAAGAAGAAATATCCCAACATCGATGTGGAGGTGGAACAGCTGCCTACCGACCAGTTTAAACAGACAGTCCGTCTTAAATTTTCAAGCGGCCAAGGACCGGATATGTTTAACTGGTGGCCGAATCTTCAGGCAAAGGATCTGGTGGATGCCGGCTATGTAAAGGATTTGACCGGTTATTCGCAGCTTTCCAAATACAATCAAGACATTGTAAAATCGTATACCTTCAATGGTAAAGTATATGCAATCCCGAACGGCACCAGCTTTTTAACAACCTGGTACAATAAAGATGCTTTCACAAAGGCCGGCATTACCAAACTGCCGAGCAATTGGAATGAATTCCTTGATTGCTGCGAAAAACTGAAAGCGGCTGGCTATACGCCGATTACCTGCGGGGACAAGCAGTCGTTTGTTATTCAGTTTGGTTTGTATCAAGTTGCTGCTTCGCAAGTTTATGGTTCCAATATGAATTTTGACACGGACCTTACGACCGGCAAGACTAAATTTACAGATTCCTGCTGGGTTAACACAATTGATAAATTCCAAACGCTCTATAAAAAAGGCTATGTTATCAGCCATTCTCTCGGCCTTTCGCAGGATCAGAGCCGCCAGGCTTTCTGTGACGGTGATGCTGCCATGATCTTTGACGGGAGCTTTGGTTATGAAACTTTGACGAAGAAGGGTAAAGTCGATTTTCAGAGGGGAATGTTCTGCATCCCGTCCAATGATGATGGCAAGAAATTTGTTTATAACTTGACACCTTCCACTGGACTTTTTGTCAGTGCAAATTCCACAAAGCAGGATGCTATCAAAAAAGTTATGGATTACTGGCTTACCCCGGGTACAGATCTAAATGACCAATGGAAGCAGCTGAACTGGGATGTTCCCTGCGTTGAAGGCGTTACGGATTCCCGTGCGTTGATCAACGATTATCTGAAACAGTATGAGGATCAAGCCAGCATTTATAACTGTAACAACGCATGGCCGGAAGGCGTAAGTGACACTATGTGCACCAAATTCCAAGAATGCATTGCGGGAAAAGCAACGGCAAAGGATGTTGCAGCTGCCATGCAGGATAAATTTGATGAGTTGAACAAAAGCAAGTAAATAATTTAACTCTTACGCAAATAGCCAAAAGATCAATTATAGCTTACTTATTCGTTTATCACAGACTCGCAGATATGATTTTGAAGTTAAGGGGTCTCGAAAGGCCCCTTAACCAAATCAGTTCACAGTTTAGCTTTCAGGCAAAGGAAAGTGATGTAAATTCATGGAAAGTCGCACACGTAAAGTACTTATACTTTTTATTATCCCTGCATTGGCTTTTTATCTTATTTTTTGGGTCCAGCCGGTTTTAATGTCCTTCTTTTATGGCCTTACCGATTGGAACGGGCTGGGAACATGCAGCTTTATCGGGTTAAAGAACTTTCAAACTCTGATTAAACAGGGAACTTTATTCAGTTCTTTAAAGAATACGATCATCTATGCAATTTTCGTTGTGGCTTGGGGCAATATTCAGGCGCTTATCCTTGCCATGATTTTAAATATGAAATTGCATGCACGCGGCTTTTTCCGCACGATTGTATACCTGCCGCCATTATTCAGCACGATCGTGGCTGCTTTCCTATGGAGTTATGTATATGCACCGCATTATGGCATGATTTCAGAAGTCTTTAAGCTGATGGGAAAGACCGGTGCGCCGGATTTATTAGGGACAAGCTCAACAGCGCTGCTTGCAGTGGCATTTGTTGAAACTTGGAGATCATCAGGAATGATGACGATTATTTATTTGGCTGGCCTGCAAAATATTCCAAGCGATGTTCTTGAAGCAAGCCAGATAGATGGCTGCACGGCGTGGCAGACAACGCGCCTGGTCAAGATCCCTATGATTTCCAATACGATTACCATTAACGTCATGCTTGGTTTGATTAATGGGTTTAAGTCTTTTGACTATGTCTTTGCCCTTACTGGCGGTGGTCCTGGCGATTCTTCCAGTACATTGATGTACAGCATTTATAAAATGGCATTCGTTGAAAATCAGTTCGGCAAGTCAGAAGCAATGGCTGCATGTGCCTTTGTATTTATCCTTCTTATTTCAATCTGCGCCCTGTCTATTTTAAAGAGAAAGGAGATAGAACTGTAAAATGACAACTGCTGTAAAATTATCCAGAAACGGTTATCACAAAAAGAACCATAAAGTCATTAAAGAAATTGTAATTACAATATTGGTTCTGGCTTTTTTCCTTATCTTCCTTTCTCCGGTTATTATTGCATTCTCCGGTTCTTTTCGAAATGCTAATGATACTTCTTCCTATTTAAATGTATTTCGGTATTTTACTTTAGACAGTTATAGCGCTGCATGGGGTAAAATGAACTATTTCCGTTCTTTAAGGAACAGCGTCCTTGTAACGTTTTTGTCCGTTATTATATTGCTTATAATCAGTTCGCTTGCCGGTTACGCGATTGCCCGTCTGCATGGGAAACTCAGCAACTTTTTCCAGGTGTTTTTTCTGGCAGGTATGATCGTATCTGCGCAGATGTCCATTATACCGATGTATCGGATAGTGAATAAATTACATATGAGCAACACGTTTGCTGCACCAATAGCAATGTATGTTACTGCTGCAATCCCGTTTTCTATTTTCCTCTATACCAACTTTATAAAAAGCGGTGTTCCTTATGCGCTGGAAGAAGCGGCGCGTATTGATGGGGCAAGCATGCTGCGGGTCTTTTTCCAGATCGTTATGCCGCTTACAAAACCGGCATTGGTTTCAATCGTGATTACGCAGGGTGTGCCGATCTGGAATGATTTTTTCTTTTCAATGCTGTTCCTTTCAGCTCCGGAGCAGAAAACACTGCCGCTGACAATGCTGAATTTTATAGGTGACATGGAAAATGCAACGCAATGGAATATTTTGTTTGCCGCCTGTTTCTTGAGTGCCATTCCTATTATTCTGGTTTATTCCTTCCTGCAGAAATATTTTGTTTCGGGACTTGTAACCGGTGCTGTAAAAGGTTAAATTCGTATGTCAGTGCCTTTTATAATTAGGCTTAAAATATCAAAAGCAAAATATTGTTTTCTGTGGTATATGCTAGAATACTCAAGAGGTGATCTCGATTGAAGTTTTACCACAGTATCAGAGCTAAAATTTTAGCTTTCTGCGTTTGCATTTCAATCATTCCCACATCGATTATTTTCCTGTTTACAATGCATAGTTACACAGAAACGTATACAAGCCAGATTGCGTCTCTTACAACAAATACCGTTCAAAATACGACGGAATCAATCGAACAGAATTTTAAAAATATAAGTGTGTTAGAATCTGCGCTCCTTTTCAGCCAATATGAGGGCAATAATGTTTTTATTTCTATTTGTGACCAGGAGCGCGCTCTTTCCCATATTCAGCCAATACAAAGGCTGCAGAATCAAAAAAAATATGAATATATTTGTTCCAACCTGATCAGCAACAACACTTTTGCGGAAGGGATTTATCTGTTTACCGACAGTGGATATACCTATTCCTTTACGAAAAATAAAGAATTCTGGATAGGTGATACGCCACCAAACGGCGGCTGGAGAAAAAAACTGGATGGTATAAACAGCACCTGCGTTCAGCCTTTTGTCCCGAAGCATTCTGAGAATGGCCAGAAATATATTCTATTTGCAAAAAAATTCCGTAATCTGGAAGGAAAAGCTACCGGTACTTTGGCAATTGTCTGCAATAAGCTGGTGCTGAACCAAAATGGGAACAACAGCGCTTCAAAAAATGACGTGTATGTTTTGCTCCCGGATGGGGAAATGCTGAGCGGTTCCGGACAGAGTGAAAAATTGAATTTAACAAAAAGCCAGATTGAGCAGATTAACAGCTGTGATAACGGCTATGTCTCGTCTGACAGCAGCCGCGATATCATTGTTTACGGTACACTGGAAGATCTGGGCTGGAAAACAGTATCAAAAGTATCACTTAATCCTATTTACGATGCTTATGTACATAACAGAACGTACTTTATCTGCTTTATGGCGGCGGTAATCATAATAATATCTTTTTTGGTTTATGAGCTGGATAAAATCATTATCCGGCCTATTGTTTATCTATCGCATTCTATGAATAATACATCTATGCTGGAAAGCGATTCCTTTCAAAATACCTGTCCCGACCGAAAGGATGAAATCGGAATCCTTTACAGCTGCTTTGAAAGAATGCTGAAGCGGATACATAAATTGATAGAAGAAAGGTATAAGAGTGAAATACGCTATCTGAAGTCTTGCCTTAAGAATCTAACCTCGCAGATTAACTCGCATTTCCTTTTTAATACGCTGGAAAATATCAATGACTGTGCAATCATAGCGCATAACGATAAAATAGCGGTTATGTCAAAGTCACTGGGCGATTTATTAAGGTACAGCATTGATTATGAAACGGATGAAGTGCCATTGCAGGCCGAGCTGGAGCAAACACGGAAATATATTTGCATTCAGGAAGTTAAGTTTGGCCATCCCATACAGTTCAGAACAGACGTGGAAGATGGGCTGCTGGAACATAAGGTGATGAAATTTTTCTTGCAGCCAATCATAGAAAATGCCATTGAACACGGCCTGCAAAATGAAATTGCCGATGGGAAAATTGAGCTGAATGCATTCCATGTTAACAATGCCATGCATATCACCATTTATGATAACGGCGACAGCATCCCGGAAGAAAAGCTTCAGGAAATCAGAAGGTCTATTTTATCAAAGGGCAAGTTAAAAACAGATCAGAGGCATGTAGGTGTCGGCTTATCTAATATAAAGCAAAGACTGAATCTTATGTATCCCGGAAAAAGCAGTTTAAAAATCCGGAATGCCGAAAGAATGGGAGTAGTTGTTGAAGTGATTCTCCCATATTAAATTTGGGCTGTGTGAAGAAGGTGGCAGCAGTGTATACTTACATTATTGTTGATGATGAAGTGATTATCCGGCAGGGGCTTCAGATTAAAATCAGCCAGACTCCATCTCTTCAGGTAACTTGTGTGGGGGAGGCTTCCAATGGTTTGGAAGCCTTTGACCTAATGAAAAAGGTAAACCCTGACTTTGTGATTACCGACATGAAAATGAATAAGATGGATGGTACGGCCCTGCTTGAAAAAATCAGCCAGAAATATCCTGGGACCCCAGTGATTGTTATAAGCGGATATAAACTGTTTGACTATGTTAAGCAGGCGATTGAGAAGCATGCGGTTGGGTATGTCTTAAAGCCGTTTTCCGCAGAAGAAATTGCAAGTCAGGTAAGAAAAGTTATTGAGTTGCTCGAAAACCAAAAACGTATTTCAAAACTCCAGCAGGAAGTAGAGTCTCTGGAGCAAGAGAAAAACCGGCAGATCTTATTTCAGGCGATCACGCGGCCATGGAATCAGGAAATAGAAAAATTCGTAAGAGAAAAAGGCTATCCTTTCTTAGATAATATTATGCTTTTAACTATTACAACGGAAAATCTGGAATTCAAGGCAGGCCTCTATCAGATTTGCAATTCACTGATTCAGAGGCACTGCTGTAACATAGTAGATAACCATACCTTGAGAACTCAATTTTACATCCTGCTGCATATGCCGAAAAATCAGCAGGGTCTGCTCGCGGCGGCAGAAAAAAGGCTTTCTCCGCAGATTGCGGGCTTAGCCGGAAAATTTCATTTGTTCTTATGCGTAAGCCGTATTGAAAATTCAGTAGAAAAATTAAATCAGCTCTATTCTGAGAACAATGCTTTGCTTCAAAATATTTTTCTAACAGATCAGGTGAAAATTTTATATCCGGATGACAGGGTGGGATGGGAGCCTGTTTCCAATGAAAATGAAATCCACGATTTAATCTGTTGCATGAAATATTATCCTGCGAAAGTTGATACGATTCTAAGCGCTTCCTTTCAAAAAATTGATGCAGAAACACATCCGTTTGGTTCCATCAAGGATTTTTGTAAGAGCCTGACGGATAAAGTGAATGCGTATGCTATAAAAAACCATGTTGAAGTTAGCAATATCATGGAACAGTTTTATCCGAGATATCTATTTTGCGGCGATATGAAAATAATCGAAGCAGATTTTTCAAAGTATATTCATGCCATTTTTAGTTCTATCCATTTGAAGGAAAATGATCAGGAAGTTCTCCTTCAGGGGATTATCAGTTATATTGATAAGAATTATCGTAAAAAGCTGACTTTACAGCAGATTGCAGAGGAATTTTATATTTCCCCTTCTTTTTGCAGCAATCTTCTGAAGGAAAACCTGGGCATGACTTTCAATGATTACCTCAGCAAAATCAGGCTGCAGAATGCAAAGCGCCTGTTGGTTGAAACAAGGCTGAGTGTCAACAAGATTTCTGATGAAGTTGGGTATTCCAATCCAAAATATTTCTTTAAGGTTTTTAAAAAGTTAAGTGGATATACTCCATTAAAATACCGTTCGATGAGCAGCACAGAAACGAGGGAATAAGCAAAAATGATGAAAAAAGATTTGCAAAATGACAGACCGGACAGCGCCCTTTTCCGGAATCCGACTTCAGAATACAGGGCAGCCCCATTTTGGGCTTGGAACTGCAAACTTTCAAAAGAGCAGCTGCTGCGCCAGATTGATCAAATTCAGGCAATGGGTATGGGGGGCTTTCATATCCACAGCAGGGTTGGCCTAGATACGGAATACCTGGGCAAGGAGTTTATGGACTGCGTAAAATCCTGTTGCTCCAAAGCAAAAGCCGAAGGGATGCTTTGCCGGCTGTATGATGAAGATCGCTGGCCGTCCGGGAGCGCCGGCGGATTTGTTACAAAAGATCTAAAATACCGCAATCGTTTTCTTGCTGTAGTGCCGCGCGGCTGTACCAATAAGGCGGATGAAACTTTTGTATCCGCCGCTAAAGCGGTGCGCAGCAAGAACCGCACGTATCTTGGAAGCTATGATATCATCCTTGACCATGACGGATATATGGTTTCCTACCGCCGGATTGGCAGGGAGGAAGACGGGAAGGGCCACGTTTGGGATGCTTTTCTTGAAGTATCCGGAGATACCCCCTGGTTTAACAATCAGGCTTATGTGAATACCCTGGACAAAAAAGCAATTGACAGATTTATAGAGATTACCCATGAAAAATATTACCAGGAACTGGGCTCGGAATTCGGCAGAGAGATACCGACAATCTTTACGGATGAGCCACAGACAGTTCAAAAATCTGCCCTGCGAAACCCGTTTGAAGAAACAGCGGTTGTTTTGCCTTTTACAGATGATTTTGAACAGACTTTCCAAAATAAATACGGCGTGTCCCTGCTGGAGCATCTTCCGGAGCTGGTTTGGGAGAAACAGGGCGGCAAGGTTTCGCAGATACGGTATTGGTACCATGCTCATGTTTGTGACCGCTTTTCGGAGGCTTTTGGCGACAACATCGGCAAATGGTGCAGCAAACACGGAATAAAACTTACCGGCCATATGATGAATGAATGGACTCTCCATTCCCAAACCACATCGGTCGGTGATGTTATGCGCCCTATGAAGGAATTTGGCATTCCAGGCGTTGATATGCTGTGTGACCGCCGCGAACTTTCAACAGTCAAACAAGCGGAGAGCGTATCTCACCAAATGGGCAGAAACGGCGTTATGAGTGAACTGTATGGTGTAACCGGATGGGATTTTGATTTCCGAAGCCATAAGCTGGCCGGCGATTGGCAGGCAGCACTGGGAGTTACCCTTCGAGTACCGCATTTGACCTGGGTTTCCATGGAAGGGGAAGCAAAACGGGACTACCCGGCGAGCATTGGTTATCAATCGCCCTGGTACCGTGAGTATCCCTATATTGAAAATCATTTTGCACGTCTAAATACGGCCCTGACACGTGGCAGACCCATTGTGAAGGTAGGAGTAATTCACCCGATTGAGTCTTACTGGCTGTATTGGGGCAATCAGCGGCAGACATCGGTTGTGCGGCAGGATCTTGAGAGTGATTTTACGGAAGTAATTCAGTGGCTTCTTTATAATTTTATTGATTTTGATTTTATTTCGGAATCCATGCTAAGTGAGGACAGCCAGTCTTGTACGGACGCGTTTCATATGGGTGGCATGACATATGAGGCTGTTGTGGTTCCTCAGTGCCATACAATCCGCAGCACAACGTTGCATAAACTGCAGGAGTTTGCCGGCCATGGCGGAAAAGTGATTTTTATGGGTGAGCCGCCCCGGTACGTAGATGCGGTCTTTTCGGAAGAGCCTGCGCTGCTAGCGCATCAGTGCACAAGAATACCCTATCAGCGCGGTCCACTGCTGAATTCCCTTCGAGATCTGCGTGATGTGGATGTTGAAATGAATGCAGTAGAAGGCAAAGATCCCACTCGTGTTCAGCAATGGGAAACAGGAGTCCGTGCCAACAATATGTTTTATCAGCTAAGGCAGGACGGGGACAGCCGCTGGCTTTTCTTAGCACACGTGAATAAGCCGCGGAACAGGGATATCACCTTTATGGAAAAACTTGATATCCATGTACGAGGCAGATATCAGCCGGTGCTCTACGATACCATGACGGGTGAGATTCATCCAGTGGACGCAGAATATAAAGAAGGATGGACCCGGATTCCGTATTATTGTTCCCAGTATGACAGTGTTCTGCTCCGTCTGCAGAAGACCCAAGGTGCCATAATGGGTGAGAAGCAGATTTATACGGTGCCGAAAAATAAATTGTACCTCCCGGAACCGCAGTCTTTCACATTGGATGAAAAGAATGTTATGCTTTTGGATATAGCCGAATATGCGTTTGATTCGGGGCCATGGAACCCTCAGGAAGAGCTTTTGAGGATTGACAATCGTTTTCGTCGGAAGCTGGGATATCCGCTGAGGATGGAAGCTCTTGCCCAGCCGTGGGTTACAAAAAATGAGGAAAAAATAGAACATACTCTTCATTTGCGCTTTACCATTTTTTCGGATATTGCTGTTCCAGAGGTACAGTTCGCCATGGAGCATCCGGAAAATGCCGGAATTATCTGGAATGGCAAACAGGTTTCTTCAGAAATAAACGGCTGGTATGTTGATGAATCAATTCAGACGATTGATTTACCGGATGGGGTACGCAAAGGACCAAATTCCATGGAGCTTTCTATACCGTTTGGGCCGAAGACAAACGTAGAATGGTGCTATCTGCTCGGCAGCTTTGGCGTATCCGTTGCCGGCAGAGAGAAGAAGATAACCGAAATGCCGGACTCTTTGGCTTACGGTGATATTGTCAGGCAGGGTCTGCCGTTTTACGCCGGAAATTTAACCTATCAGATTCCTTTTTCCTGCAAAGCGGGCGCACTGCATATTGAAGTCCCCCATTACCGCGGGGCTCTTGTACAGGTAACGCTCGACGGTAAAAAAATTGGCAATATAGCGCTGGCGCCTTACAGACTGGATTGTGGCCGGGTGCAGGAAGGGCATCATACCTTGAAACTGAAGGTGTTTGGAAACCGCATTAATGCATTCGGAGCGCTTCATAACGCAGATTCAACAGAAGAGTGGTATGGGCCGAATCTCTGGAGAACGAGCGGAAATAAGTGGAGTTATGAATATCAGTTCAAGAAGATGGGGATTCTGTCGACACCGCAATATTGGATCGCAGGAAACGATGATTAAAAATTTGGAATAGCCTGATCTTTGCATTAGCGCAGAACGCTGCCGCCGCAAACGACCCTGTTCCCAAAAACTGCATACGAAAATGCGCCTTGGCTAAGCTTTTTTACAGCTTAGCCAAGGCGCTTGTTTCATTTTGTGATTACCGTGCGGAACTGGCTTTTCCAGCCTGCATTTACTGCTGCATGGTACGGAAGAAACCTTCGGCCTGCTGAAGAGTGTACTGGATCTCGTCCTGTGAATGTGCAGCGCTGACAAAGCCAACTTCAAACTGGGACGGGGCTAGGTAAACACCGTGGCGGAGCATATAGTTGAAATAGGATGCGTAAACCTTCCGGTCACTGGTCAGAGTGTCCTGGTAGCATTCCACTGGATGAGAGGTGAAAAACACGCAGAACAGGGAGCCTGCCCGGTTGACAACAGCCGGAATTTGATATTTATGGATTAGGGCAGTGAGACCGTCACAGAGTTCTTCAGTCAGGCTGTTCAGACGGGTATAGATTTCCGGCTGTTCTTTCAGCACCGTCAGCTGGGTAATTCCGGCAGCAGTAGCGAGCGGATTGCCGCTTAGAGTTCCGGCCTGATAAACCTTTCCGCATGGGGCGGTCTGCATCATGATGTCCCGTTGTCCGCCGAATGCCCCCACTGGAAGTCCGCCTCCGATAATTTTACCGAACGTGGTGAGATCCGGATGAATGCCTAAGAGCTCCTGTGCCCCGCCTGCACTGAGCCGGAACCCGGTGATGACTTCGTCTGCAATCAGCAGGGAGCCATTTTCTGTGCAGAGCTGGCGCAGCTGCTGCAGAAAACCTTTTTCTGGGAGAACAAGGCCCATATTTGCCGGAACAAGTTCCGTGATAACGGCGGCAATCTGATCCGGATACTGCTGGAACAGAGCCTTTACACTGCCGATATCATTGAATTGAGCTACCAGTGTATCTTTGGTAGCTCCTTCCGGAACACCGGCACTGCTGGAAAGAGAGCTGGTCATCAGCCCGGAACCTGCTTTTACCAACATAGCGTCGCTGTGACCGTGGTAACACCCTTCGAATTTGATGATTTTATCCCGCTTTGTGAATCCACGTGCCAGACGGACGGCACTCATTACAGCTTCCGTTCCTGAATTTACGAGGCGGACCATTTCGACAGAGGGAACCATGGAGGTAATCAGTTCCGCCATCTCAACTTCTGCGCGAGTGGCGGCACCGAAACTGAGGCCGTTTTCTGCGGCCCGGCAGACTTTGCTGAGAATTTTTTCCGGTGCGTGGCCAAGGATCAAAGGTCCCCAGGAATTGACAAAGTCGATGTACTCTCTGCCGTCCTCATCGGTAATATGGGAGCCGCGGCCTTTCACAATGAAGCGCGGTGCGCCGCCCACAGCTTGATAGGCCCGTACGGGGCTGTTCACGCCGCCCGGAATCACTTTGACGGCCCGTTCAAACAGTTCTTCCGATTTTCCCATTATCCAATCCTTCCTTCGTCAATCCACCCGGCGAGCTGCGGGGCGTAATACGTAATCAAAATATCGGCACCGGCACGAAAAGCGCCAACGGCTGCTTCACATACGACGCCCGCTTCGTCAATCCAGCCTTTTTGTGCGGCCGCCTTAATCATCGCGTATTCGCCGCTGACGCTGTAGGTGGCAATGGGAAGCGGAAAAGCCGAGTGGAGCCGGTACACAATGTCGAGATAGGAAAGGGCGGGTTTCACCATCAGAATATCCGCGCCTTCCTCCACGTCAAGAGCCGCTTCTTTGAGGGCTTCACGGCCATTATGATAATCCATCTGATAGCCCTTTCGGTCGCCAAAAGCCGGAGCAGAGCCGGCCGCCTCCCGGAACGGGCCGTAAAAGGAGGACGCATATTTGACGGAATAAGCCATGATAGCCCGGTCGGTAAAACCTTCTGCATCCAGCGCACTGCGAATTGCACCGACCCGGCCGTCCATCATGTCGGAGGGGGCCACGATATCGGCACCGGCGCGTACATGGGAAAGCGCCGTTTTGGCAAGCAGTTCCAGCGTTGGATCATTATCTACCGTTTTCCCGCGGAGAATTCCGCAGTGTCCATGGCTGGTGTATTCGCACAGACAGACGTCCGTCACAACATTCAGCTGCGGATATTCCTTTTTAATTATTCGGACAGCCTGCTGCACAACGCCGTTGTCATCATATGCACTGGTAGCCAGTTCATCCTTATGCGCTGGCAGGCCAAACAGCAGAATACTGCCAATGCCTTCCTTTACAACTGGTTCTATCAACTGCGGCAGCTGGTCGGGGCTGCACCGTTTCTGCCCGTCCAGTGATGGGATGTCCTCGATCAGATGATGCCCTTCTTTCACAAAAACCGGATAGATAAGCGATTCTTTTGAAACGCGCGTCTCCCGCACCAGTTCCCGGATAACCGGGGTTGTGCGGAGCCTGCGCGGCCTTTTTGTCAGCTCCATTTTTAAAACCTCCTGTTTTTTCTCTGCCGTGCATGCTCAGCGTACGGCAGAAAGCATTGTCTGAATCATACCGTCTTCGGTAGAAACGTCGGAAACGATCGTATGGAATCCGCAGCTTTCCGCTTCCATACCCGTTGAAGGGCCGATACAGACAGCTGTACAGCGGCCGGTGCTGAAATGCGGAAATATCCGGAGAAAACCTTTTACAGATGAAGCGCTTGTGAATGTCAGCCAGTCAAAGTCAAGATTTTCCACTGTATGGCGGATTTCCGGAAGCGGTTTTTCCAGCGGAAGCTGGGTATGGTAAGCGGGAATTGCTTTGTACGGAATTCCGGACTGTTTCAGCCGGCCTTCCAGAGAACGGGAGCCGTTTTCCGCCCGAATAACCAGAATTCGGTCCCGGTTTCCCGCTTTCTGCGCAAGTGTTTCTCCCAGATGAATTCCGTCAAATTTCTGCGGCATTAGGTCAGGAAAGATTCCATACCTGGAAAGGTATTTTGCCGTTGCCGGGCCGACGGCCGCTATCCTGATTCCGCTAAGGGCGCGCGTATCTTTTCCGCTTTGCTTCAAGGCACGGAAAAAACAGTCGGCTCCGGCAGAGCTGGAAAAAGTAATCCATGTGAAAGCTGTCAGGCTGGAAACAGCTTCCGAAAGGATAGCCTCCGGAGACGAAACAGTTTCTATGCAGGGGCATGGAATGGCTTCACCGCCAAGAAGTTCAATTTTCCGGCAGAAATTCTTCATTTTGGTGCGCGGCCTTGTGACGACAATCCGTTTCCCGTCAAGCGGCCGGCAGGCCGTCCAGCAAAGCCTGTCTGCCAGGGCGGCGGCAGGGCCGACAACAATCACGGCGGGAGACCGGACCGACTGTTCCTTCATTGTTTCAGCAAGAGTGCCGAGCGTAGCCGCAACAGTCCTTTGGCGTGCAGTCGTGCCGTTTTCCACAGCGGCGGCCGGCGTTCCGGCATCCATGCCTGCTTTTATAAGCGCACTGCAGATGTGCTCTGCGGATGCAACGCCCATCAGGAAGACCAGTGTCCCTTTGAGATGGGATGCGGCGGAAAAGTCGATTGCATTTTCCTGTCTCTGGGCAGAGTGGCCGGTGAAAATATGCAGGGAAGAACTGCATTCCCGATGTGTGACCGGGATCCCGGCATATTCCGGCACGGCGATGGACGCAGAAACGCCGGGTACAATTTCATACGGAATTCCCGCTGAACGAAGTGCTTCCGCTTCTTCGCCGCCGCGTCCAAACAGAAATGGATCGCCGCCTTTCAGGCGCACCACACGGTTTCCGCATTTCGCTTCCCGTACGAGAATCCGGTTGATTTCCGTTTGCGGGACAGGGTGGCGGTTCGGGAATTTTCCAACGTCAAACTTCTGTGCGGCCGGCGGAATTAAGCCGAGAATCCCGATGCCAACCAGTCGGTCGTATACAACGACATCTGCCGTTTTCAGAAGCTCATATCCTCGCAGGGTAAAAAGGCCCGCATCAGAAGGACCGGCGCCGACAAGCCAGACTTTTCCGCAGGTATCAGCCAATGTTTTCTGCCTCCTTTTGAAGCTGCGCGGCAAGGTTTTCAGCCAGCGGGATACTTTCTTCCCGCACGCCGGAAACTGTTCCGAAGGTTTCTTTTCCTGTTTTTGGGCTTACATAAAAAGCACGAAGCTCTATTTTGCCGTCTTTGAAAACCCTGCAATAGGCCGCCGCAGGAGAGCTGCAGCTGCATCCGAGTGCCGCGATCACGGCGCGCTCTGCACAGGCAGCCGTACGGCTGCCTGCGTCATCCACACATTCGAGCAGTTTCCGGTCAAAATCGTTTCGCCCCTGTACGGCGAGAATGCCCTGGCCGGCAGCCGGAAGCATTTCCGTTTCAGAAAAAATATAGGAAGCGCGTTTCATGAGCCCGAGGCGTTTCAGGCCTGCCGCCGCCAAAATGACAGCCGAAAAATTGCCCTCATCGAGCTTGCGGATTCTTGTCGGTACATTTCCTCGCACCGGAGTAATGGAAATTCCGGGGCAGAGCTTTTGCAGGAAAATACTTCTTCGGGTGCTGGAGCAGCCGACCGGTTTTTTATAAGAAATGGACTGAAACCCGTGAAAGGCGGTTCCTTTTGGCAGAATGAGCACGTCGCGCGGATCTTCACGCTTTGAGTAAGCCAAAACAGGGAGGTCATCCGGAATTTTCTCCGGCATATCTTTCAGGCTGTGGACGGAGAGGTCAATTTTACCTGAGCGCAGGGCTTGTTCCAGTTGGAGGGTAAAAAGTCCTTTGCCTCCTGCGTCATCCAGGGGACGGTCACGCAGAATATCTCCCGTTGTGTCCATGGTGACCATTTGCACTTCCAGTTCTGGGTGGGCTTTTAAAAGCTGTTCTGCCACCAGTTTGGTCTGAATTCTGGCAAGGCGGCTTTTTCGGCTCCCGATTCGGATAATCTTCTTTGTCATATGAAATTCCTCCCGCTGTTTTACCGAACAGCAGCCATGGTGCTGTCTTGCGGAAACTTTTCCGCATTTTCTTCCGTCCAGTCACGGAAGGAGAAAAGTGCGCTGGCTGTTTTTTCCCGGATGATTTTCTGTGCAGTGTTTCTGAGCCGTTCCCTCATTTCGTCTGAAAGACCTTCCGCTTTCCATTCCTGATCCAGCAGGTCAACGGCATTGGATGACGCTTCTGCGGAAAAAGACCGGATGGCTGGCAGAGACGACCACGCAGCCAGCTGCTTTTTGAATTCCGCAATATAATGATCAATAATTTGGCGGCAGCGCTGTTCGGTTTTGGCTTTTTCTTCGGAGCGCACACGGCAGCAGAGGTCGTCAATAGTCACAAGGCGGCATTTCGGCAGGTTTGCAACGTCCGGTTCAATGTCGCGCGGAACGGCGAGATCAAGGAAAAGCCTTTCACGCTGATTTTTGGCACACATTTCTGCTATGGGTTCGTAAAGCAGCGTGTAATGAGGGCTGGATGTTGCACTGAGTATGACGTCTGATTCCGCCGCTTCTTTCAATCTGCTGCTGTAAGGAATACTTTTGCAGTGTTCCGGAACAATGCTGATGCCGTATTTGTACTGCCTTATGGTCATGCAGACGCAGGCGCCGTTTTTTGCTAATTCTTCGGCGGCACTGCGGCCCATTTTTCCGCTTCCAATGACAAGACAGTGCAGACCTTTGAGATGTCCGTATTGTTCTCTGCATTTTTCGGCGGCAGCTGCGGCGACAGAGAGGGTGCCGGATGAAAAGCGCACTTCGGTTTTTACCCGCTTGGCGGAAGTTACAGCAGTCTGAAACAGTTTCGCGAGAATTTTTCCCGCTGTGCCGGAGTCGTTGGCGAGATGAATTGCTTCTTTGATCTGCGTTATAATCTGGTCTTCACCCCAAATTCGGGAATGAAGGCCGCAGGCTGTTTCAAACAGATAGCGCACGGCTTCTGCGCCGCTGCGTTCCGTGATGACACCGGCCGCCTGTTTCAGTGGTACGCTTTTAAAAGCACAGAGCATCTCTGCAGGGCTGATGGAATCGGAGCTGTCTGTGCTGAGCCAGAGTTCCGTCCGGTTGCAGGTGGAATAGATCACGCAGCCAGTAATTCCAGGCTGCCACCCGGCAGCCTGCATGCCGCGCACCGATTCAGATTTTGTAAAAGCCAGAGCCTCGCGCTGTTCAAGGCTTGCCGTGCCGGATTCAATCCCGGCCATCCTGATTTCCATTACCTGTTTCCTCCTTTTTCTGTTCTGCCTGCAAAGCCTGTTCCAGCAGCCGGTTCAGAATTTTTCTGCGCTGATTGGGATCTGAGACTTCCCGGCGGACTTTTTTCCGGACCAGACTGAGAGACGCAATCATTTCACCGCACGAAGCAGGGAAAAGAGATTCAATTTTCTGCCGGGCATAGCGCGCAAAGGATGGGTAGCTTCCTGAAGTCGTGATGCCAACGGCGAAGTCTCCGCGCCGGACGACGGCAGGGAAAAAAAACGTGCAGAGTTCCGGATTATCCACTGCATTGACGGGGATTAATTTTTCCTGCGCGCCGCGGGAGATCTGCCGGTTCACTTCTTTGTCGCCGGTCGCAGCAATTACCAGTGCGGCAGAATTCAAGTCTTCCGGCCGGTATTTCCTCAGAAAAAGGCAGACGGTGCCGGACTCCGCAAGTTTTCGGAGTTCCGGCACCGCTTCTGGGCTGATCACTTTGACATTGGCCCCAAAATCCAGCAGCGTTTTTACTTTTCGTGCGGCCACTTTTCCACCGCCGGCGACCAGAGCTTTTTTTCCGGCGATGTTTACGAAAAAAGGGAAATATGCCAAGAAACGGCCATCCTTTCTGCGGCCCGCCTTTTTGGTTTCAGCGGTTTCCGCTTTTCATTTATAATGGAATTATAATGGAATTGAACGGATCCTTTTTATATTCCCAGAATATTCTCAATCATTCTTTACTCTGCACGCCGACATGCTTGCTGAGAGGTTTTACATGGATATTGCTCCGGTATTCGGTTTCCGTCCAGTTGATGCTTTCGGCAATCATGGCTTCCGGGTTCAGTTTTACGCCGTCGAGCATAAATTCTTTGAAACGCTGATAGCCGGCGCGGTCAATCAGATGGCCGCCGTGAATATAGACCGGTTTGCCGCCGAGGACCCAGTCGGAAAACCGTGGCCAGTTTTTCATAATGGCAAGTACACTGTCTTCTGTGAGCCAGTTGGCAAACATTTTGCCCATGCGCGGGTACTGCTTGCCAGTGCGCCCGCCGACTATGATTTTGTAGAAATCCTTGTTTGGCCTGTGCCATGCACCGGTAGGGCAGGCAATGACACATTCTCCGCATCCAACACAGCAGCAGGTATCCTTGTCCACCTTATGGCTGTCATTAAGAGAGAGAACGCGCGTTGCCGCTTTTTCGCATCTTCGAACGCACGCACCGCACCCGATGCAGCGGTCTATGTCGTAAACCGGCTTTGTGCAGCCGATGATGCCGAAGTCCTGGAAATGGGCCTTGGCACAGTCGTTCGGGCACCCAGAAACCGAAATCTTGATATGATAGGGGTTCGGATAAATAATTTTTTCAAGTTCTCTGGCAAGGTGCTGAGTATTCACATTTGCCTTAATGCAGTGGATCCCGCCAATACAGGCCATAATATTGCGGGGTGCTATGTAGGGATAGCCGTTATCCGTTTTCATGTCGACGCCGCAAAGGTCACACTCAATCGCTTTTAAATAAGGCTGAATATATTTGTTGACTGCGGGAATATTCTTGGCCTTGATTCCAGGTGCGTTAAGCGTCTGGCGCGGTCCAATATGAAAGGTGCCGTCGCCCCAAGTCTGGCAGACATGCTGAATTACGCTGAGCCATTTGGAGTCGATCAGGGCTCCGGGCACGCGGAGCTGAAGCATGAATTCACCCGGCACTTTTGACTGACGGAAACAGTTATTCTGGAACTGTTTGATATTACAATCTTCTACCACGATGATCCCTCCTAATCCACAAACTTTTTTCCGACCGTATAATTAAATACCGGGCCGTCCAGGCAAACATAGGTTTCGTCGATTCGGCAGTGGCCGCATTTCCCGATTCCGCAGGACATTTTCCGCTCGAAAGACATCCAGATTTTTTCTTCCGACACCTTGTTCTTCAGTAGTTCCGCCCCCGTGAACTTCATCATGACCGGAGGACCGACGACAATGCATTCATAATTTCCGCCGAAAGAAGCAAACGGAATATCTTTGATAAAGGATGTGACAAGGCCCTTGTTCCATCCCTTGAAATCTTCGTTATCCAGTGTGTAGACAGTGTGAAAATGCTTTGCTGATTTCCATTTTGCAAGGTCGTCGGTAAAGAGAATACTGTGGGAGTTTTTAAAGCCGAGAATTAAGTAAATTTCTTTTGCATATGCCGGGTCGTCGCAGAACATGTTAATAAGGCTCTTGACAGGAGAAACACCGGTGCCGCCCGCCACGATAACGAGGTTTTTCTCCTGAAAGCGTTCCACCGGCCAACCGTTGCCATAACAGCCGCGCAGGAAGATTGTGTCGCCCTTTTTCATTTCAAACAGGCCGTCGGTTAGTTTTCCAACTTTCCGGATTGTAAAGTCGACGTAACCGTCGCCAAAACCGCTCATGGAAATCGGAGCTTCTCCAACACGCGGTATGGAAAGCTCCATGAACTGACCATGGCGGACGGGGACGTCACTTTCAACACGAAATGTCCATTCCATTTCGGTTTGAGGAAAAATATCAAGGATCTTAGCCGGATGCGGCCTGACCGGATCATTAATCATCTGTTTTGCCTTCTTCCTGCTTGATTTCTTCAATCGCCTTAGAAAGCTTGTTCAGTGTTGCCGGGTAGCTGATCAGCTGCGGACAGCGCGCCGAGCATCTTCCGCAGCCGACGCACATAGGACCTGCATGGAACCGTGCATTATAGCCATAAACCTTGTGCATGATTTTATAGCGGTATTTTTCAGATGTTGTCTGCCGGAAGCAGTGCCCTCCGGCCATACTGTCGAACCCGTCCACCATACAGGAGGAACAGGTCCTTCTCCGCTCGCCCACATGCGCATTCTGTGTGTAAACAATATCGGTTGTTTCAAAGCATGTGCAGGTGCTGCACGCGACGGTGCAGGAGCCGCATCCAATGCATCGATCATCAAACTCGTTCCACATGGGATGCTCTTTCAGGCGGTTTGCAAGGTCAATACTGTCAATGACTGGGTACTTGACTTTGAGTTCGTTTTCCTTCGGAAACTGAATTTCATAGTCTGAGGACTTGGAATCTTTGAAATACGGCTCGAACTCCGGGTCACGTATTTCCAGGTAGGCGCAGTCTTTTCGAAAAGAGATGGCCAGAGAATGCATATCGGTTGTATTTGCTCCCACACTGCAGCAGAAACAGCCTTCAAACTGCTGAGTGCATTCTATCAAAACAAATTTTACCCGTTCACGGATTCTTTTGTAAAAATAATCCTCTTCGCTGCCGTTTTTCAGATAAATCTGATCCTGAATTTTAATGGCGTTGATGTCACATGCCCTGCCGAACAGAAGAATGTCTTTTTCCGGCGGTTTGCTCTCCCGGTATTCGTCTTCCGTAAAATAAAAAAGAGTCTGTGTAATAGGAGTCAAAACTTCTTTCATCGCGTAAGTAGAGCGTTCCCGGTATTCAATATCCTCATATTTGTGAATCTGCCGGTATAGGATGGAATCGGTTTGGGCGTAACGTCCTCCGGCCGGGATGCGCACCGGCGCGTAAAGGTCGTACCGCTCTTCCAGCTTTGCAAAAAGCTGGTTGCACTCGTCTGCTGAAAGCAGATAAGTCTTTTCGTGTTTCAATACAAACCCTTCCTTTCTGTTTCTCAGGACTGCAAAAGTAAAAAACTAACTTTGTTAATGAAATATCACGAATTGTCTGTTTTGATTATAGCACTTGCAGACATGATCGTAAAATGCTAAACTATTTATATTTTCATAGTATTTTTACTATACATCACTGCCGAATAGGAGGAGACCTCCATGACAATCCGGGACCTTGAAATTTTTGTTGCCGTGGCAGAGTCCGGAAGAATGGGTACGGCTGCCAGAAAGTTATATATTTCTCAGCCTACTGTCAGCCATGTGATTACCAAGATAGAAGAGACCTACCACGTCTGCCTTTTTGAACGTTTGTCAAGAAAGCTGTATATCACGGAAACCGGCCAGGAACTGCTGCAGTATGCACGCCATATCCTTGCCAATTTTAAAGACATGGAGCATTATCTGTATCATGCCTCCGAACAACTCTGTATCAATATTGGGGCGTCCCTGACCGTCGGAACAGCATTTTTGGCCGATATGGTTTCTGAGTTTGAAAAGGCTAACCCAAAAATCAGCATTCGCGTCTATGTGGACAATACCCACGATATTGTTCGAAAAATTACAGAAGGAACGCTGGATATTGCCGTTGTAGAAGGCAGTGTCCCCAATACGGATGTGGTGACGAAGGTCGTGTATGATGATGAAATGGTTTTAATCTGTGGGAAAAGCCATCCGTTTGCATCACGAAAGTCTATTTGTCTCGAAGATCTCAGAAATGCAGACTGCATTCTAAGAGAAGAAGGTTCCGGAACGAGGGACTTTTTAATCAATCTGACAGAAAAAAAGGGCATACCCATTGTCAAGAAGTGGGTATGCCACAGTTCCGATTCCATCATCCGTATTGTTGCTGCCGGGCAGGGAGTTTCCATGCTTTCGAAATCCCTTGTGCAGAATGTGCCGCAGGTTGTTCAGGTACCGGTTAAAGGACCGAAACTGCATCGGAAATTCCGGATTGTTTATCACCGTGACAAATACCTGTCAACCCCACTAAAAAGGCTGATAGAGGAAATGCAGCTATATTTCCGGAAAATATCCATGCGGCACTTTGCTTCCCAGTAGCTGTGTTTACCGCAGAAATTTCGAAAAAATGTTTTAATGCAAAAGTTTTTAAAGGACGACGCGTAAAATTCAGTCCTTCTTCCCGCTGTCCTTTTTGACACTGTCACGTTCCACGACCTCTACGTTCAGGACAGTGTTTTTCATAGGTTCATCCGGATGATTCAGGCGCCACAGGATTCGGTCAACGGCTTCTTTTCCAAGTTCTTCTTTATGTACATTCACTGTAGTGAGCCGCGGCAGAACAGCTGTAGAAAGGGCTGTGTTATCAAAACCGACAACGGCAATGTCCTTTGGAATCTGGTAATTCAGTTTTTGAAGTGCGTGCATCAGAAGTACAGCGGCGTCGTCATTGGAGCAAACAAATGCTTCAGGCATTTCATGCACCTTTCGGACCGTATCGGCCAGTTTATCAAGGTCATGCTGAATTACAGATTTTTCAATGTCCTGCAGAGCAGAAAATTTGAGAATATACTGAACCGTATCCGAATAACCCGCAAAAAACGGGAGCGTATAAATTGCTTCCCTGTAACCTGCAAAGCGTTCTTTTATGCTCATGGAGTAATTAAGGTCACCGAAAAATCCAATTTTTCGGTAGCCATTTTGAATCAGCAGACGTGTTACCGCATAGCTGCCCTGCTTATTATTTGAAAGGATGCACTCGCTTGGCACTGCAAGCGACATATGGTCAATGACAACGAGGGGAATCCGAAACTGTTTTAGTTCATGCAGGTAGTCATCGCTGATTTTTCCAACAGAGATGATTCCGCAGACTCGGCCTTGAATCAGGCAGTCCGGAATATCTTTGAATTTATCCGGAAAATTGACGAGAACTTCATATCCCTTTCTTTTGGCTTCGCTCTCAAGTCCAAGCACGATTGCGCTGTAAAAATCCGAATTCTGAAAATATTTTGCCTGAATGATCAGACAAATATTCTTGTTGGCAAATGCTTTGCCGTATTGGGGCTTTGCATCAAAATAACCCATTTCCTCCGCTTTGTTCAGGATTCGGTTCCTTGTTTCTTTTCCTACGCCGTTTTTTCCGTTTACAGCGAGAGAAACAGCGTTGACGGAAACGTGAAGTTCTTCTGCAATTTTTTTCATAGTTATGCGCTGTTTCACTTCAACCACCTTGATTTTATCAGCTTTCCATGGCTTTAAAAACTTCACGAAGAGTAAAGTCCGCGCGGCAGATTTTATCATCTGCAGCGCCATAATACAGTATAATCCTATTTTTCTCCGGGATGCAGCCGCAGGTGAAAACTGTATTTTCAAAGAAGCCGTTTTGTTCATAGTCTTTTTCCGGCTGAATCAGCGGTTCTCGGGTCCGTGCAAGGATCCGTGAGGGATCGTTGCGATCCAGCAAAATGGCTCCAAGGCAATAGCGGTTCTGCTCGTCAGCCGCGTGATAGAATTCGAGCCAGCCCTTTTCCGTCAAAAACGGAACGGTTCCGCCGCCGACCCTGCCGTTTTCCCAGCTGCCGCCGGAGCCGGAAAAAAATTTTCTCTGTTTTCCCCAGTGGATCAGATCAGGGGATTCACTGATCCAAATCACGGGTGGCCCAAAATCCAGGCTTGCGGGTCGGTTCAGGGCATAGTATTTCCCATTAATTTTCTGTGGAAAAATGACGACATCTTTGTTTGCCGGGGCAAAGATAATGCCCAGGCGCTCAAAATTCTGAAAATCCCGTGTATGCATTAAACCCGTAGCAGGGCCCTGAGGACTGACGGCCGTGTAGCTAATGTAGTAATCGGTTCCAATTTGCGTAATACGCGGATCCTCCATTCCCCAGCTTTCCTCTTCCGTTTCCGGGAGCAGCATGGGTTTTGCATCCACCTTAAAATAGATCCCATCTGTTGAGTGCGCCAGGCGCAGGTGAGAAAACGACGTCAGGTAAACGGTTTTCTGTATTCCGTTGACTTTTTTCACCACTTTGCGGCTGTCGGAAAAATCCAGCTCCGGATGTTCTTTCTTTATCAGACAAATTATACCTGGGTGCAGCTCGTTCCCACTCTTTTTCATCAGAGGGATTTTTACTTCCTCTTCTGTGTTTCCGGCAGATTCGGAAACTCTGCAGACCAGCAGAATCTGGTTTTGGAAACGGCACGCTCCGCAGTTGAAGATTCCCTCAACATGAAGATCCGGGCGGCTTGGTGTCACATTTTGAACCGTAAGTAATGGATTTTGTCTGCATCTTGTCATCGGTCAATATCTCCTTTTTGCCGGTAGGATTATTTCAGCATAAAGCTGATGCCTTCCTTAAAGTACTTGGATGCACACAGGAACATGACGATAATAGGCAGTGTCAGCAGAACCGATGCGGCATACATAGGCCCTGGGAAATTGCCCATTGAGCGAAACTGGGTGGAGATTAGCACGTTCAGTGTCTGCATTTTGATGTCTGGAGCAACCAGCATATCCCACATCAGTTCGTTCCAGCGTGTCATGAACATGGAAAGAAAAACAATAACGGTTACGGATTTTGTCATGGGTACGGCGATTCTCGTGATGATCCCCAATTCCCCAAGACCGTCGATTTTGGCCGCCTCAAAGATTTCATTCGGGAGGGTCACAAAATAGTTAATGTACATGAAAATGGCCCATGTGGATATACAGAGCGGCAGGATCATTCCAGAGTAGTGATTAGCCAACGGTTTAATCATCATATAGCGTGGGACCAGCAGAATGACAACCGGGAAAAACATCTGGAACAGGAGAGACTGGTAAATAAATTTTCTGCCTAAAAATTTCAGCTTTGTCACACTGTATCCGACCCCGAGCCCAACGAGGACAGAAATCACTGCCGTCGGCAGTGAGACAATCAGGGAATTCAGCAGGGAACGTACCCACATCCATGCGTTATCTGTACCACTGCCTCCCAGCAGGTACCGGTAACTCCGAAGCGTAAGTCGGGAACTTACAACGGCTTTGTCCACCTGATCCCAGGGGGCAAAAGATTGGAAAATCATATAAAAAAGCGGAAAGAGCGAGAAAATCAGAAGGATGACCGTTATGACGATCAAAATGGCTGTTTTCGCTTTTGACCTTGTCTTCATGGCGTTTCCTCCTTATACACCGTATTTTTTGTTCAGCTTGTTCATCAGCCACGTAATCAGCTGGATGATCACAAAAATCTGCAAGGCATTGATAATGGCCATGGCGGCGCCGGAACCTGATTTGAAGCTGGTAAACGACGTATTGTAGATTTCCAGTAGCCAAGTGGTGGTGGCATTGTTCGGTCCGCCGCCGGTCAGCAGGTAAGGCTCGGTGTAAATGCCGAACGCCAGCCCGGCGGCCAGTACAATAACGGTGGTCAGCGTCGGCAGGATCATCGGGAGCGTGATATGAATCAGCCGGTGGAACCCCACGGAGCCGTCCAGTGCGGCCGCTTCGCTGACATCCGGACTGATCCCTTCAATGGCGGCCAGCAGAAACAGTGCATAGTAGCCGGACATTTTCCAGACAATGATCCCCACAATAATCCAAAATGCGGTTGTGGGGTTCTGGAACCAGGCAATGTCCCAGTGCAGCCGGTTCCGAAGGAAAATGTTAAAAGCGGAGTTGTAACTGAAGAAAAAACGGATGACGACGGAAGTTGCCACTCCGGACGTTAAGTACGGGATGAAAAACAGCACTGCCACAATGCCCTTGATTTTCTCCGGCAGTGCCGAAATCAACAGGGCGAGGAGCAGCCCGAAAATAAAGCACAGGATCACAATCGGAATCAAGTAGCGGAAACCGTTTACAAAGGCGGCAATTGCTTTTGAATTGTGAAGAAGATCCGTAAAGTTTTTAAATCCAACAAACGTTTTGTCCGGGGACATCATGTTCCAGTCCATGGTGGAAAGCCAAATGGCCCAAACAAGCGGAATTAGAAAAAAGACCAACGTGTAGGCTAAGTAGGGAATATTTAGAAGCCATCCGGCCGCGTTGTCCCGGCGGCTTTTCTGGGATATTTTTTCTGCCATTTTTTTGTACCTCCTTGTGCGGAAAGCCGTTCAGACCGTAATAAGTGAAAAAAACGAACGCACAAAATCACCGCTGCTTTACTCAGAAGGGGATTTTGTGCGTTGCAGAAAGACAGTCGCCACGGTGAAATTTTGGCAGTGTCTGTCAGCTTAAACTGCCTGCGGACTTCATGGCACGAATGGCATTGTCTACGTCTGCTGAGGCATCTGGGGCATGCAGGGGTTCCTGCTTTGTTGATTTTTGTATGTAGGGAACCAACCCGGATTCTCCCAGCGAGGTCTGAATATCGGTCATTTTTTCAGAAGCCATGCACGGTATACTGTAAACGGAGTAACCCGCCAAATCTTTCAGTTCCGGATACTTCTTCATCATCGGAGCAAACAGGCTGTTTTTCAATGTATCCCCGCGCACTGGCAGCATGGTGGTTGCGGCCAGCCAGTCGGCATCTGTTTGATCACAGTTTTTATCGCTGTACATCCACTGCAGAAAAGCAACAGCACCCTGATGCTGGTCGTTGGAAATGCTGCTGTTCTTGTACAGCACAATTCCTTTTGAATCTCCGAAATTATACGGGGTGTCCCCGGCCTTTTTAACCAGCGAAGGCCCGAAAATATAGTCGCCGTCCAGCCCGTATTTTTTGCCGGCGGCCTGCATTGTCTGAATATCCCACGGCGAGCTTGTGCTCATCAGGATTGGAATTGTCTTGGAAGTCCAAACATCGGTTACTTCATTGGTCTGAATCGTATTGCCAAAGTTTCCAAGCATTTGAAATGTATCAATAGTCCCTTGGCGGTCAAGCGTTAATTTGCCTTTTTCTACCCACGAAGTTTTCTGTGATAGGGCCATATATATCCCCTGAAAATCATACCATCTTTCCCACCATTGGTCGGAACGCAGCAGTGCCGGACGGTACAGCGTGTGGGTTACTCCCAGTGCCTGCATTTTTGCTTTGTTTGCGGTAAATGCTTTCAGAACGGCCTTCAGGTCATCCATCGTTTCAGGCACTTTGCTGAACCCCAGTGCTTTCAGTGCCTTGGAATTCCACTGCCACGTCATGGGATTGACATATTCCGGAAGAACATACTGCTTGGAGCCAATAGCCCATTCTTTCATAGTATCTCCGGCTTTTTTCTCAGCGACGGCCGTCTGATACCATTTGTCGTTTTCAATATTATATAGGGCGTTAGAGTTTGCCAGAGTTGCCGCAAAACTCCGGCTGATGTTTTCCGAAGCGGCCGGAACCGTCCCTGTCACAATTGCATTCTGAATGCCTGCTTCTGAGGACGGCGATTCTGGCATTTCCTGGACTTTTACCGTGACGTTCTTCCCGTTTATTTTTGGGTTAGTCGCATTGAAAGCCTTGGCTTTGGATACCCAGAAATTATATTGAACTTTCTGGGGGGCCGACCAAAATTTCACGGTTACGCTGCTGCCGGCCGCCTTTTGAGATGCTGAACCCGACGCGCTTCCGGATGCCGGTTTACTGCATCCGGAAAGCATGCCAACCAGCAGGGCGCCGGTTACCAGAACAGCTTCTGCTCTTTTCCTTATCATAGCAAATTCCTCCTAACAAAAAATTTAACACTAACACATCATGAACACATATTAATCGTGAAGAGCGTTACAGTCAGAAATTATCACCTGTATTTTCCCATTTCAAGAAAGGGTCCGGAATCGGGATGCAATGAGCTTCCGCATCTCCTATTCCGCAGTAAAGGCGCGCTGTCCCATTTCCCATACGCACAAGTCCGCCTCCAAAAATGACGTCCTGCAAATCGGGACGTTTGCTTTCTCCTGCTTCAAAATTATTCCGTATGGCGATCATTTTCATGGGGGAGTGCCGGCCTCTTTCCGGATCCAGCAAAAAGCAGGTACAGTAATAGTGCCGGTTCCCGTTGCTGTCAAACTGCGCTATATGGGAAAGGACGCCTACTTTCCCATTTTTCAGTAAATGCAGCTGATTGGTTCCGCCCCATTCTTCTTGGGTGAACTGATCTTCAAAAACTCTGGCGGAAGCTAAGGTCCGCGGATTCAGTTCATGGATGGAATCCATAATCAGCCAGCCGATTTTTCCTCTTCCGCCGATTTCTCCCTGCGGTTTTGTGGTAACCAGAATCTGCCCATTTGGAAGTTCCAGCAAACGGATATCTTTCATATTATCCGGTCCGCACGCAAATTTCTGGAGCCGGAAGGACTCTGTTTCCTGCAGAAAAATGGTTCGGTAAGACACCTTTCTCTCCGCGGTCCGAAATGTCTGGACTCCTCCGAGAATGAGCTGGCCATTCACAAATGTATAAAAAGGATCTTGAAGGTGTTCCAAAGGCTGAAACCTGTCATCCGGAATCCATTCTCCACGTCTTTTGTGGAAGAAAACGATATCGGAGTCTTCACTGTTTCGGCATTCTACCCGCCCTAAAAGAATTTGGTCGCCGCGGTAAGAAAATGGAGAAGAAATGTTGTAAACATCGCGATTATCTTTTTTTGGCAAAACAATCGGCAGCCTGGTATTGGCAAATTGAAGGCATTTCCACGGGTATTCTTCCATAAGCTGCCTGCAGGTTCGTACTGAGGTCATCCTGGTTCCTCCGAATTCATCTGTTTCTTGGTAAATTTTTCAGAAGTAATATTTTGTGTGACCCTTTTTCTTTTAACTTGATTGTACTTCCCATAAATACTTTAATTCAACGCATATTAACTTTAATTTTAAGAAAAATTAAATATTTTTGACATAGAAGGGAATTTTTAAATAAAAGCAGGCAAATTTTAAACAATAATTAACAATAGAGTATAATAATGTTACGATTCCGTGAAAGCATAGAAAAGCCATTGGGTCTCTGATTAAATGAATGGAGCTGAAGACATTCATGAAGGAGATGTACCCAATGGCTTAAGTTAAAAATGCCACAAGAAGGTGCCCGTTATCCTGTTCTCTGGGCGGGTTCCCTGTGCGAAAATGTTCGTGAACGAAAAAGACAGTAAATTCTTATTCCTTTACTCCGCCAGCTGTTAAGCCGCTTTGAATAAACTTCTGCAATGCCATAAACAGGATCATGATGGGAAGAGATGCCAGAACCGATGCTGCTGCAAACAAAGTCCAATGGGCTGCAAATTGATTTGTGATAAAAGATTGAAGACCGAGCGCAAGCGTAAATTTTTGCGGTGACTGTAAAAACACTGAAGTCAAAACATATTCGCTGTATGTGGCCCAGCTTACCCCCCGGGCCGGAATCCACTCCGGTTCCCAGTAAAAGAACCCTTTTCCGCGGTTATTTTTGACATACCTCAACCTGGCAGACAAATCCTGCAGAAAATTTTTTTGCCCTTTCGGAGACGGAGGATACGGAACATCTTTACACAATTCCCGGGTGAAAATCGTGTTGTCTCCGTTGCTATCGGTTGTAAATCCATATGCAGTTTCCGTAACGATCACATCCTTGTGGTATTGCCAAAGAATTAGGCTATCAGAAAAAAAGGTCAGCCCGCCGATTGACGATGTGGCGTTGCTGTATTGGCCTAAAAATCAGGAAGAACTTCAGGACGTCTATCTGCAGAGCATTCAGACCGAGCTAATCAGGCAGGCTGATCAGCGGAATATAAAGCTTTAATTGTACAAAAAATCAGACGGTTTGGAGTCAATAGAAAAAGGCATAAATGCATTTTTTGTAATCGGGTGGAACAATATCAGCGAAATCAATTTTCTGAAAAGCTTGTCAGCAAACGGCATTTTTATCGGAACTTCCCCTGATGACAGCTGTTTTGATTCGGTTCGTCCGAATTATGATTCCATTGTGACACAAATTGTAGACTATTTTGTTAAACATGGATATAAAAGCCTCGGCTTTATGGGTGAAACCGATTTTGATATTTATTCTGGAAAACCTTTAATGGATGTTCGCGAATGGTCTTTCCGGGAAAGCGCCAAGTATTATGGTATGCTGAATGAAAAAAATATTTTCACTACGGATACATTAACTGTAAAAGAAGGGTATCGTTTAGCATTGGAGGCGATCAAAAGACTTGGCAACGAAATGCCGTCGGCTTTCTGTGTATCCAGTGACACACTTGCCATCGGTGCTTTTCAGGCATTTCATGAAGCAGGGTGGAACATTCCCAGTAGGGTAGCTTTCTTCAGTATAGGTAATTTAAATATTTCCAAATATGTTTCACCTCCGCTGACGACATTCCATATTGATATTCCGCTTATGTGCGATGCAGCCCTTTCCCTTTTACAGGAAAGAATTCTGAAAAACAGGACGAACCCAAAACTGGACGATGAAAAGCGCGCAAACCTTTATAACCGTGCCAATCATTTCCGCAGAAACAATGATTACGATAAAGCCATGTCCATTTATGAGCAGATACTGAATGAAGATCAGACCGATTCGGAAGCGTATTGGTCCATTGTACTGTGCCGCTACGGCGTGGAATATGTGGAAGATCCCGCAACCCAGAAGCGTGTGCCGACCATCAACCGCACGCAGTTTACCTCCGTTTTTATGGATGAGAATTTTAAGTCCGCGCTCAGTTACGCCGATGAAGAGCAGAAAAAAGTGTATATGGCAGAGGCGGAAGCCAATGACAAAATCCAGCAGAATATTTTAACAATATCCAACAGTGAGGAACCCTTCGATGTGTTCATCTGCTACAAGGAAAATGATGAGAACGGGCAAAGAACGCCGGACAGCGTCCTTGCTGCTGACTTGTACTATGGATTGACGAACGAAGGCTTCAAGGTGTTTTTTTCCCGGATCACTTTGGAAGACAAGCTCGGAACGGCGTATGAGCCATACATATTTTCCGCACTGAACAGTGCAAAGGTTATGATTGTGCTTGGCACCAAAGCGGAATATTTCAATGCCGTCTGGGTTAAAAACGAGTGGAGCAGTTCTCCCCGCGGGGGCAAAGTTCTGCTTGAACTGTGGAGAAAAAGCTGTCTCGGCACCGGAGCAGTCAGATCAAATGGTGCTGTGCCCCCAGTGTGGGAAGAGGGTTCCCAAAGGAAAATTCTGTTCTGAATGTGGATATCAGCTTACCGTAATCTGCCCGAAATGCGGAAAAGAGCTGCCCGGCGGTACAAAATTCTGCCCGGAATGCGGGGAAAAAATTTAAGGAGGAGTTTCAGTGGACGGAAAATTGAAAGCAAAATTCAAATATTACGGAATAATCTGGCTCATTGCCTTTGCCGCATTTCATCTTATTGTATTTGCTGTGCCAAATACGAAATCCGCCGGATTCGGCGGATCGTTTTGGATCGGATATTTCTTTATTCTGGTTTCTTTCGTTGGCCAGTTCATTTGCAATGCTCTGTTTTTTCGGTCTGATACGAAGGAAAAGGCATTCCTGAATCTGCCGGCTGTCAGCATCAGCTATGGCGGACTTGTGGCCAGCCTGGCTGCGGGAGCGCTTTGTATGACAATTCCCTATATCCCTTACTGGGTGGGAATTGTGGTTTGCGTCCTGAGCCTTGCGTTTTGCGCAGTCAGCGTTATTGCGGCGAGGGCGGCAGCCCAATTCGTTGGAGAACGTGAAAAATCTGTTCAGTCGGGGGCTTTTTTCATAAAATCGCTGGCAGCAGACACAAAAAATCTAATGGAAGAAGCACAGACCAACGAGATAAAAGCGATCGTCAAAAAGGTTTTTGAGGCTGTCCGTTACAGTGATCCAATGTCCAGTGAAGCGCTGATGGATACGGAGTCGCGGATCACGCTCCAGTTCAATTCATTAAAAACGGCCGTAAACGCAAGCGACCACAAAGCCGCAGCCGAAACAGCCGATGAGATCGTCCGCCTGATAACAAAACGGAACAGTCAGTGCAAGCTGCTAAAAAGGTAAGAAATAAAAATTCATTTGCAGTCTTAACCTACAGTGCTTTGGATTCTCCGCATCAGGTTTATATTTGCACCCATAAAAACCTTACACTTATCTTTCAAATCTTTATAGAATCTTCGAAATTAAGGTATACGATTGGCCATGATCTTCAGAAAAGGATGATGAAGTATGGCCAATTATATTTTGCAGACAAAAAACCTTTGCAAGGTCTTTCAAAAGCAGCGTGCTGTAAACAATGTTTCCATTTCCATTCAGAAAAACTCAGTTTACGGCTTACTTGGGCCGAACGGAGCCGGCAAATCCACAACCCTCAAGATGATTACCGGGATGCTCCACAAAACGTCCGGTGAAATCCTGTTTGAGGGACATCCGTGGAGCCGAAATGATTTGAATGATATCGGCGCCCTTATCGAATCGCCTCCGCTGTATGAAAATCTGTCCGCGAGGGAAAATCTCAAAGTGCGCACTCTCCTTTTGGGGCTGCCTGATTCCAGAATCGGCGAGGTGCTGCAAACGGTGGATTTGACGAATACCGGTAAAAAGCGGGCCGGTCAGTTTTCCATGGGGATGAAACAGCGCCTTGGCATTGCCATTGCGCTTCTCAATCATCCAAAGCTGCTGATTCTGGATGAACCCACAAACGGGCTGGATCCAATCGGTATTCAGGAGCTGCGGGGCCTGATTCGTTCGTTCCCGGAGAAGGGTATTACGGTGATCCTTTCCAGCCATATTTTATCCGAAGTCGAGCTGATCGCCGACCATATCGGAATTATCAGCAACGGTATTCTTGGATATGAAGCTCAAATCAACCCCGGCGAAAATCTGGAATCGCTCTTTATGGAAGTCGTCTCAAAAAGCAAAAAGGCGGGTGCCTGAAATGCTGAATTATATCAAAGCAGAAAATCTGAAATGCAAGGGAACCTTTGCAAAAAAACTGGTCGTTCTTGCGCCGGTTTGTATAGTACTGCTTTCACTTATTGAAGGAAAATATTTTGTCGTAAATGGCTACAACTGGTGGTATGCCTTAACTTTTTTAGGCTTTGTCACCCTACTCACAGCGCTCGTCAACCAGAACGAAGAAAAGAAACTGCGTTATAGGGCCGTTTTTGCCCTGCCGGTTAATTTAAGAAAAACGTGGATTTCAAAGGTTTTGCTGATTGAAATCTATGTTTCCATCGCCAATATCGTTCATTTAGCCGGTATTATCTTGGGAAAGCTTTTTTACTGCACTAGCTCGAATATAACAATTTCTCAAATGATAACTGCTACGCTTCTGCTGATTGTCACCTCTCTTTGGCAGGTTCCGCTTTGTCTGTTTCTTGCAAAGAAGTTCGGACTACTTTCGGCTGTTCTCATCAATTTTGGGGCTGGAACTGCTTTGTGCTTTTTTGCGGTTACCAAATCCTTTTGGTGGATTTGTCCTTATAGCTGGGCAACTCGGCTAATGTGCCCGGTACTGGGAATCCTTCCAAATGGCAATCCAGCTCTTCATGGCGATGCTTTATTAAATCCAGGCGTTGTTCCGATTGGAATTACTCTTTCCATAGCTCTATTTGCGGTGTTGCTAACTGTAACTGCAAACTGGTTCTCAAAGCAGGAGGTAAAATAATAATGTCAACTCTTATACGTTGTATTCGTTCCGACTGCTATAAATTCAAGCACACATCCATGTTATGGATACATATTCTGATTCCTTTAGTGACGGCGGCCCTGTTTTTAGTTTATTATTCCGTATCCCCGTGGAAACCGGATTTAAAAATCAGCGGGTATTTTGAATTGATCGGCGCTTCTTTCCCTCTGGTTATCGGCCTTGTGTGCAGCAAAGCAATTGAGCAGGAAGGGCAGGCCGGCAGTTTTCAAACTATGCTGTGCGGCATAAAATCACGTACCCTAGCGTATTCGAGCAAATTGATTGTCATGCTTTTGATGGGAATCCTTTCAATTGCTCTTGCAATAGGCATTTTTGCGGTCGGGTTTAAAACGGCTCCTTCCCTTATGTATTTAAAAGCGGCAGGCTTGTTGATAGCCGGGAGCGTTTTCCTTTATATTCTGCACCTGTTTGTCAGTCTGAAATACGGCAGAGGCGCATCCATTGGATTGGGAATTGTGGAAAGCCTGGTTTCATTTTTGGCGCTGACCGGGCTGGGAGATCAGGCTTGGTACTATATTCCCTGCACATGGAGTGCCCGTTTCGCGGACGATATGGTTTATACATGGCTCAACCCTGCAAAAGGCTTCGGTTCCTTAGAAATACAGAAAGGTCTGCTGATTGTCCTGCCGGCGTCAATTCTCGCGGTTGTTCTTGTTATTCTCTGGTTCAGAAATTGGGAAGGGAGAAAAACCTGCGACTGATAATGTCCCGAAGTACGCTGGTATATGCTTGCTTCCGATGCGCTTTTCGTCTATACTGAGTTTTGGCTTCACGAAAAGGGGTGGTCCTTTTGGCCGACATTCTGGCAGTTGATGATGATCCAGAGATTCTTGCGTTAATTAAAGATTCCCTGGAAAAAGACCGCCATCTTGTGACCGCGGCGCTGGGAGCAAATCAGGTAAACTTTGACTGCCTTGCAAAATACGACCTAATCCTGCTGGATGTGATGATGCCGGGAACCGACGGCTTTTCGTTCTGCAAGAAAATCCGGGCGGTCGTAGATTGTCCCATTTTGTTTCTTACGGCAAAGACAATGGAGACGGATATTATGAATGGGCTGAATTTGGGCGCGGACGACTATATCACGAAACCTTTTGGCACGGGCGAACTGCGGGCGAGAGTAAATGCCCACCTGCGCCGGGAAAAACGGGAAAAGCACAGCATCCTCTGCGCATCCGGCGCACGGTTTGATTTGTCCGCGAAGGAAGTAAGCGTTGACAATCACGTGATTCCCCTGACGAAAAGTGAATATGAAATCTGCGAATTCCTTGCCAGAAACCGGGGACAGGTCTTTTCAAAAAGCCAGATTTATGAAGCCGTTTTCGGCTATGATGGCGAGAGCGACCCGTCTACGGTTGCGGCTCATGTTAAGAATCTCCGCGCGAAGCTGGCGGTTTATGACCTTTCTCCGATTATAACCGTTTGGGGGATCGGATACAAATGGCAGTGAAGCGACATGAATCCTCCCTGAGATTGATCTTTCTGCAATATCTGCTGGCTACCGCTTTGGCGCTGGTGCTTGCGGTGGCAATTCCTTTCACCCTTTTCGACGCCGGAACGCGTTTTGGGCTGTTTACTTATGCCAACACAAGTGAAATACAGGCAGAAAATGCAAGCTCAGCGATTGCTTCCGCCGAACCGTTCGACAGCAGACTGATCCCTGCGTCCTGCACCTACGTTCTGCTTTCACGGACCCATACAGTCCTGCAGAGCAACATGGCAAAAGAGGAGATTCAGAATGCGGTCAATTATGTGGAAAGAACTTATACACCGGAAACGCCGGACGATTGTTTCCTTGTGGTTAAGCGAAGCGATGGCCTCTGCATTCTGCATTATCATATTGGTTCTTCCTATAATGTTGCATGGATGCGCCGATATTTCCATCCTTGGATAAACTTCTTTTCAGTGTGATTGCAGTCAACTGTTTGGTTGGGTGCTTTATCGTTATCACATTATTTGTTAAAAGGCTCAGAAAACATCTGTATCCTTTGCTGGAAGCTACCCAGAAAATCCGGGAGCAGGATCTCGATTTTACAGTCGGGCATTCCGGAATAAAGGAATTTAACCGTATCCTCCTGTCCATATCGGACATGAAATCCGAGCTCAGCAAATCTCTGGAAAAGCAGTGGAAACTGGAGCAGACCAAACGGGAGCAGACTTCCACGCTGGCACATGATATCCGGACACCTCTTACCATTATCCGGGGCAACGCGGAGCTGCTCAGTGATTCGAGTCTGGCAGAGAAGCAGCGGGAATATGTGCTTCATATTTTAAACAATACAAAACGGATGGAGCAATACTTAAATACACTGATCGATTTTACAAAGGCAGAATCCGGATATTCAATTCGCCCGGTCAGAATACAGGCGGAACAGTTTATAAAAAATATAGCGGAACAGGCACAAGGCCTTGCTGCCACCAAACGGATTCAAATTCAATTCCGGCGGGTTAATCTGCCGCCAGTATTTACAGCGGACGCCGATTTGTTAGGCCGCGCCGTTATCAACGTTGTGTCCAACGCGGTGGAATATACCCCTGAAACTGGAATCATCCAAATTACCGCCGAAGGTATCCGCGGCCGGCTGCGTTTTCAGATCACCGACAGCGGAAAAGGATTTTCCCCTGCGGATTTGAAGCAGGCTGCTGCGCAGTTTTACAGGGGAGATAAAAGCCGTTCATCCAAAGTCCATTATGGGATGGGTCTGTTTATTGCAAAGTCTGTTGCAGAACAGCATGGCGGCACCCTTAGCCTTGCCAATTCGCCGGAGACCGGAGGCGGTGTGGTAACAGTCGAAATTCCGGTACACAGTTGATTCGCCGGTACTGATCATGCCGCCGGTCAGCAGAGGGTACAGAGTGAGCCGTATCCGATTTGACGGGGAGTCTGGAGCAGCATAACGAAAGGGATTCAAACCATCATGGTTTGAATCCCTTTCGTTGTACCTAAATAATAAAATTGTTATTTAACGGCGAGTGTCGCCCAAAATGTCGGAACTCCATGTTCTTTTAAGGGACCGCAGTCGTTATAATCCTCGTACAGATCTTTTATGGAAAAACCGGATTGTATCTGCCCCCGGATTTGTTCATCCAACGTGTGGGAAAATTGAATACCGTCGTCTGTTTTCTCTAATGCTTCTTTTAACTGCGGATCTTTTAATGGATTGAAGGGAAGGGAAAAGGTAAGTTTGGATTCTGTTACGTCAAATATAAAGTTAATCCCATTATCAAGGCCCGCCATAAGGATACCGCCCTTTTTCAAAACACGGTAACATTCTTTCCATACAGGTATTACATTTTCGATATAACAGTTCGAAACAGGATGAAAGATAAAATCAAACGTGTCATTTTTAAAGGGAAGCGGTTTTGTCATATCTGCCCTTACTGTATTGATCGTATATCCTTCGCGTTTTGCAACGGCAATCTCGCTGCCAATTTGCTTTTGTGAGTAATCTAAAACCGTGCATTCTGCTCCAAGCGCCGAAAATATAGGCATTTGCTGGCCGCCGCCCGACGCAAGGCCCAATATTTTACAATGGCAAAAATCAGGGAACCATTCCTTAGGGACTGGTCTTGTAGGGGTTAAGAGTACATCCCAATTACCCTTTTTTGCTTTTATGAAGGCCTCATGGGATATGGGAGTGCCCCATTCCCAGCCTTGATCGATCCATCTGTCGATCGTTTCAGAATTCATATCAGTATAGCTCATTATAAGATCACATCCTTAAAATTATCTGCTAAAAATCCATGCGCATATTCAACTCCTGACACATAGATTTCTTTGCGTGTCATTTTGCTCAATTAGATGCTAGATGCGGGTTCTAATTATGCCCATTATATTCACTTCTTTTTCTTGAGAATCCGTCGATAGCTTGGTCTGCCCTCCGGCGCGGACGAAACGATTCCCAACTTTCCTGCACGGATCATTTCTTCAATACGCAGAGCCAGCCAGCCATCACCAATGCCAAGTTGATATTTCCCAAGAATTCTGCCAATCAAATTCGCTTCGTGAAATTCATTTTTTTCTAAAGCAATCTCGCGTAGGATAAAATCATCATAAAAGTTCTCGGGAACACTTTGCAGTCTCCCGTTTATAACGGCACGCAATGGCGCATTTTCTTTTTGAAGTTCCGCCCAGTGCGAAGCGATGGCATGGAGCAAGGCTTCCGGTACGGCCTTTTGCATATCAAGACAGCTATGCCACTTTCCCGGTTCAACCTCACCCCAGCCGTTATACCGGATAGTCGTTGCTTTTTCCACTTCCCATTCCGGAAGTTTGACAATAACGATCTTGATAGAAGGCTGTTTCCAACTTTCCAACAGGTTCATAAGCCAATATAACCCGCATATTTCGTCCGGCTGATTACTATACCACATACGCAGAGTCTCACCATTCTCTGCCCGATTACGGATAGCATCCAGATTCTTTATGGCCGATTGATACAGTTCAGCCGGTTTTCCAACATCCTCAGGACAGATGCTGAAAAGCCGCTCCAGTACAGCAAGGCGTTCAAGGCCCACGCTGCTGTCTGCGATGCTTCCAACGCTCCATGCAAGATTGAAACTGAACACATCCGAAGAGTCGCCGCCCAAAGGGACGGCTTTTTCCCACGCACGGCGTTCCTTTTCCTCAAATTCGCGCTGCACAGTCTTAATCTCGGTTTTTGTCGGTTTGCTGCCGTCTGAATGACTTATGATAACCCCGAATGCTCCACCATAGTATTTTCCCTCTCCATAATGCTGTGCCGACTTCAAGCTGCCGCCTGCGCTGTCACTAAACACAATTTCAACCACAAGGTTATCCTCCTTCGCAGGCAGTGTATTTCATATAAATAATCTGATAATCTGAATTGAATATACCATAAAAATCAAAATAATAAAAGGACTCAAACCGTGATGGTTCAAATCCTTTTATTATCACACTACAAACCTGGTGCGAGAGGCGGGACTTGAACCCGCATGGACTTTTAGTCATCCACAAGAACCTGAATCTTGCGCGTCTGCCAATTTCGCCACTCTCGCAAAACAGCTCGTTTATCATATCATAATTCCATTGGAATGTCAAGCTGAATTCTGTTTTGAGCGGGTTTCCCTGTGCAGAAGCACGGTGATTCGGGCACTTGTTCGACGGGACACCGATCAGCCGGAGCGGAAGGAGCGGCTAATCAGGAATAAACGTTACGGATGCAGAAGCCTGCAGACGATTCCGCCCATTTCTTCACAGCCGACTTCCCGGATTCCGGGGGTGCGGATATCCGGGGTGCGGGCCGTTTCCAGTGCTTTTACCACAGCCGTTTCCACGGCCTTTGCTGCATCCGGAAGGCCCAGTGAATACCGCAGCATCATGGCCGTGGAAAGGATTGTCGCCAGCGGATTGACTGTTCCCGTCCCTGCAATATCCGGGGCAGAACCGTGCACCGGCTCGTAAAGGCCCGCTTTTCCATCCCCAAGGCTGGCAGAGGGCAGCATTCCGATGGAGCCGCTGATCATGGATGCTTCGTCGGAAAGGATATCACCGAACATATTGGTCGTGAGGATTACGTCAAACTGCTTTGGATCGCGCACAAGCTGCATGGAGCAGTTGTCAACGTAGAGATAGGAAAGCTGCACGTCGGGGAATTCCTCTTTCCCAATCCGGGTCACCGTTTTGCGCCACAGGCGTGAAGATTCCAGCACATTTGCCTTGTCCACACTGCAAAGCCTGCCGCTCCGTTCCCGCGCCGTGCGGAACCCAACGCGGGCGATCCGCTCGATTTCAGGAACGGAGTACATCTCGGTATCATAGGCGGCGTCGGCTCCATTTACGGTTTTATAGCCGCGCTCCCCAAAGTAGATGCCGCCCGTCAGTTCCCGGACGATCATCACGTTCAGCTGACCGCCGATTACGGAATCCTTCAGCGGCGACGCTTCCCGCAGAGGACCAAAAATCATGGAAGGGCGCAGGTTGGCATACAGGCCGAGTGCCTTGCGGATTCCCAGCAGGCCGGCTTCCGGCCTTTTCGGGCCGGGCAGACCGTCCCACTTTGGTCCGCCTACTGCGCCGAGCAGCGTGGAATCCGCTGCCTTGCATTTTTCTATGGTTTCCTGGGGCAGGGGAGTCCCCGCCGCATCGATTGCACTGCCGCCCAGAAGGGCTTCCTCAAATTCAACGGAAAATCCGAAAATCTCCCCTGCTTTCTTCAGAACGCGGGCGGCCTGAGTGACAATTTCCGGCCCGATGCCGTCGCCCTTTAAAAGGACAATCCGATATGTTTTCATTGTGCTGCCTCCTCTGATTTTTTAGATTCTGCGCGATTGATTGCGCAGATAATGCCTTTTATGGATGCCAGGCTGATGTTGCTGTCAATGCCCACGCCAAAAGCCGGGGTTCCGTCCGGGGCAGTCAAGTGAATGTAAGAAACCGCCCGCGAATCAGCGCCGGACGTGAGGGCCTGTTCACGGTAGGTGACAAACTGGTATTTTGTAATTCCGATTTCACGAAATGCGTGGAAAGAAGCGCTGATCGGCCCGTTTCCGGTCCCTTCTACCCGGTGATCCTCGCCGTTAAAGTTCAGCATGCCTTCAAAACGCACCTGTGTACCGTTCCCGTTGCCGCTTTCGTCATGCAGGCGGTATTCTTTCAGGTTGTAGGGGGAATGGACGTCAAGATAATTTTTCTGGAAAATGGAATAAACCTCTTCGGGCTTTAATTCACGCCCCACGCGGTCACAGGCTGCTTTGACCATGCCGCCGAACTCCGGGTGCATGGCTTTCGGAAGCTCAAACCCAAAGCTCTGCTGCATAACAAAGGCCGCGCCGCCTTTGCCGGACTGACTGTTAATGCGGATAACCGGCTCATACTGGCGGCCTACGTCGGCCGGGTCAATGGGCAGGTACGGAACTTCCCAGTACGGCGTTCCGCTTGCTTTCATGTAGGCCGCCCCTTTGTTGATCGCGTCCTGGTGGGAACCGGAAAACGCGGTGAACACCAGGTCGCCCGCATACGGGTGGCGTTCGTGAACGTGCATCCCGGTGCATTTTTCAAACATTCTGCGGATCTCACCCATGCGTGAAAAATCGAGCCCGGGATCAACGCCCTGCGAATACAGGTTCATAGCGGTAACCATTAAGTCGGCATTTCCGGTTCTTTCTCCATTCCCAAACAGGGTGCCTTCCACGCGCTCCGCCCCGGCCATGACTCCGAGCTCCGTGGCGGCAACCGCCGTGCCGCGGTCATTGTGCGGGTGGATGCTGATGATGGCGCTGTCCCGGTTTGGAATATGGCGGCAGAAATATTCGATCTGATCCGCGTAACAGTTTGGCGTGGCCATTTCCACCGTGTTGGGCAGGTTGAGGATCAGCTTATGTTCCGGCGTGGGCTGCAGAACCTCCATCACTTTTTCGCAGATCAGCACCGAGTTGTCAATTTCTGTGCCGGAAAAACTTTCCGGTGAATATTCGTAACGGATGTTGGCACCGCTTCTGGCTGCTTCTTCATCGGTCAGTTCTTTAATCAGCTTGGCGCCCTTTACGGCAATATCAATCACGCCCTGCATGTCGGTTTTGAATACGATTTTCCGCTGGAGAGTGGAAGTGGAATTGTAAAAATGGATGATCACGTTTTTCGCGCCCCGGATTGCCTCAAACGTCCGGCGGATCAGGTGCGGGCGCGCCTGGACCAGAACCTGGACGGTTACGTCGTCCGGAATGAATTTTTTCTCGATCAGCGTGCGCAGAATTTCATATTCGGTTTCCGAAGCGGAAGGGAACCCAACTTCGATTTCCTTAAAACCGATTCCGACAAGCGTTTGAAAATACAGCAGCTTTTCTTCCAGATTCATCGGATCTACCAGCGCCTGGTTCCCGTCGCGCAGGTCTACGCTGCACCACACGGGCGGTTTCCGGATGATTTTGTCCGGCCATGTGCGATCCGGCAGGGCAATTGGATGAAACGGGATATACTTTTTGCAGCCTTGATACATACAAAACGCTCCTTTTCCTGCGCCGCCCAGGAAGGCGGCAGATAAATAAAAACGCCCCGGAGACAATTCAGCACTGTCTCCGGGGCGAAATTGCTTCCGCGGTACCACCCAAAATTCGGCTCTCCCTTGAGCCCTCAGCAGACCTCTTTCAAGGTCCCGGCCCATAACGCTGCCGCTGCGGCCGATTCTAACGCTTCCTGCATCGAATACGGCGGCTCCGGGATGAGCTATACGCTCCTGCGGAAGCACCGGGTTTGCATCGCCTCCCGGCTCTCTGAAACTTCACGCAAAAGCCTTATTCCCTTCAAAGCCTTTTTTCTTAATTAAGTTATTTTCCATAATTATAAATATTACAGAATCGTTTGTCAAGTCTTTTCAGCCGAAAATTTTTCCTCCGCACGGGGGTTCGGCAGCATCTCTTTTGTCTGAATCTAACGGTCAGCCGTTGACATTTATGTAAACCATGCGTATAATATGGATTATTAGGAATAATTTTGTCAAAATAAGCGGCTGATTTTTCCAGAAAGGGGAAATTTGTCTGCCGCCATCCGCGTAAAAAAACAGAATAGGGTTGCCGGTTTTCTTTCCGAATCGCAGGATTCAACGGGGAGAAATCAATAGGGAATAGAGTGCGAGTCTCTAACAGCTTACTTTACCGTGAACGGGGACTGGATTTACAGAACCATTGTGCTGACGCATGAGAAGGGTAAATTCCGGGATGATCCAAAGCCGGGAGACCTGCCGGAAACTTTTGAAAAGACTTTTGGTAAGAAAAGGGTTTTATCAGTCGCAGATATGCGGTAAGTTTTTTACACATATTTTAAGGCCGATACTTCACCAAAAGGGAGTGTCGGCCTTTTTTGTGCAAAATCGGTTTTGCTGAATAGGAAAAAAGAATGAAACTGCAAAAAAAGTTTATCAAAATTTTATTGATTCTGTGCCTGGTGTTCGGTCTGCTTTCCGGCTGTTCGGTAAGTTTGCCTTCACGCCAAACGGAACTGTCTACCGACGGCCTTGTGGAAAAACAGGTTTTTGAGGATGCCCGCAAAAATGCCCGGATGCTTACCTTCCAGGGAAAATCGGGGGAATTTTCCTATTCCTGGTTTTTTAATGGCAGTTCCGTCTCGTCGCCGGCCAGTCAGAACCTGAAAGTGGACATCGAAAAGGCGGGGAGTGATCTGAAAGGCGCTGTATCGTCTTCGGATCTGCTGAAACTGGTTTTCCATGAAAACCATCTGATTCAGGCTCAGACAACCCTGCGGATCGATTTTCCAGGCAGGCTGGACGCGCAGAAAGTCCGGATCTACCGGAAAGGGACTGAAAAGATTATCCGCCTTCTGGAAGCTCCGCTGAATCAGGACAAAACGTCTTCTGTAACGATTCCGGCCGACAGCACCGGCGGAACCTGCTATCTGGCCGTTATGGATTCCTCTTTTACCGAAAATCCGGACCGCGTTTCGGCGGCCTCCGGAAGCAGCCCGCCGGGTGGCTCCGGAACGTCTTCGGGCGTGAATTCGGGGAGCGCGGATTCTTCCGCCGTTTCCAAAGTGCCCTCTTCGTCCGCGGCAGTCAGCCGGGCGGGGCAGAGCGGGCATCCTTCCGCCTCCCGGAAATCCGGGAACCCCAGCCGTCCTTCCGCCTCTTCTTCCGGCGGGAAAGACCGGTACCAGACCGATTCCATCCCAGCGGGGAAGCCGAAGCCGGTCGAACCGCAGGACGTGCAGAAAAACGCCAAAAAAATTTTTTACTGCACGCTGTCAATTGACTGCAAAACAATTCTTAACAACATGGATAAACTCAAGGAGAACAAAAAATCCGTCCTGCCGTCCGACGGAGTAATCTTCAAGTCCCAGCAAGTCCTGTTTTACAGCGGAGAATCCGTGTTTGACGTTCTGCAGCGGGAAACTAAGAAAAATGGCATTCAGATGGAATATCAGTCAACTCCCGGGTATAATTCCAGCTATATCGTGGGAATCCACAACCTCTATGAATTCGACTGCGGCGAATTAAGCGGGTGGACGTATCAGGTAAACGGCTGGCGTCCGAACTACGGATGCAGCCGATACCTTTTGAAAGATGGGGATGTGGTTCAGTGGCGCTATACCTGCAATTTGGGAAAGGACATCGGTGATCATGAGAAATCTGCCAGCTAGCGGTCCCGACGCGTTTTCCGGCTTTCACCCGGCGGTTCTGCTTCTGTATTTCTGCGTCGTTCTGTTTTTCGGCATGTTTTCCCTGCACCCGGTTCTGCTGGCCATTACCTTTTTTTCCGAATTTCTGTACTCTGTCCTGCTGAAAGGGCGGAAGGCTTTGAAATTCAACGTGGTGTACATGCTGCCGATTACTGTGCTTGTGGCGCTGATCAATCCGCTGGTGAACCATGCGGGGGTTACGATTCTTTTCTACCTGAATGGCAACCCCGTTACATGGGAAGCCGCTGTGTGCGGAATGGTCTATGCTTTTGCTTTTATTACCGTGATCATTACGTTTTCCTGCTTTAATCAAGTTATGACGAGTGACAAACTGATGTACCTATTCGGGAAGCTGATTCCGGGTTTGTCCCTGATGTTTTCCATGGTCCTTCGGTTTGTTCCCCGGTACCAGGCGCAGATTAAAAAGATCGCGGCGGCGCAGAAATGTATCGGGATGGATCCGGCGCACGGAAATTGGATCCGGCGCGTCAAAAACGGCGTGGCAATTCTTTCCGTTTTGGTGACTTGGGCTCTGGAAAACGCCATTGAAACGGCCGATTCAATGAAAGCGCGGGGATTCGGCCTGAAAGGCCGGACTTCTTTTTCCGTTTTCTGCTGGAGGAAGCGGGATCGTGCTCTTCTGACCGCCGAACTGGCCGGCTTCGGCGCGGTGCTTGCCGGCCTGATTGCGGGCGAATTCCGGTGCGGATATTTTCCGGCGATCCGGATAGCGGGGCTGGAGCCGAAAGCGGCTGTCTTTTACGCTGCCTACGCTTTGTTCTGCCTGCTGCCCGCCGCCGTGGATGGAAAGGAGGCCCTCACATGGAACAGATTGCAGTCCGCGGGCTGAATTTTTCCTACCCGGAATCCGGCGGCGCATGTCTCAAAAATATCAACCTCTCCGTTTATAAAGGCGATTTTGTTTTGCTGTTCGGCAAATCCGGGTGCGGAAAAAGCACATTTCTGAAACAGCTCAAACCTTCTATTGCTCCGTTCGGAAAACGCAGCGGCACCGTTACGCTGGATGGAAAGGAAATCGAAACCCTTTCCCAGCGGGACGAAAGCTCCCGGATCGGTTATGTTTCGCAGGATCCAGACAATCAGATCGTGACTGACAAGGTGTGGCATGAACTGGCGTTCGGCCTGGAGAGCCTGGGGTACGGCAGTGAAACCATCCGGCTCAGGGTGGCTGAGATGTCTTCATTTTTCGGAATCCAGGGCTGGTTTTTCAAGCCGGTAACCGACCTTTCCGGCGGGCAGAAGCAAATTCTGAATCTGGCGTCCGTCATGGTGATGCAGCCGGAAATTCTTCTGCTGGATGAGCCGACTTCGCAGCTGGACCCGGTTGCGGCATCCGGCTTTATCCGGATGCTGAAAAAAATCAATGATGAGCTTGGTGTCACCATCCTGATTTCGGAACACCGCCTGGAAGAGGTCCTGCCCGTCTGTTCCCGGACGCTGTTTATGGAGGACGGAGCAATCCGGCTGGATACAGAACCGGGCGGAATCGGGGGCGCCATGAAAAAGGCTGGCAGCGATATGTACGCGGCTCTTCCGGCCTGCGTGAAAATCTACGCGGAATTCAACGGGGGCGAAACGCCCGTAACCGTGAAGGAAACTAAATACTGGCTGGAACGGCACGTCCGCCCGCGAATGCCGAAGCCTCACGTCGATGCTCCGTCGGCGTCCGGTGAATTTGCCGTTGTTCTCCGCGACATATGGTTCCGGTATGACCGAAAGTCGGAGGATGCTGTGAAAGGCGCGTCCTGCAATGTTCCCAAAGGCGTTCTGTACAGCATTGTCGGCGGAAACGGCGTGGGGAAATCAACTTTGCTTTCGGTGATCGGCGGCGTCCGGCAGCCGTACCGGGGGAAGGTGTTCCTTTTGGGGCGCGAGCTCAGCCGGATCCGTGCCAAAGAACGGTACCGCGGGCTCCTCGGTTTTCTTCCGCAGGATCCGCGGAGCCTGTTCCGCCGGAATACGGTGAGAAAAGATCTGGAAGAAATGGCGGAATCCGTTTTTCCCAGCCGGCAGGATGCGAAAGACCATCTGGAAAGGGCCGTCGATTTTTTTCAGCTTGAGCCTTTGCTGGAGCGGCATCCGTATGACCTGAGCGGCGGCGAGCAGGAATGCGCGGCTCTTGCCAAAGTCCTGCTGACGGAACCGCAAATCCTCCTGCTGGATGAACCGACAAAAGGGATTGACGCCGTTTTCAAAGAGAAGCTGTCCGGGCTATTAACCGCGTTGAAAAAAGCTGGGAAAACCATCATCATGGTCTCCCACGACATTGATTTCTGTGCGGCCTGTTCGGATTTTTCCGCCCTGATGTTCAACGGGGAGATCCTTGCGGAAAACCCCACCGGTAAATTCTTTGCCGGGAACGGTTTTTACACGACTTCCGCCAACCGGATCGCGCGGGGCGTGTTTCCGGATGCCCTAACCTGTGAGGATGTGATTCGGCTGTGCCGGGAAAATTCAACAGGCGCCTGATCTTTTCCGCCGTCATGATTTTGGCGGTGATCCCCCTGACCATTGCCTTTGGCGTGACAGTTCTGCGCAACCGGCAGTATTACCTTATCAGCGTTGCCATTTTGGCCGACACAATGCTGCCGTTCTTCTGTATATTCGGCGGCCGGAAACCCAAAGCGCGAGAAATTGTCCTGATCTGTTCGCTTGCCGCCATTGCGGTTGTGGGGAGAATGGCGTTTTTCATGCTCCCCGAGTTCAAGCCGTCTGCGGCGATCGTGATTATTTCCGCGGTCTGCCTCGGTCCGGAATCCGGCTTTCTGGTGGGGGCGCTGACCGGTTTCGCTTCCAACTTTTTCTTTGGGCAGGGGCCGTGGACGCCGTGGCAGATGTTCAGTTTCGGCCTTGTCGGTTTTCTGGCCGGTCTGCTGTACCGAAAGAAAAAACCGGATAAATTTTCAGTTTGCCTGTACGGGGGCCTGTCCGTTTTCTTGATTTACGGAGGGCTGATGAATTTTTATTCCGTCCTGATGTCTTCTTCCGTGATTAATAAACAGGCTCTGGCGGCCATTTACCTTTCAGGAATCCCGTTCGACCTTGTCCATGCGGGATCAACGGTCCTTTTCCTGTTTCTGATTGAAAAGCCCATGACGGAAAAAATCATGAGGATTAAAGTAAAATACGGGCTGATCAACGAAAAGGAACTGCTGTCGGAAAACTCCTCAGACTGACCGGTTTCCGGAGCAGAAATTGTCCGTTGTTCTGCAAATCTATTCTGCAAATCTATAATGTAAGGAGATTGAAAAATGGGAAAATTTCATGTCAGCAAGCCGTTTGCCATTCTGCTGGCGGCCGCAGTGCTTTTCAGCCCTGTGCCCATGACGGCCTCTGCGGCGGAAGCCCCGGCGAGTTCCACTGCGGAATCGGTGTCGGAAGCTCCGGCGAGCTCTAATACCGGTGCGGAATCAAAAGCCCCAGCCAGTACTGGTGCAGAATCGGAAGCTTCAGCGAGTTCCAATACTGGTGCGGAATCGGAAGCTCCAGCGAGTTCCAATACCGGCACGGAATCAGAAACTTCAACGAGTTCCAATACCGGTGCGGCGTCGGAAGCACAGACTGCGTCTGAATCTGGTTTATCATCTAAAGCGCAATCAGCCCTCGCCGTGACTGTCAAGGTCACGGAGGCGGACGGAAAAAGCGTGCCCTCAAACGGATATTTATACAATGTCGGCGACCCTGCAACAACACTGAAAGCTGTCGCCGAGTGTAAGGATGACAAAGGCAATCCCGTCACTGGCGGCACATGGTCGTATGGATGGATAAATGATACAGGCGACGGTTACGGATGCTATGTATCCAATACGGCAGATTTTACACCTCCGACCGATCAGGCCGGTAACAAAAAGTATTATTGTAAAGTAACGTACACACTGGACGGCAAAAAATATGAGCCAAAGAAAAGTGACGAGCTATTAAATGAGATATCCGTCAAAGTATTTGCCGCCTCTGCGAAAGAACCCAAAATCTTCGATCAGCCAGTTGACAGTGAATATTATGTCGGCGCAGAGCATATCCTGCCGCTGAGTGTCGACGCGTGGGCAAGCGACGGCGGCAAACTGACATATCAATGGTATGTCAGCCGCGACGGTACAAACTTTATAAAAACCGGCGGCGGGTATTTGGACGAAAACAAGAGAGAGCATTATCTTCCTGCGTCGTCGTCCAAAGCAGCTGTTTTCCATTATTACTGTGTGGTAACAAATACACAGCCGATCCGTACCGGCGGAATATATACCGCGGTGGTCAAGTCGGATACCGTAACCGTCACGTTCAAAGGAGTAGAGGACGGTACGTGGAAGGGAGAAGGGACCGAAAGTTCGCCTTTTCTCCTTTCTTCCGCAGACGATCTGAAGAAGCTGGCAGAATTGGTCAACACCGAGGGTATGTCATTTGACGGTTCGTATTTTAAGTTCACTGAGAACATAACGCTTCCCTCGGACTGGGCGCCGATCGGCGCGCTGAAAAACGGCGAGAAAAGTCCGTGGACGGGTAAAAATATCCTGCCTTTTTCCGGAACGATTGACGGCGGAGATCATACTCTGACCGTTCCAAAAGGCGGCAAGCCCCTTTTGGGTTATGTGCGGTATGCGGCGGTAAAAAATCTCAATATTTACGGCACTAAAATCGACGGTTACGGCCTTGTTGACGATTACTGTGTTGATTATGGCCCAACGGGCAGTTACGGCGACTGGACGGCAGGCGCTGCATATCCGGATATGCCCATGACGATTACAATCGACAATGTTACCCTGAAATCGGGCACCAGAACCCTGCAATCCGGTTTTATCGGCGGATATGCTTCCGGAGCCAATACCGTGAGTATTACAAATTCCACCATAGAAGACGGCGTTACCATTGGCTATGATAAAACACAGTCCAACATCGGTTCTTTTGCCGGTTCTTTCAATGGAACAGTGGAAAACTGCGTCAGTTCAGCAAAAGTCCAGGGAGTAAACAGCGTCGGCGGCCTTGTGGGCGCGAAAGGCCAGTCCATGGGCAACTGCAGCATCTGGGACAGCGCCTTCCACGGGACGGTCGAAGCCTCTGGCAGTTACGCAGGCGGGCTAATCGGCAGTGGATACAACGCCAATTCCGCACCTAACACACCGTGCGTCACGATCCAAAACTGTTACTCCGACGGCTCCATAGCCGGCTCAGATTATATCGGCGGTCTGCTCGGCGGGGAACCATCCTGCAAACAATGCTGGGCCAACGGGATCGGATACATTCAGAATAACTGCTTTTCCGGCAGGGTTGTCGTTCCCGCAGCCGTCGCGGCAAAAAAATTTCTGAATACCCGCAGCAATTATAAGAAAATCTTTGGAGCTTTTGCCGCCGGGGCTAGCTCTGCGGCGGATACGGCATCCCAAAGCACGGCCCATATCGGCGGCATTATCGGCGGAATGAGATCTCTCGACCGGTATAATGTCATTTCCAATAATTATTATCTTCAAACGAATACCAGCGGCGCGAAAACCGGTATGGTTGTGGATGCGGTAGAGAAAGCACCGTCGTCAAAAGACAGCACCGTTTTCCAGAGTCTTGCCTTGTCTGCCGGAAACAGCCCAAGCCGCGTGACTTTGCTGGGGTGGGGGAATTCCAGCTCGGAACGGTATGGCCGTTTGGATGACCCGACCGGAGCCGACGCCGGCCAGCTGGCCCGGGCGGCGACAAAAAAGCAATTTACTGACGGATCCGTTCTGTCAAAACTGAACCTTGGCGTCAACAGCAGCAGAATCTGGGTCAGGGGGAGCAACTGTTATCCTGCGCTTGCCCCGGAGAAAAAGCACATGGTTACTTACGCTGTTACAAATGTTGATCCGCAGCGTTATAATGGCGGAGCCAGTCTTGGCAAAATCTCTTCGACTGCGATCTATAGTGATAATCTGGCCAAATCGTTTCAGTCGGCGGAGGTTAAACAAAGCAGTGTTCGTTTTTCAGGGTTCGACAGCAATACCGAAGGGTATAAGACGGTTACTGCTAAATATGAAAACCACGTTTCGCCTTTTGAAGTTTATGTTTGCAGCGACGCCGAGACTCCAAGTGCCGGCAAGATTACGGTTTCCTTCCGGCTGATCGGAGCGACAAAATCCAACGGTCCGGTTGACCTGAAAAACAGCGATTATAAAGGAAGCAACTATGTAACCTGGATTCCGACAGATTCTTACACGCTTCCGCAGAACAGCACGGTTTATGACCTTCTCCAAAAAGCGCTCGGAAAAGCAGGGCTGAAGAGCGTCGGAACAGATTATATCAGCACAGTTTACGCGCCGGAAGCGGGTGGAGGATATAAACTTTCGGCGTCGATGAACGGCCCGAATTCCGGCTGGATGTATGCACTCAATGGGACGCATAAGAAGGCGGCGGACGTTCAGGGACAAAAACTGGAAGATGGGGATTCGGTCGTTTTTCATTATGTTGACGACTACAGCTATGAGGTCGAAGACTGGTTTTCCGATCCCAAGCATCCAAGGCGGGGCGACGGAACTTTCTGGAGTGAGTGGCTGGATGCCCCGGATGAGGAACTGGGGACTTCCGACAATCCCAACGGACCGAAAGACAATCCCGGAAGCCATGGCAGTATCCCCGGCCGTGAAGACAGCAAATCCGATACCAAAAGTCCGGCTGCAGTTAAACCGGCAGCCGGTGCAGTCACGTTCCGGAGTGATACTACGTCCGATTTCAGCGTCAGCGGAACGTACCTTTTCAAGATCACAAGCCGAGACGGGAAAGCCCCGAAATTCTCGGTTGGTACGCCCGGCGTGTTCGATGTAAAGTTGGTCAAGAAGTCCGGAAACGACTACTTTTTCCGGATCAGCGCAATTGGCCCCGCAGGCGCTAAAGCGGGCATTTATGTCAACGGCTCTAAACTTCTCGTTGCAACGGTCGGCGGGCCCCGGACTTTTGTCAGCGATACCACATCCGATTTCAGCGTCAGCGGCACCTATCTTTTCAAGATCACAAGCCGGAACGGAAAAGCCCCGAAATTCACAGTCGGCACGCCCGGCGTATTTTCCGCACAGCTTGTCAAAAAATCCGGCAGCGACTACTTTTTCCGGCTCAGCGCGGTCGGTTCCGCAGGCGCTAAAGCGGGCATTTATGTCAACGGCCGCAAACTTCTGGTGGCTACCGCCGGGAAACGGTCATCCTTTGCTCAGAGCGATACTCTAGGCCGCTTCCGTGTCAGGGCCGGAGGATCCTACCTATTTAAAGTGACGGCAGACACGAAGCCGACTTTTGCAGCCGGAACGGCTTCCGCATTTCGGGTGAAATTTGTCAGGGCTTCGGGCAAGAATTATTTCTTCCGGGTCACGGCGGTCGGCAAAGCCGGTACGGCCAGCGGATTTTACATCAACCGGGAATTATCCCCCACGGCTATCGGCACCGTTGCCGCGTAAATAATTTATCCAAGTGAGGACTGAAAAAATGCAAAAGAAGAGATTTTCAATGAAACGAAAAGCCAGCTCCATTGCGGCGCTTTTCCTGGTATTTCTAATCGGATTTGGAAGCCCTGCGGCGGGTGCGGTTCCTTCTGCCCGTCAGATGAGTGAAAACGTATCAAATGTTCTCGCAAAAAGCGTCCCCGCGGGCGGGCTTCAGATAGGCGCCTTCGACGGCGAATGGACGGTGATTGCACTGGCCAGGGCGGGCCGCGGCGCCCCCGCGGTCTATGATACCTACAGCTGGAATGCGGCGGCGGAAGTTCAAAAGAAAAAGGGGGTCCTTTCGGACAGCAAAGATACCGAATATTCGAGAGCCATTCTCGGGCTGACCGCTGTCGGCCGTAATCCGCGCAATGTCAGCGGTTACAACCTCATTCAGCCGCTTGCCAATTATGACAAAGTCGTGTCCCAGGGAATCAATGGCGCAATTTATGCACTGCTCGCGCTGGATTCCGGAAAGTATAGTATGCCAACACTATCGTCGGCACAGGGAACCCAAAATTCACGGCAGAAAATGGTAGACTATATTCTTTCCAAGGAAATCAACAAAGGCACCAATTCCGCAGGGGGCTGGGCGCTGACCGGAACAGATCCCGACCCGGATATTACCTCGATGGCCCTGCAGGCGCTGGCAAACTATACAAGCAGTTCCAGCGTCCAGGCTGCGGTTGACCGCGCGGTCAGTACCCTTTCCAAAATTCAGAGCAGTTCCGGCGGTTACACGAGCTGGGGGACCGAAAATTCCGAAAGCACCGCGCAGGTTATCGTGGCTCTGACCGCACTCGGCATTTCTCCTGAAAGGCAGGATTTTGTCAAAAACGGCCATACCCTGATTTCCGTGCTGGCTCAGTATTACCTGCCCGGCAAGGGATTTAAAAACATGCTGAGCGATTCTTCCGCAAACAAAATGGCAACCGACCAGTGCGCTTATGCGCTGGCGGCCTATAACCGTTTCCAGTCCGGGGAAAATTCGCTGTATGATATGACGGACGTCCATTCTGTTTTCGATACTTTCTCCAGTGATACAGAGGGCCGTTTCAGTGTAAGCGGCGCTTACCTATTCCGGATTTCAAGCAAAAACGGACGCGCTCCGGTATTTTCGGTCGGTACGCCCGGAATTTTCACCCAACGGCTTGTCAAAAAGTCCGGCAGCAGCTATTTCTTCCGGATTCAGGCGGTTGGCCCTGTCGGATCCTGCGCGGGTATTTATGTCAACGGCAGCCGAATCGCTGTTGCTTCCATTCGAAACCGGTAACCGGTTTTTCAAAATTTCCAAAAAGAAAGGCGCGGCCTCTTTATGCGGGGCCGTGCCTTCTCTTTGCCGATCGAATAATTATAATCATAATCTTGCAAATTGTGACTTATAGCTTTTCTGCTAAAAATATTCTGTTTGTCTGCTGGTGTTCCGGATAATAAATATCACCATGATGTTTTATCTTGAAGTATTTTTCTATCAGATTCGACCATTCGTTATCGGTACGATTCCAAAGCAGCAAACCGTCGTCCAGCAGCTCATCTCCAATGGATTTTATATTGTATTTCTCAATTTGTTCTCGGTTCAGATATTGATTCAGCTTTATCAGAATTTTTCCGTCTCTTTTAAGGATGCGCTTTGTTTGCTCCAGCAATATTTCAGCGTCATTCGGATACAGATTGTCTATGATATTCGACAGAATAACAGCGTCCGTATTTTCGCTCTGTTGTCCAAGTTCCGCTGTATCCACTGCCGGCATTTCTCATATGTAAACGGAGCGGGGTAATACTTCATGGATTGGGGATCTGAAAGTATTGCATACAATTCGCCAAGGCCATCCATTGTAAATTCTCTGAGAATAAGTCCTTCTGTTTTTAATATCATTAATAATTTCTCATTTCATTATGATTTTATCAGATTCATATCACTTTAGTTCATGGGTTAAGAAAAACATTACGAATTTAAAAAGCAATTGCATAATTGTATCCTGTACATAGTGATGTTATAATAAAATAGAAATTTTATGGATGAACTTGAGAAGCTGTTTGCCCATAAAATAATTTTACCACTGTGAGCGCATTTGTCAAAATTGATTTAGAAGGAACTGATGATATGAGACTGGCCATTGCAGCTGCTCCATGCAAAGTTGTTTCGGATAGAGACTGCATGGAGTAATAATCTATCCGGGTGACTTTGCGCCTTTTAATTTTTAGATTAAGGAGTAAAGTACCATGAAAAATAAAACATTGGTGTTAGGGTTCGCAGAGGTGGATATTACACCATCCGCATCCATAGAAACCGTAGGCTTTGGCCGCAAAGATGAGATGTCCCGCGGCATCCTGCATCCGCTGTCAGCACAGGCAGCCGTATGGCAGCTGGATGGGGAACGGTGCTGTGTTGCCGCCATTGATCATATTGGCTTTTCAAAACAGCACGCAAATATACTGCGGAGTGAAATCGGAAAAGTTTTGTGTATCCCCCGTGAAAAAATAATGCTCTGCTTTTCCCATTGCCATTCCGCTCCGAACGAAAGTGCCTCACCGGAGTATTACCGCTTTGTGTGCAACCGTGTAAAGGATGCGGCGGCACAGGCTTTGCAAGACATGGTTCCCGTGGATGCCGTATGGGGCAACGCCTTTACCAATATCGGGCTAAACCGGCGTAAAGGCTGTGACGCGCTGGATCGGAGAATCGGCATTCTGAAAATCTGCGATTCCACCAGCGGTAAGTTGAAGCTTCTGCTGCTTCGGCTGACTGCGCATAATAATGTGCTGAAAGCGGATAACTACCTCATTTCCCCAGATTATTTTGGCACTGTCCGGGATACTCTGAGTAAAGAATTTGGGTGCCCGGTAATGGTGACCCAGGGAGCTGCCGGAAATATCGCGCCGCGATATTTCCGATCTGCAATCAATCCGCCTGATGCTGCTGATGAGCGTTTCATCCGCTCAGATACGGCGCTTGAAGACATGGCAAAGACAGTGCTGCGCGACGTAAAACCCGTCACTGCATCCCTGCGTGTACAGAAAATTGATCGGCTTGCCATGTACTCGCGTCAGATCACATTGACAGCGGATATACCGCCTTATCCGCGCGCCATGGAAATTGCGGACGAAGCCCGAAAGTATTGCGGCATTGACGGCGCGGGCTGGCTGAATGAGGTACAACGTCTGCTCCATGACGGCGTCCATCAGCAAACGGAGAAAGTCGAAGTGCAATACTTCTCCCTCGGAAACGGCTGTTTGTGCGGCGTTGCCAACGAGGTGATGGTGGAGTTTGCCCTGCGCGTCTCGGAACTTCTCCACGACGATTTCTTCTATTTTGGCGGCTATACCAACGGCTGCACCGGTTATTTCCCAACGGAAGAAGAATTTGACAAGGGTGGCTATGAGGTTTACTGGTCTATGCTGATTTATTATGTGTACCATGGCCGGGTGTTTCCTCTGCGCCGTGATTCGGCATCTAAGTTAATCCGATTTGTTGCGGAAAACGCTCCGAATATTTAGCCTTTTCTTTGCATAGTAAAACGAGCAACCTTAACGGATTGTTCGTCTCAGTCTCTCGAAAAAGCTCAGCAGAAGCTGGGCTTTTTCGTTGTAAAGGTGATGAAAGATACTGGAATGAGAAAAACTTTGCAGAGACGAAGTGGAATTTTTGAACACTGACCTGCCTTTTACCGCAGAAATCATCTGTTACGAAAGATTGACAGCGCGGTAGATTTCCGTCATATTTATGACTTTGTAGAAGCTTTGTATTGTGAGGGCAATGGTTGTCCCAGCATGGATCCGGTTGTCCTGTTTTAAGATTATGCTGATCCAGCATCTATACGGTATCCTCTCATTGTGCCGAATGATCAATAAATCGATATGAATATCCGCTTACCGATGGTCTCTGGGATATACGCTGAACAAGGAACTGCCACATATCTGCAAACGGGTATTCATGATGGCCGGATACTGTGTTGGATAGGTCCTTTGGCAATTGGCACGTTCCCGCGTAGGGAGCGACCATTCCAATCGTCGGCATCCTGCGGCCCCTGATATTTCAATCCAAGCTCCCGCGTAGGGAGCGACCAGACGGCATAAAAGCGTGTGCATCGATAAAAAAGATTTCAATCCACGCTCCCGCGTAGGGAGCGACGGAAATTCAAGTTATTCAAAATTTTATCATAGTATTTCAATCCACGCTCCCGCGTAGGGAGCGACTTGAGATCCTGCACAACGCGCGACGGATAAGGGAATTTCAATCCACGCTCCCGCGTAGGGAGCGACGCGTTATTTGCTGCCGTCACATCTTCCCGCAGCGATTTCAATCCACGCTCCCGCGTAGGGAGCGACGCGCTAAATCGTACAGTACAGCCCGCAAATGATATTTCAATCCACGCTCCCGCGTAGGGAGCGACAAGGGGTATATTATCATGGCGGATAAGACTTATATTTCAATCCACGCTCCCGCGTAGGGAGCGACTAGGTTGTCGTTTTCCGAACATTTGACAGTGTAGATTTCAATCCACGCTCCCGCGTAGGGAGCGACAAAAGAGATATGATGAAATATATTTTAAATATAATTTCAATCCACGCTCCCGCGTAGGGAGCGACGGCTAACGTCGGCTATGTAAGAGTTTCAACGGTAATTTCAATCCACGCTCCCGCGTAGGGAGCGACTTGAGATCCTGCACAACGCGCGA
>ENA-UOOK01000171-UOOK01000171.1-fermentation-metagenome-genome-assembly--contig:-NODE-171-length-80172-cov-36.385923_pt1 | contig 80172 bp, 64 predicted proteins | sample MGYA00245777_ERZ724023 | MGnify/ENA primary metagenome ERZ724023 (study PRJEB28704, sample SAMN03018312) | fermentation metagenome | biome: anthropogenic terrestrial biome; feature: soil; material...
CGCCAAGAAAGCCCAAAGCCTCAACACCGAGGCAGAAATAATCGCCTATGTCAAGAATGAAGTAGATAAACGCAGCTAGTCAAAATTGGAATTTTTTTGATTATACAGGCGGGCTAAAGGGCCCGCCTTGTTAATTTCTTGAGATGTTATTCATACCTTTCCGTCAAGTAGTTTTTAAAAATTTCAGCAGAAAATTCAAGTACAATGAGTGCGACTTAGATCTATTTTTATCGGAGGCGATTATGCAGGCAAATACCCCATTTCAAGAAGATGCGATTAACACGATTCGATTTCTGAGTGCGGACGCGGTTCAGAAGGCGAATTCAGGGCATCCTGGCCTTCCAATGGGTACAGCCGCGATTGCTTATACGCTCTTTACCAAACACCTGCACTATAACCCGGCGAATCCCAAATGGGTGGACCGCGATCGATTTGTCCTTTCCGCAGGGCACGGTTCTATGCTGCTTTACAGCCTCTTTTACCTTACCGGCTACAAAGATATGACCATGGAGCAATTGAAGTCGTTCAGACAATATGGCAGCCTGACGCCTGGACATCCTGAATATAGACATACCCCCGGGGTCGAAACCACCACCGGACCACTTGGCCAAGGGTTGGCAACGGCAGTCGGTATGGCGATAGCCGAGGCACATTTGGCGGCAACCTATAATACAGACAACCATAAAATTGTGGATCATTACACTTATGTGATTGCCAGCGATGGTGATCTGATGGAAGGCGTGACCTCCGAAGCGTCGTCCTTGGCAGGTCATCTGGGTTTGGGCAAATTGATCTGCTTCTATGACGATAATAACGTCACCATCGATGGCAGAACAGACATAACTTTCACAGAAGATCGCGCCAAGCGCTATGAAGCTTATGGCTGGCAGGTTTTGCGTGTGAAAGATGGCAATAATGTTCATGAAGTTGACCAGGCAATACAGGCTGCTAAAGCTGATCCACGGCCTTCATTCATCATCTGCAAGACCACAATCGGTTATGGCTTCCCTACCTGGGCTGACAAATCGGCCGCCCATTCGGGCATACCGAGTGAAGAGGAACTGAGCGGAGCCAAAAAAGCCCTGGGTTACCCGGTGGAACCAAAATTCTATGTGAGTGATGAAGTGCTGGCTCATTACCGCGAAGCACTGACCAGGGGTAGGCAGGAAGAAGCCACCTGGAAGCAAATCTTTGATCAATACCGAGCCGCTGAGCCTGAAAAAGCCTGCAAATTTGAACGTGTAATGAAGGGTGACCTGCCACAAAATTGGCAGGATGCCATCCCGACTTTCCCTGCTGATACCAAAGGAATCGCTACCCGCGCTGCATCAGGCAAGGTCTTGAACGCCCTGGCAATGGTCTTGCCAGAGTTGATTGGCGGTTCGGCTGACTTGTCTGGCTCCAACTCTGTTGAGCTTAAGGGTTTGGGAAGCTTTCAAAAAAATAATTACACAGGAAGGAATATCAATTTTGGTATCCGCGAGCATGCCATGGGAGCGATCAATAATGGTCTCAGCCAGCATGGCGGATTACACTCTTTTGTAGCGACTTTCTTTGTTTTCTCAGATTATTTGCGACCAGCATTACGCCTGGCAGCGCTCTCGCAGATTGGCAATACCTGGGTTTTTTCCCACGACAGTTTCATGGTCGGAGAGGATGGTCCCACCCATCAGCCAGTGGAGCATCTGAACTCGTTTCGGGCAATGCCTAATGTGATTACCTTGCGTCCTGCCGATGCAAATGAAACTGCGGAAGCCTGGAGGAGTGCCATTACAAGGAGCGATGGACCGACAATTTTAGCCCTCTCACGCCAGGCAATACCAACGCTTGACCGGGAAAAGTTTGCCAGTGCCAAAGGACTCCACAAAGGCGCTTATGTATTGGCAGATTTGGGAGATAGACCTGCTGAATTGGTTTTGATGGCAAGCGGGTCTGAGGTGGATCTGATCGTCAAAGCCGGGCAGATCCTGGCAGAGGAAGGCGTGAGCGTGCGGTTGATCTCTTTCCCCAGCCTGGAGCTATTTGAAACGCAATCCAAAGAATACCAGGATTTGGTTATGCTTCCCAACGTAAAGGCACGCCTGGTGGTGGAAGCCGGCACAAGCTTCGGTTGGTACCGCTGGGTGGGACCTGAGGGCGCCATGATCACCATGGACCATTTTGGCGCCAGTGCACCAGCTGAGCGATTGGCGGTCGAATTCGGCTTCACAGTAGAGAATGTATTGCAGAAATGCCGGGAATTACTGGAAAAATAGATTCTCTCGTTTTCAATCAATTTCTGTTAATAAGGGCGGGTTCCAAACCCGCCCTTTCTATTGTGCCTTTAGGCAGTTGAGAACGCAAAGCGTTCGAGACAAAAAACCACCCGCTATGCGGGTGGGGACAAGGGGTTAGACCCAAACCAATTCACCTTTCCGATAGAATGTGAGTGTTCAAGCCACAGACTAGTAAGGAAAGGTGAATTGTATGGCAAACAAAAGCGATAATCTAGCACACACTAGGTGGATGTGCAAATATCACATAGTGTTCTCCCCGAAGTATAGGCGAAAAGTGATCTACAATCAAATAAGGAAAGATGTGGGAGAGATTATACGAACGCTGTGTCAATATAAAGGAGTGGAGATACATGAGGGGCACCTGATGCCCGATCATGTGCATCTGTTGGTAAGCATACCGCCGAAATACAGTGTATCGAGTGTGATGGGGTACTTGAAAGGGAAGAGTGCGCTAATGATCTTTGAGAGGCATGCGAACCTGAAGTACACCGGCACTTCTGGAGCGAGGGATACTAGGTGAGCACAGTAGGGCTGAATGAAGAGACGATCCGGAAGTATATAGCAGAGCAAGAACAGAGAGATCAAGCGATGGATCGATTGAGTGTGAAGGAATACAAAGACCCGTTCAGCTGAAGGAAGTGGGATTACCCCTTGAGGGGTGGCGAGAGAGACGACTGCAAAAAGGCTTGAACGAAGAGAAAGCCAGCACCTTGAGGTGCTGGCTAGGGATCTGGGCTTTCAGCCCTGGAGCAAACCACCCGCTATGCGGGTGGTTCTGATTTGGAAAGGTCTCCTGACCTCGAAAAAACGCAGGTATCTTTTCAAGGCAATAGGTCACGAGATTAAATCCTTTTTCTTTTTGTTTATGATTGAATGTGGGATTTTCACGGGTAATCCGGCCATCCGTTTAAATCGAAAACCGTAAAGCTTTGTGTGATTTATAGATAAACCCTATTGATATCCTAAAATATTATAGATATACTATTAATGGTTACTTCTACCCATCCTCTCGTGTCTTAGACACCTAAGTCCAAATTGATTGGTACCCATTCAGGTCAGGCAGCATTTTGGATGCTGTGCCTGGCAATATTTGTACCATCACACAAGCAGAAAGGCGTGTGTGAAAATGGCCACTATTGATTTCCCTATCGAATTTGAGAAAAAGCCGGAGCGGGAACTGGACCTGGTTGTCCACATCTTTGACTCCGCTGGAAAATTGCTAAAATCTGCCAAGGTAAAGGGCGACAAAGCCAGCCTTCCCGTGGAAGTACTGAAAAATAAGGACATTAAAGTTCTTGTTTCACCTCCACTTCCCAGCAAAAAAAAGCCCACGCTGGAAAACCTGAGGGCATCTGATGCTTATGAACCGCGCTTTGATTTTGACCCAGCGAAAGAAAAATTCAAGTTGTATCCCATACCTGTTGAAAAGGTAAAGCTTTGGCTGCTTTGCCCCTGTGTGGTAAAGGGAAAAGTGGTGCGACCAATTGTTATCAATGGGACTGTAGTTTATAAACCCGTTAATGGAGCAAAAGTCCATATTTGCGAGGTCGACAAACTCTACCTTCTCATCCCGCACCTGCCCAAGGATGTTCTTTTCCGTTTCCGCGATGAATTGATCAAGGATTGGAAGAAATACCGCCTCCTTCCCCATCCTCCCATAGTAAAGTTTCCCTGGCCATGGCCTCCTCCACCTCCAGAAACGTACCAACTTTTCCCGATGGATCACGAGATAAAGGAGTTGGAGAGTGAACGTGTAATTCCAATTGAGCTTCCTAATTACCAGAAAAGTGCTTTCAGCTACGGTACAAATTGGCTGAATCCCCAACCTGAGCCACCGCTACCTGAGTTTGTCATGCCCAGGGCATTTACCCAAATGGAGCAAGCCAAACTTGTCCGTAAATCAACGAGAACCCAGAAAGAAAAGGATCTGCCCCTGTTGATAGATACTATATCGGCTGATATTTCTGAACAACTGCAATCTGATTCGATCACTCAGGTAAGTTCTGCATTGTTGAAACTGCAGCCCATGATCCTTCCCTACCTCTGCTGGTGGCCCTGGCTGCATAAATACTTTTGCCTGTGCGACGAGATCGCTACTGTGATGACAGATTGTAATGGCTTTGAAACCACCATCTGGTACCGATGCGCAGGAGACAAGCCAGATTTGTATTTCTGGGTGGAGTATCCCATCGCTGGTATTTGGACAAAGGTCTACGAGCCCAAGCCTGTTTGTTGCCATGTACACTGGAACTATGAATGCGGTAAAGAAGTGTTGCTGCCGGTAGCTGACACAAGAGTGCCTTGGTGCGAAGTTCCACCCGATCTAGCAGGTCTGAAGGTGTTGGTGAAGACCATCGGTAACGGTCTGAGCATGAGTGAGATCAACAAAACACCTGGCGCTACCAAGGGCAAGACATCTGCTGGCGAACCGCTGGCTGGGTCACTTGAATTGCGACTGGATATGAGCAGAAGCAACCTGATCAGCATGGGCATTACCCAATATCGCTGGTCTTACACCAGGAAGACAAAGGGCAATGGCACAACTGTCGTGGCAGATACATGGCACACAATGTTGCACGAGGTCTATCGCCCTTATGAGGTGAAGGTCTTCAAACCATTGCCGGTGCCACACTTTGAGACCCAATACAAATATGAGAAGATGGGACCTTTTGGTACAGAAAATTTGTTCAAGATTCAACCCAGCAACCCAACTGTAGGTATTTGGTACGATTCCGTCATGAACGAGCATATCGACCTTGCCTGGGCCTACTTTGATACAAATTCATTGAGAGAGAATGATGGACTAACACCAGCAGCCGGTCAGTATGACATTAAGCTGGAGCTTTTTGATAGCAGCGGTAATCTGGTGAAATGGAACAATCCCTCTGGAACTGGGGCTAGTATCCAGGCATATATCACCGACAATCCTGCACCCTTTGTGCCACCTGTTGGGATGACCGAAACCCCTGCTCCTGCTGCCAATCTGATCAAAGATGGATCTGGTAACACCCTTGGATTTGTTTTGACCCTGTTTGTAGATAATAACCCCTGCGAAGCTGTGATCGATGATCCATATGTGGTTGAAAATCCCAGCGCTCTATCTGGTCCATGCGGGTTCCTTTTCTTCAATTCAGTCGCAACCTCAAAGGCTCATTTGCGTTTCCTTGCCCGGCAGGCGTTTGATAATGCCCTTTTCCATTTCCAGGTTGTCAAAGGAAGTTCTGGCGCCATAGCTGCGGCTACATTGAGTTGGATACCTGTTCATCCTGCGGTGGTCCCTGTGAACGGATTCGATCGTTCCCCAGACAGCCATTTCAGCAAAGATCTGAAGGTTACAGATCTGTTGAATGCCAATGGTTCAACTTGCTCTCAAGCTGCTTTTGCGATTACATTGGAAATCCATTCGACAGCTTACAACGGTTATACTCGGGCTTACTGGTTAGATGCCTGGGCTGTACCAAAGGCGTTTGCTTTAGCTCCCAAACCATGACTTCCCAACAAAATTGATAGCGATAGAAGTGATCAAAAAAAGAGAGGCTGCTGATTATCAGCAGCCTCATCTTATTGTTAGTTCCTGCTTTTAATCGAGTTAGCCCCTCTCACCGGTTTCCACAAACTTGACCAATTCACCAACACTCAACTCCTTGATTCCCAGCTTTTCAACAGTTCGACCTCTGCGACGGTAATCGGTTTCGTGGATGAAACAAGCCAGGTTGATGATGCTTTCAATACCATTAACCGATACGCCGTAAGTCTTCGCAAACGAAGCAATTGGCACAAGGCTCATCGGGATTTCTTCAGTGATATAGCGATGGTTGAGCGTGCCAGGAGCGCGGATGCCATAATAACCGGTTTGATTGTGCATGGCTTCGTGCAGGTCAGTGCCGGTTGCATTGTATGCCAGTTCCAGCCATTCCTGTGCTGTTCGTGCTTTCAAGCCAATGGCTGATGCAACTGTGACGCGTTCCCTGTCCAACACTTCCAAAACCTTGGCAACCGAGGGGGTCACGCCATCGACATAAAACTGGAAATCGCCGGAGGTTGCTTCGATCCAGCCAGCATTCAATAGCGCCAGGGCAGGATGAAAGATGGCACCCATGTTGTTGAGACCGGTTTGCAGCACGTTTTTCCCATGGATGAATTGCGGGAAAACTGGTCGGATTGCATCCAACACTTCGTCGGTACGAGTCGCGGGCAGGGCTGCCAGGGGTACGGCTTCTTTGATACGGAAGATGCGCGCCTGGCTTGGCCCCTCGGAGCGGCTGGCAAAAATGAAGGTTTCAGCCTCTGAAATGATCGGATTGGTTGTGCAATTCTCCTGTTCGAGGACATAGCGAAACTCCAGTGCTCCGCCGGTACGTCCGGGATTCAGAACCACGATATGGTCGTCCCGCAAAAAAGGAGCTGCCATCCGGGCGATATCGCTATGGGCGGTGGATGGCACCACGACCATCAAAATATCCGCTTCACGCAGCGCCTCTTCCATATTGTCGGTAACTTTGTAGATTTTTCCAAAACCACGGGGTTCGGTCGGGTTTTCCAGGTCGATTCCACCTCGCAGTCTGATAATTTCCACGCGGCTGGCGGTGCGGTTGAACATGGTCACCTGAACACCTAATAGTGCCAGGTAGGCAGCCATAGCTTTGCCACCGTTGCCCGCACCAATTACGGCATAACGATAATTTTTAACCATTGTTCCTCAATTCAGAAATTTTTCTAAACGTTCTTGTTCGGAGATAGGTTCTCCCTGCTCGTTCACTGCCTCACTCGCACCTTGAATGACGCGTGTGCTGATTTTGCCTGCAGCGAAGCGGTTATTTTTTAGTTGGGGTGCATCCAAGATGCCTAAGCTGACCGCTTTTGTCAGTGTTGGCGGGTCTATCAGCGGATCAGAAAGAACCTCAGCAGAAATATTTTTTATTGCCTGTAAGGTGATTTGGGCTTGCTCGATCAGGTGCTTTTTGCGAGCCTGGACTTTAGGATCAAAAGTCATATCAGGCTGCCCCGCCAAAGCGTTTTCTATACTGCGTCGGGCAGCCAGACTGGCAGCGATGACGTCTTCTGCGGTGGCAGCGTGATCAGCTTCGGTGTGACCGACAATGTGGATGATGTGCGGCTTCAAAGCCATCTGCAAGTAGATACTTGTTGCCAGGTGGGCGCGGGCAGCGTTGTCTTCCAAGGGGTAACTGAGCAAACCAGTGCGCGTCTGACGCCAGATATGGAAATTTTCATCTTCCAAAGGTGCGATCATCTCCAGAATGGCGAGCATTTTTGCCAGGTCCATAGCGTCCGAAAGATTGGGTGGGCTGTTGAACATCAATTGGGCGATGTAATCTTTGACACCAAACCCCTTGGCGTTACAGGCAGAAAGGTAAGCGGATGTAACGTAAACCACGTCCGGCGCATCGCGCATACCCCAATGGTGGGGCTCGTTCAACTCGACCGGTATACCGCGCTCACCGTACCACGACATTACATTTTGGTGTTCCTGAATGGATTCTTCGAGCGTGAGGGGACCACGCCCGTCCATCAGGTTGAACCAGAAAAGCGGAATGGCACACCAGGCGATATTGATCGTTTCGACATACATTTCAGCAAGACGGATGAAATCGTCCGTGCCGGAGTAGGTGCGCATCAATGGGTAATTGCCGGTTTGGGATGCCTGGTAAAGCTGGTGGTAATCTTCTGCGCTGCGTACCGGCACGCCGCCAGCTCCAGTCGTGCGGGGATTCTGCCGCTCGGGGTGGAAGAAGTTTGCCTGTGCATCCTGGTCGATACCCAAAGAAATTACATCCAACGCTTTGGCTTCGGCGATTTGGCGAATACCTTCAATACTGGATTGCATAGATGGCAAACCAAAATGATGACGGAGAAGCGGATAAGGTGCCTTCCAACGAATGCGTTCGATCGTACTTTGGGGGTAACTGGACGCGTCTGAAGAAGATAGGTTTTCACCACGCAAATATGCCAAAACCTCTTCGCGACCCTGGCTCCCATCAAATATCTGGTCAAAAAAACCTTCCAGGGCTTCTGCTTTGCGACTCACAGGGGGAGTACCGCCGAAAGCGAAACGCACTCCCTGCTCGTGAAGGTCTGAAGCCGCTTCCGCAAATTCCGCCAAAAGACGTTCGCCGGTTTCGGGTGTCAGACGGTACGAAACACCAACCAGGTCCGCTTTTTCGCGGCGGGCTACCTCGAGAAAAGTCTCAATCGGAACGGCAGGACCGAGAAAGATTGTTCTCCAGCCTGCTGATTCAGCCAGCCGAAGGAAATTACTTACCCCGGCAACATGGACACATTCCCCCAAGGCACCAGCAACTACAGTTTTCATATTTACTCCAGTTTCTGAATGGAATGGTGATTGCCCGGAAGTTCATGGGCATGCTGTTGGTCTGACAGCTACAAAATGTGGATTAAGTTTACCCGAAATGGATCGAGTTCGATTTTGTGTAGAAAAGATTCCAGAAAATCGTGAAATCTCGTGTATTGTTGGCTATAATGACGAAAAATGGACGAGAAAAAGGATAAGCCGTGACAACAACCCTGATCATTGTAGATATGCAAAACGATTTTCTTCCGGGAGGGGCGCTGGCAGTTGCTGGCGGAGATGAGATCATCGATGAAATCAACCGCCTGTCGAAAGGTTATGACCTGGTTGTCGCCACCCAAGACTGGCACCCGCGCCATCACGGGAGCTTTGCCTCACAACATGAAGGCGCCCGGTTGTACGAGATGGGCGAACTGGCAGGCATGCCCCAGGTGATGTGGCCAGACCACTGTATACAAGGCACACTCGGTGCCGAACTGACCAGGGACCTTGCCCAGGAGCAAGTAGAAGCCATATTCCGGAAAGGGATGAATCCGGATATCGACAGTTATAGTGCCTTTTTTGACAATGGTCATTTGAAAGCAACCGGGCTCGAAGGTTATCTCAAAGGCCGCGGTGTGACCGAAGTTTATATTGCCGGACTGGCTGCAGACTTTTGTGTTTGGTACACAGCCAAAGACGCGATCGCACTTGGTTTTGATGCGGCGATCATGCAGGATGCCGTCAAGGCAATCAACCCGGATAATTTTGAGAAGATCAAACAGGAATTTGTGGAAATAGGCGGAAGATTGCTTTAAAGCAGCAGTTTTCCGCCCCCTTCTTGGAGGAGGGAGGGGGGTGAAAGACTATGATTGCACTTCCATCCCCGTCAAGAGGGTGATCTGGTGACAGACCACGCTGTCTTATGTCAGATTGAAATCTCCACGCTTAATTTATCCAGATGTAAAGCATATTACTTGACAATGTAAATCAAATGCTTTATTATTGCGTTGATAGGAGCGATTTATGGAGGCAAAAATGGATTATACAAAGAACGACGATGTAAGTGTTAGCTTCAGAATTGATCGAGGTCTCAAGGAACAGGCTTCAAAACTGTTTTCTGAATTAGGGCTCAACATGTCTTCCGCTATCCAGGTTTTTTTTAGGCAGAGCGTTAGGGAAGGTGGGTTACCTTTTGACGTCACCACGAAAGTGCCTTCAAAGACGACTATAGCTGCTTTACTCGAAGCAGAACGCATCTCACAAGACCCGAATCATCCTTCTTATACTGACATGCAGGACCTTCTGGATGCTTTGAAATCATGAAGTACTCGGTTAAGTTCACGAGTCAGTTTAAAAAGGATTTGAAACTTGCTAAAAGACGGGGCTTGGATGAGACAAAATTTGTCAATGTGCTTGAAATACTTACTGATGGTGAATGTCTACCGGAGCAATATCATGACCACGCTTTGAGTGGGGTTTGGTCCAAACATCGGGAGTGTCATATCGAGCCCGATTGGTTGTTAATCTACTTTCTGGTTGAAGACACTCTGATATTAACTCTGGTGAGAACTGGAAGCCATAGCGATCTGTTTACGTAAGCACTATGTAAATGAATTCTGTAAGTATGTCCTAATTGGGAGCAAATTGAGTTGACTCCTCTTTCCACATCCAAAAAATCTTGTCGCTGCAAAGCACAAAGCCCAGTTTCTTCTGTAAGTGCATCGAAATTTCGTTGCCCACAACTACATGACCATAAGGCAATTCGCCCATAGCGAGCAGTTTGGCGATCAGAGCTCTCTCAAGGCGTTCACCCCAACCTTGGCGGCGATACTTGGGAAGTACTTCCAGCATACCCATGGAATGGTCTTCATGCAGTCCAATGAAGGCAAACAGCTGACCTTTATCCCGTAAGCCAAACATTCGCTCTTCGCTGATCGCCAGTTTGATTTCTTCGGGACTCAAACGGTGATAATGCTTAAGAACGAAGCCGGCGTCTTCAGGGCGAAGCGGCTCGAGTTCCAGGTCGGAATCGATGGTAGAGTATGGGTAATAGAGCTGATCGCATTCCAGGATTCCGTGCAGTTTGAAATGCGCAGCGACTGCTGCGGCTCCCTTGCTGCCGCAGACTAAGGCCAGATCGGGTCTTGGGCGATCTTTGACTAATTCGAGCGGGTTGGAGCCTGCCAGTAAGAGAAAATCGGGGTTGGGAAAGAGCAAAGCCACGCTGTCCTGGTTTACGCCAAGCAATTCAGCCCCATTCTGAAGGGCATTGATGATCGGGTAGTTCAGGTAGTAATCCTGATTCAGGAGACCAAAGGCATTTTGCATGCAAGATATTTTACATTAACCAGAAAAAAGTATAAGCGGATTGAAATACACAACCTGGCCTGCGAAAACCACATTCCTGTTGGAATCGTAAGGGCGGGTCCCAGACCCGCCCTATGATTGTGCCTTTAGGCAGTTGAGAACGCAAAGCGTTCGAGACAAAAAACCACCCGCTATGCGGGTGGGGACAAGGGGTTAGACCCAAACCAATTCACCTTTCCGATAGAATGTGAGTGTTCAAGCCACAGACTAGTAAGGAAAGGTGAATTGTATGGCAAACAAAAGCGATAATCTAGCACACACTAGGTGGATGTGCAAATATCACATAGTGTTCTCCCCGAAGTATAGGCGAAAAGTGATCTACAATCAAATAAGGAAAGATGTGGGAGAGATTATACGAACGCTGTGTCAATATAAAGGAGTGGAGATACATGAGGGGCACCTGATGCCCGATCATGTGCATCTGTTGGTAAGCATACCGCCGAAATACAGTGTATCGAGTGTGATGGGGTACTTGAAAGGGAAGAGTGCGCTAATGATCTTTGAGAGGCATGCGAACCTGAAGTACACCGGCACTTCTGGAGCGAGGGATACTAGGTGAGCACAGTAGGGCTGAATGAAGAGACGATCCGGAAGTATATAGCAGAGCAAGAACAGAGAGATCAAGCGATGGATCGATTGAGTGTGAAGGAATACAAAGACCCGTTCAGCTGAAGGAAGTGGGATTACCCCTTGAGGGGTGGCGAGAGAGACGACTGCAAAAAGGCTTGAACGAAGAGAAAGCCAGCACCTTGAGGTGCTGGCTAGGGATCTGGGCTTTCAGCCCTGGAGCAAACCACCCGCTATGCGGGTGGTTCTGATTCTTCACAAAAAGATTAGATTGACAAGAAGATTATCCAACCACATTCACCAGCCGACCCGGTACGACGATCACTTTTCTCACGAGGCGACCTTCCAGGGCTTGTTTCACACTTTCGCTTGCCAGGGCCAGTTGTTTAGCCTCTTCATCGCTTATGCCAGGTTCAACGGTGATGCGGTCCCGCAGCTTGCCGTTCACCTGCACGATCAGAGTGATCATTTCGTCTTTGGCAGCCTCTTCATCCACTTTTGGCCACTGCTGATGGTGGATCGAATAGGGTTTACCCAACCGTTCCCACAACTCTTCAGCAATATGCGGGCAGACCGGTGCCAGCATGCGCAGATAGATGTCGGCGGTCTCGTTCCATTCCGCAGAACCAAAGGCACCGGCATTCTTGGCGCGCCCCATCTCGTTCAGCAGCTCCATCAGGCTGGATACGATCGTGTTGAACTCGAAATTCTCGAAATCGTAGGTCACCCGCTTCAGCGTCTGGTGGGTTTTGCGGCGCAGGGCTTTCAAAACACTTTCATCCGCCTTGCCAAAAGCGGGTTCCAGCAGCATATGCCAAACACGGCGCAGCCAGCGGCTGTTGCCTTCAATGCCTGTGCTGGACCAGGGTCCGCCCATTTCCCAACGGCAGAAGAAAATAATGTAAGCCCGTACGGTATCAGCGCCATAACGCGCGACCAGATCATCCGGGTTGACCACATTGCCGCGGCTCTTGCTCATTTTCTCGCCATCTTCGCCCAAAACCATGCCCTGGTTGCGCAGTTGCAGCATAGGTTCATTGCCCTTGGTAATGCCACAATCGCGTGATGCCTTGTGGAAGAAACGTGTATAGATCAGGTGCATGGTGGCATGTTCAGAACCGCCGGTGTAGGTATCCACTGGCATCCAGAAATTGTATTGCACCGGGTCAAAGGGTCCTTTATCATAATCCGGGCTCAGGTAGCGCAGATGATACCAACTGGAGTCCATAAAGGTATCCATGGTGTCGGTTTCGCGCTCAGCTGGCTCTCCACAGACGGGACAGGTGGTGAAGCGCCAGGTGGGGTGCAATTTGAGCGGACTCTCACCAGTCGGAAGCCATTCTACATCATCCGGCAACAGTACTGGGAGCTGGTCATCCGGAACCGGAACTGCACCGCAATGCTGGCAATAGACAATCGGGATGGGAGCGCCCCAATAGCGCTGGCGGCTGATCAACCAGTCATGCAGGCGGTAATTAACTGTTTCTTTTCCGACGCCAATATCCTCGATGTAGCGGCTGGCGGCATCAAAACTTTCCTCTTCAGGTGTGCCAGTCAGTGGTCCGGAATTGACCATCGAGCCGTGTGCTTCAACCGCTTCGGTCATTTCTTCAGGGGATACAATTTCTTGCCCGTTGGGGTGGATAACAACCTTGATGGGCAGGTCAAACTGACGCGCGAATTCGAAGTCACGCTGGTCGTGAGCCGGTACAGCCATGATCGCACCGGTGCCATAAGACATGAGCACATAATCAGCCACCCAGATGGGGATGTGCTCGCCAGAAACCGGGTTGATTGCGTAACCACCGGTGAAGACGCCTGTTTTTTCGCGGGTGACGGATTCGCGCTGGATGTCGGACTGGCGTTTGGCTTGCTCCTGGTAAGCGCGCACCTCGTTCATTTGCGCTGGCGTGGTGATTTTCTCTACCAGGAGATGCTCGGGGGAGAGCGCCAGGTAGGTCACACCCCAGAGCGTATCCGGGCGGGTGGTGAAAACCTCGATCGGGTCGCCGGCTTCGGTCTTGAAAATAACGGAAGCACCGCGCGATTTACCGATCCACTTGCGCTGCAGGGTTTTGATCAGCTCAGGCCAGTCCAGACCGTCGAAATTCAGCAATTCTTCAGCGTATTTTGATGTGCGGAAGAACCACTGCCTCAGGTCTTTGCGGATCACGGGCGTGCCGCAGCGCTCGCAGTGGCGGTCTTCGCCGTGAACCTGTTCACGTGCCAGCGTGGTATTGCAGCTCGGGCAAAAATCGACAGGCGCGAACTTTTGGTAGGCCAATCCGTTCTTGTAAAACTGGTTGAAGAACCACTGCGTCCAGTGATAATATTTCGGGTCAGAAGAAATGATCTCCGCACGCCAATCAAAGCTGTTTCCCATCGATTTCAGCTGACCACGCATGTGATCGATGTTGGCATAGGTCCAATCCCTTGGGTGAATTTTGTGCTTGATCGCGGCATTTTCTGCCGGTAGTCCAAAAGCGTCGAAACCTATCGGGAAAAAGACGTTGTAACCCTGCATACGTTTGAAACGAGCGCGTGCGTCTGGAGGCGTCATGGCATACCAATGACCGATATGCAGGTCACCGGAAGGGTAGGGAAGCATGGTGAGAGCATAATGCTTGGTTTTGTCCGGATCGCGCTCAGGCTGGTAGAGTTTGTCTGCTTCCCAGCGAGCCTGCCACTTGGGTTCGATCTCTTCGGGTTTATACATCGGTATACTGGTTGGGTCGATCATTTTTTTGCTCCTATCTTCTTTCAGCAGTAAATCCTGCGGTTAAACCATTTTTCTTTATCGGGGACTATTCCGTTAAATAAAAAGTCCCTGCATGCAGGGACGAAAATGCTCTCGCGGTACCACCCTGCTTCCCATCACGAAGATGAGCAGCTCATGGAGACTGTAACGGGTCTGCCCGTCTGCGGCTAAAGGACATCACCGCAGCCACGCTCCGATTCTTCAATCGAAGAAGCAGGTGAGTAGGGTCTGAAGCGCTCCGCTTGCACTGCAGCCTTTCAGCACTATGGCTGCTCTCTGGCGGATGACCTATGTTCTGCTATCGTGTTTGTGTTTGGAATTATAGCACCACATGATTTGAATGCAAGAAAAATTATCTGCCCCATTTCCATTACAAAAGATGTATACACTTCAAAACAGGCGGGGTTGTGAAGTATACTAAATTTAATAAACCGCTAAACCATAGACTTTCAGCGTTTTATTGGATAATTCACAGAAAAGGAATCGATATGCACAACTTCCGACAAATTACAGATGACCTTTACAACGTTGGTGCCAACGACCGGCGTATCAGGATGTTCGAGAATGCCCATCCCGTTCCGAGGGGCATGTCTTACAACTCTTTCCTGCTCATGGATGAGAAGACAGTCCTTCTGGATGGTGTTGACAACGCGATCATCGAGCAATTCTGGCAAAATTTGAATGCAGTCTTGGGCGAACGGCAGTTGGACTACCTGGTGATCAATCATATCGAGCCCGACCATTGCCATCCATATGCTGACTTATTGCGCCGTTTCCCTGGACTGACGATTGTAGGCAACCAAAAAACCTTCACCATGCTCAAACAGTTTTATGAGGTTGAATTGGAAGGGCGCACCATCGAAGTCAAGGAAGGCGATACCCTGCAAACTGGTAAACACAATCTCACTTTCTACCTTGCACCGATGGTGCACTGGCCTGAAGTGATGATGACCTATGACAGTACCAGCAAGATCCTTTTCTGTGCGGATGCCTTTGGCACCTTCGGACCTATTGATGGGAAGATGTATGCCGACGAGTATAAGTTTGACGAAGAATACCTGCCCGAAGTCCGTCGATATTATGCCAGTATCATTGGCAAATATGGCAGGAACGTCAATGCCATCTTCGACAAAATTGCGAACCTTGATATCCAGATGTTCTGCACACTGCATGGACCAATCTGGCGCAAAGATCTGCACCTGATTTTGGACAAATACCGACAATGGGCATCGTACACCCCGGAAGAGCGCGGTGTGGTGATCGCTTATGGCACAGTTTATGGCAACACAGCCCTGGTTGCGGAAGTGTTAGCGAAAAAATTGGCGGATGGCGGCGTTGAAAATGTTCATGTCTATGATGTGACAGCAACTGACCCGTCTTATGTTTTGGCTGACTGTTTCCGCTTTGATCGCTTGGTATTTGCTTCGGCAACCTTCAATGCCGAACTCTTCCCATTCATGGAAACGCTCTTGCTCGATTTGAAAAACCATAACCTGACCAACCGCACCGTAGCTCTGATCGAAAACGGCAGCTGGGCCGCCTCGAGCGGCAGGAAGATGCGCGAGATTTTGGACCAGATGAAAGGTTTGAACATCCTGGAGCCAACCCTCAGCTTCAAATCATCACCAAAGGATGCGGATATAGAAGCATTGGACCAGCTGGCAAAAACCCTGCTGGCAGCTTAAATTTTTCGCCTATTTTACGAATGAAGGGTGACCGTGGGGCCACCCTTTTTTTTAGCCACGAACTATGTGAGGGTGATCTGCCATGGTCACCCAAACAGGATGGCACGTTTTACAGAGATAGTAACTTCAAGCACCTTTTTATGAGGTTTACCAGTTACAATTGGTGATTCACAATGGGATGAAAAATGGATATCCAAACAACGGTTGAAAGACAACGAGAATATTTCCAGAGTGGGGCGACGAGGAGTTACGCTTTTCGCCGGGACGCTTTACAAAGACTACAGCAGGCTCTTCATAATTACGAAGGCAGGATTTTCGATGCTCTGCTGGAAGACCTGGGCAAGCCGCCTATGGAAGCCTATATGACTGAGATCGGCAGCGTTTTTGAGGAACTACGTTTTAATCTTCGTCATCTGAGAGGGTGGATGCGCAACAAGCGCGTTCCCACTCCACTTGCTCAGTTTCATTCGATCAGTTTTATCTCCCCCGAGCCTTACGGCGTAGTGCTGATCATGGTCCCCTGGAATTATCCGTTCCTCCTCACTTTTGAACCTCTGATAGGGGCGATCTCGGCTGGCAATTGCGCCATGATTAAGCCCAGCGCTTATGCACCAGCCAGCAGCCAGGTGATCGCCGACCTGATCGCAGAAATTTATCCGCCGGAATATTTAAGCGTTGTGCAGGGAGGCAGGCAGGAAAATATTACCTTGCTCGAGCAAAAATTCGACTATATCTTATTTACCGGCTCCCCAAAAGTTGGAAAAGTGGTCATGGAAGCGGCCGCAAAACACCTTACTCCTGTTACGCTGGAATTAGGTGGAAAAAGCCCGGCAATTGTTGATGCCAGTGCAGACCTGAAAATGACGGCAAAACGAATCGCCTTTGGTAAACTGCTCAACGCCGGGCAGACTTGCGTGGCACCGGATTATGTTTTGGTTGAGGAATGCGTAAGGGATGCTCTCATTCAAAATTTCCGCGAGGTTCTGGCAGAACAACTTCCAGGAAATGACTATTCCAATCTTCCCCACATCGTCCATGACAGGCATTACCAGGAGAAAAAAATCTTGCTCGAAGGGCAGAAAATCGCTTTTGGTGGCGGTTTTGACGATCAGAAGCGCTTGATCGAGCCAACTGTTTTGATCGATGTGGATTCTGAATCGCCAGTGATGCAGGAAGAAATTTTTGCTCCGATTCTGCCTGTGCTTACCTGGACAAAGTTGGATGAGGTAATCGATTTTATCCGCAGCCGACCCAAACCTCTGGCTCTCTACCTTTTTTCAAACAAACGCGAAGTAGAGGAAAAGATATTGACCACCTGCTCTTTTGGCGGCGGTTGTATCAATGACACGACTATTCATCTGGCGACGACCCACATGGGTTTTGGCGGCGTTGGGCAATCCGGGATGGGTAGTTATCACGGCAGACACAGTTTCGACACCTTCACCCATTACCGCAGCATCCTGCGTAAATCGACCTGGCTGGACATTCCTTTCCGCTATTTTCCATATACCGATGAGAAGTTCAGGTTGATCCGCATGTTTTTGAAATAACCCATAAGTTTTTCAATCAACAAGATTAATTGATGCCAGAAGTCACTACTACTTGAATTCAGAATTGTCTTTAAAGATAAAATAATCTTTTGAGACTAAATATCACTTGTATCACTCACGATTATCTGTTTATATTCAGAGGTTATATGCCCAAAAGACATCTTCTCGTAATACTCGCCATGGCGACCCTGCTGGCTGTTTTTGCAGGTTGTCAGGTTGTGAACGCACCTCAGCCTGCACCCGACATCAGCCAGGCAACCAGATCCGCCGCTGCTACTGCACAAGCAGAGCGGAATTTTTTGCAGAATGAGGCCTGGTTGTTGGAACAGGATCTGGACGCGAATTTTTCTGATCATTACGTAGGAATGCAAATTGAGGCTTATCCAGAATTTAAAGCGATTGTTTACCTGACCGATGCATCGAAGGCTGATCTGGAGCCTTTTGTGGACGACTCAACTTTGTTTGACGCAATCGAAGTGAGGGAAGAAGCAATTTCCCGTCAGACTATAAGGGAGACTCGAGAGGCTCTTAAAGCTGAGCTGGATGAAGTCGGTATAGAGCATACTACCGAAATCAAGATGGAGCCGGCTCGCTTGATCGTGTATGTATATGACGCAGTAAATGCACAGGAACTGTTGAACAGTGCTGGATATTCAGTTCCTGAAAACATTGAGTTTGTCGAATCGGAAACTTTACCTGGCGGTGGCTGAGACACCTAAACAGGTTCTGCCGGCGGCAGAACACAAATTCCGTTGTAGATTGACGGACCTTCCTTTATCAAATAAAAAAACGTTCCAACACGCGGCAAAAAGCCAATCCGACCCAATGGCGGTTTGCCTCTGCACTCTTGCCTGCACCATAGCCTGTTTCCCAAAGTCCGTCTGGACACTGGTTCGTAATTACCCAATCCAATCCGCGGTCTATGTCCGGGTCATTTCGGTCAAAACCCAACCAGGACAAGGTATCGAGAGCTGTCAGCAGGCTCGTCCACCAAAAGGGAAATTGATATTTTAGCCAATACGATGGCGCTCTGCGGTCATTGTACTTGTCTGCCTTGAATAAACGGTATTTGAGTGCTTCGCCGGCTGTGAGTACTTCAGGGCGAGTGCGATACACAGGATGAGCAGCCAGGGCTCGCAAAGCCATGCCTGTCGCCATGTGGGAATGGGGTCGCGTCGGGTCGGAGTGTATGGCTATTCCAAGCCACATCCCGCTCGTGCGCTTTGCCGAGGGAATGTCCTGGACAGGCACAATCCAGCCGCCATCGTCTTGCCGCACGGAAAGAAGCCAATCCAAGCCCTTTACTACCCGGGCATCATCAATATAACCAGCTTTGATAAGCAGCTCCAGGATGGCACCGTGGTAGTAGGGCATGTATTGATTGCCAAGGATCCCCCGCAGGTCGCCTTCATCTGTTTGATATGTCAGGATGTATTCAGCAGCTCTTGCCAGGCTCGGGTGATCTCTAGTAAAGCCATATATCTCCACCAGGAGGCGAAGGATTCGGTAAGTCTCGACCAGGTCATATTGCGTCCCGGTTTCAGAATTTATGGACTTGGATCCATATAACCATGAGCCATTAGCTTGCTGTTTACGCACCAATTGAACAGCTTCAGCTGACTGCCATAATGTCTCTACTGACCCAACCGGCTCGCCTAATAAATCACGCCGGGTCAGGAAGTTCAGAGCCTGGGAGTCCCAAGCTAATAAAGCCGGAAGCGGATTTACCGGCAATACATCCAGCCATGCATTAATGTTACGGCTCAATTTTTCCATTGTTCGACCCTCTTTTTCTTCTGCCTGGTTATGTTGGATTCACATTTACAGCACAACCCGCCGAGGTGATAAGGAAAGTTCGCTTTTCTATTGAGTGGTATAAATCTCGTCAGAATCACTGTCAAGATGAAGCTGATACTTGCATAAGTCATGCTGGAAAGAGAGAGTTTGGACTGTACGAAGAATTCTCGTCAGGGCTCGGACTTTCTCAACATCATTAACGAGAAAGCAGCCCTGAGGCTGCTTTTTAGTGGACCCAGAGAGATTCGAACTATGCGCAGCCCCCTGGTAAGGGCTCGACCTTTTCAAGTTACTATTACCCATCCACCTTTTCATGGTCACTCCCACCTACTACGCACCCGGAATCTATGAGCCTTCTCCAGGGAAAAGGCTGAAATAAAAAAAGCAGCCCTAAGGCTGCTTTTTAGTGGACCCAGAGAGATTCGAACTGTGCGCAGCCTCCTGGAAGGACTAGACCTTCTCAATTTCTCGTTCACTAAGATTCCCCTCACCCCCGTTAGGAACACCAACGTGTTCCTTACAGACCGATGTGAGTTGAACTCACTCGGTCTAGTCGCTTTGCTCACGGAACCAGTCTTTGGCTGGACTTCGCCTCCCCCGAAACGGAGGAGGGCTTAAAGCAAAACAGCCTTTCGGCTGTTCTAAGTGGACCCAGAGAGATTCGAACTCTCGACCTTCTCAATGCCATTGAGACGCGCTCCCAACTGCGCTATGGGCCCTTGTTTATTTGTTTCTTGAACCCAGAGCGCTCCCAATTCCCCGGCGAGGGGACTTCGTGCGCTATGGGCCCTTCATATTGATATGGACCTGGAGGGATTCGAACCCTCGACCTCTTCAGTGCGATTGAAGCGCGCTCCCAACTGCGCTACAGGCCCGTACTCCATCCAGATTTCAAGAATATGCATTTTAACGTTTTGGGGCACGAATGTCAAGCATATTTTTTGCGATCTTCATTTCGGACAATATCATGTTCGGTGGCACGCCCGGAAAGGTGCAGGACCATCCTCCACAGAGAGACAAGTAAAAAAGGGAAAGATCCTTCGCTGACGCTCAGGATGACAATCCTTCCAGGTTGACGATCTCCTAAGAATTAGCCCATTAAAAAAGCCAGCTCACTGAGCTGGCTTCATCTAAGTTGGGTGGGTATCACGCGCCGGTGTTGGTTACAGACGTTTTATTCTTTTTCTCGTCCTTCACCTTGCGCTTTTCCTTGATCGACAATTTGGGTTTCTTGCGCTCTTCTTTTCCTGCTTTATCTTTACTAGCCATAGTAGCCTCCTTTTTCGGATGAGTACCTTTTGATTATAGCGCAAAATCAGATTAAGATTTTCTGGCGATGGTATGATTAACAACTGATCTACCTGCTTGTCGCAGGTAACTTTATGATTGAGGAGGATTGTTTGGAAGAGCTTTCGAGGCAGACACGCATCCGCTACCTGTTGATCTTGCTGATCCTCATCACCATTCCTTGCTACCTGCTCGGTCTTGTCATGCTTCGGCTCGATCAAGGTCCCCAGGCAAACAAACCAACAGCTACAGGTACCCCAACCATCACCCTTACAGCAACAATCACACTCACTCCCTACCTGACACGCACTGCCTCCATTACCCCCACCCCCACGGCAACGTTTCCGCCTACCGAAACGCCGTTGCCAAGCGCAACGCCAACTGAAACTCCTATTCCAACTGATACTCCTATTCCAACTGATACTCCGCAACCGACAACTGAAGTCCCGCCTGCGGATCAATCTACTCCAAATCCAAATCCATGAAAGAGGCTTATGACTTTTGAAATTCTTCCATTTTTGAAATCGATGCTCTCTGTAGCAGGCTTATCTGGCTACGAAGCATCGATTCGTGATGTCATCACCCCGGTATGGCAAGAACTGAGCGACCAAACCTGGGTGAGCAGCCATGGCAGTTTGCATGCCATGTGCTACGGCGAAGGCGCCGAGCCCCGCCCTAAAGTAATGATCGCTGCTCATATGGATGCTATCGGTCTGATGGTCACTGGCATTGAAGATGGCTTTTTGCGCATCACCCAGGTTGGCGGCGTGGACCCGCGCATTCTGCCCGGTCAGTTTGTGACTGTTCATGGCAGCCAGAGCGGTCAGACCGTGGAGCTGCCAGGCATGGTGGTTATGCCTCCGGCTCACCTTTTGCCTAAGGACGGCCAAAAAGGTCCTCTGCCGCAGAAATATCTGCTGGTCGATACCGGCTTGCGTGCAGAAGAAGTTGAAAAACTTGTGCGTGTTGGCGATGTGATTTCATTCGCAACAGAACCGCGGGAGCTTTCAGGCGATACATTGAGTGGCCACACACTGGACAACCGTGCTTCGGTTGCTGCCACCACGTTTGCGCTCGATATGCTCTCACGGCGCAAACACCTGTGGGATGTGATCGCTGTTGCCACTTCGCAGGAAGAAGTTGGCGGGATCGGTGCGATGGGCAGCTCTTTTGATATCATGCCCGATTTTGCCATCGTGATCGACGTAACCTTTGCCAAGGGTCCAGGTGGCGGCGATGCGGTTTTGTTTGATATGGGCAAGACCATCACAAACACCTGGGGTTCCTGTGACCATCCGGCGCTTTATGAGGCGATGAAGGCAACTGCCGATGAATATGAGATCCCGCTTGCACGAGATTTCGCTCCCAGCGGCTCAGGCACCGATGCTTATGATGTGCAGATCGCCCAGGCTGGTATTCCGGTGGTCGAACTGGGTATCCCTCTGCGTTACATGCACACCCCAGTTGAGGTGGTCAGTATCAAAGACGTTAAACGAGCGGGAAGGCTCATGGCTGAATTTATCAGCAATCTTCCGCTTGATTTTATGAATACAGTGAGATGGGAGTAGAAGATGACGAATAAATATTCTCCCGAATTTGGCCAGGAAGAGTTGGATCTGCTTTCACGATTGAGCAACGCTCTGTCAGTTTCCGGCGATGAACAGGAAGTGCGTGAGATCGTTTATGCGGAACTGCAGGAATTTAAAGATTCAATGCATACCGATGCGATGGGCAATGTGCTGGTGCACCGTGAAGGCAGTGGACCGGATCGTCTGAGAGTTTTGGTTGATGCCCATATGGACGAGGTTGGCATGATGCTGACCAGAGAAGATGGCGATGGCTTGTTTGAGTTTGTGGTCGTTGGCGGTATTGACCCGCGTCAACTGGTGGGCAAACCCGTGATCGTTGGTCGTCAGCATGTTCCCGGTGTGATCGGAGCCAAAGCGATCCATCTGACTACGAAAGAAGAACGCGAACAGGTTCTCAAAGTGAACGCTCTACGGATCGATGTCGGTTTGGGCGGCTCGAAGATGGTCGAAATTGGTGACAGGGCTACCTTTGCCACTACTTTGCAAGTATTAGGTCCCAGCCTGCGCGGAAAAGCATTGGATGACCGGCTGGGTGTGTTCAACCTGATCCAACTTCTGAAAAATGCCCCCGACAATATTGACCTGCTGGCTGCTTTCACGGTGCAGGAAGAGCTGGGCTTGCGCGGTGCAAAAGTGGCAGCCTATCACTTCAACCCTGATATCGGCATTGCCATGGATTCAACCCCAGCTAATGACCTGCCCCATTTTGATAGTGAAGTAAACACGACCCACAACACCAAGCTCGATGGCGGTCCGGCAATTTACCTGATGGACGGCGCCACCATTGGTGACAGACGATTGATCAAGTGGCTGAGTGAAACCGCAGAAGCCGAAGGGATCCCCTGGCAATATCGCCAGCCTGGCAAGGGCGGCACTGATGCCGGCGCGATCCACAAGACACGCGCAGGTGTGCCCAGCGTATCGGTTTCTGTGCCCCAGCGCTATTTGCACTCACCCGCCGGTATGGTCCGGATTGATGACGAATTGAACACACTAAAACTAATGCATGCCGCCCTTTCACGGCTCGACAAAAGCATTCTAAAATCGCAGGAGAACTAATAATGAAAAGTGATGAATTATTGAACGTCTTACAGATGCTAGTGGAAACGCCCGGTCCTTCTGGTTCTGAGAACCTGATCCGTTCCAAAATCGAAGCCGAAATTCGTGACCATGTAGACGAGGTTTACACCGACGCGCTTGGCAATCTGATCGCCAAAAAAGGCACTAAAACCGAAGGCGGCAAACGCGTGATGATCTCCTCCCATGTAGACGAAATCGGCCTGATGGTCACCCATGTAGATGACAATGGTTTTGCCCGCTTCATCGCCATCGGTGGTGTCAGCCCCTTCACATGCATCGGTGGCAGAGTCGTATTCATGAACGGCACTCACGGTGTGATCGGCATGGAGCGGTTGGATAAAGATGAGCAACCCAGCCTCGCGAAACTTTTTATAGACACAGGTGCTACGTCCAAAGAAGATAGCAAAGTCGGAGTTGGTGATGTGTGCGGTTTTGAACGACCCTTCGTAACTCTGGGCAAACGCCTGGTGGCAAAATCGATGGACGACCGTGCAGCAGCTACCGTGGCAATTCAAGCTTTGAAATCGATCGAAAACACGCCAAATGAAATTTACTTTGTCTTCAGCGTACAGGAAGAAGTTGGTTTGCGCGGTGCGATCACTGCTGCCTATGGTGTTGACCCGGAAGTCGGCATTGCAGTCGATGTAACCCGTACGGGCGACACGCCTATGGGTGTCAAGATGGAAGTTGCCCTGGGTAAGGGTCCCGCCATCAAGGTGCGCGATTCTTCGTTCATTGCCGATCCGCGAGTGGTCAACTGGATGGTGGATGAAGCCAAAGCCCAGGGATTGCCTTACCAGATGGAAGTTTTGGAGGCTGGTGGCACCGACGGTGCTGCGATTCAACGTACGCGTGCCGGTGTGCCGGCGGGCTGTCTTTCGATCCCCTGCCGATACGTTCATTCTCCATCTGAAATGGTGGACGTGGATGACTTGCAGCAGAGCGTCAGTCTGTTGGCTGGCTTATTGAGCAAAGCCATCACTTTTTAGTGAAAAACCGAACTGGCTGATTTGCTTTACAATACATTTTATGAAAACGAAAAGGTTTGGGCTCAAAAGCTTTCTCTCCCGCGGTGGGCTGGCAGCAATACTGTTAGTTTTTCTGCTTACTTCTGCGTGCGATAGTCTGCCGGTTGAAATTCAACTGCCGTGGATTAATACCCCCGTGCCGAGCAAAGAGGTGGAACCATTACCTGATGTGGATGCCACCGTCACACCAGGAGCTCCTGAGCCCGAACCTACTTTGACAGTTGAAACATCTGTGGACGAGTTGATCCTTTGGCTTCCACAGGAACTGAGCCCCCAGGAAGACAACCCTGCTGCTCAGTTGTTACAGGAAAAGTTGGATGCTTTCGCACAGGAAAACCAGTTAAAAATTACTGTGCGCGTGAAAGCCCGTACTGGCAGCGGCAGCCTGATTGATGCATTGACTGCCACCAAGCCGGCAGCGCCGGAAATCTTACCTGACCTCATCATCCTTTCTTCCACCGACCTGATGTTGGCGGCTGACCGGGAACTTATATACCCGCATACACGTATGACGGAAATGATGAATGGCACCGACTGGTATCCGTTCGGACGCGAGTTAGGTAAAGTTGATAATGAAGTTCTGGCAATACCCCTCCTGAGCAATCCTCTTAGCCTGGTTTTCAACGAAACCACTTTGCTCCCGCCTTCAAATGACTGGCTCGAGATCAAACAAAATTTTGGCATTTTCGGTTTCGCAGCTGACGATTCCCAGGCGAAATATTTGCTTCTGCTGTATATTGCAGCCGGTGGCGAAGTGATGGATTTGCAGGGGCGGGCGATCTTGCAGGAAGCCCCCCTGGTAGAAGCACTGACAGCATTAAAAGAAGGATTAACTACTCTGCACATTAACACACTTTCGATTGGTTTTCAAACCGAAGAGCAAGTCTGGAATGCCTTCGCGACGCGAAGTTTGGATACTGCAGTTGTGCCGGTCGGGATGGTTTTGAACCGTAAAGGCGGAGTTGAGAATCAACCAAAACCTGCCTTGACCGAGCCTGAGATCACGCTGGGAACTGCTTTTGGATGGGCATTAGGCAACCCAGACACTGCCAGGCAGGAATTGGCACTCAATCTGTTGACCGCTTTAAGCGAAACCGAATTTCTTGCCAATTGGACTGAGGCTTTAGGCCGCCTGCCAGCCAGGCCTTCCGCTTTGGGTGCCTGGAAAGACCAAAAACTGCAGCCGGCTTTAGAAAAAATTGCCCATGCCACCCGGCTCTACCCACCGGAAGAAATTATGAACCGTTTAGGTCCAGCACTACGCAACGCAACCCTCCTAATTTTGAGAGACGGTGCTGACCCAACTGAGACTGCCAAGACTACCATAGAGAGTATTAAATGAACCAGGATCAAGATACAAATCAGAAGATAAAGCGTTTGAATGGAACTATCCTGACCATATTAATTCTGGCTGTGATGGTCATTCTTCTGATCCTGTTTGTGATGACCAATGACCGTGGAGACAGTGTCACTTCGATCGCATTGACCCGCACTGTCTCCTACCTGCAAACCGTTACAAGAACGCCCGACGTTGCAGAGGCATACTCTGTCGAGCCGCTTCCGGTTGTCAGTGTAGACGGGATGCTGTTGATGGGTGGACTTTTGGTCGTGGTTGTGCTTATTGCAGTGATCCGGGAAGCATATTTGCATAAACGAGCATGAATAAACGTATAGAGCTATTAAAAGAAACCTTTCCAAAATACGAACTGGATGGCGTGGTGGTGAATCCTGGTGCCAGTCTGCGCTGGCTGACTGGATTAGGTTTTCACCTGATGGAGCGGCCAGTGGTGATCTATCTTGGCAAAGAAGGCAAACCGCTGATCATTATGCCTGAGCTTGAATTAGCCAAGCTTAAAGGGATGGAAGATGAACTCGAAGTCCATCCGTTTGGAGATGATCCTTCCACCTGGCAGGGTGTTTTTACAGAGGCATTGGGTACTTCACAGGGGAAGGATCTGCGCATAGGTGTCGAGCCGACCAGTCTGCGTTTATTGGAAATGAATTTGCTACAAAATGCCTTGCCAGACGCTCATTTTGTGGACGCAAGCGCAGCATTTGCAGAAATGCGTATGATCAAAGACGAGCAAGAGCTGGCAAAGATGCGCAAAGCCGCTGAGATTGCCGAGGCTGCCCTGTTGGAAACCCTGCGCACTGTCAGGGTTGGCCAAACTGAAAAAGAAATTGCATCAGAACTGGTGATCCAACTCTACCGGCATGGATCTGACACCGATCTGCCTTTTGCCCCCATCGTTTCTTCCGGACCCAACAGCGCCAATCCGCATGCTTCACCTTCAGAACGCCGTCTGCAGGCAGGTGATGTGCTCCTGTTTGATTGGGGGGCTGGGTTTGAAGGCTACTTTTCGGACATCACTCGCAGCTTCTTTGTAGATTACGTGGATGAACGCCTGGTTGAAGCTGCCGAAGCTGTGCAGCGAGCCAACTACTATGGCGTGGCTGCGGTTCGCCCTGGAATGGCAGCAGGGGAAATAGATGCAGCTGCCCGGGATGAAATTGAAGAGAGTGGTTTTGGCATCTATTTCACCCATCGCACCGGGCATGGCTTGGGGATGGAGGCGCACGAAGCACCTTATATCTTCAGTGGAAACCCGTTGATTTTGAAAGAGGGGATGGTTTTCACGATTGAACCAGGAATTTACATCCCTGAGATAGGCGGAATTCGGATTGAAGATAATGTGGTTGTCACCCGGGATGGTTTCAACTGCCTGACGAGCTTACCCAGAGAAGTTGAGACCATTGAACGTTACCTGGAATTAATGGATTTCTTTGGCGGACTTGCGTGAATTTAGCCTACGAAACGCTTGTTGTTGGGCCGATGAGCAACAACGTTTACTTCCTGGTAGATCAGGAAAGCAAAGAATGTGTGATCGTTGATCCCAGCTTTCTACCTCAAACCCAATTGAATTATATCGAAGAGAAAGGCTGGATGCTGCGCCAGATCTGGATCACCCACGGGCATTTTGACCATATTGCCGGGGTGAAGGCAATCAGCGAAGCTTTTGACCCGCCAGTGCCGATCGTGATGAGCCTGGAAAGTTTTGGATGGGCAAAGGCAAACCCTCCAACTGGAATGTATGGCATCCGAATGGATGAAGTTCCGCGGGTGGATATACCGCTGAAACATGGCATGTGGCTAGGTATAAACCCAGAGAGCGACGAAAAAGTCGTCGAAGTCAGGGATGTTTCGGGGCACAACCCCGGGTCGGTCATTTTTTATTGCACGCAGTTGAAAATAGCGATCGTGGGGGATGCGATTTTTAAAGATAGCATCGGTCGAACGGATTTGGCGGGCAGTGATCATGAACAGTTATTGAAAAACATCCGCGAGCAGATTTACACCCTGCCAGAGGATACCATCCTGCTTCCCGGTCACATGGATGCCACCACCGTCGGTCACGAAAAACGCTTTAATCCCTTTGTAAGAGCATAATTTACGAATACGAAAGTGCATGTACATTCTGCTTGTCATCCTGAGCTTAGCAAAGGAACTTAACAGTTTGAACGCAAAGATCCTTCACTTCCGCTCAGGAAGACAAAGTTTCTCAGGATTACAATGACGAGAATTAACCAGTGCGAATTTACGCTTCCATTGCCGCTTCCAAATCTGCAAAATTCGGTTTCGGCTGCTTTTCCAAGGCAGCCCACAATCGCGTAGATTGCTCCGGGGTTGCTTTTAACAACCACTGATCCAATTTATCTGGAATAACCTGCCATGAAAGACCCCAGCGGTCTTTCAACCAACCCATTGACTGCTCTTCTCCGCCATCAGCCAAGGCTGCCCAGAATTTATCCAGTTCTGCCTGATCCTTGCATGGAATCATCAGAGAAATTGCCTCCGTGAACTTGAAATGTGGTCCAGCATCTATGGCTGAAAGATTCAAATCTCCGAGGTGAAATCGAACTGAAAATAATCTTCCATCCGGGTAATATTGGATATCATCAACAGCCGATCCTTCAATCAGGCTGGTATAGAATTTTGCTGCTTCAACGGCGCCGTTGTCGTACCAAAGCATTGGGATAACGCTTTTCATTCTGCTCCTTTTCTACTCTTGTGATCAATTTGAAATATCCGATTATTCATCAAACTCCCAGAAATCATCTTCATCCAGGGTCAACATTGAAATGTGGTGGGAGTGCATTTCCAACTTTTCTTCAATAGCCTCCAACCTAGCCATAATGTCCTTCAGATTGCTCCCGACAGCATCAGGCAGACTGGTATGATCCAGATCTGCGGCATGTCCAACTCTCTCTTGTTTCCGGCGAACGACCTGACCGGGCACACCGACGACGACTGATTGCGGGGGAACATCTTTGACCACCACTGTATTTGCACCGATGCGGCTGTGCTCGCCGATAACGATGTCTCCCAATATCTTGGCACCCGCTCCAACAACTACGCAAGATTCAAGGGTAGGATGACGTTTGACTTTTTCAAGGCTGGTTCCACCCAAGGTGACACCATGATAAATGGTCACATCATCGCCCACGATCGCTGTCTCGCCAATGACCACCCCCATGCCATGGTCGATGAATACCCGGCGACCAAGGACCGCACCGGGATGAATCTCGATACTGGTGAAGAAACGAGTGATCTGAGCAAAAAAGCGCGCCAAACCTTTCAGACCTCTTTTCCAGAGCCAATGTTCGAAATGATGTGCCCAGACGGCATGCAGTCCGGAATAGGTGGTGAACACGCTGAATTTGCTGGTCGCAGCAGGGTCGCGTTGGACTGCGCAGCGTACATCCTCGGCTATGGTACCGAAGAAGCCTGGATTTCCTACCGGTTCGCTGCCGCAGCCGGGTGTGCAGGAGGAAGTAGTTTTTTCAGCCATTCATTTTCCCCCTTATCTCAGCAAAAAGCGGTGTGGAAAGATAGCGCTCGGCAAAACTGGGCACAATCACAACGATCCGCTTACCATTATTTTGAGGTCGGCTCGCCACTTGCAGGGCAGCCCAGACCGCTGCCCCTGAGGATATCCCTCCAGGGATCCCCTCGATGGTGGCAATCTGGTGCGCAGTATTAAATGCATCTTCCGCGGTCACCTGGATAATTTCATTGAGCAGTTCCCGATTTAATATTGAAGGAACAAAGCCAGCACCAATCCCTTGCAACAGATGCGGACCAGCCTTACCGCCAGACAGCACAGGCGAGGCACTCGGTTCGACTGCCACAACCTCGAGTGCTGGATTGAGCGTCCGTAGAAATTCGCCGGCGCCGGTTATGGTTCCGCCTGTGCCTACGCCTGCCACCAGGATATCGACTTTGCCATTGGTCTCTTTCCAGATTTCCGGACCAGTGGTTAGACGGTGGGTCTCGGTATTCGCCGGGTTGTTGAACTGGTCTGCCAACCAATAACGGCTGTCTTGTTGCTGCAATTGCATCGCTTTTATGACTGCAGCTGCCATGCCTTCGGAGGCAGGGGTCAGAACTAATTTGGCGCCCAGGGCAAGCATGAGCAATTTGCGCTCGGTACTTGCTGATTCGGGCATCAGGATCAACGATTTATAACCGCGGGAGGCAGCAACGTTCGCCAGTCCAATCCCAGTATTTCCGCTGGTGGCTTCCACCAGGATGCTTTCCGGGTTTAGCAAGCCCTTCGCCTCGGCATCATTCACCATGCCGACCGCGATGCGATCTTTCACGCTGTGAGTGGGGTTGAAAAATTCCAGCTTGGCAGCGATTTCAACTTCTTTATTTGGATTCATTCTATTAATACGAACCAATGGCGTATGGCCAACCAGTTCTGTCATATTTTGATAAATTGTCATCTCGTTCTCCAATTTTTTGAATTGAGCCTTTAAATAAAAATAGCAGCCTGCTTCACTCCGGTCGCGGGGGAGCGCCGCTGCTGCTGACTTGGCTCAAATATGACAGCGCAGGCGGTTAGCTGCCCCGCCTAAGACACAAGCAAATAATTACTGGTACTCTGTAAATCATGGAGTGAATTATAGGCTCTAATGTGTCGGAAACAAAAGTGTGTATAAATATTGGGAGGGAAGGCTGTCTCTTCCTGATTGAAAAAGCCATGCTGTATAATTAGCAAGGTTTAAATCCTTGCTCAAACAGAACCCGGGAGTCTTGAATGAACATTATCGATGTACAAGATATAACAAAATATTATGGCAAATCACGTGGGATTGAAGGTCTGTCCTTCAATGTCAATGAAGGTGAAATATTTGGGTTCATCGGTCCGAATGGAGCCGGAAAGTCGACTACGATCCGATTGCTGCTATCCCTGATCTTTCCAACCAGTGGGCAAGCTATGATCTTTGGTAAAGATGTCACCCTGTTTGGTCCCGAAATCCGCCAAAAAATTGGTTATCTTCCTTCTGAAGTTTTTTATTATGACGATATGAATGTGCGAGACTTGCTGAATTATTCTGCCAGCTTTTATCCTGGTGACCACCGGGGACGCATCGCTTACCTTGCGGACATAATGGAACTGGAAATGAACCGCAAGATCCGGGATTTATCATACGGAAACAAGAAAAAAGTAGGTATCGTGCAGGGTCTGCTGCATAATCCGCCTCTCCTGTTTTTGGATGAACCAACCAGCGGCCTGGACCCGCTCATGCAGCGAAAGTTCTTCGACCTGATCCGTGAAGAAAATAAAAAAGGGGTAACAGTGTTCTTCTCCTCTCACTTTTTAGGTGAAGTGCAGCGCCTGTGCGACCGGGTGGGGATTATCCGTGAAGGCACAATGGTGGAAGTCTCCGATATTCACACCCTGCAGAAGAACAATTACAAAAAGATACGCTTCATCAGTGAGGGAGCCCAGGTGGACCCAACTTTACCCGGTCTTTCCAACCTGCAACAGGAAGGCGATTGGACCCAATTTTTCTATTCGGGTGACATTAACCTGGTCTTGGATCGTCTTGCCAGTGTAAAACTCGAAGATTTGAGTATCGAAGAGCCAACCCTGGAAGAAATCTTCATGCATTATTACGAGTAGGTGAGCGATGAACAAAGCCATCTATCGCTATGAAACCCGCCGATTTCTGCCATCCATGCTGATTTGGTCTGGATCACTACTCTCCTTGCTATTGATCTTCATGTCGCTGTATCCCAGCTTTTCTGCAGACATGGCAGCGATGAACCAAATTTTGAATAATTTTCCACCCGAACTAAAAATGGCGTTTGGACTAACCCAGTTGGATCTGGCAACCCTGGAAGGTTACTTTGGATTTTGTTTCATTTTCTGCCAGTTGTTGCTGGCTATCCAGGCTGCCAATTATGGTTTGGGGCTGGTAAGCATAGAGGAAACTGAATTAACAGCAGATTTTCTGCTGACAAAGCCGTTAAAACGTTCCACATTGCTCTCGAGCAAAATTCTGGCTGCACTGAGCGGTTTACTCTTGACCGATATTATCTTCTGGATAAGCAGCCTGGCTGCCATTGATCTTTTTAAAGGAGACACTGCATACGACCGCGGAGCGATTATCACCATGCTGGGCAGCGTGTTGGTCTTTCAGTTGGTCTACTTCAGCGTGGGGCTGCTTGTTTCGCTTCTGTTGCGCAAAGTGCGCACTGTGACCCCCTGGAGCCTGGGACTGGCTTTTGGAACTTACGTACTGAGCGTATTCTCAGGTGTTTTTGAGGATATCAAACTCGAATATCTCAGTCCATTTAAACATTTTGACCCGGGGAAGATCAACCTGAATGGTTTGAACTGGAACCTGGTTTTGATTGACATCGCAGTTGTTGTGCTTGCGATTGGGCTCAGTTTCTGGCTTTACCAGCGGCGCGATATCGCCTCGCCAAATTAGGAGTGCGGGATGAGAATGTATTTGCGTGAGTTGAAAACCAATATCAAATCCCTGTTGATCTGGACAGTAGTGATTGCATTTCTGATCATCGTGGCGATTGGCAAGTTTGCCGCTTTTGAGGGCAATCCGGAAAGCCTGGCAATTTTGGACACTATGCCGCCCCAATTGCTGGAGGCATTGGGAATGCGGGCATTTAACCTGACCACTGTTGAAGGATTCTTTGGGGCAATGTTCACTTATTTCGTCATCATTGGCGCAATGGCAGCCGCCTTGTGGGGAGTCGAAGTGATCAGTAAAGAAGAACGTGACCGGACGGTTGAGTTCACCCTGGTGCTGCCGATCTCAAGACAAAAGATCGTAACCTCAAAATTGCTGGCAGCCTTAACGAACTGTACATTGTTTGTTTTGTTTACCTGGTTGATCTCGATTTTTGCGGTACAGACTTACCAACCTGACAAAGCCTTTTATGACTTTTTGCGGTTGGAAATGCTGGCGATGTTCCTCGTGGAGATGGTCTTCCAGGGCTTTGGTTTGATGCTCGGATGCATTTCGAAGAGCCCACGAAAAGTTGGGTCATTGGCAATTGGCGTGATTCTGGGTCTGTATTTTTTGAGCATTATTGCCGGGATGAATGAAAAACTGGAGTGGCTGAAATGGCTGACGCCTTTTGGATGGTTCAACGCCAGTCAGTTTTTCAGAAACGGTCACCTGGAACCACTCTCATATGTTTTAAGCGCAGTCGTGGTGATGGTGTTTCTTTTTATTGGCTATTCAAATTACAACAATCGCGATTTATATATTTAGCGGTGACCTGTATAATTTCAGACGGACGTCTCTTAAATAAAAAAAAGCCCTCAGGATGAGGGCTTTTTTTTTATCTCTTGTTTTACTTCGCGTAACTCACTGAGCGGGTTTCGCGGATGACCGTTACCTGGATCTGACCAGGATACTGCATAGTCTGTTCAATTTCGTTGGCGATGTCTTTTGCCAGGACGTGTGCCTGGTAATCATCGATCTCTTCCGGTTTGACAATAATGCGCACCTCGCGACCAGCCTGGATGGCATAACTCTGCTCCACGCCCGGGTGGTTGTTGGCAACCGTTTCCAGTGCCTTAAGACGCTTGATGTATTGCTCCAGGTCCTCACGGCGGGCACCAGGACGGGCGCCCGAGATGGCGTCTGAAGCTTCCACAAGGATTGCCTCAATTGACTCCTGGTCGGTCTCGTGATGATGGGAAGCAATGGCGTTGACTATCTTGGCGTTCACACCGTGGCGCCGGGCAAATTCCGCACCCAAAAGGGCATGAGTACCCTCGGAGTTATGGTCCATGGCTTTGCCAAGGTCGTGAAGCAGAGCAGCGGTGCGGGTGACTTCAACATCAGCGCCGAGTTCAGCAGCCAAAATACTGGCAATTTTCGATGTTTCCACCGCATGCGCCAGTTGATTTTGACCGTAAGAGGTGCGATACTTCAGCCGACCCAGTTTTTTCACGATCTCAGGATGGAGACCATGCACGCCGGCTTCATAGACAGCGTCTTTGCCGGCTTTATTGATATCCTCATCCATTTCTTTTTGCTCTTCTTCGAGAATTTTCTCAATGTAGGCAGGATGGATGCGGCCGTCATTGACCAGCCGTGTCAGTGTGCGCCGTGCAATTTCGCGTCGAACAGAATCGAAACTCGAAACTGTAACTGCTTCGGGGGTATCGTCTACGATCACGTCAACCCCGGTCGCCTGTTCAAAAGCACGGATGTTACGACCATTTCGACCAACGATGCGGCCTTTCATCTCTTCGTTCGGCAAGGTGACCACAGAAGTGGTTACTTCGGCGACCTTATCTGAAGCGACCCGTTGGATTGCATCGGCGATCATCTCCCGGGCTTTTTCCATACCAGTCTCGCGGGCTTCAGCTTCGATTTGGCGGATAATGCGCGCCATATCAGCATGAGATTCCTTTTCAACTTCTTCCAGAAGAATTGCACGGGCTTCGTCGACGGTCATTTGGCTGACGCGTTGAAGCTCAGCGGAGCGTTCTTCATAGAGAGCGTCGATTTCGTTGGCGCGCTTGTCAATGCGGCTCTGGCGTTTATTCAAGTTGGCTTCACGAAGCTGCATTTGGTCAAAGCGCTGATCAAGCTCTTCGCGGCGTTTGCCAAGACGATCATCTTCCTTGGAAAGCTCGCTGCGGCGGTTCTTGATGTCGCCTTCAGCGTCACGAATAATTTTGAGAGCCTGGTCCTTGGCTTCAAGCTCAGTTTGCTGAGCTTTCTCACGCGCCAGGGTGAGGATGTCATTACTGGTTTGTTTTAGTTTTTCCTCTTTGTTTTTGCGGATCGCCGAAAAGATCAGAAAACCGATCAGGGCGCCGACCAGCAAAGCCAGACCAATCCATATGAACAGCATGGGGTCAGGCGGTGGATTTTGTTGTAATAAGATTTTCATAGTGTCAGTTGCTCCATTTTCTATTTGCCACCTATTGCTTCTGACTTTTCTTTCCATAGCACTGGAAGACACTCCCGGATGACTTCAAAAGAGAAGCCCCGGCGCTGAAGAGCAGCTCCGAGTTTTCGGTCGTGTTCAGGCTTTTCCAGGTTTTGATAACGACGGCTTAATTTCCTCCCGGCATCCAGTGCCAGGTCGAAATCGTTCAATTCTGAAGATTGGACAGCTTGCTCGATCTCGCTCTCGGCAACGCCTTTTTGACGCAGTTCGAGTTTCATTAAGCGCTTGCTCCGTGGGCGAAACTGCTGGCGGTTTTCCAGCCAGTTTTGCGCGAAATCAAGATCGTTCACCAACCTGTCTTCCTTAAGACGGGTGATAACCTTTTCGATCAGACCAGGTTCAAAACCTTTCTTGTTCAGAAAGGTTTTCATTTCCTGTTCAGAGCGTGCGCGAAAACCCAGGAAGTGCATTGCCCGGCCCAGTGCGGTCTCGAATTCATCCTTCTGCTGGAGACGAATGATGTCTTCCTCACTCAGTTTGCGACCGACTGTTAACCAGGCAGCTGCCATCTTGTCGAGAGAAAAAGCATAGTTACCGTCCAGGTAAATATTTACCCGGTTTCGATTGCGCTGCTGCGCCTGGATGTCCGTTACCAACTTTGCCATTTTTATCAAAAAAGCCAGGGTCCATGACCATGGCTTTAAAATCCTTGCTTAAAAAGGGTAGGTGTGTTTTTTGGAATCGGTTCAGGTTCCGACCACAATTAAGAGTTCAGTTCTATCAAAAAAAGTTAACAGTCAACTGCCGTCTCGCCTATGTTTCATGCTCTTATGCGAAAAGAGCTTTAAACTTCCAAGAGTCGGTGGGTGCTGCCCATCCGATCCACATACTAACCAATTGTCAAGCAAATTCAAGTCCACGGTCTTCTGAACCATGTGCAGGTGTTTTATTCTTAAATAAATTATACAGTAATTATACAGAATCATGAAACCAATTTCATTGGAAATTTGAATGTTTTTGTCAATAAACCGTTTAAGTTGAAAGTAAAACCAATAAATTTGCTTTGTAGGGCGCTGTATACTTCAATCCACTGCATTCAGGCAAGCTTGAGCGACTATGAGAAGATGAAATCTTTCTGAAAGAATCGAATCACCTGCCAAGTCCTCTACATATACCGGGAATTCCTCGTTCTCATGCTAAAATAAACCCATGGAACAGAGAGAAACCTACAGTTACTTTGAAACTCCGGCGGTCAGCTTTCACAAAAAACAGCGCACCTGGCAAATTATCTTTCCAGTAGTTTTGGTGTCCGTACTTCTGTTGGCAGGCCTGATCATCCTTATCGCCCGGAATGGTCGTTTCAGCCCTGGCATCAGCGAAATAAGCGGTGCGGCTACGGTCCTGATTATTCTGCCGGTTTTATTTACTGCACTTATCTTTCTGGCAATTTTGGCTGCAATGATTTACGGTATGGTAAAACTTAGGGCGGTGATTCCAACTGCAAGTTTGAAAGTGCTGCAGCTTATGGAAAAGGCTCGCTGGAACATCCGAAAAGGAGCAGATGTCAGTGTTCAACCCATCCTGAGCCTGAACCAAAACAGTGAGAAGGTAAAACAAGTTGTTAGAAGTTTGGAAACAAGGCTTTTTGATAAAAGGAATTAACTCATGAATCAAAATGTTAAAACGATTACCTTGATCGTCGGAATTGCACTGGGAGCGTTTCTTGGGTACCGGGCTGCTCTTAATTTTATTGAAGTCTCCGAAGAAAACTCAGGCAAACTCCCTATAACGGCATCACAAGGCCTGCAGGTAGGGCTGACTGCTGTAACAGCGCTCAAGCAGATCGGAAAAATAAGTCGCAATCAAGGGTAATCAAAGGCACTCGTAACATTGTTTGAAATTATTTTTTTAGGCACATCTGCTTCTGCCCCTTCTATTAAACGTGGGCTTTCTTCGCTCGTTGTTCAACACGATGAGTATCGTTTTATGGTCGATTGCGGTGAGGGCACTCAACGACAGATCCTTAAAAGCGGGATCGGCTTCAAACGTCTCAATCATATATTGCTTACACACGGTCATCTTGACCATGTTTTAGGCTTGGCTGGTCTTCTCTCGACTTTCATGCGTTGGGAAGCGATCGACGAAGTCAATATTTATGGCAGCCGGCACACCATGGAACGTGTGGACGACCTGGTCAACGGAGTTGTATTGCGCAGGCAGCCTGCGCCAATCCCGATCAACCTGTTTGATATCAAACCGGGTTTGATATTTTCTTCCGAGAAGTTTCAGATCACAGCTTTTGCGGTGGACCACCGTGGATCGGGAAGCCTTGGTTTCCGTTTTGACGAATTTGGCAGACGCCCCTTTAATAATGAAGCGGCGGAGGCTCTGGATATTCCCCCTGGTCCTTGGCGCAAGGACCTGGTGGATGGAAAAACGATCACACTGGCAGATGGTCGAATAATTGATCCTGAACAGGTGTTGGGACCGGAAGTACCGGGTACGAGCCTGGCAGTTGTAGGGGATGTAGGCAGACCAGAAAAATTGGTTGAGCACCTTCGTGGCGTGGATGCTTTGGTGATGGAATCCACCTATCTAATTGAAGAACAGGAAATGGCTGAGTCGTTCGGCCATTCCACCGCTACTCAAGCCGCGACCCTGGCCAAAGAAGCCGGGGTAGGTCAATTGATATTAACCCACGTTTCACGCCGCTACCGCGATGAGGATATCCTTGAAGAAGCCCGGTCTGTTTTCCCGGAGACTTGGGTGGCAAGGGATTTCGACAACTATCAGATAAAAAGAACCGAATAATAAAGAATGCAGAAATATACGGCGGAATGAGGCGGAATAGAAAAGCGTTTCAGCCTGATACCTCCATTCCACCTCACTCCGACCTACTCCAATTCACGAATAGAAATGAGGAAACCTATAGTGAGATCCTTTACCCGGGAAGGACATCAGCACAATCACCCTCAAACCAACTGTTCTCTCCCGTGATAAAATCCCCACTTAATATGAATGAAAGAAAACTGATTCTCGCCTCCGGCTCACCTCGCCGGAACGAACTGTTGGGCTTGTTTGACATTCCCTTCACCACACAGCCAGCAGATATCAACGAGCAAAAATGCAACCAGGAAACTCCCAGGCAATATGTGATCCGCATGGCTTATGAGAAAGGTCACAGCCAAATGGCAGCAAAAGATCAGATCGTTCTCTCTGCGGATACCACAGTTGACCTGGATGGCATGGTTTTAGGGAAACCAGCAGATGCCCAGGATGCTGCAAATATTTTGAAACTGATGCGCGCAAGAACCCACAATGTTCATACCGCGCTTTCCCTTCATATCGGTGAAGACGGCGCCATTTTGCGCGATGTCAGTCTGACGAGGGTGACGATGCGAAACTACACCGATGAAGAAATAGAGGCTTACTTAGCTCATAATACCTTTCTGGACAAAGCCGGCGGATACGCCATCCAGGATGTCCAGTTTCATCCGGTTGAGAAAATTGAGGGTTGTTACACCAACGTGATGGGTTTACCTCTCTGCCAGGCTTACCGCCTATTAAAAGAAGCCGGGCTGAAAGTGGACGTAAATATCGCGGATGTGTGTAGGCGGTATAATGACATCAATTGCGAAGTTTATCCTTCCATATTAAATGAGTAAAAAAATGAAATCGATATCTAAATTTCTGGCAGTACTGATCATCCTGGTTTCGTTGTTGAGTGCCTGCAAGCAGACTGCTCCAACCCCAACCAGTGAACCGACAGCCGCCTTACCTCTGCCTACCCCGTATGTGGATGTTACTACTGCTCCGGATGTTGAAGAGGCAGCCAGGGCTTACCTGGAACTTTGGAAGGTTGAAGACTACCAGGCGATGTACGCTCTATTAAGCCGTCTGACCAAAGATGCTGTCACTCCGGAAGCCTTTGAAGAAAGCCACCGCGATACAGCGAAAAAACTGACCATGCAAGGCATCGATTTTCAAATCTTGTCCAGCATGCTTAATATCACTACTGCGCAGGTGAATTACCAGGTCGATTACGAGACTGCATTATTTGATACCATAAGCCGGCAGACGATCATGAATATGATCCTGGAGGAAGGTGCCTGGCATGTTCAGTGGGAAGCCGGGATGATGCTTCCGGAACTGGCTGGCGGAAATTACCTTGAACTGGTGATCGAGTCGCCTGCCAGGGGCAACATCTATGCTTCTGATTCTTCAGACAATTACCCATTGGTTTCTTTTGAAGATGTGGTGACGGTCACTGTCACGCCTGGCAATATCGAAGAGGGCACCGAAGATGATATGGTATCACTTCTGGCAGAGATCTTCATGCGCACTGAAGAAAGCATCCGCGGGGAATACGCTAACGTGGCTGGTTATCAATATGCCATTATTGGTGACATCACTGCAGCAGCAGCTGAAGAATATTATGACCAGCTGACTTCATTCACAGCTATTGGATTGGAGAGTTCCAAAGCACGTTTTTACCATGACGGCGGCATCGCCCCGCATGTGACCGGTTATGTCCTGAACGTACCCGCAGAAAACCTGGAATACTATCAGCGCCTGGGTTACACCGGCGACGAAAAGATTGGATATTCCGGTCTGGAAGCCTGGGGTGAAGAGTACCTGGCGGGGACACATGGTGCAGACCTGTATGTCAAGGATCTGCAGGGTCAGGTTCTCACTAAAATTACGCAGGTGGATGCCAAACCAGCTCAATCAATTTACACAACCATTGATAGCCAGCTGCAATACTGGCTGCAACAGAGTATGGGCGATAACATTGGCGCAATTGTGGTCATGGAACGGGATACCAGCAGAGTGATTGCAATGGTATCCAACCCGGGTTACGACCCCAATGTGTTCGTGGGACCTTATTACACCTCCTATTCCATTGCTGAAGTCACCCAAAACCCGGCTAACCCGATGTATAACCGGGCAGCCCAGGGCGTTTACCCACCTGGTTCAATTTTTAAGATCGTCACCATGGCAGCTGCCCTGGAAACAGGCGTTTTTACCAAGGATTATCCCTATTATTGTGACAGTCTCTGGTATGAACTGGATGGCTGGGTCGGGAAAGACTGGACTTACGATAAGGGCTTTGGAGCTTCAGGTTTGTTAACGCTTCAGCAGGGCTTGATGCGTTCCTGTAACCCCTGGTTCTGGCACATAGCCTACACTCTCTGGAATGATGGCTATCGCACTGCCATCCCCGATGTGGCAGCCGGTTTTGGACTGGGCAAACCGACCGGTATTGAGATCCCCGATTTCGAGGGCAACATCAACATGACCCCAACCGACATCAACGAATACGTTCAGATGGCGATCGGGCAAAGCACCCTCCAGAATAGCCCGCTGCAGATTGCCAATTTTGTGGCTGCGGTTGGAAATGGCGGTACGCTGCACCAACCGACTGTGGTTGAGCGAATTGGTATGACCGGGCAGGAGCCTGTTTACCAGTTTGAGCCGAAAGAAATCGGCAAGTTACCAGTCACCCCCGAAAACCTGGAGTCCATCCGCGAAGCGATGACTATGGTCATCCGTAACGCAAGCGGCACAGCCAACTTCCAGTTCCAGAATTTCCCCTGGAACGTTGCTGGGAAGACCGGGACTGCTGAGAACTCAACCGGAACGCCGCATGCCTGGTTTGCCGGCTATACCTTTGAAGAAAACCCTGACCGACCGGATATTGCTGTAGCGATCATCCTCGAAAATTCTGGCGAAGGTTCTGAAATGGCGGCTCCGCTCTTTAGACGCATTGTTTCGTTATACTTTACCAATATGGAGAATGCCGGCGGCATTATGCCCTGGGAATCTGCTCCGTATATTCCTGCCGAACCTGATGAAGAATGATGTATACAGATAGTGAGGGGCATGCCTGATTTGATCCAGGGATTGGTGATCCGCACCCAGGCGGGCTACCAGGATGTCCAAACAGAGGCAGGTGTTTATCGCTGCCGTCTGAGAGGACGCCTGCGAAAAGGACGTGCTGAAGGAGACCTGGTAGCGGTTGGCGACCAGGTATTGGTTGAACCTCAATCCGACATGACGGGCAGCATTGAAGAAGTTTTACCAAGAAAAAGTGTTTTCTCGCGTCAGCTTAGCGGTGTGAATTACGAGTATCAACAAATAATTATCGCTAATGCCGACCTGGCAATGCTGGTTTTTGCCTGTGCTAACCCAGAACCCAGCCGGAGGATGCTTGACCGTTTTTTGGTTGTGACTGAACGGGCGCACATTCCAGCAATCATTGTCGTTAATAAAATCGACATCTGCGATATGGATAAAACTCGCGAAAAATTTTCGCTCTATGAAGATATTGGTTACGAAGTGTTGTATGTTTCTGCTGAGACTGGCGAAGGCGTAGCAGAAATGCGCTCGCACCTCGCAGGGAAGATCACTACCCTGGCAGGTCCATCGGGGGTAGGGAAATCAAGCTTGATCAATCGCACCTTACCCGGCGTGCAATTGGAAACTGGTAATGTGGGTCTGGAATCAGGAAAGGGACGACATACCACCCAGGTCAGGCAGCTATTCGCTCTGCCAGAGGGCGGGTATATTGCTGATGTACCCGGTCTGCGCACGTTGGCTCTGTGGGATATCGAAGGTGAAGAACTGGATGCCTATTTTAAAGAAATCGCCCCACTAGTTCCGGAATGCCAGTTTAATGACTGTAGTCATTCCCATGAACCTGGCTGCGCGGTACGCAAGGCAGTCGAACGAGGTGAAATCCATCCTGGCAGGTACGATTCATACCTGAGGCTGCGTTTCGGCGGTAATACCATGGAGGACGAAGAAGAATGAAACGAATCAAACTGCCGCTGGTTGTGTTGACGTTAAGCTTGCTATTGGCAGCTTGCGGTAACGATCAACCCCAGCTCAGCCCGATACCCTCACAGGTAACGACAGACCAGACCGCAATTTCGGCACCTACCCAAATCTCTACTGAAACACCGCCATCAGTGTTGCATGTTTGTATGGCGGAAGAACCTGCTGGTCTGTATCGTTATGATGGGAATGAAAGCAGAGCCAAGCAAAGCGTTTTCTCAGCTTTATATATCAACTTGCTCGAAATTGATACAGAAACAAATCAGAGCCTTTTTTTTGAGAGCATTCCATCCGAGGAAAATGGGGGAGTTTTGATCCATGCGCTACCGGTGAAGGTCGGGCAGCCGGTTGTCGATGCAACCGGAAAGGTTGTCTACCTGGCTGAAGGCACACAAATCGAACCTGCTGCCAATGATTCCGCAGATAGCCCGATCACCTGGAACTTTGATGAAGAATATCTGATGAACCAATTCACAGTCACATTCAAACTCCAACCCGACCTGAAATGGTCTGATGGTGAGGCGTTGGTGGCAGAAGATTTTATTTTTTCCTACCACCTGGCAGAACACAGCGGATCAGGACACTACCAGTGGGCACTTGAACGCACTGACAGCCTGGTCGCCGCTGATGAACAGACACTTATCTGGACTGGTATCCCGGGTTTTGTGCCGCGCAATCTTGAAGATATCTTATGGCAGCCATTACCTTCTCATCAATTGAGTGAATTATCCGAGACTGAGCTGCTCACTTCTGACCTGACTAACCGCACTCCGCTGGGTTGGGGGGCATATCGGCTGGTGAGCTGGGATGCCGGCAGCCAAATTCTTTTAAAAAAGAACCCCAACTTCATGCTGGCTGGGCAGGGAATACCCGCTTATGATCAAGTGATTTTCCATATCGAACCGAACCTGGACATTGCCCTGCAGAAGCTTGAAAATGGACAATGTGATCTGCTGGATAAAACCTATCAACTGGAGGGGATGGAAAAAAGCCAATTGGATTCGTTGATCGCCCAAAACGGGTTGATTGTTGAAGACTGGGAGCCAGTTCAACAACTTGTGTTTGGGATCGCGCCTGCACTTTATGACGACGGTACATACAATGCCTGGATGAGTGGGCGGCAGGATATTTTCAGCAACCTTGATACCAGGAAAACACTGGCAGCCTGCATCGACGCTGATAGCCTGGTAAACGATTATTTAGCAGAGCATTTACCAGAAGCTTTGATCCCAGCGGTTGAAAACCAGACTTCAGAAACCATTGATCCAAAAGTTTTGCTTGAAGAGATTGGATGGGTGCGCATAAGTGGATCCGAGGGGAATTTGCGCATAGCTCAAGGAGTACCGAATGTGCTCGATGGAACCCCGCTTAGTTTATACCTGATGACAGGAGAAAGCCAGTTGGATAAACGAATCGCTGAGGCGATAATAGACCGACTGGGAAAATGCGATGTACAGGTAGTAAATATTTCATTGCCACTAAATGAGCTTTACCGCCCTGGACCAGATGGTCCCTTGTTTGGACGCAATTTTGATTTGGCCTTAATTTCCTGGCAACCTGAAAATATGAATTTTTGCCAGTTGTACACCAGCGATCAGATTCCTTCTTCTATGAACAGTTGGGTGGGAACCAATATTGCTGGGTTTAGCAATGGAACATTTGATGAAGACTGCTGGCAGACTTCGACAAGGATGTCTGCTTATGGCACACTGGATGATGCCGCATTGATGACTGAGTACCTGCCGGCGATTCCCCTGATGCCGCATTACCGATTATGGACAGCCTCGAAGCGGGTCAACACGCCTGAAGATGCATTATTCAGTGATCTGTGGAAATTTACACCGGCACAGTAATAATGTAAAAAAGACTTGACAAGTTTAAAAAAAGTGGTCCGAGGATTTGATAAAGGTCTGATACAATTAAGTGACTAAATGCTATGGCTTCTAAAAAATATATACAAGACTATGATCTGATTGAAACTGAAGATAGCAGGGGTCGGATAAAAAAGACCGCAGTCTACCATGGCGATTATTATTGCCTGAATCTCGAAGAATCTCAAATCAAAAAATTCAAGTGGCAGGTTATCTTCTTGTTTGTAGCTGCCTTGGGTTTGCATATTGTAGCTGGTTTGATCAGTAACCCCGGTCTAAACCAGTTGTACACAGCCCTGCCTTATACGGGGGCATTTTTCCCCTTATTGTTCCTGGGAGAAGGAATTTTGAGGATACCAGGACAAAAAAGACCATACCGTAATGAAGAAATCGGTTTGTCTTATAAAAGAGTGATCAATATGAGCCGCCTGTACATGGTCTTTATGGCAGTCGGAATTGTGGGATTGTTGGTATACCTGGTTTTCTTCGCTACTGATCAGGCTCGACAACAATCAATTTATTCTGTCTTGGTATTATTCACGGCTCTGCTGAGTATGTGGTTCATCTACAGAAAAGCGGCCAGTATAGAAATCGAAAAGGATGAAACACTATCCCTTAGTCAATAATTTAGTAAGAACTTAGCGATCCAGGCTTCTGTTGACACTAATTTCTTATTAATTTATAATGAGCCAAATCTTAGAAGGAGAAATAGGAGAATAATGAGTAAATTTGCACGTAATCTTTCCATCTTGATTGTGCTCGTCATGTTTGGCGTAGCACTCGCCGCTTGCGGCACTCCCACCGAAGCTCCGGTGGTGACGGAACCTCCCGTAGTAACAGAAGCCCCAACTGAGGCGCCCACTGAGGCACCGACTGAGGTACCTACCGAAGCTGCACCTGTTTTCGAAGAACAGCCTTTCGGTGAGAATCTGCCCACCGCCCCGACAATTGATACCCCATTAGTGGTTGCATATCAGGACTTCTCCCAGAAGTTCAGCCCATTCTTTGCAGACACTGGCTATGACGTTGACGTTGCTAGAATGACCCAGATCAGGATTATGACCACCGACCGCGTTGGCGGTATCGTCTACAATGCAATCGAAGGTGAAACCCACAACTACAACGGCGTTGACTATCTCTACAAAGGCCCCGCTGATATCGCTGTTGATTATGATGAAGCTACTGACACCACCAAGTACACCGCTCGCCTGCGTGTTGGAATGAAATTCTCCGACGGCGAACCTGTGACTGCTGATGACATCATCTTCACCTACTACACTTTCCTGGATCCCTCCTATGTTGGCTCCACTTCTCTGGCTTCCTACCCGATCGTTGGTTTGAAAGACTATCAGACCCAGACCACCAGTGAAGTCTATGACAAGTACGATGCAATGTTCGAGGAAATCTACGCTGCTGGCATGGATCACGAACATGCTGACACCGATGCATGGACTGCTGAACAGCAGGACTATGTCTGGGGCGAACTGAAAGCCGCTGGTTTGGTTGAAGCTCAGGCTATCGTCGATTATGTTGACACCAACTACCGCGATGCCTATGCCAAAGAATATCTTGGCAAAGAGCCCACCGAAGTTGCTGAGAGCGATGGTCTCAAGGTCGCACTTGGTATGGTTATGTGGGGTTTCGGAACCCTTGGTGATGATGGCGTTCTGACCGTTCCATCTGGTGCAACATATGACCTCGTTACCACCTTCCCAACCGTGGAAGATTACTACAACGAGATCATGTTCTCCTATGAGAACGACTACCGCGCTGCATTCCCTTATGAATCTGCTGCTGGCACTGACATTACTGCCAATGTAAAGACCGCTTTCATCGGTCTCTTTGGTCCCCAGGATGAATCCATGGGCGAAGGTGGTGTTCCGAACATCGCTGGTATCAAGAAAATTGATGATTACACCGTCGAAGTTACCACCAATGGTTATGAAGCACCTGCTGTTTACAGCATCCTTGGCCTCAATGTGACTCCATTGCACTATTACGGTTCAAAAGACCTGTATGACTACGAAAACAACAAATTCGGCTTTGAATTCGGTGATCTTTCCAAACAGGAAAGCCTGACCGCCACCCCCATGGGCGCCGGCGCTTACAAATTCATCGAATACAACAACCGTGTTGTTTATTTCGAAGCCAACGAAAATTACTATCGCGGCTGCCCGAAGATTCGCGAAATCCAATTCCGCGAAACCCAGTCTGCTGAAGTTGTTACCGCTTTGACCTCTGGCGTTGCTGACGCTGGCGAAATGAGCTACAACAAGACTCGTTTCGAAGAAGTAATGACCGCCAATGGTAATGGCGAAATGACCGGTCCTGTGATCACCTCCAGCCTGGTCGACAACCTTGGTTATGGTTATGTTGGTATCAATGCTGCCACCGTCAAAGTTGGCGATGATCCCGCTTCCGATGCCTCCAAGAACCTGCGCCGTGGTCTTGCCACCGTCCTGTCTGTTTACCGCGATGTTGCTGTTGACAGCTACTATGGCGAAGGTGCTTCCGTCATCAACTACCCAATTTCTAACACCTCATGGGCTGCACCCCAGCCGACTGATGAAGGCTACCAGATTGCATTCTCCGTTGATGTCGAAGGCAACCCCATTTACACCGCCGAAATGACCCAGGAAGAAAAATATGCTGCTGCCGAACAGGCTGCCCTTGGCTTCTTCGAAGCTGCTGGCTTCACCGTTGCTGATGGCAAGCTGACTGCTGCCCCCGAAGGCGCGAAGCTTTCTTACGAAATCATCGTTCCTGGTGGCGGTACTGGCGACCATCCTGCTTTCGCAATCCTGACTGGTGCCCGCGACTCCCTTGCCAAACTTGGTATGGAACTCAAGATCAACGACCCCGCTGATGCCAACATCCTTTGGGATGCCCTGGATTCCGGCGAACAAGAACTCTGGACTGCAGCCTGGGGCTCCACGATCGATCCTGATATGTACCAGGTCTATCACAGCTCCAACATTGTTGGTCTGGAAGGCTCCTCAGAGTCCAACCACTATCACATCCAGGACGAGGAACTCGACGACTTCATCATGGAAGCTCGCTTGAGCGACGACCAGGCTTTCCGCAAGGCCATTTACAAACAGGCTTTGGATCGCATCATTGACTGGGCTGTCGAAATTCCGACCTATCAGCGCAAGAACGTCATCATCTTCAGCACCGAACGTGTCAATATCGGTACCTTGACTCCCGATATCACTACATTCTGGGGTTGGATGAACGACCTTGAATTGGTTGAGATGAACTAAATCCGTGAACTATAACGGACAATGAAACAGATGGGCCCACCCAAATGGGTGGGCCCATTATGTCTATCAATTCCGAAATTGTCCTGTATCCACTCAGTAGACAGAGGGAGCATTTATGAGAAATTTTATTATCAGAAGAGTGATATTAGGTCTCTTTATCACTTTTTTTGGAGCAATGCTATCTTATACAGTTATTCGCAGTTTGCCCACTTCATACGTCGAATCAGTTGCCCGACAACGTGCTTCTAACCCGCTCAGCACAAAATCTTATCAGGAGTGGTTGGCGGAGTTGAACCAGGTATATGGTCTGGACAAAGGCATTATTCCAGGCTTTTTTGGCTGGCTGGGCAATGCGATTAAAGGTGACTTTGGCGATTCATGGCATTATGCTGTTCCAGTGACCCAGAAATTTTCCGAGGTCATTTGGGTCTCTATGATCCTCAATGTTATTACCACGTTGGTACAGTTTTTTATTGCAATACCATTAGGTATCCTGGCGGCAAGGAAGCAGTATAGCCGCACGGATTATGCGATCACACTCTTCGCCTTGATGGGCATTTCGTTGCCAACTTTTTTCCTTGCAACGATTCTCAAGTATGTATTCGCGATCAAATTGCAGTGGTTTGATCTTTACGGTCTTACTGGTCGTTTCCATACGACTATGACTGACTTCCAGCAAGTTTTGGACATCGCTTATCATCTTGTGCTGCCTGTAGTTACGCTGATGATGCTTTCTGTTGGTTCATTGATGCGTTACACACGTACCAACATGTTGGAAGTACTTAATTCTGATTATATCCGGACTGCCCGTGCAAAAGGCTTGCCTGAGAAGGTCGTAATCAATAAGCACGCTTTTCGAAACACGCTTATCCCCCTGGTAACATCTTTGAGCGGCATTTTGCCAGGTATGTTCACAGGAGCGATGATCACGGAAACCCTCTATCAGATCCCTGGTATTGGTTACATTTCTTACCAGGCAATTATTCGCGGTGACATTCCGTTTGCTATGTTCTATATGGTATTTTTGATCTTGCTAACCCAGGTCAGTATATTGTTGTCAGACATCCTCTATGCAATTGTAGACCCCCGGATCCGGGTCAACTAGGAGATGGAGATGAGCGAATTAGAATCAACTAACATAACGAACGAACCCGTTCAAAACCGACCATCTCAAAACCAGAATATGGCTCTGGATGATGCCCGTCGGGTGAAAACACTCTCTCCTGGAATGCTGGTTTTCAAGCGCTTTATCCGCAATAAACTGGCTGTGATTGGTTTGGTCATTTTGGTGTTTATGTTCCTGTTTTCATTCCTGGGACCCTTTCTTTCACCATACACCCAAACGGAAGTGTTTTATAAAGAATCTTCAATCAGCAAAGACTTCGCCGGTGCAATTTTCAATACTGAGTTGCGTTATTCAGTAAAAGAAGGTGAAAAATTCAGTGGCGCTGAACAAGCCAGATTCCTGTTTGCTTTGGGAAAAGGGAATCACACTTTTGAATCAGGAGAAAATTCATACTCCTATATTGCAGAGGGTGAGAATTTTTACCGAATTGTAAGGCTACAAAAATTTGCCGAAGTCGTATTAGGGCGCATCAACCCCCTTCCCGGAAATACACTGGCTTTAGGGTTCGCAGATGCTTTTGAAAAAGCAAACACAGCTGGAGAAAAATCCTTTGTTTTTGATGGAACTACCTATATTCTGACCAAGGTGCTGAAAAACACTATCATCTCCACTCAGACTGACGTTGCGATTGCAAGTTATTCAATTTTTGATGCCTATAATCCTGGAGATACAAGTCTCATCAATTCCTACGAATTTCGTCGGTTGAGCGAAACAGCTGCTGTGAAAAACGAAAGTTCTTTTGAACTTGATGGAAGAGTTTTTCAGATTAAGGAACAGGAAGGTCAGACTACCATTCTTGACGATAAAGGTGAACCTTTTGCTGAAGTTTCCAACATCATTGTGAATCCACTGGATACAAATGAGTTCCTGTCTGTTGAGTTTAAAGCCAAAGCCAGAAATGCGATTATTAATCGTGATAAATCGTTTGAATTTGTTGCTCCTGATGGTGTTGCCACAGTTTACGACCTCAATCGTGTGAATACAAACTATTACATCAAACGCGAAACGACCACTACGCTGATCAACATGTTCGAATTCCCTTCGGCGCGGCATCCATTGGGTACTGACAACAATGGTATGGACGTGATGACCCGCCTGATGTTTGGTGGTCGGGTATCCTTGATGGTCGGTTTTGTAGCGGTATTCATCGAACTGTTCATTGGTGTGATAATCGGTGGTATTTCCGGTTACTTCGGTGGCTGGGTCGATACATCATTAATGCGTTTTGTTGACTTGTTCAACAGTATTCCTACAATGCCTTTGATTTTAATTTTTGGTTCTGTTATGGATACCCTGGAAGTTACACCAGTCAACCGTATGTTTATCCTGATGGCTATTCTGGGCTTATTGGGTTGGACGGGGATTGCCCGCGTAGTACGTGGTCAGATTTTGAGTCTGCGCGAACAGGACTTTATGGTGGCAACTGAAGCAACTGGTATACGCACCAGCCGTAAGATCTTCCGCCACCTGATCCCAAATGTCATGCCTATCCTGATCGTGACAGCGACAGGCAGTTTGGGCAGTTTGATCATCACAGAAGCAACCCTGGGTTTCCTGGGACTTGGTATCAAATACCCACTGGCATCCTGGGGCAGCATCATCAACATATCTTCAGATGCCTTCATCATGGAGACTTACTGGTTCATGTGGATTCCTGCCGGTATGCTGATTCTTTTGACCGTGCTGGGCTTCAACTTTGTTGGTGATGGTCTGCGCGATGCCTACGACCCGAAAATGAAACGCTAAGGTGAGATAATGACCGAAGAAAAAGACTTAACTCAATACGACACAACTGACCTGGAAGACAACCGTATAACGGAAAGGATTCACTTAACCGCAAAAGAGTCCAGCCGGATCAGTCGAGAAAACCGCAGAATTACTGATGCGATTGAGAGACAGCGCAAACGTAAAAATGTGCCTGAAAGCGAATTTTTGACTCAAATGAAAGACCCCAATAACGTGGTCGAATTTGATGATCTGCATACGTATTTCTTCACTGATATCGGCACTGTCAAAGCAGTCGATGGCGTCACATATGAAGTCCCCATCGGCTCAACTGTTGGAGTAGTCGGAGAATCTGGTTGCGGAAAATCAGTAACCGCTTTGTCATTGATGCAGCTGGTGCAGCGTCCTCAGGGTCAGATTGTCAAAGGAACTGTCCGCTTGAACACCGGCGATAAAGTCTACGACATTGCCAAAACTCCAGTTGTCGAAATGGAAAAGATCCGTGGAAATGAAGTTTCCATGATCTTCCAGGAACCGATGACCAGTCTTAACCCTGTTTTCACCGCTGGTTTCCAAATTGATGAAGTGATTGAACTGCATAATCCTGAGATGACGAAAGAGCAAATCAAGGCGCGCACACTCGAAATGATTGATATGGTTGGTATCGCCAATGCTGAGGGCGTTTACGATATGTATCCGCACCAGTTGTCCGGTGGTATGCGCCAACGTGTCATGATCGCCATGGCATTGGCTTGTAACCCGCGTCTTATCATTGCGGATGAACCGACAACAGCCCTGGATGTGACTATCCAAGCACAGATTCTCGATCTGCTGCGCAGTCTGAAAGAAAAGATCAATTCAAGTATTATGCTCATCACCCACGATCTGGGTGTCGTGGCAGAGATGGCTGATATTGTTGTTGTCATGTATGCTGGTCGGATCGTCGAAAAAGGAACGGCAGAAGAAGTCTACAATAATCCAATGCACCCTTACACAGTTGGTTTGATGGCTTCAAAACCAGTAATTAATAAGGAAGTCGATAAGTTGTATAGCATCCCTGGCACAGTTCCAAACCCGATTAACATGCCAGACTATTGCTATTTCAAGGATCGTTGTAATCGGCGCATGCCTATCTGCGATGGACCTTATCCTCCTGAATATTTCCTCTCACCAACCCATATGGCAGTATGCTATCTCTACGAAGACGAGGAGGTAATAGCAAATTATGGCAAAGAATAATGATTCAATGGAAACAAAAAAAGACAATCGCTACGTTATTGAGGTAAAAAACCTTAAGCAATATTTCCCGATCAAGGCTGGTTTGATGCAAAAAGTGGTCGGACATGTGAAAGCGGTTGATGACATCAGTTTCCGTATCGAACGCGGAAAGACAATGGGTCTGGTTGGCGAATCGGGCAGTGGAAAGACGACCGTTGGCAAAACCATGCTGAGGCTCAATGAAGCCACCAGTGGTAAGGTGTTGTTTAATGGTCAGGATGTCTTTGCGGCAAACCGCAGTGAGTTGCGTGCCCTTCGTCCAAAGATGCAGATGATATTCCAGGACCCTTATTCAAGCCTTTCTCCCCGTATGCCTATCAGTGAGATCATCGGCGAGGCGGTGCGCGAGCATAATATTGTGCCTCCCTCAGAATTTGAAGATCACCTCGAAAAAGTGATGCTACAGTGCGGTCTGCAACCATATCATAAAGACCGCTATCCGCACGAATTCTCAGGCGGTCAACGCCAGCGTATTTGTGTCGCACGTTCGTTAGCCTTGAACCCTGAATTCGTGGTTTGTGATGAGCCTGTTTCTGCTCTGGACGTTTCCATCCAGGCGCAGATCATCAACTTGCTGGAAGAGCTGCAGAAATCTAACGGCATCGCTTACCTCTTCATTTCTCATGACCTTTCCGTGGTTCAGCACATCTCCGATTATGTCGGTGTAATGTACCTGGGCGACCTGGTGGAATATAGCGACAAAAAGAGCTTGTTTGCGAATCCGCTTCACCCTTATACCCAGGCATTGTTGAGCGCTGTTCCGGTGCCGGATCCAAACTTCAAGATGAATCGAATCATCCTGGAAGGCAGCATTCCATCCCCAGCAAACCCGCCCAAGGGATGCAAGTTCCACACTCGTTGTCCGTATGTCATGGATGTCTGCAAAACTGTGGTTCCACAAACACGTGAAATTGAACCAGGGCATATGGTAGTATGTCATCTATACGATGAGCAAGGAACTTTAGTAGATGAGAAATCAGAAAAAGCAATATGACGATGACGATGGCAGGACGATTGTCGATATGGATGTTGTCGGCACGCCCTGGCATGATAAAAACGTCAAATTTGCTGAAAAACAGGCTCGTGAGGTAGAACGTAAGCGAAAAGCAGAGATGTATGGCGAAAGAATGACCAATTCAGAGGCCAGGCGTTACACTTTTTACGCCTTGCTGGCAGGGTTGGCACTCACCGCAGCATTAGCATTAGTCTGGGTTTTACTTGTTCTGTTTATGACGCAAGTCTGGTTTAAATAGGTTTTAGAACCGCCTCCTGCGAGGCGGTTCTTTTTTACCCTTGGGTTGCCTGTGAACTAATGCTGTAATCAATAGTAGGGGCATCTCTAAATAAAAAGCATATCCAATTTTTTGAAAATCGACCTATATCTTTCCCTTGCCGATCCTGTAGCAATACACAGATGGTTATTGTTTCACCTTGCAGATTTTCAGTTACAATAAAAAACTATGAAAAACATAATCAAGAAAATTACTCTAACAATACTTTTGCTCGCACTTGTCTCTGCCTGTGCAGTGAATCAAAACAATACAATTGCTCCTGATTCCCAGGAAAATCCGGTTGAAATTGGAGAAGGTTTTCAGGCTAACGCAATTTTGAACAAACAGTATGTCCTGACCATCAAAGCTGGCGAGATCTTTGAAGGAAATGCCATGATGGCTTTCGAAAAAGCTCTGGAAGATGGAAAACAACAATTTACTGTCGATGGCGTCGTTTATCACCAGGAGCCGGTGGGAGAAGGTGCATATCGCATTTATCGTTTGACCCCAATAGCGGAATCTCTGCTTGGAGGAATTCAACCGATGGAAGGCGTTGTGTTATCTGACGAATTGATTGCTGCGATTCAAAAGGCTTTGGCAGAAAACACGCTGACTTTTGAAAACCAGGGGACAGCTTATGTGCTTTCTGAAGAACGAAAAGCAGTGCAGATCTCAACGGTATCCGATGTGGCTGTTGCTAGTCATTATTACCTTGAAGCTTATGATTCAGCTAATAATGAAATCATCAATTCCTTTAATTTCGCCTTGAACCTTAATCAGGCTTTGGAAAAGGGTTCCTCAACTTTTACGTATGAGCAGGAGAGCTATGGCATTCTCCCTGTTGCCGGGGGCTACAACATCAATGATGCCGATTCGAACCTGTTTGCAGAATTTTCGAATATTTATGTCATTCCCCGTGGCAATGGCATACCCACTTTACCACTGGGGTTCAAGAATTTAGTACGGGATGCTATTGAGAACGAGAAAACCAATTTTACATACACTGATTCTGAAGGAAAAGCGACTGAATACCAGGTGGACGAACTGGAGAACTCCTGGTCAATCAACCCGAAATAGCAAATTCGCTTTCACAAATTAGGGCAGATGATGTAAAATTTACTGCCGTGGTCTAATTTGGCAGACGATAGAATCTATGCTAAAATATGGGCTACAAATTGGGGCATGGTGCAATGGCAGCACACCGGACTTTGAATCCGTGAATCTTGGTTCGACTCCAAGTGCCCCGGCTGATTTATTGTGGATAAAGACGAAGACGATTCACACCTACCTACAAACAAGATGGACGAAAAGTATCATCTTGTGATTTACCCTGTTATTTCTCGGAGCATTCAATGACAATCGCATCTGTTGTACTCGCCGCTGGCATGGGTACGCGTATGAAGTCGCGCACACCGAAAATGCTGCATCAAATTTTAGGCAAGCCAATGGTCTTACATTCACTTTCCAGCGTGATCGGGTTCAGCACCCTCCCTCCAGTTGTGGTGGTCGGGCATGGCAGCGAAGAAGTCACCCGCGTCGTAAGTGATACCTACGGCGACGGCGTGAATTTTGCCCTTCAGGAAGAACAATTGGGCACCGGGCACGCAGTCCTGAGTGCAGAACCGATGCTGGCTGGGAAGTCTAACCTGGTGTTGGTAACGTTTGCGGATATGCCCATGCTTCGCCCTGAAACCATCAGTGAAATAATTAAACTTCACCAGGAATCAGGCAATACCCTGACGATGACCAGCGTAATCGGCGATGTTCCCCGCGGTTTTGGTCGCGTGCTGCGTGATGAAACCGGCAAAGTCACCGCGATTGTCGAGGAAGCTGTGGCTACTCCTGAGCAGTTGAAAATCCGCGAATACAACATCTCAGCCTATTGCTTCGACGCTGACTGGTTGTGGGAAAACCTGAAAAATCTCAAAAAATCACCCAAAGGTGAATATTATCTGACAGACTTGGTTGAAGCGGCAGTAACTCAAGGTAAAAAGCTTGATGCCCTTGTCGTGCAGGATCCCACCGAAGGTCTCGGCATCAACACGCGGATCGACCTTGCCGATTGTGAAACCGCCTTACGGCGACGCGTGATCAGGCAATGGATGCTGGATGGCGTCACTTTCCTGGACCCCGAGAGCTGTACTGTTGAGAGCGATGTTGTTCTCGGGCAGGATACTGTTATTTTGCCCAACACACACCTACGCGGCAGCACCCAAATCGGAGAAAACTGCTGTATTGGACCTGATACAACTCTAACTGATACAACAGTTGGCAATGACTGCATGATAACCTACAGCGTTGCTGAAAAGGCTAACCTGGGCAACCATGTCAGCATGGGACCTTTCTGCCATTTGCGCAAGGGAGCTGTGCTCTTAGATCATGTTCACATGGGTAATTTTGGTGAAGTGAAAGATTCGGTGTTGGCTGAAGGCGTTAAGATGGGGCATTTTTCGTATATTGGTAATGCGAAAATCGGCAAAAATGTCAATATTGGCGCAGGAACGATTACCTGCAATTACGACGGGATACTGAAACATGCCACTGAAATTGGAGAAAACACCTTTATTGGCAGCGATACCATGTTGGTAGCGCCATTAAAGATTGGCAAGAATGCCAGGACCGGGGCAGGTTCGGTGGTTACCAGGGATGTTCCTGATGACACGCTGGTGTATGGTGTGCCCGCCCACCCGAAAGAGAGAAAGGAATAACGTGACGGAACCTATTTTGCTTGGGGTCTTATGGGTGGTTTTTTTTGCAATGACCCTGGTTTCATCAGCGGCTAAATCTGCATTTACCCATGTTCGGCTTCCTTGGTTGCTCAGCTTACGCACCGAGAACCAGGTGAAGGTGGACAGAACAATTGCCCTGATTGAGAAACAAGGATTACGGACAGCACTGCGGCTGGGGCTGATCATTTCCCACTACTTGCTGGCTGGAACGACAATTTTGTTGCTCGTTCGCGTGGCAATAGTTCAGAATATTTGGTTGATTCTCCTGGTTTTGCTATTGATATTGGTGCTCGTCACAGCTTTCGAATTCCTGATTGAGCGATATATCCTAGCTTCTTCAGAGAAAGCAGCACTCACATGGACAGGAACGGCTAGTTCTATCAGTTTTTTGGTTTCACCCATCACAAGACTGATGACATCTATATTGGGTCAGTATGCTGAAAATGTGACCCTGACAGTCACGGACGAAAGCCTGCGCGATTGGGTGGAACAGGAACAACCTGAAAGCACCCTTGACCAGGGCGAGCGTGAAATGATCTACTCGATCTTCCATTTCAGCGAGACCATGACCAAAGAAATTATGGTGCCTCGTATGGATGTTTTGGCGTTGGATGTGAATACGACCATTCGCGAAGCAAGGCAGGAATTTATCGATGCCGGTCATTCGCGTGTACCTGTTTATGATGACACGATTGATAACATCATTGGTCTGCTTTATGCCAAGGATCTATTGGCTGTCGTGGACGGCGAAGACACAATTGCCAACCAGCGGAGACTTCTCCGCCCTGCTTACTTTGTCCCTGAAGCGAAAAAGGTAGATGAATTGCTCACTGAAATGCAATCGCGTGGGGTGCATATGGCTCTGGTGGTGGATGAATATGGAGGTGTTGCTGGCGTCGTCACTCTTGAAGATATTGTGGAAGAAATTGTCGGTGAAATCCGCGATGAATATGACCAGGGTGAAGTCAGCCTTTATGAAAGGCTTCCAGATGACGGTTATCTGATACAGGGTCGTGCGACCATCGACGAATTTAACGAGATCACTGGCTTGAACCTTTCAGATGAATATGCTGATACGTTGGGTGGTTATATCTATGGGCAACTTGGCCGGGTTCCTCAACCTGGTGAAGTCGTTAGGAATGAAAATTTTAACTTCACAGTGGAAGAAGTGGTCGCCCGAAGAATTTTAAAAGTAAAAGTTGAAAAGGTTCCCGAGCCAACTGAAGCAAACCAAGAGAGAAGCGATGACAAAGATAACAACTGAGATTAAACAAGACCTGGTTGAAAAAGCCCAACTTTATCAAAAAAGAGCCTACAGCCCCTATTCTCATTATGCAGTTGGTGCTGCAGTGCTGGCAGAAGATGGTCAGATCTACGGTGGTGCCAACATTGAGAATTCCGCCTATCCTTCGGGTCTATGTGCCGAGAGAGTAGCAATTTTTAAAGCAATCTCCGAGGGAAACCGACATATCCAAGCCATCGCGATAGTTACCAGCAACGGCGGTTCTCCGTGTGGGGCATGCCGGCAGGTGATGCGTGAGTTCGCCGACCTGGACATGCCAGTCATTTTGGCAGATAGTGAAGGCGAGATTGTTTTTGAAAGTACCATGGAAGGTGTTTTACCCCGCTCTTTTGGCCCGGAAGATCTGGAGCGATAACGCAGGTTCAGGATGACCGGCAAAGAAGCAAGATCCTATCGCGCTCAAGCTTTGGTGATCCGCCACCGTGAATTCGGAGAGGCGGATCGTATTTTAACGCTATACTCACTGGAGAAGGGGAAAATCCAGGCAATTGCCAAGGGTGTGAGAAAGCTAAAGAGCCGCAAAGCTGGCCACCTGGAACCTTTCACGCAGGTGTCGCTGCAGTTGGCTATGGGTCGTAACCTGGAGATCATTACCCAGGCGGAAAGCATACGTAACTTTGACAATATTCGTGAGAACCTAAAACTGACCGCCCAGGCTGCCTATGTGCTGGAATTGCTGGACCGCTTTACCTACGAAGAGGGTGAGAACCGGGCGCTCTACAACCTGGTGCTGGAAACGCTTTCGCGGCTGGATGCTGGCATCTCCCCTGGGTTGGTCGTGCATTACTATGAAGTACACTTGATGGATATTTTGGGCTTTAAACCGCAGCTGCAGGAATGCGTGGTGTGTGGGGCTGCCATTCAGCCTGAAGATCAATATTTTTCCGCCAAACTTGGCGGCGTGGTTTGCCCTAATTCTCTTTCCGGGGACCCTGGCGCCTGGCCTGTAAGCATGGATGCCTTGCGATACATGCGCTTTTTTCAACGCTCTCCCTGGCCGCAAGTAAAAAACCGTTCGATTCCTGAGAAAACTGACCGGGAATTGAGCCAACTGATCGAAAAATATCTGACCTATCTACTTGAGTACAACCTCAAAACCCCCGGCTTTCTGAGTTCAATTTCATAGGTAGAAAGCAGGGAAGGGTCTTGCACCCTTCCGTATTAACTGTACACTAAACCAAGGCGGGACTTGTCTGATTCCTTCGGTTTGTTATCGACGGTGTTCGATTAAAATCCATTAAACATAATTTTGTCGATCATGATCGAAATGAGCTTTCCTTGCGAAGGATCTTTTCTTGATTAGTGTCAAGATTCTTCACTTCGTTCAGAATGACAAGCACCTGAAGTAAGCTTCGCTCAGAATGGCAACACAGGCTGATGTATAATCAAGCGGATAATTACAGAGGTGTATTATGAAGCAGGGATTAGATTTTCAGTCAATCATTTTCAATTTACAAACCTACTGGGCGAACCAGGGCTGCCTTATCTGGCAACCATATTACTCCCAGCTCGGCGCAGGCACCATGAACCCGGCAACCTTTTTACGTGTGCTTGGTCCTGAACCCTGGCGCGTGGCATACGTGGAACCTTCAGTGCGCCCTGATGATGGGCGTTACGGTATTAACCCCAACCGGCTGCAGCAGCATCATCAATTTCAGGTGATCCTCAAACCGGATCCGAATAACCCACAGGAGTTGTATTTGAAATCTTTGTTGGCTTTAGGGATCGACCCCCAGGAGCACGATATCCGTTTTGTCGAAGATAACTGGGAATCACCCGCGCTTTCAGCCTGGGGTCTGGGTTGGGAAGTCTGGTTGGATGGGCAGGAAATCACCCAATTCACATATTTCCAGCAAGCCGGTGGTATGGTCCTGGACGTACCTGCAGTTGAATTAACCTATGGTTTGGAACGAATTGCCATGACCCTGCAAGGTGTCAGTCATTTCAAGGACATCCGCTGGAATGACCAGCGCTCGTATGGCGATGTCTACCAGGTTGCCGAACGCGAACACTCTACCTACTATTATGAAATTGCGGACGTGCCCAGGCTGCGTGAAATGTTCAATCTTTACACTCAGGAAGCTGAAAATGCTCTTGAAAAAGGGCTTGTTTTGCCGGCCTATGATAATGTGATCAAATGTTCTCATACTTTCAACGTGTTGGATGCCAGGGGCGCGGTCGGTTTCACCGAACGGCAAGCCCTTTTTGGCAAGATGCGCGATCTTTCAAAAAGAGTCGCTGAAGCTTATTACGCTCAACGAGAAGAAATGGGTTTTCCCTGGCTCAAACCAGTTGAGCAGGAAAAACCAACTGCAATCAGCCTCCCACAGATTAAGCTTGCGGATAGAGCTGATTTTCTGTTTGAGATTGGAGTTGAAGAACTGCCCGTCTCTGAACTGGACCGGGCACTTGAACAACTCCAGGCTGATTTCGAAACCTGGCTTTCGGAGGTGCGCCTGGAACATGGAGACGTCAAAGTTCAGGGTACACCCCGCCGATTAACAGTCATGATAAAAGACCTGCAGACCCACCAGGCAAAGCGGACTGTGGAACTGAAAGGCCCCCCGGCTGACCGGGCATTCAACAGCGAAGGCAAGCCGACTAAAGTAGCGGAAGGATTTGCCCGCAGCAAAGGATTAAGCCTGGATCAACTGGCTGTGAAAGATTTCGAGAACGGTCGCTACGTGGTGGCCGAAATCTCTGAAACCGGACGAACAAGCATGGAACTGCTCTCAGAAGAGTTGCCTGGGATCATCAGCAATCTGCGTTTTGGCAAGTCAATGCGCTGGAACCAAAGCGGAGCGAGTTTCTCAAGACCAGTGCGCTGGCTTCTGGCGATTTTGGACAGCCAGGTAGTTCCCTTCACCTTTGCAGGACTAACCTCCGGAAATAACACCCGGGGTTTGCGTTTTTCAGAGCAGCCCAGTGTGCAGGTCGGTTCCCTGGATGCCTACAAAGCCTACCTGGATAAGCAGGGCATCATACTTGACCCGGTTGAACGCAGGCAAAGCATCTGGCAGCAAGCCCTCCACCTTGCGGGCAAATTAAATGGCGTACTGAAAGATGACAAGGATTTGTTGGAAGAGATCAGCAACCTGGTCGAGCGCCCGACTGCCTTATTAGGCACGTTTGATGAGCGCTACCTTCAAAACCTGCCTCCAGAAGTTCTGATCGGCGTGATGAAGAAGCACCAGCGCTATATACCTGTTCTGAATACCGAAGGAAAGCTCACCAACCATTTCATCATCGTACGTAACGGTGGTGAAGAGCATGCTGATATCGTTCTGGACGGCAACTTGCAGGTGATCCTGGCACGTTTTGCTGATGCTGAATTTTTTGTGAAGGAAGACCTGAAGAAAAAATTGGAAGATTTCGTGCCGAAATTGGCACAGCTCACCTTCCAAAAGCAATTGGGTTCGATGCTGGAGAAAACCGAGCGTATCAAAAAACTCAGTTTGAACCTGGCAGAAAAACTGGGACTTAATCAAGTTGATTTGTCAAATACGGCCCGTATCGCTCACCTGTGCAAGGCAGATCTGGCATCTGAAATGGTGATCGAGATGACCAGTTTACAGGGTGTGATGGGAAAATATTATGCCCGCCATTCTGGGGAAAACGAAACTGTTTCCGAGGGTGTGTTTGAATATTACTTGCCCCGCTCAGCTGATGACCCCCTACCAAGCAGCAGATCTGCGACTGTGGTTGGCCTGGCTGACCGGCTGGATTCGATTGCCGGTTTATTTGCCGTGGGTTTGGCCCCAACAGGTAATAAAGACCCCTTTGCTCTGCGCAGGACAGCGATCGGGTTGGTCAGCATCCTGATGGGTATGAATATATATTTTGACACTCGCTGGGCGCTGCGGCAGGCGGGTTCAGTGCTCAACGTTCCTTTCACCAAAGAGGTGGAAGATCAGGCAGCTGCTTTTATTACCGGGCGCTTGCATACCATCCTGCTTGAACAAGGCTTCGCTCACGACGTGGTCGATGCGGTTGAAGCAGTTCACGGCGAAAATCCAGCCCTGGCAAAACAGGCAGTTGAGGTCCTCACTCGTTGGGTGAAAAGAGGAGACTGGAATGAAATTTTGCCGGCTTTTAGTCGCTGCGTGCGCATGACCCGCGATTTGACACAGGATTTCGTCGTTGACCCTTCATTGCTGGTTGAACAGGAAGAGATCCAGCTTTACCAGGCTGTTATTGCCGCCGAAGAAAGATTGGGGAAGTCAGCCAATCTTGAGAAGGCATTGCTTGAGGTGGAAGGTTTGGTTCATCCGATCAATGCTTTCTTTGATAAGGTGCTGGTGATGGTGGATGACCATGCTTTGCGGGAATCCCGGTTGGGTATGCTGCAGAAAATCGCCGGGTTGATGAAACCATATGCTGACTTTTCAAGATTAGAAGGGTTTTAGGGGTTCACACAGGAAGCCCCATTTACTTGACTTTCATGGGCAATCGGGCATCCTGCCGTCTCAGCGAGACCATGGCATAATTCAGGTTTGACAGGTTGAATTTCGTAATCTGATTTTCTGGCTTTGCCACTACGAGTAAGCCAGTATCGGGCTTGGGAAAACGAGCAGGTGCGAGCTGCCTACCTGGGTCATGGGCAGATGCAAGCGGCGGCCAGCCATTTATAATAGATCCAACATACGGGTTGAACCACTTTACGTCAAATAGGAATCTGTACCTGTCAATGTCACAGATGGGCGCAAAGCCCATCTGTTAGCCTTACTTGCAGGGTTACACCACGCCCATGGTTAACAAGCGGCGGATTCGTTCGAGATTTGTTTTCAAGGTTTCTCCCAGGTAGACCCCGCCGAGTTCCTCGCGAGCACTTTCCTCCTGGCTGACATACTTTCCAAAGTAGGCAAATTTGGGCTTTCCACGAACACTGTTCAACTGCTTCGAGAAGCCATTCAACAAAAAGGCAGTTGGTTCGGAATTAATTGCCAGGCAGAGCAACTTCGGGCGGGAGATCTTGGCGTAATCTATCAGATCTTCAGTCGGCAGGTCTTGCCCCAGGTATTCAACGTGATAATTGCTTTGACGCAGCAAGACCGCAAGCATCATCGCATCCATTTCTTCCATCTCTTCCGGTCCACAGCCGACCAAAATTAGGGCACCTTCTTTAATGATCGGCAAGCCCTGCATGATACCAGCCAGGCGACCCTTGAGCACAGTGCTGGCATGGTGGCGGGTGGTAATGCGGATATCACCCACAAACCAGGCTTCATCCAATAGTTCCAGGCAGGGTTGTACAACTTCCTGGAAGATCGTCAGGAGGTCAAAATAGAGTTGAGTTTCCTCAAAAATCATGGCTGCGCGCTCTTCGTTGTGCGAAACCAGGGCGCCGAACATCAACTCTGCATAATGCCGGGCAGGTCGCGGAGCTTGTTTACGTGGTTTTGCGGGGCTAAAGGTCTGGATGCTTTCGGGCCATACTCCTTTTTCCCGGATCTGGTTAAACTGCTGAACCACCTGGCTGATGCTGATACCTGAATCGACCCTACGCTGCACCCATAATAACAACTGAATATCCCGTTCTGAATAAAGCCGGTAACCGTTAGGCAGGCGAACTGGTTCAAGCAGGTTGTAGCGTCGTTCCCAGGCGCGCAGTGTCACAGGTTTTATACCGGTGCGATGCTGTACTGCCTTGATCGTAAATTCGGGCTCTGATGGGTAACCGTCTATCGTGCTCATTGTGTGCTCCTTAATTCTGCAGAGGCATCAAAAACAATCTGGAGAAATTCTGCCCGTTCATCGGGTGTCATAAAACGCGGTTTCGCTGTATTTTCCAGCGTGATCGTGAACAACTGCGTGCTTATGTGTCGCCCCTGGTAGAAGAAATGTTTTTGGATAAATCCGTCATAGGTAATGTAAAATCCGGGTTGGTCGAAAAACAAGTTACCCAATCCATAATGAATAAGTGCACCGGAATAGAATTCGAGGGCTTTGCCAACATGCGATTGACTGCCATTGACGATCACAGCGCCAGCTTCAGCCAGGGGGCGAAAATCACGAATTTGCAGGCTGGTGGCGGTCTGCAGGTAATCTTCCTGGAACTGGAGGGTCACTATAGGCAGGTAACCTTCTTTCTTCAAATCTACAATGGTTTGCTTAATCCATCCCCAATCTTCACATGGTGCAGAGCCGCTGCTTTCGTCAGTTGCCCATGCCATCAGTGGACCATAAGAGTTACATCCTACAAAAGCGAGTTTGTTACCGTTATGTTCAATTTTGAGGGGCGCTTTGGCACTTTTCAGGTCCGTGCCGCCAGCATACCATTGCATGCCATTCTCACGATAAAGATTCAGTGAATACGGTACAGAATCGATCTTATAAATGGCGCGCACGTCGTTATTGTGATTGCCTGTCAGCTCGACGATATCTGTACCGAGCTCTTTAAGCAGATCGATGTATTCGGGATCGCTGCAGAAAATAAAACCATCATAATCCGGGTCAGGAAAGGGACAATCTTCAAAGAAAGAGACCTCATTGCTTATATGTGTCAGGTCTGCTCCACGCATCACTTTGCGTATGTTGGTACCCGGGTAAAGCACGCCTTCAGTCGACATGACAAAAGCTGTGTCGCGTGCCATGGCGGTCACACCCGTCATGATCAGGCTCGTCAATTGCTCTGGGTGGAAATTGCTTTCAGGCAGAAGTGCGCTCAATATTTCAGGCGTTACTTCAGGTCGGCTCACACCCAGGCGAATGCCGATCGGAAGCGAGAGGGCGTACTCTGACAGGTCAAACTCGTCGTCAAGCGGACTGATGCCGTCGATCGAGATAACCTTAAATTCCGGTTGAAGCAGATCAAAAGGCACGATCATCCAATAACCATTCGGTTCATCCGACAGACCACTGCTGGGCGTGGGTTGAAGAGCGACCCGATGCGGATATTTAGGATCGATCAGGCGCTTCAACAAAAGAAGGGGTTCTTTTGCATAGACTCCCTTGAAAGGCGCATTCTTGCGGTCTCCGGTCCCGGTAAGCTGCGCTTTCAGCTCATCGAGAGTGATGTCATCCTGGACGGTAAAGAAAGGTGCCACCAGGGCATACACCTGGTAATTTACCAATTCATAAGTTTGCTCAGCGGAGACGACTTCCACGATGATATCGGCTTCAATGGGGTTGTCCGTCAGGACCATGCCGAGTGGGGTTGGTGTGTTTTCGAATAATTTTTCAGGCAGGCTGGCGCTGAGGTATAACCTGAGCGGACCAGGGGTAGGGCTTGGACTTGGAGAAGGGCTTGGCTGTTTGGTGGCGGTAGCATCAGGCTGTGAAGTGGGTGAAGTTAATTCAGTCTCGGAAACCTGCGAAGAAACGTTCTGGCATGCTGAAAGTAAGAGACTGCAAGCCAGAATAAACAGAACGATTTTTGTGATTAAGTGATTACTATAATTTCCAGTCATTTGTTAATTGGTCTCCTGAATAAGCGGAGAAAAATACCTTATAAGTGATTGCGCTACTTTGTATAACCTTGATTATAGCTTCTCTCAACGAGGGGCGCAATGTCAAATTCCTCGATGAAAGTTTAATATTTGTAAATACCTGTAATGGAAACTGAAGGACGGCTAAGGGTTCAATCCATCCGGTGGCTGGGCTCCATATTGGTTGAAGAGGTCCTCCCACTGCTGAATTTCTTCATCAGACATTGCTGGTTGTTCCGTGTCGGCTTGCGACTCTTGTTCATAAAAATCCCGCAGCAACCGGGCAAATTCCTGGCTGGTAAGGACCGCTGCGCGATAAGTCCGGGCAGAAGCCTGGACGGTGCGGTCGGAACTTACCAGGGTGTGGTTTTGGCTGGCACCTCTCAGCTGGCGGAAATAATTAGCGATTGCAGCATCTGCAGTTTGACCGGCAGGCACAAAGACTGCTTTGACAAGGCCAAAATTGCGCTGACCGGCTTGCCCTGTGGCTGCCCGGTCAAAAAAAACCATAGCACGCGAATTTTTAGCACGAAGATAGGGGGTTAACAGACCGACCAAGGCTTGCTCGTCGTCAAGGTCCCTCAGGGTCAACCCCCGGATGTTTGGAATCAGATTATGACCGTCGATAACGTATTGCATGCAAATATTGTAACCCAGCCAGGCTGTATGCGTTTTTTTGATTTACCAGCACGATTATAATTAGTAGTACAATGGAAAACTTATCCAACAACGACGATTTTCAAGAAGTCACCTCGGCAATCCCCGGTATCTCTGTATTTGCCCCCAAACCAAAAGTCGACGAACGACGAAATGCCCAGACTTATACCTGCCCCCAATGCGGCGGACACCTGGCTTATAACCTGGTCACGTCAGGGTTGGCGTGCCAATATTGTGGCTACCAGGCAACAGTGCAGGCTCGTCCGCTCGGACCAGTTGCAGGAAATCGTGAATTTACCGTAGATACGATGAAACAGGCAGATCAAGGTTGGGGTAAACTGCGCAACCTGGTGCATTGTCAACAGTGTGGAGCCGAATTGACGTATCCGCAAGGTGCTGTTGCAACCAGTTGCCCCTATTGCGGCTCCAATAGTGTCAATGTTACAGTCAGTGAGAGCAACTTGTTTCAGCCCCAGTCGCTTCTCCCTTTCAGCATAAAACCCGATCAGTTGAAACAGTTTACCCAGGTTTGGCTCCAGGATGGCTGGATGCATCCTTCTACGCTGGGTGAGGCTGCACGGATGGATAAATTCATCCCGTTTTATCTACCTTACTGGGCGTTTTCGACCGACATCTCATTTGATTGGCAAGCTGAAGTGGCACATACGGTTACCGATCGTTATTACGATGACGCCAGTAAAAGTTGGAAAACGCGCACACGTATCGAATGGCGTTGGGAGAACGGCTCGGTGCAAAAGAAGTACACCAACTTGTTGATTTGTGGAGTGAACCCAAAACGTTTGAATTCGAACATCCTTGATGAGCTGCAACCATTCGATATGAGCAAATTGGTCGCTTTCAACCCCGATTACCTAGCGGGAATCAATGCCAATGCCTTTGACATCGATTTAAATACAGCCTGGGGGGAAGCCAAAATCAAACTTCGTGAAGCGGCACGTGAGTTGGCGATCCGGGATGCCAGCAACCGCCAGGTTCGTAACCTGACCATTGATATGAGTTATGCAGACGAAAATTGGCGCTATCTGTTTTTGCCAGTCTATATCGCTGTTTACTTGTATGAAGGCAAGAGTTACCAGGTCATGGTCAATGGTCAAACCGGAAAGATCTTCGGCCAGAAACCGATTGACTGGAAGAAGGTATGGACCGCAATCATCCTGGCTCTTGCACCGGGCTTGTTGTTGATGTTGATCGGTCTGCCTTTTATTCTGCTGGCAGGAAGTGGACTGGGAGTTATTTTTATCGGGTTCATCTTACTGCTTATTGGCGGTGCAATCGGTTTCTCAATTTACAGCAAAGCGACCCGATTGGAGGCATTGTGAGCGAGTTAAATGCAGCCAATCTTTCTACCCCTGAAGTACGGGAAGATGCCTCCTGGATGCCAGGGGCAAAGCTTGAAGCCTGCCCGGGATGCAAGCGGGTATTCCTGGTGCCAGCAGAAAAAAGCCAGCAGCTCTGCCCATTATGCTACCAGGCAAATTTGGCACCCCAACCGAGTTACATCCGGCGGGAATCCCCAGAAATCGTCGTCCAGACTCAACTGAACTCAGCAGCCCTGCAGCAAAATCTGGAGAGCTTTATTGAACCAGTTCCCTATCGCCTGGCAGATCTGACTGTTGAAAACCTGGTTAATCGGGCACAATTGGTCTGGTGGCCGTTATGGCTCGTGGATGCCGATCTGCAGGGCAATTGGACTGGCACGATGGGCTTCGACTACCAGGTCAGAACCGCCAAAGAGAATTTTGGAAACGGTGGCTGGCAAAGCAGGAGTACTCTGCGCACGCAGACCCGCTACGAACAGCGCAAAGGGACCTTGAACCGTCATTATGACAATATTAAGGTGCCGGCTCTGCGTTCACACCAAAAACGCCTGGAGCAAATTGGAAATTATGAATCTAAACCCAGCCTTGCCTACCGGGATGGAATTTTGGGTCAAAATAGTGTTCAAATTCCTGAGATTGAACCTCAAGAGCTGCTGGAAGTCGCTAAAACGCACTTGCACAGTGCAGCCGAGCAGGAAATCATGCAGGCAAATGCCGCCCAGCACCGCCAGAATGTCAAGTTTACCGGTGATTATCTCAATCCCAACTGGACTCAGCTGCTTATGCCCATCATCAGCAGCTGGTACAAGGATGATGAGGGAGTAACCCATCCGATTACGATCAACGGACAAAGCGGAAAAATTTATGGCAAGCCCCTGTCATCCACAAAGCAGGCCTCCCGGCTGACACTTGGACTCCTGGCGATCCCGGCTTTGTTATTCCTGGCTTTGTTGGTGGTCTCTCTTGTTGCTCCAAACTCGTTGCCAGTGGATTCGGTGTGTAGTGGCGTAATTTTGTTCTTCCTGGCTCTCATCGCTTTGATCCCCCTGTTTCGGGCGCACCAATGGAACATGCGGGAAAACAAAATCGAAGATTTCAGATAGGCTGCGGAATATGATGCTGTTCTATATTGCATTCCTTCTTTACCTGTCAGGTGTTATTGGTGTGCTGGTGGAAGGACCGGGCGAATTCTGGTTGTGGTTTCTCTCTTTTGGGGTCTTGATGGACCTTACTTTATTTTTGCTTTCTTATCTTGGTTCCAAAAAACTCAGTGCTGTTAAAAAAGTCGACATGCTCGCGAAGGTCGCTCATTTTTTGGTGTTTCCCCTGGCTGGTTTGGCATTTTATTTTCGCCTGAAAGCGGAAATTTCGTCGTTTTCTCTCGTTGTGAGTATAATATTGATCATATGGACGTATTCGATTTTTAAACTACATAAATCGTGGCGGAGGCAAGTTCGAAATGAATAACGTATACCCATCATCGCACCCCCTGGTTGGCGCAAAACTGACACTCTTACGTAATGTCAAGACCGATTCAAAAAAGTTTCGCGAACTGATCCGTGAGATCGCTGCAATGCTTGCTTATGAAGCAACAGCTGATCTGGCAATCAGAGAGATCGAGGTGCAAACTCCGCTCATGGTCACCAAGGGTTCAGCCCTGATGGAACGTGTCGGCCTGGTTCCGATATTACGATCGGGTCTGGGGATGGTGGAAGGTTTCTGGGAGCTGATGCCCGGAGCAGAGGTCTGGCATATCGGGCTTTATCGCGATGAGAAAACTCTCAAACCGGTCTCTTATTACAACAGGCTTCCAGTGGAACCAACAGTTTCGGTCAGCCTGGTGCTTGACCCCATGCTTGCAACCGGCGGTTCAGCTGTTGCGACAGTAGACATTTTAAAGGCGTGGGGCGTTAAAAAGATCAAGTTTGTTGGGATTCTTGCCGCTCCGGAAGGTATCGAGCGGCTGCACAACGCCCATCCGGATGTGCCAATTCATGTTGCCAAGATCGATGAAGGTTTGAACGAACATGGCTTTATTTTGCCTGGTCTGGGCGACGCCGGTGACAGGCAATTTGGTACATAAGAGATTTTTATAATACCTACAAGACATACCTAAAGATAAGAAGTTAACAGCGTCTCGAAAATTTTATTGCTGATCACCCGGGCAACTTTGCCCATTGGGTAGTTCTTCAAATATGCCACTGAAACCCAAAGCAAATTTTCTCTTATTGTTAAAGGGGATGAGAAGGGCGAAGCTTGCCAAGCGTGAACGCTGATTTTAAAATGCGTGTAGGCATGATCGAATACGCCAATTTTCTCATCAACCGCAATTTTCAACCCGGTTTTCTCGAAGACTTCCCGATTTAAACAATCCAGCAAGCTTTCGTCGGTCTGTTCGACCTTACCTCCTGGGAATTCCCACAAGCCGGCCAGGACACCGCTTGAATCTCTTTGACGCAGCAGAACCTTTCCATCTCTTTGGATTACAGCCACACAGACTTCATAGTAAGGCACCGGAGCTTTTTTGACCCTGACAGGTAGATTCACCTGGATCCCTTGTTGGAAGGCCAGGCAAAATTTGCCAACTGGGCAGGCAGGGCAGAGGGGTTGACGGGGCAGGCACACTAGAGAACCCAGGTCCATTAGTGCCTGGTTGAAATCGCCAGCGCGATCCTGCGGTAAAACGGATTGCGCATAGTCTGCAATCGTTTTCTCAAAACTGGCTGAACCGAACGGGTCCTGCAGGGCAAGAATGCGGGAGTAAATACGTTTGATGTTGCCATCCACAGCTGCGGCAGGCTCACCGAAGGCGATTGATGCGATCGCTGCAGCAGTGTAATGACCGATCCCTGGCAGCTTTTCCAGATCCTCAGGTTTGGAAGGCAGGTGTCCACCGTATTCTAAAGAGACGATTCGGGCAGTTTTGTGCAAATTGCGGGCACGGCTGTAATATCCAAGTCCTTCCCACTCTCGCAGCACTTCTGACAGGTCAGCTTTTGCCAGATTTTCCAGATTTGGAAAGCGATTCAGAAAGCGCTCAAAGTAAGGCAAAACAGTTTCAACCCGGGTTTGCTGGAGCATAATTTCAGAGACCCACACCCTATAGGGGGTGGGAAAAGAACGCCAGGGCAATTGCCTGGCGTTAGCGTCATACCATCTCAATAATTCCTGCGGGAAAGCCATTTAGAACTGAAATGTACCTCTTTGGGGAGCCAGTTTGACTTCGAGGTTGTCAACATAGTCCAGTAATTGCTCGTTTAAACGAGCCCAATCGTCCGAGCCCAGGATGGTTTGGGCTTTTAACCTGGATTCCATCAGGGCGCCCAGCAAGACCTGGGGGTGGTTTCCGTAAGCAGTTACCCAGGCATCGGTCACTTCGAAGCCGAATTTATTTAGTTGCGGCAAATACTCCTGCAATACATAGGCGAAGTAATCTTGTTCGTGTCCGGGCTTGATGTCCCAGGTCAAAATGAGTTTCATCATGATCTTAGAGCGCGGAAAGTTTAGGGTCCAGGGCGATCACCTGGGTACCTTCCTCGCTAAAACTCGCTGTCCCTGCTATTTTATAACTTTCCATCGTTTCCAGTTCTGTTAGCCCCATCTCTTTGAGGAATTTGCTCAATGGATCGAGATCCAGTTTGGAATATGGGGTTTCATATTGCATCGGAATGACAATATTAGGTTCAAGGATGCTGATCACTTCAGCAGCTTTCGAAGCGTTTAGGCTGTTGCCGCCGCCGACAGGAACAAGAGCAATATTAATGTTGCCCAACTCTTCGACCATCGTCTGGCTGGGCACCGTGTTGGTTTGCCCCAGGTGCAGGATCGTGATCGTTCCGTAATCCAGCACATAAATGGTGTTGCGCAAATCTTTGTTCTCAGCCAAGAACGGTGTCGTTTGGATGCCAGTAAGAAACACTCCGCCGCGCTCATATTCACCAGGACCTTCGATAACGAAGGGGTTGCCCTTCACCACGCTGACATTATTGTGAGAAAGGTCGTTACTGCTAACGGTAACGATCTCCGATTTCAGTTTTAGCGGGTTATAGCCAGCAACAGCTGAATCAAACGGGTCGGTTACCACCGTGGCAAAATTTCGTTCAGTGATCCGAAAACAAGAATTCCCATACCATGTAATTTCCATTAATAATCCTCCGATAACGAACCAGTGATCAGGTTTCGTCTCAACTTAATATTATATCAGGTAGCCCCCTTACCTGAGGTCTGGTGAAGGAGGTTTGGTTGAAGAAGGCTCAAATGAATGCTGTAATGATTTTTTATCGGATATTATGAGGGGGCTTAGTGATATAGCAATCCGATTTTGAATTTTTCACACCCAAAACGGAAATCCTATTTCCAATTCGGCATGACCGGCTGGTTATTCTCATCCTTCCACCACATACGGTACGTATCGAACATGATTGTCATTGTCTCTGCTTTTTCTTCAGCGGTCATCAAGCGGGGCTGGACTTTATCGATAAACTGGATCGGGATCATTTCCAAGCCCAAGTATTTGCCTTCATAAAAAACATGCCGGTCAAGAAAACCCTTGTCTGTGTTTTCAGCGAGACCGTATTGGTCAAAAAAGAGGTTGCCTAGTCCATAATGAAAAAAGCTGTCTCCATAAAACTCAGCATAATGTGGCACGTGTGACTGACTTCCGCTGACAATGATCGCACCAGCGTCGGCAACTATCCTGAAATCACGCTCTATGGCATAGATTGGAGACCAGGTGTAGACCTCTTCGTGCTGGAAGGTGGCAATCACCAGGTAACCCTCGTCCCGCAGCTCCCGCACCGTTTGGGCCATATAGTCCATGTCGCAGTGATAAGCACCGGTTGAGGTCTCACTTGCCTGGGCAAAGTTGGGTGTTTTGGCGTTGCATCCGATAAAGGCAATTTTATTGCCGTTTACTTCCAGCTTCAGCGGGGCGCGTGCATCAAAGATATCCTTGCCTCCGCCGTATACTGGCCAACCCTCATTCTTGTAAAGCTCGAGGGTATAGAGCATGCTCTCTTCACCATAATCCTGGAAGTGATCGCCGGTCAACTCTACGATGTCCGTACCGACATACCGTAGAAGCTCCATGTAATTTTCGGGTGAACAAAAGACCAGGTAATTGCCCGCAGTGTGCGGTGGGCAATATCTGGCGAAGGGTACTTCGTTGCTGATATGCAAAATGTCCGCCTCCTGCATTACGGAGGCAATCAACTCGCCTGGTACAAGCACGCCGCGCTCGTCCATCCCAACCGCGGTGGCGCGCACCATGGCAGTGACACCTGTGAGCATTACGGTCGTGATTTTGGATGGATCAAGATTTGAAAACTGAAAAGCAGCCAATTCAGGTGGTAGGCTGAAGGTCTCGCCGGGTTCAAGCAGGCTGGCTGAAACCGGTACATTGAGAGCATATTGATCTACCTGAAAACCCTTGTGAATGGGGGATTGCCCGTCAATACTCAAGACCTTCCAGCGAGGCTCGATTTCTTCAAAGGGGATGATCGCCCATGTGTTCTGAGAGATCCAGGCGCTTTCGAGTAATTTGTCTTTTGGTGTACTTAAAACTGACAAACCGGATGCCCCCAAAATGCTGGTAAGGGCCGGCAGGTCCTCTTCGCTGACCAGCAGGTTGGTGATCTCGCCTTCAGGCTGCCCTTGCCAGAGTTTTAGCAGCCAGTCGTGACTGACCTCGTCAGTCACCGTGGGGAAGGGTGCTACCAGGGCATAGACCCAATTGCCAACGGGGTTATTATCATTGAAATCGAAGGTATAAACGATTTCATTAGAATTGCCTTGCGTTATCGGCAGATTTTGCTGCTCAACCAATTGACCCAGGCTGATGGGCAGATCTGGATTTAGCTGATAGACAAAAACAGGAGATTCGTCGGTGACAGTTGGGGTGGATTCTTGTGGAAGTTCTGCAGTCGCAGTTGCTGCCTGGATTGTTGTTGGGGAGGGTTTGGTCGGTGGAGAGAGTGTAGGCACAGTCTGGCAAGCTGCCAGGAAAAGTGTAAATATCAGTGTGAAAAACGAGAGATAAACTGAGTCTTTGCGCATAATATTTTTTGAATAATTTATTAAATTTTACCCACTTTCCTGATAACTGGAGTAGAGAACCCTTACAGACGGTGAAACCAAAAAGAACCGCTTTACAGACAGTGTTGTTTTCTCGTTTGTTGATTGGCAGAAGCCTCTTTTGAGTTCTAATTCAAGAAAAGGGAGACCCTAAAAGGTCTCCCTTTTCTAGGCAATAACCGGGATCTGTTCCAGATAACAAATCTTTAATTTTTTGTAAAACTCAAACCGCTTTCAGCGCGGTCGATTTTGATCGTGTCGCCCTCGCTAAATTCACCACTCAGCAGTTTGAGAGCAAGCGGGTCTTGCACTTCCCTCTGAATTGTGCGTTTTAACGGTCGGGCACCGAATTCGGGGTCGTAACCTACATCCGCCAGCCAGTTCATCGCAGCAGGGCTGATTTCGAGCTTGAGACCACGATCAGCGAGCAAATCGCTGACATGCTGCAGCTGGATGCCAACGATCTCGCCCAAGTTTTCGCGTGTGAGCGGCTTGAAGACCACAATTTCATCGACTCGGTTCAAAAACTCAGGTCTGAAGAAATTCTTCAAAATATCCACGACCTCATCCCGACTGACCTGCCTGGGTTGACCAGTCTCGTCGTTCATCCACAATTGGCTGCCCAGGTTGCTGGTCATGATGATCAAGGTGTTGCGGAAATCGACCGTGCGTCCCTGCCCATCAGTCATGCGTCCATCATCCAGCACCTGTAACAGGGCATTGAAAATCTCTGGGTTGGCTTTTTCGATCTCATCGAACAAAACCACGCTGTATGGGCGGCGACGCACTGCTTCGGTGAGCTGGCCGCCTTCTTCATAGCCTACATATCCTGGGGGTGCACCAAACAACCGGCTGACCGTATGGCGTTCCTGGTATTCGCTCATGTCGATTCGTACCATGGCGTTTTGATCGTCAAATAAAAACTCTGCCAGGGCGCGCGCCAGTTCGGTCTTGCCGACACCGGTGGGACCGAGGAAGATAAACGAGCCAATCGGGCGGTTGGGGTCCTGCAAGCCGGAACGCGACCGCCGCACTGCGTTGGATACGGCATTGATAGCTTCGTCCTGCCCGACCACACGCTCGTGCAAGCGTTCTTCCATATGCAAAAGCTTTTCCATTTCGCCTTCCAGCAGGCGGCTGACGGGGATGCTGGTCCATTTCGCGACCACATCGGCGACCTCTTCAGAATCCACTTCCTCTTTCAGCAAAGCACCGTGCTCCTGCTGGCTCTTGAGTTTGGCTTCTGCTTCACCAATTTGTATTTGCAGATCGCGGATCGTGCCATAACGCAGACGGGATGCTTTTTCGAGATCGGAATTGCGCTCGGCCTGTTCCATTTCGTGCTGGGCTTCGTCCAACTTTTCTTTCAAAGCCTTGAAGTTCTCGATGGCTTCCTTTTCTGTCTGCCATTGGGCAGTCATCGCCTTCGATTTCTCACCGAGGTCTGCCAAATCTTGCTCGATCTTTTCGAGCCGGTCCTGCGAAGCTTTATCCTTCTCTTTTTGCAGAGCCTGTTTTTCGATTTCAAGCTGCATAATTGCCCGGTCAACCTCATCCAGAGCCTGGGGCTTGGAATCGATCTCGGTGCGCAGGTGCGCTGCAGCCTCATCGATCAGGTCGATGGCTTTATCCGGCAAATGGCGATCCGTAATGTAACGATTTGAAAGGGTTGCAGCGGCAATCACAGCTGAATCGGTGATCCGCACTCCATGATGCACCTCGTATTTTGACTTCAAACCGCGCAATATACTGATTGTGTCTTCAACGTTAGGCTCAGCCACATAAACCGGCTGGAAGCGGCGTTCGAGGGCAGCATCTTTTTCTACGTATTTACGATATTCGTTCGTGGTAGTGGCGCCGATCAGATGCAATTCACCGCGTGCCAGCATTGGTTTGAGAATGTTGCCGGCATCCATGGAGCCTTCAGCAGAACCTGCCCCGATGACTGTGTGCATCTCATCGATAAAAAGGATGATTTGCCCATCAGACTCAGTTACCTCCTTGAGAGCTGCTTTGAGGCGCTCCTCAAACTCACCACGATACTTCGCCCCCGCCACCATGGCAGCCATATCCAACTGCACGATGCGTTTATTTTTCAAGCCTTCCGGTACATCGCGGTTGACGATACGCTGCGCCAACCCTTCGACGATGGCAGTCTTGCCAACACCGGGTTCGCCGATCAAGGCGGGATTGTTCTTCGTGCGCCGGCTGAGAATCTCAATCGTACGGCGGATTTCTTCGTCACGCCCGATCACTGGGTCCATTTTGCCCTGGCGAGCCAATGCCGTCAGGTCGACCCCGTATTTTTCAAGCGCCTGGTAGGTGTCTTCCGGGTTTTGGCTGGTCACTGATTGGCTGCCGCGGATTTCACGCAGTGCTTTAAGCACAGCATCTTTGGTCACACCGAAATTGGCGAGCCGCTTACCCTCAGAGCTATCGGTCAGACCGAGCAGAATATGCTCTGTGGAAGTGTATTCATCACCCATTCCCTTGGCATAGCGTTCGGCTGCGTCCAGCAGGTTGGTTGCAGGACGCGAGAGCCCTGCCTCACCGGTTGCTCCCCCGTAGACCTTGGGTCGATCCGCCAGGTCCTTGCGCAACTCTTCTTTTAACACGTCAATTGAACCAGCGATCTGAGTGATTACAACAGGTACAGTGCTTTCAGTCTGGTTGAGCAGCGCCAGCAGCAGGTGGGCGGGTTCAATAGTTTGATGATTAAACTCATGAGCCAGCTGCTGCGCACCAAGCACAGCCTGTTGAGCTTTTTGAGTGAATTTATTTAGGTCCATAATTCTCCCTTCGACTTCTTTAGTTATTACGTTTATAGAATAAGGGAGGAATGTTGATTTTTTGTAGGAAATGAGCAGAGGAAATATTGTGATCGCTCTGATTTTCCGGACATCTAATTGTTAAATCCAGGTTAAATCGGTCTGGATGACCTTTCTGGCTGTGAAAAAAAAATATATACTCAATTGTTTTTCAGAAAAGGAACAATATTATGCAAAATTGGAGTATTTACACAGTAATCGGGGTCGGTTTGATTTCACTTACTTTGCTTGTTTTGGGAGCAAACTACGCAGTAAAAAAGTTAATCGGGATAGCAAATTACTTTAATCTATCAAGTACCTTTATGGGCATGACGGTGCTGTCCGTCGCCACATCTTTGCCGGAAATCACCTCTCATTTCACTGCTTCGGCGAATATCCTGCATGGCTCACTCGATTTTCAAACAGGCTCAGCGATCGTATTGGGTGCCAACATCGGTTCAGACGTAGTTCAGCAAACTCTGATCATGGGTATTGTCGTCTTATTGGCCGGCACGATTTACTTTCGGCGTTACTTCCTTTGGAAAAGTATGATTCCAATGATTGGCACGACGATTATGTGCCTCATCCTTGGTTGGGATGGGATTTATAGTCGAGTTGATGGAGCGATTTTGTTTGGGTCCTTCCTGGCGTATACCTGGTATCTTTATGTCGATGAGCGCAAGCATTATAAGGAAGAAGATAACCAGCTCCAGTCTGAAGAGGTAGCTAACGGGGCGCCTACCAACGGTCGCGAGGTGCTGCGAGATGCCGTTATCACAACAGGCATGTTGGCAATTATCATTGCGTGCGCAACAATTGTTCTGTCATCTACTGAAATTATCGTCGAACGGACGGGTGTGGGTGGGTCATTGATTGGTGTTGTCACTCTTGGCCTGGCGTCTGCCCTGCCCGAGCTTACCACGGCGTTGGCTGGTCTTCGCCACAAAGAAGCAGGCATATCTTTAGGGACATTGGTCGGCAGCAATATCACCAATCCTTTACTTGCAATTGGCGGCGGTGCGTTGATTTCAACCTATGCTGTGCCCAGACCACTGATTACATGGGATCTGCCTTGGGAAACCTTAACTGGTATATTGTTATGGGTGATCTTGTGGTTCAATAATGGTAAATTGGGCAAGAAGTCAGCTTTCTATCTGATTGCTATTTATTTTATCTACATAATTTGCCGAAGCTTGTTTTTTAATATTGATTTCTAAAATAGAAGATCTAAAAACCAATGCCGTATTTGAAGATCCGCTAACGAAGAGCAAAGAAGATCATAAGTGATAATTTGGGATTATGCAGACGAAAAACATTAATTTCTCTCTACCGGAGTCAATTTGGTGCGATTTTGGAAATTGGTCCAACGAGTTTTGAAAATTGGTCTAAAAAAGCCTTGACTTAATTTTTGGTTTGCCTATAATACTTCCTTGCGCCCAGAAACGGGCACACAGAACCTTCAAAAAAGAAGAACCCGAGTTTGGCAGAAAATACGAATCTGTACAAGAAGCCAAATTCACCCTTGACAAAAAGATTTGATTCGTCTATACTAATTTGTCCAAGGTGCTACATCAAATGATCGCGCCGTGAGGCGAGATGATTTACAACAAAATAGCTTGGGTCCGAGTGATCTGATTGAAAAAGCCAATTACCGGCTGAGATTTTGAGCCGGTGATTTTGTCTGAAAAAAAGGGCTTGACAAGAAAATAAAGTTCAATTAGAATTCGCTCTCTTGAAGTCAGAACCTTAACAACTGAAAAGTGATAGGAAGAAATGCAAGACAATTAATAAAGGTAAGAAATATACAAGCCTCGTTAATGAAATTTCCGTAAAAAAATGAAAACACCGTAAGGTGATAAATTTTAGCGGAGAGTTTGATCCTGGCTCAGGATGAACGTTGGCGGTGTGCCTAATACATGCAAGTCGAACGGAGTTAGTAGCAATATTAACTTAGTGGCGAACGGGTGAGTAACGCGTTGGTGATCTGCCTCGAAGTGTGGAATAACGTTCCGAAAGGAACGCTAATACCGCATGTGCTCTCGATTTTTAGAAATTTGAGAGTAAAGGATTTATTCGCTTCGAGAGGAGCCTGCGTCCCATCAGCTAGTTGGTAGGGTAATAGCCTACCAAGGCTTTGACGGGTAGGGGACCTGAGAGGGTGGCCCCCCACAATGGAACTGAAACACGGTCCATACACCTACGGGTGGCAGCAGTAGGGAATATTAGAAATGGACGAAAGTCTGATCTAGCGACACCGCGTGTGCGATGAAGGCCTTCGGGTTGTAAAGCACTTTTTGGAAGGAATAGGAAGGAAGGTACTTCCAGAATAAGTCTCGGCTAACTACGTGCCAGCAGCCGCGGTAACACGTAGGAGGCAAACGTTATCCGGATTTACTGGGCGTAAAGCGCGTGTAGGTGGTTCTGTAAGTAGGGCGTGAAAGCTCCCGGCTCAACTGGGAGAGGCCGTTCTAAACTACAGAGCTAGAGGATGGTAGAGGGAGGTGGAATTCCAGGTGTAGCGGTGGAATGCGCAGATATCTGGAGGAACACCAGTGGCGAAAGCGGCCTCCTGGACCATTCCTGACACTCAGACGCGAAAGCTAGGGTAGCAAACGGGATTAGAGACCCCGGTAGTCCTAGCCCTAAACGATGTAGACTAGACGTCGGCGGTGTAATAGCTGTCGGTGTCCAAGCTAACGCGATAAGTCTACCGCCTGGGGACTACGGCCGCAAGGTTAAAACTCAAAGGAATTGACGGGTCCCCGCACAAGCAGCGGAGCGTGTGGTTTAATTCGTTGCTACACGAAGAACCTTACCTGGGTTTGACATAGCAGTGGTAGGGAAGAGAAATCGGACCGACCCTTCGGGGAGCTGTTACAGGTGTTGCATGGCTGTCGTCAGCTCGTGTCGTGAGATGTTCGGTTAAGTCCGCTAACGAGCGCAACCCGCGTTGTGTGTTATATGTGTCACACAATACCGCCGGTATTAAGCCGGAGGAAGGTGCGGATGACGTCAAGTCAGCATGACCTTTATATCCAGGGCTACACACACGCTACAATGGACAGTACAACAGGTTGCCAAGCCGCGAGGCGGAGCCAATCCTCTAAAGCTGTCCTCAGTTCAGATTGCAGGCTGCAACTCGCCTGCATGAAGTTGGAGTTGCTAGTAACCGCAGGTCAGCTATACTGCGGTGAATACGTTCCCGGGGATTGTACACACCGCCCGTCAAGTCATGGAAGCTGGCAACACCTGAAGCCGGTATCCTAACCCGTAAGGGAGGGAGCTGTCAAAGGTGGGGTCGGTGACTGGGACTAAGTCGTAACAAGGTAGGTGTACCGGAAGGTGCGCCTGGATCACCTCCTTTCTATGGAGATCTGAATCAAAGTCTGAGGACTGCGGTTCTACTTCAAAGAGATAAAAATCCAATACCTCGTAAAAGAGGGAATCGCTCTATAACGGTGAAACAAGAGCGTCATTATGAGATTGTATATCCTAAAAAAAGAGTTTTACAGCTTCCTGTCACTTTTGAGTTGCTAAGGCTGACTCAAGGGCCTTTAGCTCAGTTGGTTAGAGCGCGCCTCTGATAAGGGCGAGGTCTCAGGTCCGAGTCCTGAAAGGCCCACTCATTAACAACAGAGTACCTTGGGGATGTAGCTTAGTCGGGAGAGCGCCTCCTTTGCAAGGAGGAGGTCAGGGGTTCGAGTCCCCTCATCTCCACTTGCTAAATAGCGACTGGTTGGCAAAGGATGGAAGGATCCAAATAAGATTTAGATCCTTCCATCATCTGACAACAGATGAAAATAGCACATTAATAACCGAATATCATTTGTAAGACGTATGATCGCAAAACGCGATGTTTGCGAATCATACAAAAAAAGTAAACAATTAATAGCGAATGCTTGAAAAAGCATCGATTTCTCCGCATCACGTGGAGAAGCTACTAAGAGCTTACGGTGAATGCCTTGGCGTCAAATGCCGATGAAGGACGTGGGACACTGCGATAAGCCTCGGGGAGCTGTGAACAAGCGATATATCCGGGGATGTCCGAATAGGGAAACCTGCTGGTGCGAACCACCAGCATCATGCGTTGAATAAAATAGGCGTATGAAGGGAACCATGGGAACTGAAACATCTAAGTACCATGAGGAAAAGAAACAATTCTCCAAGTAGTGGCGAGCGAACGGGGAACAGTCCAAACTGATCCAGTTTACTGGATCGGGGTTATAGGGTCCGACGACTAAGAGTGACAAATTGAGACGTTAGCAGAATTGGTATGGAAAAGCCAACCACAGAAGGTGATAGTCCTGTATGTGAAAATGTCGAAACTCTCGTTGGATACCTGAGTACAACCGGGCACGCTAATCCGGTTGGAATTTAGGGAGTCCACTCTCTAAGACTAAATACGTTTGATGACCGATAGTGAACAAGTACCGTGAGGGAAAGGTGAAAAGTACCCCTGTTAGGGGAGTGAAAAGAACCTGAAACCGTAAGCTTACAAACAGTCGAAGGGCTAATGGCGTGTTCGTGCTATAGCGAAAGCTTGTGCGCAGCGCTAAGCCTGACGGCGTGCCTTTTGGAGAATGAGTCTGCGAGTTAATTTTTGTGGCAAGGTTAAGGAAGTTACATCTGAAGCCGAAGCGAAAGCGAGTCTGAATAGGGCGTGCAGTCGCAAGAATTAGACACGAAACCAGGTGAGCTAACCATGGTCAGGTTGAAGCGAGTATAACAGCTCGTGGAGGACCGAACCTACTAATATTGCAAAATTAGGGGATGAACTGTGGTTAGAGGTGATATGCCAAACGAACTTGGAGATAGCTTGTTCTCCCCGAAATAGCTTTAGGGCTAGCGTTAAGCGTTTAGTAACGGAGGTAGAGCACTGAATGGGCTAGGGGGCTTATAGCTTACCAAACCTAATCAAACTCCGAATGCCGTTACTCCAAGCTTAGCAGTCGGACTCCGGGAGATGAGTTTCGGGGTCGAGAGGGAAACAGCCCAGATCAACAGCTAAGGTCCCCAAATTTGTACTAAGTGGGAAACGATGTGAAGTTACTGAAACAACCAGGAGGTTTGCCTAGAAGCAGCCACCCTTTAAAAAGTGCGTAACAGCTTACTGGTCGAGTGATTTTGCGCGGAAAATTCAACGGGGCTAAGTACAATACCGAAGCTTTGAACTTCCGCCTTTGGGCGGATTTGGTAGGGGAGCGTTCTGCCAACGCTGAAGGTCGACCGAAAGGACGGCTGGAGTGGGCAGAAGTGAGAATGCAGACATAAGTAGCGTAAAACACGTGAGAACCGTGTTCGCCGTATATCTAAGGTTTCCGACGCCAGGTCAATCCGCGTCGGGTTAGTCAGGACCTTAGCCGAGGCCGAGAGGCGTAGGCGATGGACAGCCGGTCAACATTCCGGCACCACTTAAGTAGAGTGATGGAGGGACGCAACGAGGTAGGCCAGCCCATGATTGGTTGTGTGGGTGTATGGTATGTCAGCCTGTGAGATCTATAGGAAAATCCGTAGGTTGAGGTGAGATACTGTAGCGAGCCTATAAGGCATAAGTGAGTTGAGCCTTGTTGCCAAGAAAAGCTTCTAAACGATGAAACTTGAGTGCCTGTACCGCAAACCGACTCTGGTAGATGGGTAGAATATACCAAGGCGAACGGGAGAACCCTTGTTAAGGAACTAGGCAATTTAGCCACGTAACTTCGGGATAAGTGGTGCCCTTCGACGTGAATGAATAATGAGCGTTGGGGGGTCGCAGTGAAATGGTTCTAGGGACTGGTTACCAAAACCACAGGTCTCTGCAAAGTCGTAAGACGATGTATAGGGGCTGACACCTGCCCAGTGCCGGAAGGTTAAAGGGAGGGGTTAGGCGCAAGCCGAAGCTCTGAACTGAAGCCCCGGTGAACGGCGGCCGTAACTATAACGGTCCTAAGGTAGCGAAATTCCT